>Ga0193733_1000019_pt1 | contig 84416 bp, 71 predicted proteins | sample U1s2metaG_FD_145076 | JGI IMG/M metagenome (GOLD analysis project Ga0193733, IMG submission 145076) | Soil microbial communities from a riparian zone of the East river system, Colorado, United States - U1s2 | ecosystem: Environmental > Terrestrial > Soil > Riparian zone | place: USA: East River...
CTAACCCACTACTTACTACCCACTACTCGCTCTCTTCATGTACGCTAAATGTATGCTCGATGAAAAAGACTTTCAGCGAAAAGCGGACGCCGTGTTTGAGGAACTCAAGCGCCGCATGCTTACCGCCGGCGATGAACACGGTTTCGACGTCGAAGGTGAATCCGGAAAACTCGAAGTTATCTTCGAAGAACCCGAGGAGGCCAAGTTCGTGATTTCGCCCAACACGCCCGTCCGCGAAATATGGATCTCCGCGCTTTCCACCAGTTTCAAGCTCGGCTGGAACGAATCGCGCAACGCCTTCGTCTACGAGAAAACCGGCGAAGATCTCCGCGCCGTCATGAGCCGCGTCATCTCCCAGCAACTTGGCGCCCAGGTGACCCTGTGAAATCTGCCAAGGCATTTTTCTTCATCGCCGTCCTTGCGCTGTCTGTGGCCCTGTCACCCACGGCATCCTCCCAAGTTCCCTCCGGCAGGGACGTCGTCAAACCCGAAACCTACGTCTCGCTCGATCCCGCCGGCCGTGGCAGCTCATTTCAAATCGCGGTCGTCATGAAGATTCGCACGGGCTTCCACGTCAACGCCCGCGACAAATCAGAAGACTATCTCATCGCCACCGATCTGAAGGCCGCGCTTCCCGCCGGCTTCAACAGCGGCGAAGTCTCCTATCCCAAGGGCAAACTCGAAAAATTCACCTTTTCCAAAACTCCGCTGAACGTCTACCAGGGCAACGTGATTCTTCGCATGCCTGTCACCGCGCTCGAAAACGCCCCTCTCGGCGAACAGCACATTCCTCTCAAGCTCCGCTACCAGGCCTGCAGCAGCGAACTTTGTCTTCCCCCGGTCACAATCACTCTCGACGCAACCCTCAACGTCGCTGCCTTGGCCTCCGCCGCCAAGCCTGCCCACGCGGAAATTTTTGGTCATGTCCATTCCCAAAATTGACCTTCGACCGGGGGCAGACTTCGAGATTTCTTGAAGGGAGGCTTGCTCTAGGCTCTACCGAAACTGGCCACCGCATCGCGCAATCGGCGGACGACGCGCTGCTGGCCGAGAACCACCATGGTATCGAAGAGCGGAGGCGCCACGGCCTGGCCGACGATCGCCACGCGGGTCGCGTTAATCAGCAGTCCGGCTTTGACGCCGCTGGCTTCGGCGACCGCACGGGAGGCGTGGTCGCACGCATCGTGGTTCCACTCGGGAAGCGCTTCGAGTGCATCGGCGAGCTTCGCAAGGAGCTCCGGCACTTTCGGATCTTTCCAGAATTTTTCCTTCGCCGCGGGGTCGCGCGTGAATTCGTCAGTGAAAAATGCGCGCGACCACGAAGAAAAATTCGGCAACAACCGGATTCGCGGCCGCAGTAAATCGACGGTCTTTGAGAACCACGCGTGATCTCGTCCATCCGAGCCGGGGGCGGCGCCTGCGGCCCATTCCGGCTTCCACAAGCCGCTGCGCTTCAATTCATCTTCGACTTCGGGCAGCAACTCCTCGATGGGAAGTTTCTGTAGATACTGGGTGTTGAACCACTCGAGTTTCGGCCGGTCGAACACGGCGTTGGTGCGGCTCACGCCCTCAAGCGAAAATTTCTCCAGCAAATCTTTCGTCCGTAGAAACTCTTCGTCTCCGCCCGGCGACCAGCCCAGCAGCGCGAGAAAATTGCGGAACGCCTCCGGCAAAAAACCTTCGGTGCGGTACATGTTTACATCCGTCGCACCGTGGCGTTTCGAAAGGCGGGACTTGTCAGCGCCCAGAATCAGCGGCACATGCGCAAAAACAGGAGGTTCCGCGCGCAACGCTTGGTACAACAGCACCTGTTTCGGAGTATTCGAAAGGTGATCCGCGCCACGAATCACGTGGCTGATACGCATATCGATGTCGTCGACGACGACGCCCAGTTGATACATGGACTGGCCGAATTCTTCCTCACCTTTTCCGGAGCGCAACAGGACAAAGTCCTCGATCTCCTCATTCGAAAACTCGCGTTCGCCGAATACCGCGTCGAGGAATTTTGTTGTTCCGCCAAGCGGAACTTTGAAGCGGACGGCCGGCTTCACACCCGGCGTTGAGGGCCGGCCATCGCGGCAGGAGCAGCGCGTCACGCGCCGCGGACCGCCAGCCTTCGGTTCCTCGTCTTGCGCCGGCTCGGCGTAGTCGCCGCCGGCATATTTTTCCGCGGGGCAATAGCACAAAAATGCGGCCCCGTTGGCCAAACATTTTTTTGCCGCCGCGCGATACAACTCCGTTCTCTGCGATTGGTAAAATGGCCCTTCGTCCCAATTGACGCCCAGCCACTGCAAGCCATCCAGAATTCCCCGCACCAGTTCGGGCTTGTTGCGGTCCGCATCGGTGTCCTCGACGCGAAGAATCATCGCGCCGCCGTGGCGCCGTGCGAACAGCCAGTTAAACAGCGCGGTCCGGGCTCCTCCCACGTGCAAATAACCGGTGGGCGACGGGGCAAATCGCACCCTCACGGCAGATGTGCTGTGAATGGTGTCACTCATTGTCAGGGCGTCTTTCCGCGTGAATTCAAACTCTCAGTGTAGCCAAACCATTTCTTTAGGTCCAATTGGCCAAGAAGAGGAAACGCCCTATGCCATGCCCTGCCCCTGCCCCTTTGTATTGAATCGTTGACATCCTCCCCTCCGTGAACGGAGGGGATTCCTACAGCTCTCAGGCGCACGATTGCACCGGAGTCGCTTCGGTGGGTTCCTGACAGGACGCCCTTGCAGCAGGCGAAGGTTGCCAACAGGCTAACAAGGCGAGTCCCGCCTCTTTAATATTCACCGCGCCAATAAAATCTGCATGGGCTGAGAATCCGCACTCCTCACAAACAAACTTGGCTTGCCTCTTGCGGTTCTCTGCTGAGGTATGCTGGCACTCAGGACACTTACGGCTGGTGTTGTGTGGTGGCACGGACACGAGCAGGCCGCCGCTCCATGGCGTCTTGTACGCCAACTGCCGACGCAACTCGAACGGACTGGCGTCCAGGATGGCGCGATTCAGCCCGGACTTCTGGGTGACGCGCTTCCCCGGCTTTGCTTTCCTGCCTTTGCTCGAGGCACTCAGGTTCTTGACTTGCAAGTCTTCGATAAACACGACGGCGTGGTTTTTGCTGATGTCCTTCGAGGACTTGTGCACGAAATCCTTTCTGATGTTGGCAATTTTGCTGTGCAACCGGGTGACGCGTGCTTTCGCCTTGCGCCAGTTCTTACTAAATTTGATCTTCGGAGTCATGCGACGCTGCAACTTCGCAAGTTTTGGTAGGAGCATTTTCAATGGTGGCACTGGTCCACGACTTCGCCGTTGGATAGGGTTACGAAGTGGACTACGCCCCAATCCATACCGACGGCTGATGTCGAGGGGTGCTGCGGCGTTGTGACCTCACGCTCGCTTTGGATGGACACGAACCGCTTGCCACATGATTCGCTGATCGTGATGTTCTTCGCTTCACCAAGCACATCCCGCGACTTGCGGTAGCGCATCCAGCCAATCTTCGGGACTTTGACACGTCCGTTCTCGTTGTCTACCTCGAAGCCTTGCGGAACTCGGAAACTCTCCCGCTGACCTTTCTTCTTGAACTTCGGAAAGTCAGCTCGTTTTTGAAAGAAGTTTGTGTACGCTCGTTCCAGGTTCTTCAACGCTTGCTGCAACGCTTGCGCTGGTACGTCGGATAGGAACTCGTGCTCCCTCTTCCAGTTTGGCAGGAGAGCGCACAGGCCAGCGTAGCCCAGTCGCTTTTCCTTTTTCTCGTAGCGTTCGATGTTGAGAGCCAAACCCTTGTTGTAGACGAAGCGGCAGGAACCAGCGAACTGCCGCAGGTTGCGGAGTTGTTCGCCGTCGGGCTGAAGTTCGAATTTGAACGCTTGCAATCTCAACACGCTGTTGGCGTCCTTAGCGTTGCGCCTTCTTTTTGTCGAGGAACTCTCGCACGGCTTTCTGGATTAAAGAACTCACGGTTTCGTCTTCTTTCTTGGCGAGCCTTGCTAGCTCTTCCAAGTCCCGCTCTTTGATGCGAACAGCACGGAGTTTCTTAACCATTGGTAAAGAGTATCACGAACGTGCTACGCCATCAAGTATAGTCTTTAACAGGTCTTGTATCCCCACCCTAAAGGACGGGCTTTACGACCCGACGGGTAACCTCCCAGATGCTGTCTCTTTGGCTACCAGTACCCCGGTACGCTTGCTTCCTGAAAATCCCGTAATCCATAATCACAAGTACTTTGTTTTGTGTACAGGCGCGACCTTCCTGCGTCGCCGCACGACTGTCCTCTCGTGCCAGGAGCGGGATTGTGCGTACACAGCGGAGAACGAGGGATTCTTGTGCTTTCGTCACTTGCGGAATATCGTCCGCAGTGCGGGCGGAGAATCGAATGTGTTCCTGATGCATCAAAGTTTTATCTCACTGGCGCTGCTGATCGCTACCACGTTGGTGGCGGGCTTTTTCGCGTACATCCACAGGATCAAACGCCAGACGTATCTGCTGCTATGGACAGCGGCGTGGGCCGTGTTCGCGCTCCATTACGTGGGGCCGACTCTCGCTCCATCGGCATCGGCAAACCCGCTGCAGAGTGCGTTGAATCATTGGCTTTTCGCGCTCTCCGGCGTGCTCTTTTTTCTAGGAGCACAGCTTTACTCGCAGCGGAAGGCCTGGAAAATTCCCGGGCTGGCGGTTGGCGTCCTGTTCGGATTGTGGGCTGCCGCCAATGCCGCCAACGTGTTTTCCATTTCCGCGATCATCCCCGGTTCTCTGCTGTACATCGCGGTCGCGGTGGTGTTCTGGCAGGAAAGCCGGCGGCAGGAAACGCTAGCCGACAGACTGCTTGGCGTTTCCTTCGCTTCCTGGGGAGCTCTGCGGATCGCACTCCATATCCTGGACGCGACGCCGGAACTCCAGGGCGCAGGCATGAGCGTGGTTGCCGCTGCTCCGTGCGCGTTCGTGTCCATGCTTATGGTCATGGCGCTCTACGAAGAAGAAAAGCGCCGCATCGAACGCAACATGCTGGCGCTTTCGAATCTCAATCTGGCGACCTCCAGCTTTGTGGGCGGCGAGATTCAGCGCATGCTGTCGCAGGCCCTGGACCGCGTGCTGGGCGTTGTGCGGCTGCCGGCCGGCGCGCTCTTTCTGCACCACGGTGACCCGCAGGGGCCCACTTCCGTCGTTGCCGTGGGCTTGAGTGAGGAGTTCTGCCGCGTCGCTCAAAACGAAAATCTGGACGATTATCTCGTCAGCCTGGTGGCGCGCCTGGGCGGCCTGCTGGGATTTCGCGACCTTCGCGACGACTCCCTCTCGGCTCTCGAAAAGGAACAGTCCATCCGCCGATTCCGCCAGCTGGCGCTCGCGCACGGGCTTCGCAGCGTGGTGGCCATCAGCCTTCAGGCCAAGGAGCAAGCCTTCGGGGTGCTCCTTCTCGGGACCCCGGATAGCCGGCGCTTCACAGCCGCGGAGCTGCGGCTGCTGCTGGCGCTGGGGCACCAGATCGGCATGGCAGTTGAAAACAGCTACTTGATTCAGCAGACTTCGCGACGGTCCGAAGAGCTTCACGTATTGAACGAAATCGGCCGCGTGCTCAGCTCGACGCTGAACAAGGAAGACCTGACCAGAAAAGTGTGGGAGGAGCTGCGGCGGCTCTTCGACGTGGAAAACTTCTACATCGCGGAACTGGATGCGCTGCGCGACGAAATTCAATTCGACTTCGAGATCGTGGATGGCGCGCGCATGCCAAAGCGTGCACGTCCTGCCGGGAACCACATCACCGAGTACATCATTCGAACGCGGCAGCCGGTGCTCATCCGCGACAATTACGTGGGGGAGATGAAAAAACTGGGCGTCGATCCTCTGCGCACAAAAGGGTGCTTCTGCGGCGTACCGCTGGTGGCCTACGATCACGCCATCGGCGCGATGGCGGTGTACTCCGATCACGAGCGCGTGTTTGACGAAGGGCACCTGGAGCTTCTGCGGGTCCTTGCAAGCGAAGCGAGTATCGCGATTGAAAACGCCCGCTTGTTCAGCGAAGAGCGCACCAAGGCGCGGCACCTCTCGCTGTTGAACACAATTTCGCGGAACGCTATCGCCACGCTCAATCCGGACGAGATGCTCGCCAAAATCACCGAACAACTCGAAGCCGGCCTGACCTACGATCACATCGGCATCGGCGTGCTGGACTACGCGACACGAGAAGTGGTGATCCAAGCCGAAGCGGGCAAGCGTCGCGGGACCCTGGGGCAGCGTATTTCCATTGGCGCAGGCCTGATCGGTCACGTCGCGCGCAATGGCCACATGGCGGCATACCGCGTCGCCGCTCCGGCAGATGGAGCGATGAAACCACTATTACCGGATTCCGTGGCGGCCATTGCATTGCCGGTTTTTTACGCCGAACAGCTCCACGGCATTTTGTACATCGAGTCGTCCGTACCGGTGGACTTCTCCGAGGAAGAAGTTCTCCTGCTGCGCACGCTGGCCGACCTCATCGCCGGTGCGCTGCACAACGCGCTTTCTTTCCAAAAGGCGCAGGAGCAGGCGATCACCGACGGACTCACCGGTGTGAAGACGCATCGTTTTTTTATGGAAGCATTGTCCGCCGAATGGAAGCGGTCCACTCGAGCCGGGCGCGCGTTTGCGCTGGTGCTCATGGACCTCGACCGCTTCAAATTCGTGAACGATTTCTACGGGCACCTCGAGGGCGACCTCGTTCTCCAGCGCGTCGGGCAGATTCTGGAGACCAATTGCCGGCGCTCCGACGTTGTGGCTCGTTACGGCGGGGACGAATTCGTCATTTTGATGCCGGAAACCAATATGGAGCATGCGCGGCAACTGGCGAGCAAGCTGCGCGGCTGGGTCTCCGCCGATCCATTGCTGCGCGAGAAAAACATCAGCGCCAGCTTTGGCATCGCCTGCTATCCACTCCATGGCTCGTCGCCGCAAGAGCTTATCCAAGTCGCCGACGCTTCGATGTATCTTTCGAAACATCAGGGCGGTAACGCCGTCTCAACCGCCGATCACTTCGATCCCAACGAGGCGAAGAAATGGAAGCGTGACGTCCTAGAAGCGTATCTGGGCGTGACACTCAAGCGGCTATTCTCGACGGGCCCCGAGGCGTTTGAAGAAATCTACCAGCGCCTGCGGCAATTCACGGAATCGCTCGCGGCGACCGAACCGAATAACGGCAGGCCGGCTACGGCTCCGGAGCAGGGTGTGCAGGCACTGCCGCAGGCGGTGCTGGACACGGTCACTTCGCTGGCCTTTGCGATCGACGCCAAGGATCATTACACACAAGGCCACTCTCAGAAAGTCTCCGCGTATGCGGCTCTGATCGCGGAAGCGATGGGGATGAAAGACGCCGAAGTCGAAGAGGTTCGTTTGGGCGCCGTGCTCCACGACATCGGCAAGGTTGGCGTCCCGGAAAGTATTCTGAACAAGAACGGCCCGCTCAATCCCGAAGAGTGGGAGACGATGAAAGCGCACGTGAATTTTGGCGCGAAGATCCTCGATCCGCTGACGCCCCTCGCGGGCATCCGCGAAATGGTGCTGCATCACCACGAATTCTTCGACGGCTCGGGCTATCCAGAGGCTTTGACCGGTGAACAAATTCCGCTGGGGGCTCGCATCATCGCGGTCGCGGATGCCTACGATACAATTACCAGCGATCGCACGTACAAGAAGGCCCGGAGTGCGACAGACGCGCTCGCCGAGCTAGAGCGCTGCGCGAATGCGCAATTTGACGGAGCCATTGTGGAACTTTTCGTCCGCACCATGCGGGCGCTGCCTAACCCGATCATCGAAGTTGCCGCGACCAGCGGCCCGCGTAACTCCTGAGCTTTGGTTTTTCCGGGGCTGCCGCCATTTCTCCAGGCTGCTCCGTCCAACGAAACAGTTGGCCCTATTTCCGGTCCATGCCTCTCGAGGGCGCAGCACCGGCCGGGAGGCATTCCATCAGGCTGCGCAAAATCGCGCCACTTTTGTCATTGGCAGCGGCACCTCTTATTGCCGGAGAGACATCCTCCCCGGCCTGAAGTCCGGGGCTTTACGGCCCCACGGGTAAGAACCAACTTCTGGGTGAGCGCGTCGAAAACTGCGCTCATGAAAACGCTCTCGCCCTCCAGGATGGAGGAAATGATCAAGCCACACAGGGTGGCGCAAGAACGATTCCTCAGCGAGCATCCAAGTCCAAGTCCTTGATCGGCAGATCCCAGTGAGCTTCCAGAATTTCGAAGCGGCGTTGTTCCTCTTTCTTGTAGGTTTCCTGATCGGGATAAAGCTGCTTAAGCAGCGCGGAGCTGTCAAAATTGTCGTTGGCAATCGACGCGTTCTTGAAGACGATGGTTACCCGGTAATCCCAGCGGCCGTCTTCCGTGGTGTGATAGCGCGGAACGGCCATGCTGACCTTTAGCATGCGGCCCAGCTCGATCTCTTTTTTCAGAACCGGATAATGGTTTTTTTTGAAGAGCGCCAGGAATTCTTCAGCGTGCCCCCACCTCGCCTTGTAGTAGTACTCAATCACGTAGGGTTGATCTTTTCCTTCGGCGGCCATACCGCCCTGCCGCGCTGCGGCTCCGATGGTTGACGACCAAAGAAGCGCAGCCAGCCCAAGCGCAGCCATCGCGAGCCGGCGCTTTGCCTTTGAGATTGGGATTTGCATTTGTTCTCTCCTCCCCGCGCGCTATTGAGAGTACAGGCCGGGCCACGCCATTTAAACCAAAAAACGATTCGAATGCCAATTGGAATCTGCGTGGCTCGTTTCAAGTTCCACGTCCTGCTATGCTTTCTCGAGGGAGGCCGCATGCAGACTGGATCCGTGAAGTGGATTGGCGAACAGAAATTTGTGGCGACTAGCCCCTCCGGACACGCCATGACCGTCGATTCCGACCGTGCGTCGAACAAGGCGCCCGGCCCGATGGAGCTTGTGCTGCTGGCGCTGGGGGCCTGCACCGCCACCGACGTTGTAATCATCCTGGAAAAGAAGCGGCAGAAGTTCGAATCGCTAGAAGTGATTTGCTCGGGCGAACGCGCGGAAGAGCCGCCTACGGTCTGGACAAAGCTGGAAATACTCTATCGTCTTCGTGGCCGACTCGAGGACATGGCGGTAAAGCACGCCATCCAGCTCAGCGAGGACAAGTACTGCTCCGTTGCGGCCATGCTTCGGAAAACTGCCACTCTTTCGTGGCGCTATGAAATTCTTCCGCCGGCCTCCTAGCTGCCAAGCGCAGGCTATCTTGAGTAGTTGTCGCCGTGGTATTAAATGAGCCAACATCTGTACTACTTGCCGCTTGCGCGAAAGAACAGCCCAGGCTATATAAAGACATCCTCAACGGCTTCACCGACCTCACCTTGAACCCCATTGCATCCCCGCCCGTAAAGCCGCTGGGCCCGCCAAACAATTCCACGAGTCGGCTTTTTTTCATCAAATTGAGTTACCTCCTGCGGTTCTGATTCGAACCGGACTGCGCCTTGTATCCCCACAGGGCTATCGCATAAAATTCAGGTTCTTTTGGTTAGGGAAATAATCGGCAAGGAGAGTCATGTCCCACCGCCTCGCGGCAAAAATCACCGGTGTAGCCGGGTACGTTCCTCCCAAGGTGATGACCAACGCGGATCTGGAGAAAATCGTCGAGACCAACGACGAATGGATCGTCACGCGCACCGGTATCCGGGAACGCCACGTCGTGGAGAAGGGCACCGCCACTTCGCATATGGCGACGGAAGCCGCAAGGGCGGTGCTGGCGCAAACCAAGACGGATCCCGCGGAGATCGACCTGATCGTGCTCGCCAGCGTTACCCCGGACATGTTTTTTCCCGCCACCGCCTGCCTGGTGCAGGAACGCATTGGCGCGAAGAAGGCCTGGGGATTTGACCTGTCCGCGGCGTGCTCCGGCTTTGCCTACGCGCTGACCGTGGGCGCGCAGTTCGTCGGCGCGGGCACGCACAAGAAAGTGCTGGCAATCGGAAGCGATACGATGACTTCCGTCCTGGACTATAAGGATCGTGCGACGTGTGTTCTGTTCGGCGATGGCGCGGGAGCGGCGCTTCTTGAGGCTGCAGGCTCGAACGAAGGGATCCTCGATTTTGAGCACGATGTGGATGGCTCTGGGGGGGCATTTCTCTATATGCCGGGCGGAGGTTCGCTCCATCCTTCGAGCCAGGAGACGGTCGAGAAGCGTCTGCACTATGTCCACCAGGAAGGGTCGCAGGTTTTCAAATACGCAGTGCGGCGCATGACGGAAATGGCGACGCATTTACTTGAAAGGAATGGTTTTACAAAAGATGATCTGCAACTGCTGGTGCCGCACCAGGCAAATCTGCGCATCATCCGAGCGACGCAGGAGCGGCTGGGCGTCGACGATTCCAAGGTGATGGTGAACATCGACCGGTATGGCAACACTACGGCGGGAACGATTCCCCTGGGGCTGCGCGATGCCGTCGAACAGGGGCGCCTGCACAAGGGCGACCTGGTGCTGATCGTCACCGTGGGCGCGGGGTACACGACCGGCGGCGTGCTGCTGCGCTGGGCATACTAAAGCTCATTAAGACGGTTGGCAGCGAGAGAATCAGCAGGAGTGCAATGAGGCTACGAGGTCGAGATTGGCCTGAAGGCGGCGGTCCACCTGAACGGCGGCGTATCGGCTGCAGATGATGCGCTCGCGCTCGCTCCAAGAGGAGAAAATGGGAATCCTGTTGGCAAAGAAGGCATCGAGGCCTTCAATCGCCCGGTAATACAGTCGTACCAAACCCAATCCGCTGCGATTTGGAAAGAGATCAGGGGTCAAATTATGCAAGCCGGCCAGGGTCTGGAAATCCTGAGGTGTAAAGCGCCCATTCTCGACCTGGGCAGCAACCAGCACGCGGTCAGAAACCGGTTGGGCTGCAACGCCTGCCAGAACTGCCCGCCAATAGTAAAGGGCGAACTGGGACAGGGCCACGACAGAGATCGCAAGTAGCATGGCGCTAAACATTCCTCAACCTCTGAAAGGATTCTGGCAGTCAGGAAAATAGATATCAATAGCCCCGAAGTACCAGTGGACTGGAACCAACGGATGTAAACCGTTGGAATGATTTGGCTTACGCGAGGAAGGAGTCAGGGGGAGAAGGCTTGCCTCGGAGGCAGCCTGTCACCTATCCTGCGCGTACACAAGGGTTTATAAAGGTTTACAGAGGAGAGCGATCATGCGAATGATTCGTCCTTGCATATGGGTGTCAGTTGTACTGGCAATGGGTATCTTCCTCTTTGTGCATAGACCGGCGTTCCCCAAGCCCGCCGATGAGCGCCAAGCTGACCGGGAGGCTATCAGCACCGTTCTGAGTGCGCAGCAAATTGCGTGGAACCGCGGTGATGTAGACGCGTTTCTGGTGGGATATTGGCATTCGCCGGAACTGACGTTTTCTGGGAGCAGCGGGGTGGCGCGCGGCTGGGATGGCGTGCTGGCGCGATACAAGAAGAACTATCCCGACAGGGGGACCATGGGACGGCTGGATTTTTCGGAATTGGAGTTTCGGTTTTTGGGCCCGGACGCAGCGCTCGTTCTGGGGCGGTGGCACTTGAAGCGGGAAAAAGATGACGTCGGCGGAGTGTTTACATTGGTGTGGCAACGCTTCCCGGATGGATGGAAGATGATTCACGACCATACGAGCGCAGCGGTGGCGGCGAAGTCGAATCCGTAAGTGGGCTGACCTGATTGTGCAGAAAGGATTCTTGTACCCGAGACTGGTCCGGCCGATTCTCGACCTGCTGCGGCAGGGAGTGACGCCGGAGAAGATGGCGCTCAGCCTGGCGCTCGGCGGAGCGCTGGGTGTGTTTCCGGCGTTGGGATGCACAACGCTGCTCTGCACGATCGTCGCGATTGTTCTGCGGCTGAACCTGCCGGCCATCCAGATCGTGAACTACTTCGTGTATCCGATCCAGATTGCGCTGCTGCTGCCGTTCTTCCGGCTGGGCGAGAAGTTGTTTCGCGCAGCGCCACTGCCGGTTTCCATCGCGCAAATTCAGGGGATGATTCACGCCAACGCGTGGGCAGCGGTCAGGTTTCTGTGGACAACCACGTGGCACGCGATCGTGGCCTGGGGATTGATCACGCCGGTGTTTGTTGGATTGGCATATTTGATTCTGACGCCGGTACTCCAGCGCGTGCTGCACAGACATGTGAAACCGACCGCGGAGTCGGATTGACGTTTCCGCAAGCCGAAGATGCCGGCCCGGAGGACGGCGTTACAAGATCTCAAGAATTTCCTCATAGCGCTTGAAAGGCGGAATGAGATACGCGCCGGCGAGTTCGGTGCGGGACCAGTCGAGCATTTTGCGGGCAACTTCGAATCCGCGGTCGCGTGCGGCGGCCCCCGCGGTTTCCATGGACTTCAGAAGGGCCTCGGGAATGACGATGCCGGGGACTTCATTGTTCAAGCGAAGCGCCTGCTTGTAGCTGTTGAGCGGCCAGATGCCGATCAACACCGGGATCGCCGGCTTGCCGCCAAGTTTTTTCAGGAAAGCGTGCCAGTGTTCGGGGTCGAAGAGCGGCTGAGTCATCGCGAAATGCGCGCCGGCTTCGACCTTCGCGTGGAAGCGCTCGATTTCGTTGTCGAGATCGTCGGCGACGGGATTCACGGCGACGCCGATGGCAAAATTCGTGGCGCCGCCGAGAGTTTTTCCCGCCCAGTCGGTGCCCTGATTCAGCCGATGCAGAACTTTGACGAGGCCGACGGAGTCGACTTCGTAAACGCCGCTGGTTTCCGGGTAGTCGCCGACGGACGGAGGATCGCCGGTGATGGCGAGAACGTTGCGGACGCCGCCGACGGTCCACGCGCCGAGCAGCGCCGCTTGCAGGCCGATGATGTTCTGGTCGCGCGTCGTGAGGTGCGGAACGGTTTCAACGCCTCGAGCTTCGAGAGCGCTCGCGACGATTAGCGCGTCCATGCCCACGCGCGCCATGGCCCCGCTGTTGATGTCAACAGCGTCGACCTTGCGCGAAGCCATAACCTTGTCGACCTGCTCGAAGATGCGGTCGAGAGAAAGTCCCTTGGGCGGATCGATTTCCACGCAGACGGTGAATTCTTTTTTCTGGAGTTTTCTCCAGAAATTGCTTTCGGGAATACGCTGCGTGACTGGCGCGGGCTTTGAAATGACTTCGGCCGCATGTCCGGCCGCGTGTGATTTCGCGGGACGAAGCGACTTGACGGCTTCAGCCATCGCGCGGATGTGCGCCGGCGTTGTGCCACAGCAGCCGCCGAGAAGGCGCACGCCGAGCGCCGCCGCTTCGCGCGCGAAAAGCGCGAAATATTCCGGAGAGGATTTCGGATAGACGATGCGGTCGCCCTCGCGTTTGGGGAAGCCGGCGTTGGGCATGCCGCTGACACGGAGATCGTCCACGGCGGCAAGCTCCTGCAGAATCGGCAGAAGCGCTTGCGGACCAAGCGTGCAATTCGCGCCGATCACCTGAACATTCTTGTTTTTCAACTGCGCCGCGGCATCCGCGGGGCGGACATCGCCGTAGGTCGTGCCTTCTTCCGCGTAGGTGAGCTGGGCGACGATGGGCAATCCAGAAAAGGAGCGAATCGCGTCGATGGCGAGGAGTAATTCTTCGATATAAGAAAACGTTTCGAGGATGTAGAAGTCTACGCCGCGCTCTTCGAGAGCGAGAGCTTGCTCGTGAAAAATGTCCAGGATCTCTTCCGCGAATGGATGGCGCGATTGCACGCCGATGCCCAGCGGGCCGATGGAGCCGGCGATGAGGACTTCGCGAGCGGCGGATTCGCGGGCTTCGCGGGCGATTTTCACGCCGCGGCTGTTGAGGCGCTGGACTTCTTCGCCGAGGCCGAGCGGCTCGAGCTTGAAGCGATTCGCGCCAAACGTGTTGGTCTCGATGATCTGCGCGCCCGCTTCGATGTAAGCCTGGTGGACGCGGAATACCGCTTCCGGCTCGGTAGAATTCACCTCATCGAAGCAGCGCTGCGTGCCCACGGCATCGTGTAGCATCGAGCCCATCGCGCCATCGGCGATAAGGATGGAGTCTTTCAGCCGCTCGTTGAAATCAAGAATCTTCACAGCTCCTGTTTCCTGTCTGCTGAAAATTTTGCGCGGGAAATGCGCTCAGCGTTTTTGTTCCATGAGGCTGGCGACGGTGCTCATCAAATCGTACTTGGTGAGGATTTCGAAGTGTCCGTTGCCCATCTCGACAAACACCGCGGGATTCTGATGACTGAGGATGTGAGTGACGCGCTCGACGGGCGCGGTCCTGGGCACCTGCGGCAGAGGTTTGCTCATCACTTCGCGAACGACGAGCTTACGAAGATCCTTGCCCTGCAACGCGAGGTTGAGTATCTGGTCTTCGTAGATCGTGCCGATCGGAACATTTTCCTCAAATACAGGAATCTGCGAAATGTCCTGCTCCTGCATGGTCTTCAGGGCGTGGAAAACAGTCTGGTACGGCCGCGCGATGACGAGTTCGCGCACCTTGCCGGCGGCGTGTTTGGCGTTGATGACTTCCGCAGCGGTGATGGCGGTGGCCGCGTCAACGTAGCCGCGCTCGTGCATCCACAGGTCATTATAAACCTTGCTGAGGTAGCGTGTGCCGGTGTCCGGCAGCAGGGCGACCACGAAATCATTCGGTCCCAGATCCTTGGCGAGGCGCAACGTCCCGGAAATGCAGCCGCCGCCGGAGCCGCCGGTGAAGAGGCCTTCCAGCTTCGCCAGGCGGCGCGCAACGACGAAACATTCTTCGTCGTTCACCTGCAGGATATCGTCCAAGATTTTCAGATTCATGGTCGTCGGGAAGAAATCCTCGCCGATGCCTTCCACAACGTAGGTCTTGGCTTTGATGGTTTGCCCGGTTTTGACGAAATCGTAGTACAGCGAGCCGAAGGGATCCACCCCGACAATTTTGACGCTGGGATTTTTTTCCTTCAGGTATTTTCCCACGCCGCTGACGGTGCCGCCGGTGCCTATGCCGCAAACGAAATGCGTGATCTTGCCTTCGCTGTCTTCCCAAATCTCGGGACCCGTGGTGCGGTAGTGAGCTTCGGGATTGCTGGGATTGTCGTACTGATTCGGGTAGTAAGAATTGGGAATCTCGCGGGCGAGTTTTTTCGCCACCGAATAGTAGCTGCGCGGATCTTCCGGCTCGACGGCCGTGGGGCAGACGATGACTTCGGCGCCGAGCGCTTTCAGGAGATCAACCTTTTCCTTGGATTGCTTGTCGGTGGTCGTGAAGACGCACTTATATCCGCGAACCGCCGCGACGAGCGCCAGGCCCATGCCGGTATTGCCCGAAGTGCCTTCAATGATCGTGCCCCCGGGCTTCAGAAGGCCTTTTTTCTCGGCTTCGTCGATCATGCTGATGCCGATGCGATCTTTCACGGAGCCGCCGGGATTGGTGAATTCTGCTTTGACGTAGATCTGCGGCTTCAGGCCCTGATTGATGCGGTTCAGGCGCACCAGGGGGGTGTGACCAACCGCTTCCAGGATGTTATTGCACTTCATCAGTCGTCTCGGTTTCTCCGCCGAATTGCAAATAGTTTAGCATCATCCCAAGGAGTTCCCCTACTTAGCGGCGCCCACCATTTTCTTACGCCCGGACAAGAAGAGAGTAGATTATTCTTTCTAGGATTACGAAGCAGGGGAGACCAAGATGACGCGTCAGAATATTTCGAGCGGTGCGCCGTGGGAGTCGATCGTGGGCTACTCGCGGGCGGTAAGAATCGGCAATGCCATCACCGTGTCGGGAACTACGGCGACGGGACCGGATGGAAAGGTCGTCGGCGCGGGCGATTTGCGCGCGCAAACGGTGCAAACGATCAAGAACATCGAGGCCGCGCTCGTAAAGGCAGGCGCGAGCCTCAAAGACGTTGTGCGGACGCGAATTTATGTGACAAACATCGCCGAATGGGAAAAGGTCGGCCGGGCGCACGGAGAATTTTTCGGAGAGATCCGGCCGGCGACGAGCATGGTGGAAGTGAGCAAGCTGATTGCGCCGGAAATGCTTGTTGAGATTGAGGCGGACGCGGTAGTGGAATGAGGTAAAAGAGGGTAAAGGACGTAGAGGAAGTAATAGAGCCGGGGGAGAAGCGGCCTCGTCTCCATAGCGGGTTAGCAGTTGGCCGGAGAAATTTTATGGCGTCAGAGTTATACGATTCGTTTATCGCGGATTACTACGACGAGTCGCCGGTCGTGAGCGGGCGGTTGCAGGACGTGGCTTTCTATCGCGAAGCCGTGCGCGAGTTCGGCGATCCCGTACTGGAGCTGGGTTGCGGCACGGGGCGCATCACCATGGCACTGGCGGAGGCGGGAAAGCGGATCACCGGGCTTGATCTTTCCGAGCGCATGCTGGAGCGCGCAGTGAAAAAACGCGCGTCGCTCCGCGTGGAGGCCCGCGAACGCCTTCACCTCATACAGGGGGACATGGCACGGTTCGATCTCGGCGAAAGATTCCGCCTGGTCATCATTCCCTTCCGGCCATTTCAGCACCTTCTGGAAGTGCGGCAGCAGGTGGATTGTCTGGACTGCGTTCAGAAGCACCTCGCGCCGGGCGGGCGGCTGATCCTGGATGTGTTCCAGACGGATGCCGAGCGGATGCACGATCCCGTGCACATGCGCGAGATGCTGGTGACGGAATACAAAACCGCAGACGGCCGGCAGGTGCGGATCACCGAGCGGGTAGTCGCATTCCATCGCGCGGAGCAACGGAATGACGTGGAGATGATTTTTTCCATCAGGCATGCGGACGGGCGTCAGGAGAAGCTGGTATTCGCTTGGACGCTGCGGTATTTCTTCCGCTACGAGATCGAACACCTCCTCGCGCGATGCGGGTTCCGCGTTACGGCGCTGCACGGGAATTTCGACCGCACGCCGATCCGGGATGATTCCCCGGAAATGATCTTCGTGGCGGAGGACCGCCAAAGAAACGGCGGGTAGGCTACCCTGTAGGCTACCCCTCCCCCATGTTTTGTAAGTGTTGCATCTAAAGGACTTAAATACCGCGTAAGCCCTCTGTTTGCAATACATACGAGATGACCTGTAAGTGTTCCATCTAAATAACTTAACAGTTAATATAATCTTGGGTTGACCTGGTCCATTTACGAAAAAAAGCAAGATTCCAGATGAATGGAATCTTGCCCCGGTTTGAATACTAGAAACAGCGAGAAAGCCCGATCAGGAATCGGCGCACGCCAAATAAGAAGCGGCAGCCGAGGCTGCCGCTTCTTGAACCAGGTCATAGCTTAACCTGAAGGTATTATACCACCTCCGCTCTGACCGGCCGGGGAGAGCCTGCTCCGTGAGCCGACAGGCTACCAGCGCGCGCGCATGCGGTATCTCAGGACTGACGTGCCATCCTTCGCGACGGGCACGATGAATTGCGCCGCGAAGGCCGCCGTCTTCTTGTACTTGTAGGTGGAAGAAAGCATCTCCCAATCGCCGCCGATGGGTTCATTCACTTGCACGGTGACGGGCGAATCTTTGTGGTTGCGCAGCGTGATTTCAAATTCCATTTCCCAAGTGTGGGTATCGATGCGCTTATAGTCGGTCTGCTTGTGCTCGGCGACGACGTCGAAAGCGTTGCCGATGTGGATGTTCACGTCTTCGTCCTTGGGGGTGTGATCGATGCGGTCTTCACCGGCGAAGAGAATCCCGCCTTTTGAGTCTTTCTGATAAACGCGGACATTGCCGGCGGGAAGCGGAATTCCCAGGCCGTTCTTCTCTTCATTTCTGAATTTGTAATAGACCATGACGGGATCTTTCAGCGGGGCGCCGGGAGTCTGCTGGTTGCGGTAGTAGTAGCTTTGGCCGTTGACCATGAGAATTTTTTCGACGGGAACGCCGGAGCCCTGGAGAAGGCTGATCTGCTTGGTTTCTTTGTCCTCGACGGAGGTCTTGCGGCCCAGCGAGTAGAGATGGTATTCGCTGAAGGCTTCTTGTTGGAACTGCTGAGCTGCCTTTGCCATGGGCATAGGTGCATTCATCTCCATCCTCGTCCGGCCGGTGTCACTAGCCACGCGGTTTAGTTCGCCGGCGACGAGCTGGAGACGCGCATTGTGAAACGCGGTACCGCTGTTGTTGACGACGGTAACCCAGCCATCCAGGTCCGCGTTTTTATCGTCGCGCGCGACGGTCAGAACGTAATCGGCATTCCAGGACAAATTGCTCGCGAGATAGGACGCTTCGATCTGCTGTTTTCTTGCGCCGGAGTTCTCGAGAGACATTAACAGCGTGGGACGGTCGTAAAGATTCGCGGGCACTTCGGGGAAGCGATAACTCTCAGCAAACATTCCGGTCACGATGTCGTTGCCGATTTTCCAGACGGGGCCGTTGTTATCGGAAAGCAGCGTCGCCTTGATCTCTTCGCGCTTGGTCGAATTGTTCTCTTGATACGAGCGCACCAGCGTGACTTCCTTGCCGACGTACTTGTGCAGAAGTTTCGCGGGCTCAAGCAGATCGTATTCGTAGTTCTGTTCGATGACGCCGAGTTTTTCTGGGTCGTTCAGGGAACGGAAATGAACCGTCGCGGGATTAACGGTGGCGGCGATGTCCATGAACTTCAGGCGAAACGTACCGCTGGGGAGGGTGAGCTGCCGAACGTCGCGCACCAAGGCGATGTTGGAGTTGTAAACGGTGACGTTCAGATCGGTCTGATCGCTGAGGCTCGTGGATTGATCGCCGGCGGTGGCGCGGGTGGCCTCCTGTTCTTGTGACGCATTGAGCTTGTTGGCGCGGGCCGGAGGATAAATAATTGTGGCGCCGGCGGCGATAATCATAACGGCAGGGATCATCCACAACGCTCGAATCTTAAACTTACTCCCGGGGATCTTCATCACTTTCACCTCGATCTGGACTTGCCTTCTTTCTTAGAACGACGCCTGGGGGATTTCTTGCAGTGGATGATTCGGGCTGGGGCCCTTCGCATCATGGATTCGGGACGGGCTTCCAGGTCAGACCACCATCGCTGGTTTCGAAATTTTTGGTATTGCGGGCGTTCCAAATCGTGGCGTGCCGCTCATCGGTGGCGTGAATCCCGCCAAGATCCTCCGACAGCGGAGAAGGAATCAACGTCCAATGCGCGCCGCCATCCGTGGTCAGAAGAATGGCGCCGACCCGCCCCACGATCCAGCAGACTTTGTCCGAGGGCGCGGAACCGCTCAGCAAATCGGCGAGCACGCCGCTGCTCTGGCGGGACCAGGAGGATCCGCCATCCTTGGAGAGCTCGATGAGACCGCTCCGGCCGGCGCGCCAAATGACGCTTGAGCCCGGCGGTGAGATCAAACGCGGATTGGAAATCTCCCGTGCGACTTCCAAGGAAGCGGAGCTGTTATAACTGGATGCAACGCCGCCAACCGCCGCTGGCTGCGAAGGAGGAGCCGCCGGTGCGGCAGATGCAGCCTTCATTTTTTTCGCTTCCATCTGGCCGAGCGGAGCGGGACCCGGTACCTTGGGAGAATTGATATTTAATTGATTCTGCGATTGAGCATTCGCGGCTTGTGTTTGTAATTGCACTTCAGCATTTTCTTGTCTTGCGCCGGTCACAGTTTTGGCGTCGCGATCCAACTGTTCTTGGGCACGAAGCAAATCAACGGAGGAGCTGCGCTCCGCATCCTTTCGCAAGCGGCTCTCTTTGTCGCCCATCGATTTTGAAGGCGAAACCTGCGCCAGGTATTCCTGCTTCCCATCCGATTTTACGGGACCCGATGCGCCTCGCGTGTTCGCACTGGGAAATTCATCGGCTGCGGATTGCGGCTTTTTGAGGGCGGCCTTCTGCGATGGAGAGACTTCAGACAACGCTGTCGAAACAGACGGTGTCGGTGGCGGGGGCGGGGGCCCCTGCTGCGAGGCGACTTGGACTTGCTTCAGACTTGGAGGAGCCAGCGGCTGGTTTTCGTGCAGCGCGATCCAGACGAGTAGCCCTGCGGCGATTGCTCCCGCGGGAGCGAGCCACTGCCAGCGCGCACCTCTCAATAGTAGAGCCCGGCGTGACTTCTTGGGTGGCGCCGCTCCTGCTGCACGTTGGCTTTGGCCGGGTGCAGCCGCCGCGGGGAACGCCTCAACGTTCCGAGCAGCGATCACCGGCTCGGATCCCTTCGCAACGAGTTCTTCTCGCTCAGCGGCTTCGAATGAAATCTCGTCCGTGGCTTCGAGCTGCGCGAGAATATTCTGGCAATTTGCGCAGCCCACGAAATGTTCTTTCCAGGAATTCAATTCTTCCGGGAGCAAAGACCGCTCGTGATAAGCCGCCAGTGTTTCCGAGTCAGGACATGAGGCTCCCTGCGAAGCGGGGACCGCGGGCAATCTCGCGGCTTCGCCCGCAGGCGCCGCGGAACGCAGATGGCGTGCAAGCGCTTTGTCAAATCTCTGATCGCGTTCGTCAGGCGCCATGGGCTTCTCCATCCTTAGAACGAAACTCCACAGCTTTCTTGCACCGCGCGTTCATGGCGTCCGCTTTCCGGCTGCCGGGCCTGGCGATTTTGAGCGCGGCAGCAATTTTTCCAAATCGATGGGGTTATCTTCCGAGCAGTATTCGAAACAGAGAGCGATTTCCGCATCGCTCAGTCCGGGTTGAACCGCGGAACCGTTCGCCGATCCGATACCGTGGCGAAGAATATCTTCCACCGCATGCCGTAAATCGCGCCGCGCGCGGTCCAGATGACGCGAGACGCTGGATTCATGCTCCCCGCGCAGCCGTCCGATCTCCGCGAGCGTTTTTTCCTCGGCGTAATAGAGGCGGAGCCTCTCCTTTTCCTGCGGTTCGAGGCGTTCGAGCGCCGTCTGCAATGCCCGGGTGAATGACAGGACGTAACGCTCGCGATGCGGATCGCTGGGCTGCATCTGCGGTCCGAGCAGCGTCCTCGGCAGTCCCTCGCCAGTTTCATCCTCGCCAAGCTCCTCGAAGCGGCGGCCCGCACGGATGGAATCGATGTGCCGCTGCGCAAGAACGGCGCGGAGCCAGGTCTTCAGCGAACTGCGCCCATGAAAGTAACGAAAGAGCGAACGTTCCGCGCCTTTGCCGCCGGCCAATCCGTACAACTCGGAAAAAAGAGAATCCGCGAGATCACAAGCTTCCGCGGAACCCGCGTTGCATCGAAGAATCGCGGCCGCCGCCGTGCGCAGGTAAGTGCGGTACTTGGTGAAAAAATGCTCCCAAGCCGCCTCACCTCCTTCGGCGCAAGCGGTGGCCAGAGCCAGATCTTCAAGATGCAGCGCGCCGAGATATTCTTCGAGCTTAAGCGGAGTAAGGGCTCCACTCGCCAAGCGCTTCGATGCGCTGCGTTCCAGTGCGACCGCGAAATGCCCACGAGAGAGCCCCCAGCGTGCAGCGTTGGCCTGCGCGTAAAGCCACTCGGCCAAGGCGGCGCGGTCCTTCAGCGTCTTCACCGGGTCTACGGTATTTGCGTCTGCAGACCAGTTTTCTGGATCTTTGGCCATGTCTATTTCAGGTGTTCACTGTATCCCAAGAAACCCAGCCTCAGGCTATAATGCTGCGCTTGCTGCACTTAAGGATCAGCCCGCGGAAGGAAACTCGCGTGCAAAACGTGCAAAAGAGGACGCAACCCAGCGCGAGTTTAGGGTATCCTACTTGGGTGTTGCGCACCCCGCCCGCAACGAAAACTGCCTCGCCGGGTTAGAAGTGGGTGCGCTACGATGCGCTCGCGGGAGCATTAGCGACTTCGCGACGCTAGTACGAAAGTCCTATTCGGGCTCCCCCAGCCTCGTCAGTACTCTGGTGCTGGCAGGGCACTTCCTATTATGCTGGCGGACTTGGGAGCACTAGGGATTCCTAGACAGCCCTTGTTCCGCGGCCGGAATTTCACGAGGCGGCACGCGGATGACAACCATGATTGCAGATCCACCACGTAAGACCACGATGGGCGTCGGTTTCGAGGCCAACCGCGGCCATTCCGGCGATCCACTGGCGTGGAAGAAAGCCATCGGCAGCAAACCGATTGCAGCCCGCCTTGCCCTGCTACCTGATTCCAAGCCACGTTGGGACCGCATTGGCGTGAGCGCCGCCGGACAATTTGCGATTCTCGGTTTCTTGCTCATGCTTCCTCTGCTCTTCCCAGAGCGGATGCAAACGGCATTACATTTACGCGTTACGGAGCTGATGCAGCCGGTTACGGAAATCCCGGTTGCGCCACCGCCACCGCCTCCACCGGCTGCGAAGGTAAAAGCCAAAGTTGCGCCGCCGGAACCAAAGCCGGTGGAGCCTGAACCGGTGAAGCTGAACCCGAAACAGACGCACGTTTTTCTCGCGGCAAAAGTCGCACCACCCAAGATAAAGACGTTGGATGTGAAACCCGTGGAACTCAATCCGGTTTTCGAGCAGGTGAAAATCGATACGCCAACGAGCCAGCCGAAGCGGCCCAAAGAAGATGTGAAAGTCGGCAATCTTGGAACAGGCAGCGCGGCTCCGGCAACGGTGGTGGCACCGGTGAACAAAGTGCAAACCGGCGGCTTCGGAGATCCCAACGGAATCGCGGGTAAGGGTGATCCGAACAGAGCCACGAACGTCAATCGTCTTGGTTCGCCCGCTTTGCCGGGCGGGCCTGGATACGGCAACGGCACCGGCGGCGACAAAGGAATCCGCGGCGCGGTGGCGAGCACGGGGTTCGGTAACGGCACGGCGAATCCTCCGCCAAGCGCCAAGCGCGGCGCGCTGCAGTCCGCCGGCTTCGCGGATCAGACCACCGCCGAGGCGCCGAAGAAGAAAGCGTCGATCGGCGAAAGCGCCACGACGGCTGTTAACATCCTCGAGAAGCCTCGTCCGGAGTACACAGCGGAAGGGCGTAGTCTGAAAATAGAAGGTGACGTGGTTCTCGATATGGTATTCCTGTCGAACGGCAGCATCCAGGTGAACCGCGTGGTAAGTGGTTTGGGCCACGGTCTCGATGAAGCGGCGACTCGCGCGGCGCAGCAGATCAAGTTCAAGCCGGCGAGACGCGAAGGCCAGCCGGTGGATTTCCCGGCTCGCGTGCGAATTGAATTCCGTTTGGCTTACTGAGGGGAGAGAGAAAATGCGTAAGGTAGCGACAACTATTTTCGTTCTGATCTTGAGCGGGGTGGGCGCCATGGCCGCCACGGAGGCGCCAAAGCCGGCCGATAAGCCGCGGACCATGGAAGAAGTCATCGACCGCGTGATCACCAACGAAAACCGGGCCAACCAGCAGCTCAAGCAGTTTTCGCCGCTGGTCGAGACCTACATCCAGAACCTGAAGCCCGATAAGGATCTTGGCTACGCCCCCGCCGGCGACAAGTATTTCCTAGGCCGCGCGGACTTCTCGAAAGGCGTCTCGCTGGTTTCCTTGACGGACACCAACGGCAAGGGGAAGAAGATCTTCGGCGCCATCGGCAACTTCTTTTCTTTCGCGATGCAATTCCTGCCGGACGGCTTCCTGCAGATGATCTTTATCGACACCAATGGCTTCGATAAGCAGCACTACAAGTTCGATTACGTGCGCCGCGAATTCCTCGGCGAAGTGCGCTGCCTGGTGTTCGACGTCTCGCCTCAGGAGAAGTCCGGCAAAGGCCGGTTCCTTGGCCGCATGTGGGTCGAAGATCAGGACTACAACGTTGTCCGCTTTAACGGCGCCTACGGCGGCGCCGGGCACTCCAGCTGGTATTTTCACTTCGACAGCTGGCGCACCAATGTGCAGCCGGGCTTGTGGATGCCTTCCTTTATATACAGCGAGGAAAAAGATTTACACTACGCCCTGGCCAAGAAACTGGACTTCAAAGCGCAGACGCGGCTGTGGGGTTACAACGTCGGCCGCTCCAGCCAGGAACAGGAATTAAGCAGGATCCTGGTTGAGACACCGGTGCAGGACGATACCAAGACATCGAACGACCTTTCCCCCATTCAGGCACAGCGCTCCTGGGACCGCCAGGCGGAAGATAATGTGATCGATCGCCTGGAGCGCATCGGGCTGATCGCGCCGCGCGGCGAAGTCGACAAGGCTCTCGATACGGTGATCAACAATCTCGAGGTCACCAACAATATCGACCTTGAACCCGATGTCCGCTGCCGGGTGATGATGACTTCCACGCTCGAGTCCTTCACGGTCGGTCACACGATCGTGATGAGCCGCGGGTTGATCGACGTGGTGCCGGATGAGGCCAGCCTGGCAACCATGCTCGCGCACGAACTCAGCCACGCCATTCTCGGCCACCGCATCGATTCCAGCTATGCTTTCTTCGATCAATTGCTGATCGACGACAAGGAGACTTTCCGCCATTTCGGATTTGCACGGACTCCCGACGAGGAGAGGGCCGCCAACACGAAAGCGGTCCAGCTCCTGAATAATTCGCCCTATAAAAACCAGCTCGGTAACGCAGGCCTTTTCCTCACGGCGCTCGGGAGCCGCGAGAAGGAAATTCCGAACCTGATTAGCCCGCACCTCGGCGACCGCGTGCCGATCATGGTTGATCTTAAGTCGGCGACGCCTGTCGATCAGAAGCAAAACCCGCAGATGATCGCGGCGCTGCCGATCGGCGGACGCGTAAAGGTGGATTCCTGGAACGATAAGCTGGAGCTCATCAAGAGCAAGCCGGTGGGCACGGTGGCGGAACGTGAGAAGATGCCGTTCGAAGTCACCCCCTTCATGCCATACCTGATGCGTTATGGCGCCGAAACCTCGAAACCCATCGCGGCCAGCGCGGCCACCACGCCTGCCGATCCGAAAACCGGCGCATCCGCGCCAGGCAAACCGTAGTAAGCCAAGCAAACCGTCGCGAATAGTTCGGCCCGGGGAAGACCTCTTCTCCGGGCCGTTTTCCTTTGCCCGCCACCGTTTATTTCATGGGCGTGTTCCTCAGCGCGGCGAAGAGAGCTCTTTCATCAGCCTGTAGTTGAAGTCTACGCCGTCGTAAAAGTCCTGCACACCGACGCGCTCGTCTTTTCCATGCTCGCGATTGTCATTGATGTCAAAAAACATGCAAGAGACGCCGTAGGTCGGGATGCCGGCGATGCGCGTATACTTCCCGTCCGTGGCCCCGGTGGACATGGTCGCGACCAGAGGAACACCCGGCCAGGTGACGCTTAAGATTTTCTCCATGGCCTGCGTCACTTCAGGGAGTAGCGGCGAAGGGGGCACCGGCACGACTGGCACTACCTTTCCATCCGAAGTAAGCTGCGGGATGATGCTGACCCTGACTTTCGGATCGTTTGCAAGCCCCTCAAGCGCCTTGTGAACTTCCACCGGGTCTTCCCCTGGAAAAATCCGGCAATTGACGTTGGCGCGCGCGGTTTGCGGGAGCGCGTTTGGCGCATGACCGGCGGAAAGCATGGTGGCGACGCATGTGGTGTGCAAAAGCGAATTGTAATAGGGCACGGCCGAGAGCCGCTGCACGGCTGCAGGATCCGGCGTTTGCTTGGCCACGGCTTTCATGTCCGCTGCAACCTGTCCCGTCGTCAGCGCCGCGTTCCGTTCGAAATAACTCCGCGTGATTTCGTTGATATTTACGGAGAATGAAAACGATTGCAGCCGGGACAGCGCGCCGGCTAAGTGATAGATGGCGTTGTCCGGGCTGGGGACCGAGCTATGCCCGCCGGGATTCAGCGATTCGAATTGAAAATCCACATAAACTTTTTCGCTAGCTTGAATGCCCGCGAGCAGCCGTTTGCCTTTGTCCTTTTCGAATTCGCCGCCGTCCAGGTTGATGCAATATTCTGCGTCCACCCAGTCGCGATGTTCCCTGAGCAGCCAGTCCACCCCGTTCGAGGAGCCGCCCTCCTCATCGGCGGTCAGCGCGAGAATCAGATCGCGGTCCGGCAGATATCCTTCATTTTTCAAGCGGATGAAATTGGTAACCAGGATGGCATCGCCCTCCTTCATGTCTTCCGTGCCACGGCCGTAGAAGTAGCCGTCTTTCTCGATGAATTCGAAGGGATCGGTGGTCCAGTCCGCTCGGAGAGCTTCGACCACATCAAGATGTCCGATGAATAGGATCGGCTTACGCTTTCCAGTTCCGCGAAAACGCGCGACGAGATTTTTCTTCCGTTCGTTCGGCCCGGCTACCTTGATATCACTCTCGGTGAAGCCTCCGTCGCGCAAACGCTTGGCCATCGCTTCCGCGGCGGTCGTCACGTTGCCAACGGAATCGGTGGTATTGATCTCAATGAGCTCCTTGAAGATGTCGTGCGCCAACTGCTTCGTATGATCCTGACCTTGAGTTCGTCCTATAGGCGCACAGCTCGCGATTAGAAAAATTGGCAAGACCCAGCGTGTCCCTTTCTGCATTTACTCTCCTCGGAATGAAAGATCACGAAAAAGGCGGTTGCCCCCCGGGCGGTGCCGGCCGCGCCGCCAGCGCATAGCGCAGGCACCGCGACAGATACGATGCCGCCCAGAACAGCAGAATCATGCCAAGGCCGCGGTGCAACACAAGAAACACGGAAAAGGCTATAAATACCCTTAAACCCGTTCGATCGGGCCTCATCAGCGGCGCTTCCAGACGGCTATTCACAAACCGGGCTAGTTCCCTCGGCCACTTGAAAACCCAATACAGGCCATAGATGGGAATCAGATGAAACCACGCCGCACGCAGCGGCTTAATCGGATATGCGCCGGCCGTCGCTTGCGCGAGAACGACATGATACTCATAAACGCAAACAAGCCAATAGATCAGACTGATGAAATTCGCGAGAAACAGATACAGAGGAGGGATGAGCAGCGGTTCTTTGGCAAGTTCCGGATGCAGAGTGACCGCGATCATTTCCGCAATCATCGCCGCGACGCCCAATAAGTAGCCAATCCAGACGCGCGGCAACGGAGGCAACGCCTTGGATTCCGATTGTTGCTCTTGTGATTCTCCGCCGGACCAATCCATTCCGCCCTCGATGAATCTGACTTGGGAGCGTAACGGCCCTGCCGTCGCCCCGTCAAACCATTTGGGGAACTACCGCGTTCCGTGGTCACCGCGAGTTGCTTCGCCCTGCGTGGCTTACGTAAACTGGCAGGGTTCCTATTTGTGGAGGAAGAGATGACCTCAGCCATGAAACGCGCCTCGCAGATTGCCTTGGGCGCGGCCATATTCGTTGCGGGAATCGCGGCAGGCTCGCTGCACGCACGCAGCGCCGCGGTGCAGAACCGCTTCGGCCAGCCGAAAACGGTGCTGCACGTGGTCGTGTACAAATTCAGAGACAATGTCTCGAATTACGACCGTGAAAAAGCCATCAACGGTATCAAGGACATGGCTGGAAAAATTCCCGGCATCAAGAACGTGTGGCTGAAAACCGGGCGCAACCAGATCAAGGACTTCAGCGGCGTCTACGCCATCGAATTCACGAGCGCCGAGGCCGCCGCCGACTACGCCGAAAGTCCGGTTCATGAGGCGTGGTCCAAGATGTGGCAGGAGCAGCGCGAAAACAGCCTTTCCTTCCAGGTTTCGAATCCGTAGCCGCTGGGTTTCTCTTGCTCTTGATTCCTGTAAGTGTGAACGCGCTCACCCTTCGCGCATAATTCCGTACCTTCTGCGGATCATCGCGTCAATGGCGCTGTCCGGCAGCAGCCGTTTCGCCCATTTGAGCGTGGCAGCCAGCGGGGTTACTCCGTAGCGCGCCTGCGGCACGGATGCTCGAATAGCCTTCAAAATGACTCGCGCGCAATCTTCCGGCGTGGTCTTCGACTTTCGGCGGCTGCTCTTCGCGCCTGACCAGGAGCCCGCGTACACTTTGGCATAGGGCCCATTCTGAATCTTCTCCTGGTACGGCTGCACCAGTTGCACGGCGGTCTGCTGGATGTTCGTCACGATGTATCCTGGCTCGATCAAGATGGTCTTGACTTCGAAGGGATACAATTCGTGCCGCAAGGCGTTGCTCAATCCTTCCATGGCGTGCTTGCTGGCGCTATAAGCGCCTTGCGTCGGCGGGGTCACGAGTCCGGAGACCGAGCTGATCATGATGATGCGACCGGAGCGCCGCTCGCGCATTTTCGGGAGCACCGCCTGTGTCACACGCACGACACCGAAAAAATTGGTCTCGAACTGCCGCCGCCAGTCCTCCATGGTCATGTCTTCGACGGTCGCCACATAGGCCAGCCCCGCGTTGTTGATAAGCACGTCGATGGTGCCCGCTTTCTGATAGACCAAGTTGACGGCCCGCTGCACGGAACCGTCATCGCATACGTCCATTCCCAGAGTTTCGAGCGATAGTTTTTTTTCGTTCGCCAACGTATCAAGCTGCGCGCGCTTCTCCGCCGAACGCCCCGCGGCGAATACCCGGAAGCCATTCTCAGCCAGCAAGAGAGCCGCGGCTTTCCCCAATCCATCGGTGGCTCCGGTAATCAAAACCGTCTGAGTTCCGCGCTCCGCGTCCATTCCGCCCCCTTTGACGCAGCCTATCGTATCGCGAATTTGGACGGATCGCGCTGGGCGCATCGGCGTCTCGTTTTCGGCACAGGGGTCGGAGGCCCTGCCCTTTGGACCGATTAGGATTGCTAGACTAATGGAATTGCTTACGTTCTAATCGCAACGCTTGGGTGAGCGTGCATGCCGGTCGACGAAAGTCTCTCTGTACCTAAGCGCGAAAAAAAGTGGCGGCTCGGCTTTTGGAGCCTGATCGCTGCGCAGTTCCAAGGCGCCTTCAACGACAACGGCCTGAAATTCTTTGTCATTTTCCTGATCCTCGGGACCAACCCCACGGATTCGCAAAAAGATTTCCTGGTTTTTGTCATTGGGAATCTCTTTGCTCTCCCGTTCCTCTTGTTTTCCATGGCAGGCGGATACCTTGCGGACCGTTTTAGCAAACGAAGCGTGACGATCGCGACAAAGATCTTCGAAGTTTGCGCAATGCTTTTCGCCATGTACGCTTTCACGCGGGGCAACTCCCGACTGGCGTATGCCGTGATTTTCCTGGCTAGCACGCAAGCCGCGTTCTTCGGCCCCTCGAAATACGGCTTGCTTCCCGAACTCCTGCCGGACAAATTGCTGTCCTGGGGCAACGGCATCCTCGAACTCACAACATTCCTCGCCATTATCGCAGGCGCGGTGATTGGACCGTTGCTGGCTCAGAGCTTTCATGGGCGCGAAGCGATCGGTGGCCTCATCTTCGGCGCATGTTCTTTGTTTGGTCTGACGGCGAGCTTCGGGATTTCACGCGTTCCTCCGGCTGACCCCTCTAGAAGATTCCGGTTCAATGTTTTTCGTGACCTGAAAAGACAAGTCCAACTCGTCCGGCCGGATCGGGCCCTGCACCTCGCCATCGTTGGCAATACTTATTTCTGGTTTCTCGGCGCACTACTGCAGTTCGTGATTGTTTTTTACGGTCGCGAGATTCTGCGCCTTGATGAGACGCGTGGGGGCTATTTACAGGCGGCCCTTGCTATTGGCATCGGCGTAGGGAGTTACGCGGCTGGATTACTCTCGTCTGGAAAGATCGAGTACGGCCTCATCCCTCTTGGCGCCATCGGCATGTCGGTGTTTGCTTTGGCCATTTCCTTTCACGGATTGACCTTTCTTCAAGTGCTCATTCTCTTGGGAGCATTGGGTTTTGCAGGTGGATTCTTCGTAGTTCCCATCAACGCCCTGATTCAACACCGGCCCGAGGAAAACCACAAAGGCAGCGTCATTGCCTTCGCCAATTTTCTGTCTTTTGTTGGCGTGATCCTTGCATCCGCCATCTATTCCGGCTTTACGCACTATCTGCATGTCGGACTGGCGTCTTTCTTTCTCTGGACCGCGGTCATGTCGCTCGCGGCCACGGTGTACGTACTTTATCTGCTTCCCGATTCCCTGCTGCGATTGCTGCTGTGGATTGCCACGAACACGCTCTACCGCTTGGACGTCGAAGGGCGGGAAAACGTGCCCACGCGTGGCGGCGCGTTGCTGACTCCCAACCATGTCTCCATGGCCGACGCAGTTCTGCTCATCGCATCGATCGATCGTCCGATCCGGTTTCTGATGTTCAGAGGTTCTTACGAGCACCCGCTGGTCAAGCCATTCGCAAAGATCATGGGTGTGATTCCCATCGCGTCGGACCAAGGTCCGCGCGAAATGATCCATTCTTTGCGCCTGGCCACGGACGCACTGAAAAACGGCGAAATCGTTTGCATCTTCCCGGAAGGGCAGATGACGCGAATCGGCCAGATGCTGCCCTTCCGCCGCGGCATGGAGCGCATCATCAAAGGCGTAGACGTTCCCATCATTCCCGTGAATCTGGACGGCGTTTGGGGCTCGATCTTCAGTTTTGCCGGCGGGCGATTTCTTTGGAAATTTCCACGCCAGATTCCTTACCCCGTGCGAGTCACCTTTGGAAAGCCGCTGCCTCCGACGGCCTCTTCGCAGGGAGTCCGCCGCGCGGTGCAGGATCTCGGCGCGGAAGCCTTCGCGCGCCGCAAAAAGCACATGCACACGTTGCCCGAATCGTTCATCTACTCGGCGCGGAGGCATCCCTTCCGCTTCGCCATGGCCGACGGGCAGAGGCCGAAACTGAGTTGGTTTTCGGCGTTGGTGGGAGCTCTGGTCCTCGCGCGACGCTTGCGAAAGCAATGGCATGGCCAGGAAATGGTCGGTATCCTGTTGCCGCCATCGGTTCCCGGCGCGCTTGTGAATTACGCCGCCATGTTAATGGGCAAGGTGCCGGTAAACCTGAACTACACCGTTTCGAATGAAACGCTGGCCTCCTGCGCGCAACAGTGCAACTTGAAAACGGTCGTCACCGCGCGGGTCTTTTTGGAAAGGGTCAAGATCCAGCCTCCCGGAGAAACGATTTTCATCGAGGACGTGGCCAAGGGCGCCGGCTTCGGTGAACGTGTCGCGGCCGCATTGGCCGCAAGCCTCTTGCCGGCGAAAGCCGTCGCGAGATTTGCAGGCTGTGACCGCCCCGCGTCGCTCGATGACATCGCCACGATTATTTTCTCCAGCGGCTCGACCGGTGACCCCAAGGGCGTCATCCTCACGCACTACAATATTGCTTCAAATGTGGAGCAGCTCAACCAGGTTTTCATGCTGCGCGCCGACGATCGCATCATGGGTATCCTTCCGTTCTTTCACTCGTTTGGTTTTACGGGCACGCTTTGCCTGCCCGCCGCCACCGGCATCGGCGTGGTCTTCCATCCGAATCCGCTCGATTCGCGCGTCATCGGCGCTCTTGTCAACAAGTACGCGGTCACCGTGCTGCTTGCGACTCCTACCTTCTTGAACGCTTACGCGCGCCGCTGCACGCCGGAAGATTTCGGCAGCTTGCGCTTCGTCATGGCCGGCGCGGAAAAATTGCCCGACCGCATTTCGCAAGCTTTCGAAGATCACTTCGGTATTCGCCCGCACGAAGGTTACGGCTGCACCGAATGTTCGCCAGCGGTTACAGTGAACACCATCGATTTTCGTGCGGCGTCGTTCCGCCAGGTAGGGGCGAAGCGCGGCAGTATCGGCCATCCCTTGCCGGGAATCACTGTGAAAATCGTGGACCCCGACACCTTCGAGCCTGTAGGCGTGGATGAGCCGGGACTGTTGCTTGTCCGCGGACCGAACATCATGCGCGGCTACCTCAACAAGCCGGAAAAAACCGCCGAGGTCCTCCGCGACGGCTGGTACAACACCGGGGACGTCGCAAGAATGGATGAAGATGGTTTTCTGCGCATCACCGACCGCCTGAGCCGCTTCAGCAAAATTGGCGGCGAGATGGTGCCGCACATCAAAGTCGAGGACATCCTGCAGGAACTGGCCGGCGCCACGGAACAGACCTTTGTGGTCACCGCCGTGCCCGATGAGAAGAAAGGCGAACGCCTGGTGGTGCTGCACACGCTGGATGAGCGTCAGATGGAAGAATGCCTCGAGAAACTGGGAAAGAGCGACCTGCCCGCCCTATGGCGGCCGCGGAAGGACCAGTTCCTGCGCATCGAGACGCTTCCCTATCTCGGCACCGGAAAGCTCGACCTGCGCAAAGCGCGCGCATTGGCGCTGGAGATGATCGAACGCGCGCTTCGCGACTAGCGGAAGGCCGGCTGAGGATGAAAAACCCTCTATGACGCAAGCCGCAAACTTGGGCCACCGGCGCGGTTTGCTCCTGCGGCTCCTTGTGTCTGGAATGGTCCTCGCGCTGTGGTTCTGGACGCAATCACTGATCGGCGCGCGGACCGCTCCTGCATCCGGTATCGGCGACGCGCTCCACAACCTGACTGCCGGACTTAACTCCTACTTCGCTCAAAACACGAGAGCGGCCGATGCACTCCTCATAGTAAGCTCCGCGCTGATCGACGCCCTGGGCCTGTTCCTACTGGGACGCTGGCTCTTCGGCGGAAGCGTTCGCCCATTCCTCGGATTATTCTTGCTGATGACCCTGCGCCAGCTGATCGAAGCCATCTGCGCGTTGCCTCCGCCGCCGAACATGATCTGGCACTACCCGGGGTTCCCCTCGCTGTTGGTGACCTATCACGTGGCCAATGACTTTTTCTTCTCCGGACATACCGCCATCGCGGTTTTCGGGGCGATCGAGCTATCCCGCCTGCGCCGAAATTGGCTCACGGCCGCCGCTGTCCTGCTCGTCGTTTTCGAAATCGCAACCGTTCTCATCCTGCGCGCGCACTACACCATGGACGTTTTTGCCGGGATCCTTGCGGCACTCTGGATCGCCCACTTTACGGAACGCATCTCGCCACGTCTCGATCATTTGCTCTCCCCAAAAAATTAGAGCTTTTTCTAGCCGCCGAGGCGGCTGGCATTGGCGAAGGGAGACATCAAGGACGGTTTTCAGAATCTGGAAACGATTGAGAAGAGCTTGCCGAAGGACAAGTGGCCTAAGTAGATTCGCATCGGTGCGGCGCGAAGCCGATTATTTAGAGACCCCAGAACGTAGCATCCGGCTTTACCAATTCGAAGCCGGCATCCCACGCTTCATGGCTGCGCCAGACAACCTCAGCCTCCGCTTTGCGGCCCGTTCCTCGATGGATCAGACGGACGCGTTTGTGCAGCGGAAGATCCGCTCCCACCACCGCCATGCAGCCGGATTGGCTCACGTCCACGGTGACGGCGTTGGCGCGTTCTCTCCCTCCGCCTTGTTCCCACTCTACGAGGAGCTTAACGCGCGAGATGATGCGCTTGTGGCTTCGCAAACTTTCCCATCTTTCTTGTACGGCCCTGTCTAGAGGATAGGGGGCAATGTTTACGGTCATGGTCGACCTCGCTCTGGATGAATTACGACGCCTGGGGTGAGATAGAAACTTTAGTCCCGCGAATTGTCGGGGTCAATAGTACTTTTTCGGCTTCGCCCTCCTTATTGGTAACCCCCAGTTTTCGGAACATCTTCGCCTCAAAACAAAAAGGGCCGCTCTGAGTGATCAGGACGGCCCTTTGTAATTTAATCCCGGCGGTGACCTACGTTCCCACACAGTTGCCCGTGCAGTATCATCGGCCCGGCGAGGCTTAACTTCCGTGTTCGGGATGGGAACGGGTGTGACCCTCGCGGTATGACCACCGGAAACTCGAAACTCGCGTACAGATTCCCCATGCTCATCCCGGGCACGGGAACGCGAGTGCGACAACAGAATTTGGCTGGCATTACAAGTTCGACTCGTGGTCGAACTCCACTGTGCAGAAAAGGCGTTTTACTGTGACTCTTGCGAGTCACATGTGCTCTTCCTCAAAAACGGTTTGAGAAAGTTTTATGATTAAGCCGAACGGGCGATTAGTACTGGTCAGCTTCACACATTGCTGTGCTTCCACCTCCAGCCTATCAAAGTCGTAGTCTTCGACTGCCCTTCTTAGGTCTTAAACCTTGGGAGAACTTATCTTAGGGCGAGCTTCTTGCTTAGATGCATTCAGCAATTATCTCTTCCAGACTTCGCTACCGAGCGATGCCCCTGGCGGGACAGCTCGTACACAAGAGGTCTGTTCATCCCGGTCCTCTCGTACTAGGGACAACTCCCTTCAATTCTCCTGCGCCCACACCAGATAGGGACCGAACTGTCTCGCGACGTTCTGAACCCAGCTCACGTACCGCTTTAATAGGCGAACAGCCTAACCCTTGGGACCTTCTACAGCCCCAGGATGCGATGAGCCGACATCGAGGTGCCAAACCTAAGCGTCGATGTGAACTCTTGGCTTAGATCAGCCTGTTATCCCCGGCGTACCTTTTATCCGTTGAGCGATGGCCCTTCCACGCGGGACCACCGGATCACTAGACCCGACTTTCGTCCCTGCTCGACTTGTAAGTCTCACAGTCAAACCGGCTTATGCTCTTGCACTCCACAGCGGGTTTCCAATCCGCTTGAGCCGATCTTTGGGCGCCTCCGTTACAGTTTAGGAGGCGACCGCCCCAGTCAAACTACCCGTCTGGCCGTGTCTCCCCGCCCGTCTCGGGCGGTAGGTTAGAGCGACAGAACAATCAGGGCAGTATTTCACTGTTGCCTCCCCCTCAGCCGAAACCAAGGGTTCACAGGCTCCTGCCTATGCTACGCAGACTATTCCGTTACTCATGACCAGAGTGCAGTTAAGGTGCACGGGGTCTTTCCGTCTAGATGCGGGCATCCGGCGTCTTCACCGGAACCACAAATTCGCCGAGCCGTTCGCCAAGACAGTCGATCTATCATTCCACCATTCGTGCAGGTCGGAACTTACCCGACAAGGAATTTCGCTCGATGCTGTTACTACCTCACGCGATATTTTGCGTAAAGCGGGATGGACATTTCTGCCATCCTCTGCATGTCGCCATGCAGTCCGGACTATATCTTCTCCAGTTTGCGCCGGAGACTGGCGTGTAGTCTCTGAGGATTCCGAATCGTTTCCGACTCGGTCTTTCCTGCGGATTATCCGCACCCTTCGCATTTTTACTTCCCAATTTCTTGGGTGAGTAGCGAGGGATTCTCGGATTTTCCCGCAAATGGCCAGTTTTTACTAAGGCTGCGCGCTGTTAACCTTAGGACCGTTATAGTTACGGCCGCCGTTCACCGGGGCTTCAGTTCAAGCCTTCGCGCCTTGCGGCGCTAAGCCCTTGCTTTAACCTTCCGGCACCGGGCAGGTGTCACCCCCTATACGTCGTATTCGACTTTGCAGAGAGCTGTGTTTTTGTTAAACAGTTGCAGATCGCGATTCGCTGCGACCGCTTCGGGCTATAAACCCTACAGCGGTACCCCTTCTCCCGAAGTTACGGGGTTAATGTGCCTAGTTCCTGAGCGAGCGTTCTCTCGAGCGCCTGTGGATATTCACCTCGTCTACCTGTGTCGGTTTGTGGTACGGGCACCTGGATGACTCCTTAGGGGATTTTCCTGGCAGCGTGAAATCAGAGACTTTGCGGTCGTATGACCTCGTCACCACTCTCACCGTTGAATGACCCCGGGGATTTGCCTCCGGGATCCGGCTTACAGTGGCCAATCGGGACGTCCATCACCCGACTCTCTTATCCTTCTGCGTCACCCCATCGTCAAACGTCACCAGGCGGGACAGGAATGTTGACCTGTTGTCCATCAGTTACGCCTTTCGGCCTCACCTTAGGACCCGCCTAACCCTGAGCGGATTAACCTTCCTCAGGAAACCTTAGACTTTCGGCGACACGAGTTCTCATCGTGTTTATCGCTACTTATGCCGGCAGGGTCTCTTGTGTAGTGTTCAGTAGTCCTCTCGGTCTACCTTCAGACTCCACGCAATGCTCCCCTACCAAAGATTATTTCCGAAGAAATAACCATTTCGCAGCTTCGGTCGTATGCTTGAGCCCCGTTGGATTGTTGGTGCATATCCGCTTGACCAGTGAGCTGTTACGCTTTCTTTAAAGGATGGCTGCTTCTAAGCCAACCTCCTGGCTGTCCGAGCGAATACACTTCCTTTCCCACTTAGCATACAGTTAGGGACCTTAGCTGGCGATCTGGGCTGTTTCCCTTTTGACCACGAAGCTTATCCCTCGTAGTCTCACTCCCGCGCAGTTGTCCACGGCATTCGTAGTTTGATTGGATTCGGTAACCTGAGTTGGTCCCTAGTCCATTCAGAGCTCTACCACCGTGGCAATTCACGCAAGGCTGTCCCTAAAGACATTTCGGGGAGAACGAGCTATCACGGAATTTGATTAGCCTTTCACCCCTACCCTCAGCTCATCAGAGCGATTTTCAACTCACACCTGTTCGGTCCTCCAGTCGCGGTTAAGCGACCTTCAACCTGGCCAAGGGTAGATCATCCCGCTTCGCGTCTATTCCTACGTACTTGTCGCCCTATTCGGACTCGCTTTCGCTACGGCTCGCTTGCGCTTAACCTTGCACGTAAGAATAACTAGCCGGCTCATTAAGCAAGAGGCACGCCGTCAGGCTTTCACGGACCGAAGTCCATGCATGGCCCTCCGACTGCTTGTAAGCATACGGTTTCAGGTTCTATTTCACTCCCCTCGCAGGGGTGCTTTTCGCCTTTCCCTCACGGTACTGGTTCACTATCGGTCGCCAGAGAGTATTTAGCCTTGGAGAGTGGTCTCCCCAGTTTCCCACCAGATTACACGTGTCCGGTGGTACTCAGGATACCGCTTCGAGTCCGGTCCATTTTCGGTTACATGGCTCTCACATTCTTTGGCCCCGCTTTCCAGCGGGTTCACCTAATGTCCGGTTTGGTAACTCTACTTATGCGGTCCTACAACCCCCAAGTGTAAACACTTGGGTTTGGGCTGTTCCGATTTCGCTCGCCGCTACTTTCGGAATCTCTGTGATTTATTTTCCTCCAGGTACTGAGATGGTTCACTTCCCTGGGTTGGCTCATACCCGCCTATGTATTCAGCGGGCTGTAGCGAGAGTTCATCTCGCCGGGTTTCCCCATTCGGAAATCCTCGGATCAAAGCCTGCTTGCGGCTCCCCGAGGCTTATCGCAGCTTGCCACGTCCTTCTTCGCCTTCTGGCGCCAAGGCATCCACCGTACGCCCTTAGTAGCTTAATCATAAAACTTACTCAAGCCGTCGTTGTTCGTTTTATAGATCGGGTTGTTAACCCCGGTTCTTTTTTTCGATCTTCGACGTTTTGACTTTCGTAGCTCCATACATCCTCGCATCCGAACTTCTCGCAACCCGGGCATGGGTCGCAAGGAAGGCTGCGTGACTCCATTAAAGTCACCCAGGTATCGGCTGCAGGCTTTCGTTTCTACGATCCTCAAACGGTTGAATAAGCCGCCTTTTCTTCCACAGTTTTGCTCGACTCGAGCAAACTTGTAAGTAATCCACACCATGGCACCCCGCCCGACCGTAATCGGGACACAGGGTTATCGGCGTGGACTTGCCAGCCTTTCTGTTGTCAAAGAACTTTTATTCCGAGTCCATCGGAATGCCCCGGTCGACCGTACTTACGGCCGCTCTCAAACTTGACCGCCTTGCGGTCACGCCAAATAAATTGGCTCGGGACTTGTCTGGTGGGACTTATCCGGCCGCGTTCGGCGGCCTCGCCTTCCAGCTCTGCTTACCTCAGCTTCCGCTGAGTTTTTGCTTTCGTGTTTAAGAGCTTTGCGGCTTGCCTCGGAAATCCCTTGCGGAACTTCTCCGAACCAGCCACTCGCCACTAATCACTGCCGCAAAATAAAAAACCCGGCGTCGAGCGCCGGGTACAGCCACCCAGACTGGGTGGCTCCACGCGATGCTCGACTTCTTTCTAGCCTGTGCTCGTAAAGAACCTCACTATAGGCTCTACTTCATGCCTTCGCTTGATCTTACGCTGGGAAGACTTCCTTCGACCCGACTGTGATGCCCCTGCCCACTCCCGGCAATTCGTAGAACCCCGGGCCATTTGTAACTATACCAGCTTTCTTTTATTCGTCAAGCCCCCGTAATAATTATTTTGTGCCCTTTTCCTCAGCCCTGTGGACGCTGTGCAAAACCACGTTTAGCCTCGTTTAGCCTGGGATTTCTTCTGTTTTCTGTTCTTCGCCTCTCCTTGCAGCTAACTCTCCTGCGCCCATTCCAATTCACTTCAACAGCGGCACCCCAGCCTTCGCCGCTGCCGCGCGCAACCCTTTGTCCAGAGTCGCCAGAGGCAACCCCTCCCGCCGCGCCAACTCCAGATATACCGCGTCATACGCTGTCAACTGAAAGGCCCGCGCGCTGGCGTGGGCATCGCGCGCAGGAACCAAATCCGCCTGTGTATCTACTTTGCTCGCTGCCATCCGCAGAATCTGATCAAGTGCATCTTCAGCATCGGCCGCACTGAGGTCCCGGCGTCGCTCCGCCATGGCCAAGCCATTCGCAATCTCCAGATGCCACGACGCAGGTACCAATCCGCGCTTGCCCCTGAACATCTCCTGTCGCACTTCGAGCGCATACACTGGCACGGGGTTATCAAAAACCCAGGCGAGCGCCACGGAAGCATCCAGGACGAAGTGGCTCACACTCTTCCTTCTTCGATCAAATCCTTTACGCTTACATTCTTGGGCTTTTTCGAGCGCTTCCGGATCTCATCCATCCTCGCAAACACTTTCTTGAGGTCCACTTCTTCCTGCGCGGGCCCGATCATTGCTGCGAGCTTCCCACGCTTGGTGATCCCGATCCTCTCTCCGCGAGCAGCCCTCTCCACCAGTTCCGAGAGTTTCTGCTTCGCCTCAAACAATCCCATCTGCCGCATGCAACCTCCCGCCCGCTCTCGATTACACTTTACAACCTAGATGATTATTCTAGATGATTCCAGGGAAAGAAGCGCGCGAGCTCCCTGCGAATGCCAAACCCTGCTCCGGCCCCGCGCCGGGCGCATGCCGAACCCTGTTTATCCTGTGTTTAGGCGGCCAGCGGTAGAGTTGTGTTGATGCGGAAACCATTCCCCGCGTCGGGGAGAAATCATGAATACAAATTACTTGGTGGCGCTTCTGGCCGGCGGCTTGCTGCTTGCGGGTGCCGCCTCCGCCCAGGAAAAGAAAATCAAGCGGTCGGACCTTCCGCCTGCTGTCGAAAAGACGGTGGCAGCCCAGAGTGCGGGAGCCACCATTCGCGGATTCTCCACAGAAAAAGAAAAGGGCCAAACCCTATACGAAGTGGCAATGACGGTCAACGGCCATAGCAAGGACGTTTCGATGGCCGCTGATGGTTCCATCGTCGAAATCGAAGAGCAGGTTGCGCTGGATTCACTCGCACCTGAAGTCAAAGCGGGACTGCAGGCCAAGGCTGGTAAAGGAAAAATTCTGAAGGTCGAATCCCTCACCAAAAAAGACAAGCTCGTGGCCTACGAGGCTCAGGTCGATACCAACAGGAAGAAATCTGAAGTTCAGGTAGGACCCGACGGGAAACCGCTCGATCACGAAGAGTAGAGCCTTGAGGCTTCACTTCATTCTTGGCAGCGGGGGGCGGCGCGGCCTTTGTGTTGCGAACCGCCCTCGCGGTGCCTCAACCTGACTTTCGTTTCCCGGTCATTCCCTTCATGGGTTCTATGCCGTTCAGCCGCGCCGCAGCCAGTACCAACCCCGGCAAGACTCAGGAGACTCCGCCCGGGATCCTTTGGCTTTCAAAAGTTTGCTTTGTCACCGCGTGCCACGTGAAACGACCCTGTTCCGGGATTTAAGAACAAGCCCTTGTGTTTCCCGGCTGCTTCCACTTCCCCACGGCAATGGTGCAACACGATCTGCGTATTTTGCGTGGAGAGTTCCGCACCGAAGCCACTTCCGCCGTCTGCGGGAAGCAAGCCGACGACGTGAGAAAACTCGTGCAGGAGCGCAGTGACTTGGGCGTCAAGCGTGCCCCCTAAATAGAGATCAAGGTGCAGCAGCTGGGAAGCACTGAGCCCTCCCGGTCCTCCATCTTTCGGGACAATGCGCACACCCGATCGGAGTTGAAAGAAAGCTCCTTTGCCGTTGATGGTGATCGTGGAGCCGGTGCTGGCATCCTCGATGGAACTGGCCACATAGGGCTGCTGATAGAGCCATCCCCCGGCAGCGTTCTGTAATTTCAAAGTGTATTGGGGACCGCTTTCGTCGATCCTGTAGCGCAGGGATTGAAACTTCCTTGCAACCTCTGGTTCGGCTTGCTGGAACCATGCCGCGCATCGGTTCTGGCCCTCCAGAATTCCGATTACTTCCTCGCGTGCCCTCTCGATGACCAGTCCTTGTTCGCCCATCGCTTTCAATTCCTCCAGAACAGGATCCTCGTTTGCATTTTCCCGGACGTCTCCAGGCCCCAGTGAGGCGGTCGCGCTGCGATCGAAAGCCACCTCAGCGCACCGGTTGTCCGAACGGTCCGCCTCGCGCACCGACCCGCTCTTTCGTTGCGGGCCAGGAACCGGACGGCGATCTCCGCACAGCCGAGGAATGACCTTTGGACGCGCCATCGGTGTGGAAGAGGTGATGGATTGGTCTTGAGTATGCGCAACCTTGCCGGAAATAAGCGACAACCCGAAAGCAAGAAACACTACGGCAAATCCCCTGCATGCCCACGGCATCGGAGCCTCCCCAGACGGACTTGTTTTTCACCACAGTCCGTCCACTGGGGAGCTCTTCACCCAGGCCGCCTGCTCGCCGCGGCCTTGCAAACGGTCGATTTGCTTTCTCTATAGACGAAGGAATGCCGCCAAAAGTTTGATGCAATCAGGTGGTGGGCGGAGAAACCGCACTATTTTTTAAATTCGAAGAAGAAATCAAACCGTACGTTGCTGGCGCTCCCTTACTCCGGGAACGCTTTCGCGTCGATTCCCGGCACCAGTTTCAAGGCATTCTTGTAGTACACCTTTTTCAAAACTTCATCCGGCACCTGGAAGCCGTAAATCCGCCAGAACGCATGGCGCTTGCGGTAATACTCAAAATATTCGTCCCGCGTCTCGAGCGCTCTGAAATACCATTTGTATTCGTTCACTTCGTAGATGTCTTTCCCCATCAGCACGCGGTCCTGATACTTGACCAGAAAATCGTGGGCCGAATACGGCTGCCGCCCCAGTTCCGCCAGCACCGCGGCGATGTCCACGTACACGTTCGCGTAGCTATCAAAAAGTTTACCCAGCCGCTCCAGGTCGTTCCCGTGAAACCCCAGATGCGCGGCGATGAAATTCGTCTTCGGATGCTTCGCAAACAGGTGATTGCGCTCCGTCATTAGAGTGTCGAACGGCGGATACTTCGCGGGCGGCCGCGCGCGTCCCGGAAATTCCTTCAACTCCTGCCAGCGTTCGTTGTGGTAGTCCCACGGATCGAAAAACGCCGAAGGCTCCGCAACGTGAATCAGTACGGGAATCTTCAGCTCCCCACACTTCTCAAACACAGCATCAAACTCCGGATCGTCCACGTGCACGCGCTCCCCACCGGCATATTTCAGGTCCATCCCGAAATTCTTGAAAATTTTCAACCCTTGCGCCCCGTCCTTGACGTCTTCTTCCAGCCGCCCGGCCACGCGTTTCCCGAATCCCGGTGTGTTTAGGTCGTCGTAGCTCATGTTCGCGAACACCACAAACCGGTCCGGATAACGTCCCTTCATCACCGCCACTGTTTTTTTCAGTTCTTCTCCCGTTCCCCCGCTCAAGTTCACCATGACGCGCAGATTGATCGTGTCCATTTCTTTGACGAGCCGGTCCACTTCTGCTGGCGTGGGATTCCAATGATGGCTGTGAATATCGATGAATGGAAATTTCGCCCGCTCGATCTTGTGCTCCTTGGTGACGAGCGTGGACTTCGGCTGGTACTCGTCAATCGTCGGCATCTGTTGCTTTTGCCTAGACTGGTCCTGCTGCATGGTCACGGCGCGCGGCCAAACGATGAGCGCAGCGAATATGATGACGAAAATGACTGAGAAAAGAGTGCTGGTTCGCCGGGAATTCATATTGCCCCTTGGGTTCTTGAACGTACGGCTTATCTTCCCACAGGAAGCTGGACGAGCGCCGTGGAATCCTCTGCTAATATCAGTGGCAATGCCTCAGCCCAGGTTGTTCCGTTTCCTCTTGCTCGCCGCGCTGGCCGTGATTGCCGGGTTTCTTGCGCTGGCCATCGCCGTGCCCATCGAGCCGCAAGTCTCTGCGCCGTTGATTGCTCTTTTTTCACCAGGCCTGAAGCTGGCCGAATCCATCATGCCGGAAACTCACAAATCTATGGCGTGGACCTTCGGTTGGTTCTTGCGCATAGCCATCGCCGCCAACGCCACTTTCTACTTCGCGATCTTCGCCTTGATTGCGCACTTTGCAGATCGCCCCCGCCCCAAATAATTCGTCTATTCGGTGGCTGGCTTGAGCTTGCTGGAATGGGGGTGTTGAAAAGGAAAGAGGTCGAGGCAAACAAGATTGCCAAGCAGGGAACACAACTCTCCCAAGAATCCCCCCACCCATCAACAACTAGCCAATGGGAACAGACAACCTCACGGCACAATGTCAGTTGGATGCGGTCGATTGTTGCGATTGGGTTTGGTCTGCGCAAGTTGTGTCGGCACCCGCCAAATCGTTCCATAGCCGGGCCCCGGTTGTAGTCTAGTTCTTGGTCGCTTCCGATCAGCGCGCAGCAGAGAGAGCGCCCCGCTTGGCTTTGGATTCGACTTCCGCGCGGCAGAAACGGAGGACTTCGCTGGTATTCTGCACTGATTTTCCATCCTGGTCGCCTTCATCCGTTGGCAGGAGATCAACCAGGTGGCCAAATTCATGTAATAGTGCGAGGATCTGCGCGCGCAGTGAGTCTCCCGCATAGGGTCCCACGCCCAACACTCGTACACCGCGAAGACTCCAGAACCCGCCTTCCTTTTGAATTTCGACTACCCTGGCCATTGGAGAAAAAAAAGCCCCGGTCATATTGATCGTGATCGTCGCGTAACTTCCGTCGCCCTGGAAAACCCTCGCGACATACGGGCTCCGGAAAATATTCATGTCACCCGGATTTTTGGATTCCAGGACGAACTCTTCTCCCTTGCGGTCTAGTGCAAAGCTGAGCGTTCGAAAGGTATTCGCTGGATTCGAATCCTTTTCCCGGAACCACGCCGAACAGGCATTTTCCGTTTGAAGGATCTCCAGAACTCGATCGCGCGCCCCCAGAATTTTTTGACCTGATTTCCCCATGGTCGCCAGATCCTCCTGCACCAGATCTCTGGGGGCATGGCACCCGATTTGCGCCGGGCTTGAAGCATTGCATGGATTCACCGATGGCACATTTACCGGCGGCGTATCGCAGGGTGGACCTAGATCGCTGCCTGCCGCCGTTGCCGCGTGCGGAGCGGGAACCGCACTTCCCGAGTCTCTTGTGCAAGATGCCCGGCCAACAAGCATGTTAGCGAGCGGCAGAGGATCGGCGGCGCGACGGATGAATTTGACGGCCTGCGGCAACGCCACCGTTCCGGAAAGGCTCGACATAATAAAAAGAAGAACGACCGCACGAATGTTCCTAGGGGCGGAGTACATCTTTCTCTCCCGCCCGGACCTGCAACGCACCACAGACCGTCCTCGGAGGCTCGCTTTCTGATGGCCGTCAACCGGAAGCTGCCCGCGGGAGGGTTGAACCTCGATCCGGGACTAAAGGGAAAGACGAAGTTCGGGGAGCAAAGCCACCTCAAACGTTTCTGGAATGATTCTCAACGGGTCTGGAGTTCTGGATTCTGCACTGGCAGGTTCTCAGCTATCTAAAACTCGAGGAGTAACATAGTTAAATTTAGAAGATTTACTTCACGGAAAGTCGCGTTCGAATGCTGGCCGCATTCCTCTTGGCCCGCGCGGAGGGAACTAGCCTGAGCGCGATGGCTCTTGATTAGTAAGTACTAGCTGGTCTGCTGCTGTTGCGTGGCGGCATCTCTCTTTCCGAGCATCCAGCCGTACGTCATGGAAAGATAAACGAGAAAGACTATGGAGAAGAAGATCCAGCCCGCGGAGATATGGAATCGCGAGACGCTTTCCGCGAAGCCGTGATTCCCGAGCACAACAAAAGAAGTGATTCGGATGGCGTTGCCGAGAAGCATGGCCAAAAGGCCGGCGCCGTAAGCGCACAAAGCTCGGCCCTTCCTAAGGCGATTCCAATCGAGAAACGCCACAACACCAAAAAGATAATCGAAGAGTTCGATCCCGTTGATTCCGGAACACTCTGGGACGATAGTGACGTCCAAATCGGGGCCGCTCAAAGTAGGATTCGAATCGCCGAGATAGGCGAGCCCCGGAACGAATATTCGCGCTAAGGTGTAGACAAATCGCCCGAGCAACTGCCCGTACCACGGCCACAGTGCCTCGAGTGCGCGGCTGGGAAAATAGGTAAGCAGGACAACAAGGGCGGCAATGGCTTCGGGAAAATAAATGGTCGCCATTCTTTTCCACGCCGCGAGAGGGAAAAGTAGCATTGTCGGAGCCAAGACACACACTTTCGACGCTGCAACGAGCGTTCCACCAACGGTCATTGCCCCGGAAGCAGCTTGCAACGTGCTGCTCAACGAGCGCGCTAGGAGAATTATCACGCTATGCGCTGCGAGGAACGCCGTGACACGCCCCATTGAGATGGAAAGCTCGAGCGCTGGATCGCCCGGAGAGGGAGGGATTTTGCCGCGTCGCCAAACGAGCAGCAGGCAGGCGGTGGTCGCCCAAAGAGGAGAACTGCTGTGCAGAATCGGCGCGGCGAACTGGTCTGCCGCCACCGCCACCAAGACGAGAGCGAGAGCCAGCAGAAGAAATCGAGGAGCTGCCAAGCTTCCCGATCTAGCAATTCCGCGCGAAAGAAGGCTCACGTCTGGTGTATTCGCCGGGGACACTATCCCCGTCGAACCTCCGACGATACTCTAACCGACTACGGCCGCGACAAGTGTCGCGATTTAAGCCGAGTGGCGCCGGCGAAGCAGAAAATAGCCGGCTGCCCCAACCAGGGCTGCCGCTCCGACACCCACTCCAGCCATCTCATCGGCTCGAATGTGGCGGCGCTTGTTGCCAGCGAATGCACTATATGGAGCTACAAGAACGATCAAACAAGCTAACAGGAAGAGTTTTCTCAAGAGTCCTCGCTTGGGGACATACACCTCGCTTATTGCAATCCTGAAGCCAACTCTGGATCCATGAGAATTCTGTTAACAAGAATTAACCTTTCTATTTACAATGGGATACGGACGCCCGCCAAAGCGCTCAAAATCTGACGTGAGCACCTCTCTTTTCCACTGCCCTATTCCCTACCCATAGGTGGTAAATGGCTTCAAGCCCGGCTTCACCTTGCGCCCTGCTCCGAGACGTAGTAGGGCGCGCTGGCGGTATAAATGCGCTGGTTGCCGCGGACCAGTAGTGTCCATTCTAGGAGCCGGGCGCGCTGATTGTGCAGGAAGTATTCATACCAACGACACTCCACCAGTTCGGGAATGACCACGACAATCTTGCGGTCGGGGTGTTTCTCAGCGAGTTCGAGAATGTATTGAACGATGGGAACAATAATGAATCGATAAGGCGATGGAAGAAGAACGAACTTGGGCGTCTCGACGCCCGCGGCGCGGAAGGGCTGCTCCACGTAGCGCTCCCATTCCGTACGCAATAGTTCGGAATGTTCGCCAGGCTCAACGTGAATGGCGATGATTTCCGGGGAAAGACGCGAGGCAAATTCGAGCGCTTGCCTGGAAATTTGGTTCCAGCGCTCAATGGGCACCACGGCAATGGGCCGCGCGGCTTCGTTCGCCGGGACCACAGGCGCGGCGCAGCTCGTAGCCACTCTGACCATGTGATAGTGACGCCGCACGACGCGAAACAGGTAAATGAGTAAAGGAATAAAGATGACCGTGATCCAGGCGCCTTCGGCAAATTTCGCTACCAGGACCACGAGGACGGTGATGCCGGTAACGAATCCTCCGAGGCCATTGACCAGGGCGCTCTTTAGCCAGTGCGGGCCGCGTTTTTTCCGCCAGTGCGCGACCATGCCGAATTGCGAGAGCGTGAAGGCCAGGAAAGCTCCCACGGCGTAGAGCGGGATCAGCCTGTCCGTGACGCCGCCGAATATGACCAGCAAGAAACAGCTCAGCAGTGCAAGAACCACGATGCCGTATGTGTACACCAGCCGGCGCCCGCGGTATCCGAAGACGTGCGGCAGGTAATTGTTTTGGGCGATGGCGCGGCAGAGGCGCGGGAAATCGGCGAACGCGGTGTTCGCGGAAAGTGATAGCACGAAGAGAATCGAGGCGATGGTGAGGTAATAAAAAACGCCTTTGCCGAAGACCGCGGCGATCAGCATGGAGAGGAGGCTCTGGTACCCGGGCCGGCCCGGGTCGGTCGCAGCGATGCCGTAGGCCTTCACGAGATAGGAAATTCCTGCCAGCAGGACTGCCAACAGAAAGATGATGACCGTCAATGTGCGCTGCGCGTTTTTCACGGCAGGCTCGCGAAATGCTTTGACGCCGTTGCTGACGGCCTCGACTCCGGTCAGCGCGGCGCAGCCGCTGGCGAAAACTTTCAGCAAGATCCACAGCGTGACGGCTTCGGTCATGGGCGGCGGGGGCGGCGGCGAGGTCACCGGCACGGGATGTCCGCTGCTGAGGGCCACGCGCACGAGCCCGCCAACGATGGTGATCAGCAGCGTGCCGACAAAAAGATAGGTCGGCACCATGAAGGCCACGCCCGCTTCGCGGACGCCGCGTAGATTCAGCATGGTGATCACGACAAGAATTTCGACGCAGAGGGCTACGGTGTGCGGCTGCAGCGAGGGAACGGCGGAGACCAGTGCCCCGACGCCCGCGGAAATGCCCACCGCCGCTGTGAGAATGTAGTCCGTCAGCAGTGCCGCTGCCGCAAGAAGGCCGGGAAAGACACCCAGGTTGAAGCGCGCGACGGTATAGGAGCCGCCGCCGCTTGGATAAGCGGCAATCGTCTGGCGATAAGAAAAGTAGACGATGACCAGCAGCGTAATAATGGCCGCGCTGATGGGAATGATGTACTGCACGCCCAGAAGGCCGAGAGGAATCAGCAAGCTGAGGGCGGCTTCCGGGCCGTAAGCGGCGGAGCTGAGCGCGTCCAGCCCGAAGATCGGAATGCCTTCGCGGACGCCGATCTGCTCGGCGCGCTCGTCGCTGGTCTTGAGGGGCTTGCCGACAATCAGGTCGAGGATGTCCATGGGCGGTTTGATCCGTCTTGTGACTCTCTCGTTGCGTGTCCATTTGCTCTGAGTTGGCTCGCAAAGTCAATCGCGCGGAGATGCGCGACGCGGCACTATGGTGCCGCTACAGGAAAATGCTGTCGCGTTTCCCACCAGATTGAAACAGGTGCCTGCCAACGCTGGAGCTAAAACGCGCGGAACTTATTGGCGGGCGGGGCGTATCATCGGCAGGGAGGTGGATCATGTATTGCGATGGTTGTGGTACCCAACTCACCACGGGCGGGCAATTCTGCACCAAGTGCGGCAAGCCGATTGTCCCGAGCGCAGCCGCGTCATCTCCTGGTCTGAGGCACGCTGGCGTGCCAGCCGCGGCAACGGCCGCTTCGAATGGGCGAGTGCGACGCAATCTCCACCGCCTGGCGACTCTCTGGATGGTCGGCGGGATTCTGCGGCTGATGGGAATCGGCTGGATGATGATCTTCGGCAAGATGTTTTTTCCATTTATGCGTGGTTGGGGAGGCCCGGTCGTGTGGCCAATTGGGGGCAGATGGGGCTTGGACATTCCTTTTATGGGCGGCCTCTTTTCGTTGGGCATTGTTCTAGCGTTCTTCGGTGTCCTGCACCTGGCTCTGGCCTGGGTGCTTTTCGAGCGCGAGCCGTGGGCTCGGTTCTTCGGGCTAGCCTTAGGATTCCTAGCGTTGCTGCGTTTTCCGTTTGGCACCGCGCTGGGGATCTACACGCTGTGGGTGCTGCTGCCCGAGACTTCCGGCAAGGAGTACGAACGGCTCGCCCAGCCGGGCGGGCAAGTCAACTCCGCGCCGGTTTCTTCCTGAGTCTTTTTGTTGAGGCCGCACCGCGGGCGCCGACGTTTTGACTCCGCTTCCCCTCGAAGCTCGGGGCAAGCGGGACATAATCCTCTCCTGCGGACAAAGAGCTGCCATTGGCTTGGGGACGCACGGGAGCGGCGCGCTACTCACCACCCTCGCGCTTGTGTGCACGTGTTTCAGGACGCAAACCGCGGCGCCGAACCACCGAAAATCCGGCGTGCTCCTAAAAATACAGCCGGAGCGAGAGCTGCAAGTTGCGCTCGCTGCCCTTGGTGAGTACTTTCCCAAAGGTCGCGGAGTTGGTTGGGTTAAGACCTATGTTGGTAGTGCCACTGCAGCCGCTGCTCCCGCACCAATTCGGATGGTTCCAGACGTTGTAGGCTTCCGCCCGGAACTGGACACCTTTGCTCTCGCCGATGGGGAATGATTTGAAGAGGCCAAGGTTCCAGTTTTCGAATCCGGGCTGGTAGATGAGGTTTCGAACGCGCTGGGTGTTAAATGTTCCGGCTGGCGGCTGGGTAAAGATGGACGATCCATCGGGGTTGGTTGTGGCGAACCACTGACCATTGGGGCCAAACGTGCCAATAATCCTTGGCTTGCCGTTCACAACCCAGTACTGACCGTTGGCGCCGCACCCAAAGTTGGAGTCCAAGCCCACTCCCGCAATGCTACTTGCTTTGATGACTGTGTAGTCAGTCGCGACTGCAACGCTGCAAGGTAAGCCGGTCTGAAACTGCGAGATGCCGCTGATTTGCCATCCACCCAGAAGCTTGCCACTCATCGTTGAATGGTTCTTGAAGAATGGCAGCTCGTAGAGGTAATTGATGGCCAAGATGTGGCGGGCGTCGAATTCGGAGGGCCCCCAGAGCATGCTCACGTCGTAGGTATCGGGAACGACGTCGCGCTGGTTCGAGCCGCTATCCATGCTCTTGGACAGCGTGTAAGAGGCGCCAAATTGGAGGCCGCCCGAGAGGCGGCGGTTCCAAGCCACCTGGAGCGAACTGTACATGGAATTTGCAACGTTATCGGTTTGCCGAATGGAGCCGAACCCCAGATAGGGCCGATGGGCGTTGACGTTGTCGCCTGGGTGCGCCGCCATGGCCGCAGTGGTTGGCTGGTTGATGTCCGCCTCTCGTTGCAGGTGCAAACCGCGCCGGGCAACGTATCCCACACTCAGGAGCGACTTCCAAAATATCTCGCGCTCGACGGTGAAATTCCATGCCCACGCTTCCGGGTTCTTAAAGGCCTTGCTCTGTGTCGTCACGACCAACGGAATGCTCGCGGCCCCTCCTGCTCCGGGGTTATCAACGGAGCCCAGAGAGACGCTGGCGTTGGGTTGGAAGGGTGGATTTCCCCCAAGGAAGATCGAGTCGCTCACACCCAGGCGGGTAAAGAAGCGGCCCGCGCCGGCGCGAATCACAGTCTTGTTGTTGAGCTGGTAGGCGATTCCCATGCGCGGCTGGATCTCGCCCCACTGGATGTCCGAGTAATGGTTGGGAACCCCGCGGAACAGGCCAGTGTACAAACCGGAATCTGCCTCGGGAACACGGCCCTTGGCGGAAGAGGGGAATCCGCTCCCGGGGATGACCATGCCATTGTAGAGTTGAGCTACGGTCGGCGAGCCGGTGATGAGGCCTGTCTTGGGGTCGATTGTCACCGCAATGTTCGGATCGTAAAACCTGGGGTCAAAGACAATCATATTTCCCCACAGGGCATGGTAGGGAACGATGACTGTATAACGAAGGCCGAAGTTGATGGTCAGATTCTGCCTGACCTTCCAGGAATCCTGCCCGAAACCTTCCCACATGTTGGAGCGGAAGATGGTGTACGCGCGGTGCCCGATTTCCGAATAGGTATCAAACAACCCCAGAGCTGCGTTGGCGCTTGCGACTCCGGTTCCACCCGCTCGGCCATCAGTGAACAGGAATTGGCCATTCTGGTTGTTCGTGCAAGTCGGGCAAGCCTGTACGTTGATTTCGTCATTATCGTTCTCGCCGGACTTCTCAAACATCCCGCCGAACTTCAAGGTGTGATTACCCTTGATCCAGGTGAAGCTGTCCGACAGATTGTAGATGGGGCCCGAGGAGTGCGAGGGATACGGCCCGCCGCTCAGCCCTGAGAAGTTAGTCATATTAACGGTTGGAATGCGGTTCGGAAGCAGCTTCCCGGCGGGAAATATGTAGGGGTAGTTGAGGCCGACCGTGGTGCGGTCAAGGAAATGCGCTGGATCGACGGGGATGTGTACGACGTCCAGGCTGCCGGTTGCCAAGACCTCATTCACTTTCGTGGGGCTGATGGCCCACACGTAGTCGATGGAGTTGGTCTGGTTAGGACGATCGAAGTATTTCGGGGTTTCGTTGGTGCCACCGTCGAGCGGCTGGTACTCCCAAAAAGTGAAGTACACGCGGCGTAGGCGGAGGCGTTGCTTCTCGGTGAGGTTGATGTCGACAGCCATCGTGTCCTTGCGCTGGTACTGCGGGTGCTGCGCGGTGAAAAACCAGTTTTGGTTGCCGTTGATAAGCGTGGTGAGATTGGGCGCCGGATAGGCCTTCAAGATCCCGAGGCCGTTCGGACTAAGCCGTGTCGATGGGATGATGTTGGGACAACCGGTTAGGTTCGAACAAGCGGGATTGTAGTTAGGATCAGCGGGGTTCGATGACGCAAGAAATGGTTGCCCGATATTCGGGTCCGTGATAACAACCGGGATCTTATTGCCGGCTGAATCCTTGCGGGTCACGAAAGGATTGTTAGGATCCAGCAGTTCGCTGAAATCGCCGGTGCGCATCTTTAGTGTCGGGACTGTCGTCGTCGAGTTCGTGTCCGTGAAGATGTATCTCACCCATTCCTCCCCCCAGTACCAGAAGACTTTGGTCTTGTCCGTATTGAAGTGATTGGGAATGTAAAAGGGCCCGCCGATGTTGAATCCAAACTGATTGTAATGGATTGGAGGCGTGACGCCAGTGGTTGCCGGGACGGCGTTGCGCTGCCACGTGTTTGCATTGAAGGCCGTATTCCGAACGTATTCGTAGGCGGCGCCATGGAACTGTTGCGAACCGCTCTTGGAGATGATGCGAATCTGTCCACCAGACGACCGGCCATATTCAGGAGCGTAATCGGCGGTGAGAATCTGGATCTCCTGAGTGGAGTCTACATCCGCAGCACCGATGCTGGTGCCGTTCGAACGCGTGCGAACGGCTGGGGCGCCGTCATAGGTGATCAGACTCTCGGGAGTGCGTGCGCCGTTGATGTTCGATGGGCCTTGGGTGAAATTGAAGCTAAGATTCGCAAGCGTGCCGCCGCGAGTGCCGGGCACCAGGTTGGCCATGAAGATGGGGTTACGACCATTCAGCTCGAGGGAGTCAATCTGCTCTCGGGTGACATCCTTTTGGACGGAGGCTGATTCCGTCTGCAGCAGAACTGCCGAGGCCGAAACCTCCACCGTTTGACTGGCCGAACCCACGGTCAGTGTCACGTCAATGACCAAATCCGCGCTCGGATCAAGTTTGTTGTTCGTAGTCTCGTATCTTTGGAAACCAGCGGCCTCAGCGACCATGGTGTAAAAACCGGGTGGGACGTTGGTAATGACGTAATAGCCGGATTCGTTTGTCGTTGTCTGGCGTTCGACGCCGCTCTTGTTTTGGACCGTAACCTTGGCGTTTGCGATCGTGGCGCCCGACGGGTCTTTGATAAAACCTGAAATCCTGCCCAGGTCCGACTGCGCGAACAGCATTCCCGAAGTCCCCAGGCTCATGAATAGCACTAACACACTCATACGGCATGCGTTCTTCATGCTCCCCTCCGTATCTCGAAATCAACAAGCGAGGTTTCCGCTTTGGACTGCCACCCGCCCGGTAAGATGCTCTTTGAAAACTTACTTGTCAACGGGGTTTTCACGCGCGTGGGTTTTCACGCGCGCACCGAGAGTGGCTTGCATCTCGGCAATCCAAGGCACGGGCGCCAAACCCTCTGTTTCCCAAATCGTGAGAAGCGACCTGGGGAGGGTAATATTATGAGAGCGGAAATCTTTCTATCAGGTGAAGTTTGTATTACACGATAAGGTGTATTACCTACGAGATTAGACGGGCGACTCCGTGGCGGAGGCTTTCTGTTGATTCTCGGCCAGTCCGTAAGGTATCCATTCAAGATAATTTTCCGGGTACCCTCCCTAAAGCCACCCCTGATGCTCCTGATGCTTTCCATTCTTGACAACGGCGGGGAGTGGGCCTACGCTCGCGCGATTCGGGAGAGAAGCGCGAAGGACACGGCAGCGGAGGCAATCCCATGGAAAAGAAGAGACGAAGCAGGGGCATGGCAGGGGTGCGTTCGAATCGAGCTTGGTCCGCTTTCGAATGGATCGTGCTGAGCGTGTGGCTACTTGCGCCAGCGGCGATGGCGGCGGAAAACTACGAAGTGACGGTGGAGCGCAATGTAGCCGCGAAGATGCGAGATGGCGTGACGCTGCGCGCGGATATTTACCGGCCGAAGGGGGATGGAAAATACCCCGTGCTGCTGGTGCGCACGCCCTACGACAAGACCGGGACGATCCACGTTGGCTTGAAGGCGGCGGCGCGGGGATACGTAGTGATCGCGCAGGACGTGCGCGGGCGGTTCGAGTCGGAGGGGGAGTGGTACACGTTCAAGTATGAGTCGCAGGACGGATACGACACCGTGGAGTGGGCGGCGGCTCTTCCCTATTCGAATGGGAAGGTGGGGATGTTTGGCGGATCGTACGTGGGGGCAACGCAATATCTTGCGGCGCTCGCGAAGCCGCCGCACCTGGCCGGGATTTGCCCAAACGTGACGGCCTCGAATTATCACGACGGGTGGACGTATCAGGGCGGGGCGTTCGAGCAGTGGTTCAACGAATCGTGGACGACCGGACTGGCGGTAAACACGATGCGGCGGCGCGTGGAGAAAAAAACCGATGCGCTGGGCGGGACCAAGGTGCTGCCGCTGATTTCATATCCGGTGCTGGAGCCGCCGTCCGCGGAGGGGCTGGCGCCTTATTTCCAAGATTGGCTGGCGCATCCGAATTTTGATGAGTACTGGAAGCAGTTGTCGATCGAGGACCACTACGCGCAGATCCAGGTTCCGGTCTACGGCATGGGCGCGTGGTACGACATTTTTCTCGGCGGCACGCTGAAAAATTATGTGCGGCTGAAGACGGAAGCGGGCACGGACGCGGCCCGTCACGGACAGCGGCTGATGGTCTCGGTCGGAGGGCACGCCGGAGGATCGAGCAGCGGAAAAGTGGGCGCGGTGGAATTTGGCAGCAAATTGTCGGCGGATGGGGACGAAGCGATGCTGCGTTGGTACGACTGGCTGCTGAAGGGAGAAGCGAACGGCGTCGAGAAAGAAAAGCCGGTGAAGATTTTCGTGATGGGAAAAAACGAGTGGCGCGAAGAAGACGACTGGCCGCTGGCGCGCGCGAAAAATACGAAATATTACCTACATTCGTCGGGCGCGGCGAACGGAACTGCGGGCAGCGGGGCGCTGAGTACGGTGGCTCCCGCGGAGGAAAGGCCCGATCAGTACGTTTACGATCCGAGCGATGCGGCGCCGACGATTGGCGGGCCACTGTGCTGCGGGGCGCTACCGACGGGGATTGGGCCGGAAGACCAGCGGCCGGCGGAGGCGCGCGGGGACGTGCTGGTGTACACCACGCCGGCGTTTGCAAAGGACACCGAAGTGACGGGACCCGTCTCGCTAGATTTGTACCTGAGCAGCTCGGCGGTGGATACGGACTTCACGGGGATGCTGGTGGACGTTTGGCCGAATGGGTTTGCGCAGAACTTGACGAGCGGAATCCTGCGGCTGCGTTACCGCAATTCGCAGGAGAAGCCGGAGCTGGCGAATCCGGGAGAGACATATCACATCACCGTGGATCTGTGGGCGACGAGCAATGTGTTTCTCGCGGGGCACAAGTTGCGGCTGGAAGTTTCCAGCAGCAATTTTCCACGGTTCGACCGGAACCTGAACACCGGAGAAGAGCAGTCGCGCGCGACGCGGATGGTCAAAGCGACAAATGTGATTTATCACGACAAGGCGCATCCTTCGGCGGTGATTGTGCCGATCGTGCCGTAATGGGAGGTGGCAGGTGGCCTGTGACCAGTGAGGGGTGACTGGTAGGGCCGCAGAGCCAGGATTGACTGTGCCACGAAGAGCAGGGATGTCATGAGATCTTGCCGTGATTTCCGGCCGAGGCAGTTCTTTGATGTTCACCTGCGACTTCGATCGCGGGACGCGGGCAGCACACTCATGTCGTGCGCGGGCCAAACTTGGCGCACTTTGCTCGACACACTTTCCCACGGCCCTGATGAGAAACTTGACCAAAGCGACTTGGCTTGCTTCGCGTAGATTCTTGCATCCCTTGCCGCAGGGCTCATCCCCTGTCCTGGATCGAGCAGAATTATGGTGTCTGCGCCGTGTTTGGGCCTCGGCCCGACACTATCCCTCAGATCGGCGCTCCGGTTTTCCTTCTACGCGCATGTGTCTCCCGTCGAAAACCTCCGAGACGATGACCCGTGAACGGTGAGTGGTGACTGGCAGGGGAGCACAGCCAAGATTGGATTCAGTCTCATGAAATGCTTTGCACCGTGTTATCAGGACATCCTTTACACTCGCTCGACCGGAGATTGACAGGTGGGGGGCGGCAGCCCTATGGTTTCGCGTAGAGATAAAGCCGAAATCGAAGAATCCGGACCAGAAGTATGCGCAAGCGAAGAGGCCTTGGAAGTGAGGGGGTGACCCCGCCCGTTCGTTCGAGACTTTCTCAACAAGGCATGTGCCGAGGACCGATTTTTCCAATGGTGCGAGCGAATCCCCCGCAGGCGAGACTGAGTGCGAAAGGAGAATTCCAATGAGGAGTCATGTGAGGAGACCTGGGGCCACGCTGGTAGCTATTTTTATTTTCGCTGGGGCTGCGCTGATTGCCTCGTGCGCGAAGCCCTATCACGAGGAAACGGAACGCTACGTGTTCGTGGCTACGAATATTAACTTGCCGTACTGGAAGGAAGCGGAGGCGGGGTTCCTGGATGCGGCCAGAACGCTGGGCGTAAAGGGGGAACTGACCGGTCCGACGACGTACGACCCGCACGGGGAGGTAGGAATTTTCCGCAAGATCGTGGAACAGAACCCCGCGGGAATTTGCCTCTCCGCGGCGCGGCCCGAGATTTTCCAGGCGGACATCGACAAGGCGGTGGCGGCGGGCATCCCGGTGATCTGCGTGGATGCGGATGTGCCGGATTCGAAGCGCTTGGTGTACGTCGGAACGGATAACGTCAAGGCCGGGCGAGAGAGCCTGAAGCGGATGGCGGCGCTCATTCCGGGTAAAGGGAACATCGTGATCATTTCGATTCCGGGACAGCATAACGTCGACGATCGTGTGGCGGGGGTGGCGGACGCGCTGAAGAATTTTCCCTCGCTGAAGCTGACCAAGATCCTGGATGACAAGGGCGACGCGGGAAGCGCGTTCGACCAAGTCTCCGAGCTGATCCAGAAGAAAGAAAAAGTGGACGGAATTATTTGCCTGGAGGCGACCGGGGGCTCCGGCGCCGCGGGAGCGCTGCACCGCTTCAGCATGGAGGGCAAGCTGCCGATCGTGGCGTTCGACAACGATCCGGGGACGCTGGATTGGATTGAGCGCGGTGCGATTACGGCCACGATCACGCAAAAGCCGTACGTGATGAGTTACTACGGGCTGAAGTTCCTGGACGACCTGCACCACAACGCGGTACACCAATTCAAAGACTGGCGCACCGCGCTGGCGACGCCGATGCCGACGTTCGTGGATACCGGCACGGTGGTGGTGGACAAGAGCAACCTGAAGGTCTATCGCGAAGCGCTGACCGAACACCCCGCGCCAATGTAGAGATGGCAGATGCCGCGGGGACCGGGGCGGATCGTTGCTGGTGCTCCATTCGAATTGCGGCTGGGGTCCGAGAGCGGACCGGAACGGAAAAAGCGAAAAAGCGCGTCGCCTTGACATGGGTGTTGACTCGGCCTACACTACGTAGTTTTTAGATGGTCCCGAAGAGCACATAGAGGGGGACCATTATGGGCATGAGCATGAACAAGGGTTCGGACAAGGTCAAGGCAGGCATGGACAAGAAAAGGCTGGAGTATTACAAGAAGAAATTGCTGACGCGGCGGGAAGAGTTGACGAAGACCATCGCGCGGACGCAGGAAGAGGGCCGCACAGCGGACGAAGATCCTACGGTGGACCTGGCAGACAAGGCGGCGAACTCCTATACGAAGGAGTTTCTGTTTGGGATGACCAATACGGACCGCAGGGTGCTGAACATGATCGACGCGGCGCTGAAGCGCATCCAGACCGACGAATACGGCGTGTGCGCGAACTGCCAGGAAGAGCTGCAGCAGAAGAGGCTGGAGGCGGTGCCGTGGGCGAAGCATTGTATCGCTTGCCAGGAAAAGATGGAGCAGGGCTTGCTGCAATGATTGGTAGGAAACGGTTGAAAGCACGGGTCTCCCGACCCGCTCGGGACAAGTTCCGACCCGCCACTGTGGGGCCACTTCAGAAATACAATTACTGCGGCGTACACTTCCTCTTTAATTAAAACGCGAAGAAGAGTGGAGTTCTGGCTGCGTGGCGGAGATCGGCGACGCGGTCGTCAGCGTGTTTTTCCCTCGGGTTGCCGAATCTGCGAACGGCTGCTGACGAGCGCGACCCGGGTACCCATTTAAGAGGAGTGCCTTCGTCGTTTAAACGGGTGCCCTACATCGTATGCGAGGTTTGCAGGCGGCCCCTGCCTGGATGGGCGCAGAAAGAGGGGGAGCCACAGCTCTACCCGGCTTGCTGAGACAGAACTTATGCCTTCGACAGGGCGCGAAGCTATTGCAGTGCATGAAGACGCGGTGGTGCGGGCGATCTTGCTGCTGAAATTGGAACAGATCGAGCCGCTGGGGGAATGGTTTGCGGAGGGGCTGGCTGAATTGGTGAAAGCGGAGGGCGGTAGGCTGGCGGCGGACGTGATGGTTCCAGTACCGCTGCATGGCGAGCGAGAACGGGAGCGGGGGTACAACCAAGCTGCGCTGCTCTCCAAGCCCCTGGAGGAATGATGGGAGTCAGTGCGTGGCGTTTTTGCCACACGGCCGGGCAGCCAAGTTGACAATGTACGCCTCTTACTGGTAAATGATGCATTGACAACTGGAGCGACTCTGGATGCCTGTGCTAGGAGCGCTGCGCGAGGCGGGAGCCAAGTCTGTGATTGCGCTGACCGTAGCACGAGCCGTGAGAAACCCCCAGCCAAGCACCAGAGAGTGGTAAGATAACCCGAGGAAGGCGCGATGGGCGCAAACCGGCACATGTCGGTGGATTCCCGGGGGCGCTATACCCCCGAAGTGGCGGGCGAGGTTATGCCCGGTTCCGAGGGTCCCGCAGGCAGTAGATCCCACAACTTGAATTCGACGCGCCGTGCATCGCTGATGCAGGAGCCGGTGCTGGTGCTGAACGCGACGTACGAGCCGATCAACGTGACGGCGGTGCGGCGCGCGATGGTGTTGATGCTAAAGGGCGTGGCACAGGCGGAAGAGATGCACAACACGGAAGTGCACTCGGCGGCGCATGCGCACAGAGTGCCGTCGGTGATCCGCCTGCTGGCGTACCGGCATATTCCGCAGCAGAGCCGGGCGCTGTCGCGGAAGAATATATTGCTGCGGGACCGCAACACCTGCCAGTTCTGCGTGCGGGTATTCCCGAGCTCGGAATTGACGCTGGACCACGTCGTGCCGCGGTCGCGCGGCGGGCGGTCCAGCTGGGAAAACCTGGTGGCCTGCTGCTACCGGTGCAATAACAGCAAGGGTGACCGGACCCCGGAAGAAGCCGGGTTGAAGCTGGCGCGAAGACCCCGGCCGTTTACGCTGCACACCTCCAGACAGCTCATGAGGCTGATCGGACACCGAGACGAACGGTGGCGTAAGTATTTGTTTTACTGAGATTTACGCAGCTAAATCGATTTTTTGAAAAAAGTTAGATCAAAAGGAAACCTTTTTAGCTGGCAGCCATCTAACCTATCAATACCACTTCGAGGACACACCCCGGGAGGCGGTTAGGGCAATGCCCTAACCGCTTCTCTCCTTTTCGGGGCAATCTTCAACAGATAGCGGTTTCAGATGGTCTCTCTGCGGCTGGATTCCGGAAAACTCTGCGGCACTCCGTCGCTCCGGGCGATTCACCGCTCGGACCTACTGGCGCATGACCACGCGCAGTCCCCGGCGCTGACTTTCCGCCAGGACCACGCGCGCGATCTCAAGTTCCGGCGAGAGATATTTCAGAAGATCATCCGTTACCGGATGGAATCGCAGGGCGGGCGCGACGAGATAGACGAGCGGCGGGACCTGCTGCAAAGCGACCCCTTGAAAATAACCATAGCGAGCGATCTCTCCGCTCTGCAACTGCCGGCGAACACGCAACCAATAGTCCCCTGCCTGCAGTGGCAGATGGATGTGCTCGCTGGCCTTTAGTTCGATGACGCCAGCCTCAACGAGTCACGGGTAAGAAGATCGAGAATGCCGTGTTCACCCCCGGCATTGGCAAAAACTTGCGCGTATACGAATCGCTGATCGAGCATGGCATCGATGCGCGCGACGTCCTCGCGAACGATGGATTCCAGCCAGCGCTCGGGCTGGACGCGATAGAGCGAATGGCGCGAATCTTTGGCAAGTGGGTGGCGGTGAACTTCCAGATCATGCAGAAGATGCTTCAGGGCCGGGCGCGAAGCGGGAGTGAGTTCCTCGCGGGCATCGTTGATTCCGAAAAAAACGCGGTCGTCATCCCAGCGCGCGAAGAGGAGGCCGCGAAAGCGCAGCCATACTTCACAGGATTGCGTCGCGGGATGCAGGCTTACCGCCCGTGGCGCCAGTGAAATGATGGCATCCAGCACAGGCCGCGCCTGATTGAGGAGAGTTTCCGGTTCGCGTTGCGGGACAAGCCAGGCATCCCGGTTGCCAGCGCGCCGGGGATCGATTTTTTCGAGGATGTTCAGCGCGGGGTCATGCTCGTAAAGCTCCACGGCGAGTTGCGCGTCGAGTGCGGCGAGACGGTGCCCGACGATGCCGCAGGAGTTCTTGGGAAAAATGATGCGAACGCCAGAGATCGCTCCTCGGCAACTCGATTCGCACACACGCCGCAGCCAGAGTAAACTCCCGGAGGCTAGCTTGCAGTTCAGCCGCGAATTCCATGGGTAAATTCTGAATGAGATACGTAGCTGTGGGACTATTCTTTTTCGGCTCCAAATGGAGGGTCAGTAAAGTCTACGACGTCAACGGCCCACGATGAGACGTTGGACCAGAGCCTCCGGAAGGTGTACGGCACGCATGCGCTCCTGGACGGCGGAAATATCGTAAGGCGCGCGCCAAAACTCGATGACCTGGTGCTCGAGGTCGGCGATGGCAAAAGCCGCGCGCGGATCGCCGTCACGAGGTTGTCCGATCGAACCAGGGTTAAGGAGATAGCGGCGGGGGAGCTCGATGCGCAGCGCTGCAAAAGGTTCGTTGGGGCGAGGGCGAATCTGGAGGACCTCGAGCTGCGAGTCCTGATAGGAAAAACCGCCCTGGTGATGCGTGTGCCCGAAGAAAGTGACTTCGGCGGTGGAGTCCAGGAGGCCGTCGAGGGCCTGTTCGGGAGTGAAGACGTATTCGTCTTCATCCTGAAACGCACCGTGAACAAGCACGAGGCCATCCGTTGCGAGAGGTCCTTGAGGCAAAGCCGATAGCCACGCGAGGTGGTCCGGCTTGAGTTGCGCGCGCGTCCAATCCACGGCGGATTTCGCAACAGGATTGAAATCATCCGTGGGCATCAATCCGGTGGCTGCTTTGTCGTGATTTCCACGAATGGTCTGCGTGCCGAGCTCCCGCAGGCGCGCCGTAACTTCGTTGGGATCGGGGCCATAGCCGACGACATCACCCAAGCAGACGGAAAAATCCCAACGGTCCTGTGCGGCATCGAGGACGGCGTCGAGTGCAGTAGCGTTCGAGTGCAGGTCGCTGAGAACGAGGATCCGCATTCCCACTATCCGAAAAGTGACCCTGAGTATAAATGAACAAGCGCGCCGATGCACGGCGGGATACACACGGCGTGACCAGGCGGAGCGACGCAACAGAAGACAAAAGGTTTGGACCCAAAACGTATTTCTTTATGAATAATTTAGATAAGAGAGTTAATGAGTTGAGCAGATTGAGGAACGAAGGCGCCAGCAGGCGCGCTTGTTCGGTGGGCAACAATATTTTACAACGAGTTGACGAAACAATCGCCTCTAGTGACTCGTCTATACGTGTGCAGCTGAATACGGGGCTGTTCTTGGCGAGATTCAGAAAAACCCCGCGGTGGCAGCCGCGGGGGTCATGACACGCAGTCTTTCCGGCGGTTAGTCCAGGAAGAAAAGGTGTCTTCACGGGCGAGAGTACTCGTCCGCCGCTTGCGTGTCAACTCTCTCTCTAGCCAATGGCAGCCTGCTGTGCGGCTGACTCAATCCTGTCCGAAAGGAAACTGACACGCATGAAACCGAATTCATTTCTCCGCAGTGTGGCTTTGCTGACCGCCATCGCACTGGCAATGCCGGCATTTGCAAAACCCTTCGCCAAGACCATCAACATTTCGCAGACCGCGAAGCTCGGCAAGTCCGAGTTGAAGGCTGGTGAATACCGTTTGGAGATCGAAGGAAACAAGGCCACCGTCCAGAAAGGCAAGCAGGTTGTTGCCGAATCCGAAGGCCGGTGGGAAGACCGCAGCGCCAAATCCGCCTATGATTCCCTGCTGCTTGGCGAGAACGGGCAGGTAAGGGAAGTCCGCTTTGCCGGCCAGACTCGTGTTTTCGTCTTCAGCGAGTAAACGAGATAATTCTGTGATTCCTTTCCATGGGACGAGAGAGAGGCTGCACTGCGGTGTGGCCTCTCTGCTCGTCATTCTCGGCGCGGAAACTTTGCGTTGGCAAGATCCGGTGTCAGCGGCAAGCGCGTTGCTATAATTCCTTGTGCGGGGCACGCGCAAGATCATTTCGAAGCACCAAACGCCCCTTCTTACGCACTAACGAACCAGCAGGCAGTCTCCATAACTGTAGAAGCGGTAGCCCGCTTCGACGGCGTGTTGGTAGGCCGCCAGGACATGCTCCCGGCCGGCGAACGCGCAGACCAGCGCGAGCAGCGTAGAGCGGGGCAAATGAAAATTTGTGAGCAAACCTTCCACGACACGAAATCGGAATCCGGGAACAATAAAAAGCTGTGCTTCCGCTCTGCCTGCGAGCACAAGATTCGATGAACCCGATTCTGCGGCTCGCCTGGCGGCGTCTTCGAGCGCGCGAACTACGGTTGTGCCGATAGCCAGGATGGGGCGTCCGGCGTCGCGTGCCGCCCGGATACGATCCGCAGTTTGGGCCGGAATTTCGTACGATTCTGCGTGCATCACGTGGCTTTCGAGCGTTTCGCCATGAATGGGCTGGAACGTGCCGACGCCAACGTGCAGCGTAAGCTCGCAGTGTTCCACGCTCCGCGCGCGAATCTTTTCCAGAATTTCAGGTGAGAAGTGCAGACCGGCCGTCGGAGCGGCAATCGCGCCGGGACGTTTGGCGAAAACGGTTTGATAGCGCTCGCGGTCAGAAGTTTCATCGGCGCGCTCGATGTACGGCGGAAGAGGGACATGACCGAGGCGCTCGAAATGAGAGCTAATGTTGCTTCGATCGTGGGAAATGAATCGCAGTGTGCGCAAACCAAGCTGACCGCGCAAGAGAACCGCGGCTTCCAGCTCTCCCTCGCCGAAGAGTACGCGTTCCCCGACCTGCATCTTGCGGCCCGGCCGGACAAGCGCCTCCCAAGTCTCGGAATCGATCTCACGGGTCAGGAAGATCTCCACTTTGCCGGTCAGATGCTCGGCTCTCGTGGCCCGCGTTGGCGGCTGCGCAGGAACGCCGGTGCGCCTCCCGAACAAGCGGGCGGGGATGACGCGCGCATTGTTGAAGACGAGGAGTTCGTCACCTCGCAGCAGAGTGGGGAATTCCGTGAAGAGCCGGTCTTTGAAAACTCCTGAGGAACGATCCATAAAGAGGAGCCGCGAGGCATCGCGACGGTCAAGGGGCCGCTGCGCGATTTGTTCGCGGGGGAGACGGTAGTCCAGCTCGTCCAAGCGCATGGATGACGGCAGTCTAACAGCAAAGCCGCTAAGGCAAACAAAACAAACTAATTGCACCTCAGTTGAGGGCGTTCTGCCAGCATGGGGCTGGGCAGGCGGAAGCTTCTGGCCAAGCTTGATTGGCTATAAGATGTTAAAAAATAAGAACTTACGTGCAGCTAGCAGAAATGCAATTTTGCACTTGACAGACATACGCTCATATTTTATTATCCTCTTGCAATCACTTTTGGAGGTGCGTGCAAAATGAGAACACTTACCCAATGGGAACCGTTCCGCGGGGCTACTACCCTGCAAGACCAAGTAAATCGGTTGTTCAATAATGTCCTCGAGCGGAGGGGCGAGGAATCCAGCCTCACCGCTTGGGCGCCGTCGGTGGACATTTACGAGACCGAGCATGAATTGGTGGTGAAGGCCGATTTGCCGGAAGTCGATCCCAAGGATCTGGACATCCGTGTGGAGAACAACATCCTGACGATTCGCGGCGAGCGCAAGTTCGAGAAGAATGTGAATCAGGAGAACTACCTGCGTGTGGAGCGCGCGTACGGCTCCTTCGCTCGCACCTTTACGCTGGCGAACACCGTGAATGCGGAAGCCATCAAGGCCGACTATCAGAATGGCGTGCTGACGCTGACCATCCCGAAGAAAGAGGAAGCGAAGCCGAAGCAAATCAAGGTCACCGTCGGGACTCCGGCGATGGCCGCGTCTGCCGCCGGCAGGTAATTTCAAAAGAGAATCGCGGTTAGAATGAGGGGCTGGCCAGAGTGCCGGCCCCTTTTCTACAGCAGCGGCAGGAAATGAGGTCAGTATGTTGCGATTTGAAAAAATGACGGTGAAAGCTCAGGAAGCCGTGCAGAGCGCGCAGGAAGTCGCCGCGCGCCACGAGAATCAGCAAATCGAGCCCGTACATCTGCTGGCGTCGCTGGTCGCCCAGGCCGACGGCGTGGTGTCGCCGCTGCTGGCGCGTCTCGGAATTCGCACCGAACTGTTAACACAAGAAATTGAGCGGGAGATTGGCCGGTTACCGAAAGTGCAGGGCTTTGCCCAGCAGCACATGGGGCGGGCGCTGAACGACGTGCTGGAGCGCGCGTTCAAGGAAGCGGACAGCTTCAAAGACGAGTATGTTTCGACGGAGCACCTGTTTCTGGCGATTGCCGGGATGGACCGCGACCCCGCGGGACAATTGTTGAAACGACAGGGCGCTTCCCACGAAGCCATCCTACAGGCCTTGACCGGAGTGCGCGGAACGCAGCGCGTGACTTCGCAGAATCCCGAGGCTACCTACGCTTCGCTGGAAAAATATGCGCGCGACCTCACGGAATTGGCGCGCCGGCAAAAGCTCGATCCGGTGATCGGGCGCGACGAGGAGATTCGCCGCGTGATGCAGATACTGGCGCGACGCACCAAGAACAACCCGGTGCTGATCGGCGAACCGGGCGTGGGCAAGACCGCGATTGTCGAAGGTTTGGCGCAACGGATCGTTTCCGGCGATGTGCCAGACGTGCTGAAGACCAAGCGTCTGGTGGCCTTGGACCTGGCGGCGCTGGTGGCGGGAGCGAAATTCCGCGGTGAGTTTGAAGACCGCCTGAAAGCCGTCCTGAAAGAGATCACGGAGGCCGAGGGGCAGATCATTTTATTCATCGACGAGCTGCACACCCTGGTGGGCGCGGGGGCCGCGGAAGGCGCTATGGACGCTTCAAATATGCTGAAACCAGCGCTGGCGCGGGGCGAGCTGCGCGCCATCGGCGCAACCACGCTCAACGAATACAAGAAACACATCGAAAAAGATCCCGCGTTGGAGCGCAGGTTCCAGCCGGTACTGGTAAGCGAGCCGACGGTCGAGGATACGATCGCGATTCTGCGTGGATTGAAAGAACGTTACGAAGTACATCACGGTGTGCGCATCAAGGATGCGGCGATTATTGCGGCGGCCACGCTCTCCAACCGCTACATCTCGGACCGCTTCCTGCCGGACAAGGCCATCGACCTGATCGACGAGGCGGCGGCGAGCCTGCGGATGCAGATCGATTCCCTGCCGGTGGAGATTGACGAGATCGAGCGGCGCATCATGCAGCTGGAAATTGAGCGCCAAGCGCTGCTGAAGGAAACCGATGCGCACTCGAAGGAGCGGCGCAAGCAGATCGAGAAGGAACTGGCGGCGCTGAAAGAAGATTCCAGCGCACGAAAGACGCGCTGGCAGGCGGAAAAAGAAGCCATCGGAAAAATCCGCAAGCTGAAGGAACAGATCGAACAACTGAGGGCGGAAGAACAAAAATACGAACGCTCCGGCGAACTGGCCAAGGTGGCGGAGATCCGCTACGGCAAGATTGCGGCGGCGGACCGCGACCTCGAAAAGGCGCAAGAACGGTTCTCTGCGGTGCAGAAAGACGCACCGATGTTGAAGGAAGAAGTCGATGAGGAAGACATCGCGAAACTCGTAAGCAAGTGGACGGGCATTCCGACGGGCCGGTTGCTGGAAGGCGAAGCGCAGAAGCTCGTGCACATGGAAGAGCGGCTGCGGCAGCGGGTTGTCGGGCAGGACGACGCGCTCGAGCGCGTGTCGAATGCCGTGCGGCGCAGCCGCGCAGGACTCTCCGACACCAAGCGGCCGATCGGCTCGTTCATTTTCCTCGGACCAACAGGCGTGGGGAAAACGGAACTGGCGCGGGCGCTGGCGGAGTTTCTCTTCGACAATGAAAAGCTGATGATCCGCATCGATATGAGCGAGTACATGGAGAAGCACAGCGTGTCGCGGCTCATCGGCGCGCCTCCCGGCTACGTTGGATACGAGGAGGGCGGACAGCTCACGGAACAGGTGAGACGTCATCCCTATTCGGTTGTCTTGTTTGACGAAATTGAGAAGGCCCATCCGGATGTATTCAACGTGCTGTTGCAGATTCTCGAGGACGGGCGCCTCACCGACGGCAAAGGCCGCACCGTGGACTTCCGAAACACCGTGCTAGTGATGACCAGCAACGTTGGGTCGGCGGCGATCTTTGAATTGTCGACCAAAGATCCGGAGCGGGCGCGAAAAGAAACGATGGAAGCGTTGCGTGCTTCGTTCCGGCCGGAGTTCATCAACCGGATCGACGAGATCGTGATCTTCAACCCGCTCGGGAAAGAGCATCTGGAGCGCATCGTGGGCTTGCTGCTGAAAGGCGTGGAGAAACTCCTCGCCGAACGGCAGATTACGCTGGAGCTGACGCCGGCGGCGCGAGAGTTGTTGCTGCGCGAAGGCTACGATCCGGCGTATGGGGCGCGGCCGCTGCGCAGAACCATTCAGCGGTTGATTCAGGATCCCCTGGCGTTGCAGATCCTGGAAGGCAAGGTGTTGCCGGGCGATCATGTGCGCGTGGACCGCGATGGGCAGAAAGACGCGATGCGATTCGAGCGCGCGCCGGCGAAACAACCCGCCGCTGCTGCGGGAATCTAATGGACAGAAGCGGAGCGATCTCCGGGTGCTCCGCTTCCTGTCGAAAGAGGTAAGATTTCGGGTTGTTCGGAGGTATCAAGGGACAAGGGGCACAATGAGAATTATTCGCACAGCTTTTCTGCTAGGAGTCCTCACACTTTTCCTGATGATGGTCGGCCAGTATTTTGGCGGGCGAAATGGGATGGCCCTGGGCTTGGGAATTGCGATTTGCACGAATGCGTTGGCCTATTTCTTCTCGGACAAAATCGCTTTGCTGTCCAGCGGCGCGCGGCCCGTTTCGCGCGAAGAATTGCCGAGACTCTATGCGGTGATGGAGCGTCTCGCGGCTAAAGCGAATCTCCCGGTCCCGCAGCTGCACGTGATTCCGGAAGCCGCCCCGAACGCTTTTGCGACTGGCAGAAACCCGAGGCATGCTTCCGTGGCAGTGACCGAGGGTCTGTTGCAGCTCATGAATGATGACGAGCTCGAAGGCGTAATCGCACATGAACTCTCGCACGTTCGAAATTACGACATTTTGATTAGTTCCGTCGCGGCGACGCTTGCCGGAGCCATCACCTGGATCGCACATTGGGGCCTGTGGTTCGGAGGCAGCGACCGCGATGATCGCGAACGCGGTGGCAGTGGCATCCTCGGGCTACTGCTATTTTTTCTTGCACCGCTCGCCGCAATGCTGCTGCAACTCGGTCTTTCGCGCCAGCGAGAGTTTTCTGCTGATGAAACGGGGGCACGGATGGTGGGCCAGCCCTACGGCCTGATGAGTGCGCTGCAAAAACTGGGGGCCTACAACCAGCGCATTCCTACGACCTCGCTTTCCCCGTCGACCTCGGCCTTGTGCATCGTAAAACCGCTCTTCGGCGGCGGCACGAGGTCCTCTCTGTTCAGCACACATCCCCCTCTCGAGAAGCGCATCCAAGCTCTGCGCGAGATGACTGTTACTCCCGAGCGCTAGTGATCTTGTGACCAGATTCTGCACATTTGAACTACTCCACGTGTAATCTTTTCAAGAATCGTGCCATGCAGACCGTGCCGAGAAACTGTGATCCTGGCTAAACCTATGATTTATCGGCAGATAACATTTTCAATGACGAGGCTGGTGTTTGGCGCGGGAAATGCATATTCATCGCCCGGCGGCATTGTCGTCTTTGGGAATTTGAGGGGCGGGGGATATGAACTGCAAAGACACTATTCATTTGATTTGTTGGTACTTAGAGGGGCGACTCTCCACGTCCGTCGCAGGCGAAATCAAGCGCCATCTGGAAACTTGCTCTGATTGTCATCTTGTGCTGGACGCAGCCATAAACACGCTGGAACGGTATTTCAGCTCCGAGCGCACGGCCGAGGCCGAGACCGGAACTCGCGCCGCCTGACTCATCCTCTATGCTAACTAATTGAAAAATTGGAGTTTAAGGCCGTTGATTATATGCCGATTGGTTTTCTAGTTCGTTGATCGCCTAAAAATCCCATCAGTTGATGTTCTTAACAATACAAACAGCAAATTATACGATTTTCGCAGGAATCGCGTAAACATTACAAGTACTAGTACCTATGGAACTACATCCTCCCGCGCCTCTGATCGCCTATAATCCGTTGAATTTACATAGTTTAGTCAGTGTCAGGTGCCAAAGAAGCATTTGGCGTTGAGGATGCTCCCTTCCATGGCACAGGGCGAAGCGCCAAAAGGAGAAATGAAGTATATGAGCGAATTTCAAGAATCAGCCACCACGAACGGGACACCCCGCTGGGTCGGATTGGCAGTAGCGGTATTGGGCGGCATTTCCCTGCTCGGCCTTGGAGTCGGCTTGAGCGCACTGAATCAGGCCAGGAGTATCGAGCAATCAACACAAGCCACCGTAAGGCAGGCCAATGAAGCGCTGAACCAGAGGCTGGCAAAGGCCGACGAGATTAACCAGCAACTGCAGAGCGACGTCAAGGTAGTTACCGACAAGCTCAAGGTCACGCATGCGGATCTGGTTGCCGCGCGCAAGCAGAACAAGTATGCCACGGTGGCGGTCGACCAGAAAGTGACCAACTTGGCGACTTCGGTTAAGGCCGAACTGGCCACTAAGGCAAACAACGAGGATGTGAACAAGCTGAACGGCGACGTCACCGGCGTGAAGAGCGACCTGGACGCCACCAAGAACAGCATCCAGATGGCGCGCAGCGAGATGGGCACGCTCATCGCGCGGAACCACGATGAAATCGATCAGCTCCGCCACATGGGGCAGCGCGATTACTTCGAGTTCACCGTGCAGCGCAAGGGCGGTGCGACAAAGGTTGGCAGCATCCAAATTGAACTGAAGGACACCAACACCAAGAAGAACCGCTACACCATCAACGTCCTGGCGGATGACAACAGCTTCGAAAAGAAGGATCGCTCGGTGAACGAGCCGATTTTCTTCTACACCGGCGGGAACCGCGCAGCGATTGAACTGGTGGTCAACAAGGTCACCAAGTCGACCGCCACGGGCTACCTGAGCGTGCCGAAGGCGGCAGGAGCAACCTCGGCGAGCACGGCGACGTCCGGGCAGTAAGCAAGTTCCGCGGGGGCAGAACACCGACTCCTTGGAGCACACAAGACAGGGGAGGATTCCAAAGAATCCCCCCCTTTTTTGTTGACGTTCATCCGGGAATAAGAATTCAACATAGTAGGTAGTAGGAAGAGTAGCAGGAAGAGTCTGGACACCGGAACGCCCCTGTGCCAAGCTACGGGGCAGCCCGGCGTATCAAAAACGGCAGTGGATTTCTCTGGAGGGGGAAAGCATGAAAGTACGATTCTCGATGGCAGTGGCAGCGACGCTATTCGCGGGAGCGCTCGCGATGGCGGCGGACAACTCCTGGACCGGCTGGATCTCAGACAGCCAGTGTGGAGTAAAAGGCGCAAACGACAAGGCGGGCGAGTGCACGACCAAGTGCGTCAAGGAGCATGGCGCCAAGTACGTGTTCGTGAACGATGCCGACAAGAAAGTGTACGTGGTCGATGCGCAGGACAAAGTGGCGGCGCATGCCGGCCATCACGTGACCGTAAAGGGCACGGTGGACGGCGAAACGCTCAAGCTGAGCAGCATCGACATGGCTCCGGCAGTCAAGTAAATCTCAGTTAGTTTTTTCATGACGGGCGTCCCGATCGGGGCGCCCGTTTTGTTTTGTGCGGCGAAGTATTTCCGTTACGATTGTTGTGCTGCCATGTCAACCCTTCTCATTCACGCCGGCCGTGCGCTAACCCCGATGACAGAAATTAACGACGCGGGCATCCTGATTCGCGAAGATTCCATTGAGGCCATCGGGCCGCGCTCGGGGATGACCTTGCCCGCGGGGGCCCAGGAAGTTCGCGCCACGGACAAGACGGCAATCCCGGGTTTTATAGATGTGCACATCCACGGAGCCGGTGGCCACGACATGATGGAAGGAACTGGCGCCGCCTTGCGGTCCATCACTCGCAAGGTCTCGGAATATGGCACCACCTCCCTTCTCGCCACCACTGTAACGGCCAGTACGGACGAGACTCTGCGCGCCGTCGAGGGCATCGCCGGATACATCACCGAACAGCGCGAAACGGACGAACCCCGCGCGGAAATCCTGGGGATCCATTTCGAGGGGCCCTTCATCAGCAAGGAGCGCCGCGGAGTTCATCCCGCTAAATGGATTCAGTTGCCGTCTGCGGAAACATTCAGCCGCTTCCTCAAGGCCGCCGCGGGGAATGCCAGGATTCTGACGATTGCACCGGAATTGCTCGGCGCCGCTCCGTGCATCGATGCCGCGCGAGAAGCCGGCCTGGTCGTTTCGATGGGGCATACCGACGCAACCTACGAGCAGGCTCGTGCGGCGATGGCCTGGGGGGCGCGCAGCGCTACTCACCTCTACAACGCGATGCGTCCGTTTTCCCACCGCGATCCGGGCGTCATCGGTGCCGTGCTCACTTCGCCGGATGTCAATGCGGAGCTGATCGCCGACGGCGTCCACGTCGAAGAGGGCGCCATGAAACTGCTTCTCCTCGCCAAGGGAGCCGCGCACATTACCCTGGTGAGCGACGGGCTCTCCGCAACGGGAATGCCGGACGGAAAATATACACTCGGCGACTTCGAAGTAACCGTCAGCGGCGGCGTGTGCCGGAATGCCGAAGGAATCCTGGCGGGCAGCACGCTGACGCTGGATCGCGCGCTGCGAAATATCGTAGCGCTGGGCGCATCTTTGCCGGACGCTGTGCGAATGCTGACGCTGAACCCAGCTTCACTTTTAGGCATCGAATTCAAGAAAGGTTCACTGCGTGTGGGAGCGGATGCGGATATTTTGCTGCTCGATGAAGGATTGCATCTAGCGGGAGTTTGGGCCCGAGGTATTGCGCTGAATTAGGGGTTTAGGGGCATATTGAGTTCCGCGGCGAGCTGCTGCGCATCGAAAGGGCTGCAGGCGAAATAGCGGCCGCCGACTTCCAGCGTGGGGACTGTGCGATTGCCGTTGTTGGCCTTGATGACGATCGCTTCCCCCGACGGATCTTTTTCGATATCCACTTCGCGAAAATCCACACCGCGTTCCTTCAAGAAGGATTTCGCACGGCGGCAATCGGGGCACCAGGTGGTGCTGTACATGGTGATGGGTTCCATCCTCTGCTCCAATCCATCAGATGCGGGCGGCACGAAGTCGCAAGCGGGGCTGCGAGTGAATCAGCAGCGGATGCTTTAGGCACCCGGAACGAGCGCGCTGCGCTTTTTGGTGCCCACCTGGATGCGGATCAAAGCGCGCTGCAGCGCGATGTTTGCGCGGTCCCAATCGATGTTGGGATCGCTCGAGGCCAGGCGCTGCTCGGCACGGGCCAGCGCATCTTTGGCGCGCTGCAGATCGATCTCTTCGGCGCGCTCGGCGGTTTCTGCAAGGACCGTCACGCGATCCGAAAGAACCTCGGCAAATCCGCGAACAATGGCGAGATGCGCGGACTCCTTGCCACCGGGATCATGATAGCTGAGTTCGCCAATCCCCAACTCGGTGATGAGCGGCGCGTGCCCCGGGAGTACGCCAAGATAGCCGCCCTCCCCCGGCAATTGCACCTCAACGGCTTTCTCGCGGAGCAACTGGCGCTCCGGCGTGACGATCACAAGCTCAATGGCGTCAGGAAGCATTTTCTTGATTAGGCGCTCGCCTTCATCTTCTCGGCCTTGGCAAGCGCTTCATCAATCGTGCCAACCATGTAAAACGCCTGTTCCGGAACGTCGTCGTACTTGCCTTCCACGATTTCCTTGAAGCTTCGCACGGTGTCTTCGATCTTGACGTACTTTCCTTCGAGGCCGGTGAATTGCGCCGCGACGAACATGGGCTGCGAAAGGAATTTTTCGATCTTGCGGGCGCGCGCAACGGTGCGCTTGTCTTCGTCGGAAAGTTCTTCGATACCGAGAATGGCGATGATATCCTGCAGGTCCTTGTAGCGTTGCAGAATCGATTTCACGCCGCGCGCCACGGCGTAATGCTCCGCGCCGACGATGCGCGGATCGAGAATGCGCGAGGAGCTGGCCAGCGGATCAACGGCGGGATAAATGCCGCGCTCGACGATTTGCCGGCTGAGGTTGGTCGTCGCGTCCAGGTGCGCAAACGTTGCGGCTGGAGCGGGGTCCGTGTAGTCGTCGGCGGGCACGTAAATGGCCTGCACCGAAGTGATGGAGCCGGACTTCGTCGATGTGATGCGTTCCTGCAATTCGCCGATTTCCGTATTGAGGTTCGGCTGGTAGCCGACGGCGGAAGGCATGCGGCCAAGGAGCGCGGAAACTTCCGAGCCCGCCTGCACGAAACGGAAAATGTTGTCGATAAAAAGGAGCACGTCGAGGTGCTCCTGGTCGCGGAAATATTCGGCCACCGTGAGGCCAGTGAGGCCCACGCGCAGACGCGAGCCAGGCGGCTCGGTCATCTGGCCGTAGATCAGTGCCGCGCGCGATTTTTCCGAATTGCCGGGAACGATCACGCCGCCTTCGGACATCTCCAGCCACAGGTCGTTGCCTTCGCGGGTGCGCTCGCCCACGCCCGCGAATACGGACACGCCGCCGTGCTTCATGGCAACGTTGTGAATGAGCTCCATGATGAGAACGGTCTTACCTACGCCCGCGCCGCCGAAAAGTCCGATCTTGCCGCCCTTGAGATACGGCTCGATGAGGTCCACGACTTTAATTCCGGTCTCGAACATTTCGAGCGTCGTGGACTGATCCTCGAGCGACGGCGCGGGGCGATGAATCGGATAGTACGTGTCGCTGACGATGGGGCCGAGTTGATCGACGGGTTTCCCTAGAACATTCATCACCCGGCCCAGGGTTGCCCGGCCCACAGGAACTTCAATCCCTTTTCCGAGATCGTAGGCCTTCATGCCGCGCACCATGCCCTCAACGGGCTCCATGGCGATGGCGCGAACGCGGCCTTCGCCAAGGTGCTGCTGGACTTCCGCCGTCACGTCGAGTGGTTCCGGTATCGAGTAGCCTTCGCTGGTAATGCGCACGGCGTTATAAATCGCCGGAAGGTGCCCCGCCTCGAATTGAATGTCCATAACAGGCCCAATGACCTGAACGACGTGTCCCACGCCTGCGTATTTCTCTGCCATGCTGCTTTCTCCTAAGCGCCGTAAGCTGCGCCGCTGACAATTTCGATAATTTCTTTGGTAATCGCCGCTTGACGGACTTTATTCATGTGCAGAGTCAGAGCATCAATAACGTCCCCGGCGTTCTTGGTGGCCGATTCCATCGCGGTCATGCGCGCAGCGTGTTCCGCCGCGGAAGATTCGAGCATCGCGCGGAGCAACTGCGTTTCAATATAGCGCGGGAGCAACTTGCCGAGGAGCTGCTCCTCGGGCTGTTCGTAAATGTAATCCACCGGCGCGCTCTCTTTTTCGGCGGCGGATTCTTCGTCCGCACCAATGGCCTCGACCGGCAAAAGCTTTGTGACCACTAGATTCGGCGTCATCACCGTCTTGAATTCGCTGAAGACGATGTACACCGAATCGATCTCCTCCTTCCTATAGAGATCCGTAACGAGCAGGGCGATCTCCCGCGCGGTCAGAAAGTCGACGCGCGCAAGCACGTTCACATATTCCGCAATGAGGTCAAATCCCGCCTTTTTCAGCGAGTCGCGGCCCTTCTTGCCCACGGGGATGGTCGAAAGTTTCTTGCCCTTGTTGGCGCGGAAAAAATCGTGGGCCTTGCGCAGAATATTGGCGTTGAAAGCGCCGGCCAGGCCGCGCTCGCCCGTCAGGACGATGGCGAGAATCCTTTCTTCCGGCCGGTGCGCCAGCAGCGAGTGCTGGGGTTCATCGATGCGCGACATGATGGAACGCAGCATACGCTCGAGTTCTCTGGCATACGGGCGCGCCGCGATGGCCGCTTCCTGAGCGCGGCGCAGCCGGGCCGCGGCGACGAACTTCATCGCGCGGGTGATTTGCTGAGTGTTCTTCACCGAGCGGATGCGGCGCCGGAAATCGAGAAGTGTAGCCATCGTTATTCGTTACGCGCCGATCCTCACTTCGCCGCCACGGCAACGGCAGCAGCGAAACGTTCCTTGAATGCATCGATAGCAGTCTTGACTTCCGCCTTGATGGCGTCGTCGAGAGCCTTTTTCGCCGCGATGTTCTTCAGGATCGAGGGGTAGTTGGTTTCGACGAACTGCAGGAACTCCTGCTCAAAGCGGCGAACTTCCGGGACCGCCACAGCGTCCAGCGAGCCACTCGTCGCAATGTAAAGACTGAGCACCTGCTTTTCCACCGGCAGCGGCACATACTGATCCTGCTTCAGGATTTCCGTGAGCCGCTGCCCGCGGGCGAGCTGGCCCTGCGTCACCTTGTCGAGCTGATCGGAGCCGAACTGCGCGAAGGCCGCGAGCTCGCGATACTGAGCCATGTCGAGACGCAGCGAACCAGCCACTTGCCGCATGGCCTTGATCTGCGCGTTGCCGCCGACGCGGCTGACCGAAATACCGACGTTGATGGCCGGCCGAATGCCCGCATTAAAAAGGTCGGCTTCGAGATAAATCTGACCGTCGGTAATGGAGATCACGTTCGTTGGAATGTAGGCGGAAACGTCGCCAGCCTGCGTTTCGATGACCGGCAGCGAGGTCAGCGAGCCACCGCCGAGCTTGTCATTCAATTTTGCGGCGCGTTCCAGCAAGCGGGAGTGGAGATAGAAAACGTCGCCGGGGAACGCTTCGCGTCCCGGAGGGCGGCGGAGCAGCAAGGAGATTTCACGGTAGGCCTGCGCGTGCTTGGAAAGATCGTCGTAAAACGTGACGGCATGCCGCTTGGTGTCGCGGAAAAATTCGCCCATGGCGCAAGCGGCGTAAGGAGCGATGTACTGAAGCGAAGCTGGCTCGGCGGCAGAGGAAGTAACGACAATGGTGTAGTCCATCGCCCCGGCGTCGGTAAGCGTCTTCACGACCTGCGCGATCGTCGAGCGTTTCTGCCCGATGCCGCAATAAATGCAAATGATGTCGCCGCCCTTTTGATTGATGATGGTGTCCAGAATGACGGCGGTCTTGCCGGTCTGGCGGTCGCCGATAATCAGCTCGCGCTGTCCGCGGCCGATCGGAATCATGCTGTCGATCGCCTTGATGCCGGTCTGCAAGGGCTCACGAACAGGTTGGCGGTCGAGCACGCCCGGCGCGATGCGCTCAAGCGCGTTGCGCTGCTTCGTGGCGATGGGACCTTTGCCGTCAACCGGCTGGCCGAGCGGATTCACGACGCGCCCCACGAGCGCTTCCCCCACCGGCACGGACATAATCGTGTTCGTGCGCTTGACGACGTCGCCTTCCTTCAGCTCCTGCGATTCTCCGAGGAGCACCACGCCGACTTGTTCCTCTTCGAGGTTGAGTGCGATCCCGAAAACGTTGTGCGGGAAAGCGAGCATTTCACCGGCCATGACCTTTTCAAGACCATGGACGCGCGCAATGCCGTCACCGACGCTGATGACCGCGCCGACTTCGTCGACCGAAACGGTCTGCTCGTAGTTCTCAATCTGCTCGCGCAGAATCTTGCTGATTTCGTCCGCTTTAATATTCGCCATGCCTGCTCCGTCGCTGAACCCTGGAATCTTTCGAGAAAGACGCGCTCATGCGCGCCCCTCCTAAAATCTTGCTTACTCGGCCGCGAGGCGCGCGCGCATTTCATTCAACCGGCTGCGCAACGAGCCATCGTAAATCGTGTCCCCCATGCGCACAACCGCGCCGCCCAATAACGCCGGATCGAGCGCGTACTTTGTTTCAATCTTCTTGCCCGTGAGGCGCGCCAGCGTCGCCGCCATCTCTTTCTTTTGCCCCGCGCTCAATTCGACGGCGGAAGAAACTTCCGCTTCGGCAACTCCCTGTCGCTGCCGAATCACCTGGTGAAACGCGGCGATAACCTCCGGAATCAGCTGCGTGCGCCGGTGGTCCGCGATCACAAAGAGAAAATTCCGGATGATTTTGCTCGCGCCCAGCCGGGCCACAAGTTTCTCGATGACCGCGTGCTTGGCTTCCACGCTCACCGCCGGGCTTGCCAGAAACGTGCGCAGTTCGGCGGATTGCGCGTACGCCGCGCCGAAATCGTGGAGCTGCTTGGCAGCCGGCTCGGCGGCGCCCTGAGCCAGCGCTATGTCCGCCATGGCATTCGCGTACTGGAGGCTCGCGGACTTCAATTCGGCCTGCCTTCGAGACTTTTCACGAAGTTGCTGATGAGCGATTCCTGCGCCTGTGGAGTGAGCTGCTTGGCAAGCAGTGTTTCCGCGCCATCGACCGCGAGATTTGCGGCCAGCGCTTTCAGTTCCAGCCGCGCGGCGCGTTCCGCGGCTTCGATTTCAGCCTTTGCGGCGGCGGCAATTTTCTGCGCATCGGTCAGCGTTGCGGCGCGGAGGCGCTCCACTTCAGCGGCGGATTCGCGTTCGGCGAAGGCGCGGAGTTCCGCGACTTCCTTCTGGAGGTTCGCGAGCCTGGTCTGCGCTTCGCGAAGCTGCGCGTCAGCGGCGGCCTTGGCGCTAGTGGCATTTGCGATCGCCGAGCTGATGGCTTCCGCTTTCTTTCGAAACACCGGCGGAAGCTTCTTGCCAAAGACCCAAACGATCACGCCGGCAACGATGGCAAAGTTGATCCACTTGAAGATTTCCGTGGCGCGTTCGGTAGCCGCGTTCCCGCCCTCCTCCGCGGCGTTCGCGCCAACTACGGCGAAGAGCAACACAAATAGAATACACACAGCAAAGAAAGAGGAACGATTTCGCGTCATCGAGCTTCTCTCGCGGGAGCGCCGGGACGCGGCGGGGTTTCGAGGATGCGGCGCGCGATTTCGGCGGAAAGTTCGGCAACGGTGGCTTCCACGTCGCGGCGGGCAGCGGCAAGTTCAGCAGCCACGCGCGCTTTCGCGGCGCTGACTTCGCCCGCGGCGCGCGTGCGCGCGTCCTTGATCCGCGCGGCGCGTTCATCGAGAAGTTTCTTGCGAGCGGCTTCCTGCTCGGCATACACTTGGCCGCGGGCCTGCTTGAAGGCCTCCTGATACTGTTTGACCTTCTCGGCAGCAGCAGCTTGGGCCGCTTCGGCAGCCTTTTCGGCGCCCGCCGTGCGCGAATCGCGCTCGGCCGTCACGGCCAGCAAGGGCTTGAAGAAAAGTGCCCGTAAGATGAAGTAAAAAAGCAGGATAATCAGGACTGTGGGCACAGCCTGAAGGAACAGTTCGCCTAATTGGTGAACAATCGCTTGCATTTAGAAATTGTGTCGCCTAAATCTCAGGTTGGCAGCCACGCCGCGCCTCCCACCCCGTGGGGGCCTACGGCGGGCTTAACGCTGCCGTCTTGAAACAGTATTTTATAGCATCCGCAGCGGCTTCCGTCAACGCGACCGTGGCGCTCACCTTCCGTAAATCAGCAGGTGGAATGTTCCTGGAATAGGAGTTGGATTCGGGTGCGGCCGCTCCGCTGTGGGAGCGGGAGGTGGTCCAAAATCGGCCGTCGTCAAGTACAGATTGTGAGTTTTTGAATCGAGCGCCATCGTCTTGGCCCCGAACTCGGTCTTCACCGTCTCCACCTCGCTAAACTTGTCGGGCGTGTCCTCATGGAAGATATGGACATGGCCTTCCCTGGTAGAGACAAAAATCAGACCCGTCTCTGGCTCAAAAACATTTGCGTCCGCCCCGGCGCTGATGGGAAACGACTGGATCACCTTGCCGTTGTCCGCGTCCAGGATCACCAGCTTCTGCGGGTTGCGGCCCGCCGCGAACAACCGCCGGTGCTCGCGGTCCATGGCCAAGGCAGTCGGTTGTCCCGCCGGCGCCACTGGCCACCGTGACTTGATCTCCAGCGTGCCGGAATCGATCGCCACCACTTCATTCTTGTCTTCAATGTTGTTGTAAACCGTTCCCTTGCCATCGGCGACCGCGAACTCCGGACCACCGCCCAGGGGAATGCTCTTCACCACCGTCCCGTTCGCCGGATCGATGACCGTCGCGCTCTTGGCGTCGCCGTTAAACACAAAAACGTGCTTGGACGCCGGATCGTAGATAATGGAGTCGGCGTCTTCCTCGCCCTTCACCTCGCCGACCGCTTTCAAGCTCGCCATATCGAAAATGACCGTCTTGGCGGCCCCGCCGTCGCTGATGAATCCTTTGCCAAGCTCCTCCACCAGCACGATCCCGTGGCACTGCTTCAATCCGGAAATCGTTCCGACCACCGCCCCGCTGTCCGCATCGGCCACCTTCACTTCCGTACCGTGTGAGGCGTACACGCGCCGCGCCTGAGAATCTAGTGTGAGATAGTCAAAATACTCTCGCCCGCCGGCCGGAGCCGCCCCCAGCGGAACTTTCTTTAGCAAATGATAATGTCCCGCCGGCGGACTCGCCAGCGCGAGAATTCCGAGCAGCAGACAGGACAGGCAACCCCCAAGACGGACCAGACCCGAAATCTTCATGAAAATCCTCCTTTACGTGCTGGGTTACAGAATTGGTTGTGCCCAGGCAATCGCGGCATGCCTTCAGCCTAGCCAGTGTTCTCTAGCGTGGGCGGATTGTACCTCAATTCCGAGGGATTGTGGCTCGGGGAGGAAGGAACGATCGAGGCCTCTTGCCCCAGATCGCAAATCGTATCTAGTGCTTCGACTGCGCTTCCGTCTGCGGCGGAATGTCGTAGACGAAGCGGATCGCGAGCGGCGAATTGTTGCGGCCGGTGGTCATGTGCAGCGTTTCATAGAGTTGCCGGCCATCATAGGAGAGTTCGAACGTGCGGCTCATCTTGCCGCCGCGGGGATTCTTTTCGTCCGTGATCAGGCGATTGCCGTCAAACTTGGCGGCGATCTCCTGATAGTTTTCATCTTTGGATTTCTGCAATTTACGCCCGTCGGTCATGAACGCCAGTTTGCGATTCCGATCGTTCACCAGATCGACTTCCGCGCCTGTCATTGAGAGCGTAATCGCGCGCGCCGGCGTGAGGAGTTCGTGCATTTTCTGCCGCTCTTCATCGCTTTCTCCGCCGCCCCCGCGCCCGCCATAACCTCCGCCTCGCCCGCTGCCACCCATGCGGCCGCGCCCGCCACCGTTGCCGCCGCCATTCGAGCCTCTGGAGTCTTGCCTCCTCTTGCTCGGGTCGTCGCTTTCGTCGGTGTTGAACTTCCAGGCGCCAAGAATGGTTGTGCGCGGCGGCGGCGCCGGACTTTGCTCCTGAGGCTTGGCCGCAGAAGCTGGAACAGGCTGAGGCTGCCCTGCGGGGACAGGTCCGGGAGGCGCTTGCGAGTACACCGCGCCGGGAACTATGAGGATGAGTCCAGCGAAAACGGTCAACGATAGCAGTTTCGAGAAACACATGGCTTTCATATTCGCATCCAGGATTCCCGCAACAACTCTTTACTTCATTCCCCGCCTGGGAAGAAAGAGTTCCCACATACTGAGATGCCACAAACTGTGGATGTGGCTGGCTCAATTTTGCCGAAATCGCAGTATGCTGTTCTGCGAGATAGCCGCTCCCACGGCTTGGTACGCAAATGTCCCTTCCCCGGATTGCATCCGATGCGCATCTGCGTGGCAGATTCCACGGCTGCCTGCTTGGAGGAGCCGCGGGCGACGCCCTCGGCGCTCCTATTGAATTCCTGGACCTCGATGAGATTGTAATGGCCTATGGCCAAGGAGGAATCCGCGACTTCGCCCCGGCGTACGGAAAGTTAGGGTCGATCACGGACGATACGCAAATGACGCTCTTTACGGCGGAGGGCATGCTCTCTGCCCAGCTTGCCTCGGCCCTCGGCGGTCAGGAGCCTGATTTTTTTCGCGCGGCAACGGTTTCCTACGCGCGCTGGCTGATGACGCAGGAAATTTCCCAGCGTGGTTTGTCCGCCGCCGCGAATTCAGGCTGGCTTCTGCAGCAGCGGAAACTCTTCAGCCGGCGAGCACCGGGAACGACTTGCCTTTCCGCCCTGCATTCCAATCGCGGCAAAGTCACGCGGGCCGCCAACGACAGCAAGGGATGCGGCGGCGTAATGCGAATCGCACCGGTCGGCATGTATTTCGCGCACGCGCTAATCCGGGAGCGCCAACAGGACCGGCTGATCCCCAGCATCTTCCGGACGGGCAGCGATCTGGCGGCCATCACGCATGGACATCCGAGCGGCTGCCTCAGCGCCGGCGTGCTCGCCATCATCGTCGGTTTGGTCCTGGCGGGCAGCACCCTCAAGGAGGCGATTGACGCGGCGAAAAAAGAACTCCGCAACCATAAATCCCACGAGGAAACTCTCGCGGCAATCGAGCAAGCGGAAGCGCTCGCCGAAGCTCGTCCCCGGGAACGGAGCGCTTTGCGCGTGATGGGAAAAGGATTCGTCGCGGAGGAAGCACTTGCGATGGGGCTCTATGGCGCGCTCTCCGCGCGCGATTTTGAAGAAGGCGTTATTCTGGCCGTGAATCACAGCGGGGACAGCGACTCGACGGGCTCGATTGCCGGGAATCTCCTCGGCGCAGCGGCGGGAGTGCAGGCGATTCCGGATCGATGGCTCCGAAATCTCGAGCTGCGAACCACGATCGAAGCGCTCGCGGACGATCTTGCCGCGTTTCCCGAGTGGCGGCTCGGCAGCGAATGCGATCGAGAGGAACGGGCGTTTTACGCGAACCGCTATCCCCTCGGTTAGCGGAAGCGCGCGATGCGAAGAAGGCCGGCAGCGGCTAGTCTGCTTTTTTCAGGTAACGAGACAATTCGTTTGCGCGCGGAAGAAGGGCGAGGGCGCCGAGTTCGCGGAAACGCGCGGCCCGCTGCCGGTAGCCGTGTTCGCCCGGAGCGATGATGGCCAGGAAGGGAACGCCGGCGTCACGGGCGGCTAAGGCGTCGTCAATGTTATCGCCGAGATAGAGCGCCGCGGCGGGATCGCGCTTTCCGAGAATTTTCTCTAAGCCTTCGGGATGCGGCTTTTTCTTCGCGTCGTCCATGGTGACGATGGTGCGGAAATATTTCGTGGCCGGCCAGCGTTCGAACGTGAAGGAAAATTCCTGGCGCGTGCGTCCGGTAAAGAGATTCAGCTCGAAGCTCTCGGCCCATTTTTCAATCTGCCGCGGCGTGACCATCAGTTTTTCGTTTCGAACGTTTCCGGGCCTCCCGTCGCTGCCCCAGTAGAATTTCTCGAACGCCGCGCGCGCCTCTTCGTACGAAGTGGGGTGCCCGAGCGAACTTACCCACGCGGAAACCATGCTCCAATCATCGTTAAAACCGGGCTTGCTCTTCCAGCGGTGCAACTCAGCATCGGTGACGCGCTTGCCGGTAATATAGCGCACTGTCTCTAGCGCCGAGCGCCAGTACGTGCCGCGCACATCCACAAGCACTCCGTCCACATCGAAGATCAGAATTTCCGGCCGCAGCTTCTTCTTCATCTTCTTCCGAGTCTCACCTGCCATTGTGGGTTTTCCCGTCAACGCGAAAGGAATGCACGTGCGGGCCGGAGAAAAATGCAAAAATCAGGATATCACGAGGGCCGAACTGGAAAATTCCATGAGGAACGAAATAAAGGAAACTCAAGGGATTGCGGGAAAGAAAAATGCCGCACCCGGCTTGCGAACGGACTTCTTGCTCGTCCGTCATTCAGGGTGCGGCGGGGGTTAAGATTTCTGCGCCTGGTTTAGGCCAACTCCTCGCGCTGTGGATCGCCTCAATAACTCAGTTCTCGCTGCGCGACAATGTGATAGGGGTACGCCTGGTTAATAGCCCGTATCCAGCAACTGTCGTATTGAAACGTGGCGTTGCCACCGCCGTTCCAGCCGAAAAATGGTTTTCCCGGCGGATTGTTAGCGCCCAAAGCAATGCGCGTGGTGTACCCAGGATATGCGCCTGGGCCGCTAATACCAGGATTGCCGGTATATAGATTCGCGGCGAAAATGGAGCCGTTCAATGTGGCGCCGCCTCCGCCATCTTTCACGACCGCGCCTTCCCCAATCACCAGGATGAGCCCGTTCCAGCTGAAATTTCCGTGCAGGGTTAATGTGCCGGTGACCAGCAGCACCCCTGCTCCCGAGCCGCCGATCGAAAGGTCGCCATTGACGACGTTAACCACGGGAGAGCCAGGCGTTCCCAAGTTCGTGGGGACGGTGCCGTTCGGATAGACGTTGGGGCCGGCCGCAGTGGTGATCATGTTGGCAAACGTCGTCAACCCGTCCACGGTGGTCAAGTTGACGGAGTCGGTGCTCATAGTATTATAAGTGTTTGAGATCGCCGGGAAGGCCGGATAAGGAGCAGCCGAAATATATTGGTTTGAGCGATTGGGGGGCCCTTGCACGGCGGACGTTAAGGTGCTCACGGCCGGGTCGTCAAAGGAACCCAAAGCGGGCTGGTTAGCCGGTGCGGGGCATGCTACTCCATTGATCGCATTCCCAGCATGAAGGTTTGTGTCAGCGCCAATAACGTTGAAAGCGTTGGAGTTTGGCGGATTAAAGCTCGGGTTCGAGCCATCAAAGACGAATGCTCCGGGTATGGTCGGGAAAGCGTTTTGGGCGACTTCGTATTGCATCATGCGGCGTGAACCACCTGAAGTTACTGCCAACGAGGTCAACTCATAGACGGGCATATAATTGGCGTTGGCCGCGCCGCAGCTCCCGAGTAAAGTGGTAACTTCATGTGTCCCGGTCCAGCAGACGCGATTCCCGTTCATCGTGCCGTCGACGGAAGTGACATTTGTGCAGCCGGTGTCGGACTTATTGATCTTCTCCATCACCCGTACCCACTTCCACTGGAGTATCGGGGACGAGGCGTAGCTCGTACTCGCCGTGGGGACTATGGGTACCCACCATGTCCCCGTGGGTGGCGTGCCAGCGCAGCTGAGTTCTTTGGCTATCTGGTTGTCGGGATAATTGCTGCCCGCAAGGAGCCAGGGAGCGACGGTCTCGCCGCCCAGGGGGTTGATGACGTAAAGGATCCCGCTGGGCGCGCCTGCCAGCGTGTTCCCCAGCGTCGTGGGTAGGAGCAAGCTGTCCGTTGCGCCCGCTCGCAGCCGGTCGCGTATCTCTTCAATGCCCGCCTTGGCCGCGAAGTAAGCGGTTTGTTCATCGCGGAAATTCGCGCTGACATTGGTTTCGGTGTTAGACATTAAGATCATGCCCATGCCAACGGCAGTGATCAGCAGCAACACTAGCAAGGCGATGACCAGTGCAACTCCTCGTTCTGTGCCGCCGGTCTTTTTTCTGTAGAGTACCATCACGGTCTTTCTCCTATTGGCAGGACGTCGCCTGGCCTGTAGTGGCCATCGAGCAATTATTGATGGAGACTTCCCCTTCGAAGTTCGTCTCGATGGCCTGGTTTGTTTTACGATCGATGACGCTATTGTTACGAATCGTCAGGCCGATCTTGATGGTTTTGATCGACGCAAGGGTCTGAGCACCGGCGGAGGTGCTGATATCGAGTGGCAGCGACGAATTCGGGATTTGAGTTCCGTCCGCTTTGAAATAAGTAAAAATCGGGTTGCTGAGCACGTCGTTCACTTCGGTTCCCCAGTTTTGCGGCTGGCCTGTGAGGGGATCGGCGGAGATCTTATCCACCTGACTGCGCTGGAGGCACAAGGCGCAACTGCCGGAGCCATTAATTTTGTAAATAACGCTCTGCACTACGCCATTGCCAATCATGTCCCCTTCGAATTGGACGGCGTTCGCGTCGATGCTTACGAAGCCCATTGCCATTCGGTTGTCAAAGATATATGTGTTGGCCCAGGTATAAGTGGTCTGAGTCATGAGTGCCGGCGACCACGAAAGGCTTGTGGTATCCACCAGCCGCGAACTGGGATACGCGATCTGGTTGATGTCGCGAAAGAACTGGTCAACAAAGTCCCGAGCCTCCTGGAAATTGTCGAGCTTCACCTGCTCGCTATAGCCGCGCTGCTGCGCCTCGTTCATCTGCGAGAGGATGCCCGCGGAGATGACTCCCATAATCGCCACCACGAGCATCATTTCGATGAGCGAAAACCCGTGCTGTAGACGGCGAGCCAGATTCCGGGTCTTCATGTCAATCCCCCTGCCCGATCATCGAGCGAATCGTTACCGAAGGAGAGAACAGCACGAGGTTATTGTTCGAGCCTCTCAACTTCGCCGAAACCGTCACCAACTCGGCATACGGCGAGGGCGTCTTGATATTCCACCGGACGTCATAAGTGGATTGCCTGCCCCCGCTGCCGCAAGCGGTATAAAGCATGTAATAGCCAGTAGGGTCGCCGGAGCTGCCCGCGGTTTGGGAGAAGTCGATGTCACCGCTGGATAGCAGCGTCCCGCCGGACCCCGTCGCCGATCCCGAGGCAGTGATCGTCGTTGACGCACCCGTACAGTCTGAGAGCGTCGGTGTCGGCGCTCCCGGGGGAACGCTCAATATTTTTTCCATGAGCATCTGCGCGATGACTGTCGAGTTGCTCTGCTGGCGGTTCTTCGAGTTCGTTCCAATCGCCAGGGGAATTAAAGCCGCCATTGCCAGGACCCCGACCATCAGGACCACGCAGGCGATCATCATCTCGATCAGAGACATCCCGCGCTGGCTCGTTTGTGATGCTCGCATCATGTGCCTATTCCGCCTGGTTAATTCCATTGCGAACCATTCCAGTTCACAACTTTGGTCCTTCCGGCCTTGGTCACAACCACCGCCGCCCAACCCGCGCCGCCAACCCGGGTATCCGTGAGGTAGTGAACGAAATACGTCGCCGCCGGGGTGCTGCAAGTCGGAGGGCTAGTGTAATCACAAGGAAAACCTCTGGGCGTGAAAGCAATGGTTTTGGCGTTGTCGAACGAAGCGCCTCCGATTACGGTGTCTCCCGCAAGGACGTAGGGACCGGGTTGTCCGCCGCTTCCGCTGGGAGCGCCCGCCGCCGGCACCACCGTCCCGCTTAACTCGGTTAGCGGCTCGCTCAAAGTAACTCCATTCACCGTGACACTAGAGCTCCATGAGCCATCACCGTTAAGGTCTATGTAAGCGATCTGTCTCCCACCAAGGACGGCGTACCGGATAGCGTAAACGGGTGGAGTTTGAGGATTGTTCTTCGCGGCCATGATTCTCGCCTGCTGCATGAGTCCGGCCAGATCTCCCCCCGAGGCGCGCAACCGTATGTTCGCCACTGCCAACAGAACGTTCGGAACGGCGATCGCCGCCACAACCATCACCACGAACACAACGATCAAGATTTCAATCAGGCTGAATCCGCCGGTGCGGCCGCGCCGCGGGCAGTTTCTCTTGCGATCAATTCTCATTCTTGGTCTCCAACTCGGTTCTGGGCGCCTACTGCCGGGGCTCTCACAGGGCATACCCCAACTTCCGTCAGAATGAAAATAGCACTTTGCACGCCACCTCCTGATCGCTAGATAAATCCTTTTGGTACAGTAACTTATAGAATTCCAGAACCCGGATTCTGTTTCGGAGGAAAACGGCGTGGGTAGAAACGTAACAAAACTGGTCGTAGGGGCAGGGTATTCCCCGCAATCCCACCGAAGCAGAACATTGCTTCTTCTGGAGCGACGGCGCGTTTGGAAGCACCCTAACTGAACCTAACCCAACTTTCGCAGTTGAGCACATTTGAGCCGGGTAAGTGCTTTGGAATCAGTCGAGGCTAGGGAAAGGTCTCCACCACAAAAAGCCTCCTACTGGCCGGTTGGTACCTCGATTTCGTAGCGCTGTTTTTGCGCGACCAGGCGCGGTCGCGGCTGGCTCGGCAACTGCAATTTCAGCTTCTCAATCAGCAGCTTGGTGTCGAGAGCAGGCTGTGTGTAGCGCGGCAGAATCAACCATCGTTGATCGACC
>Ga0193733_1000020_pt1 | contig 80668 bp, 71 predicted proteins | sample U1s2metaG_FD_145076 | JGI IMG/M metagenome (GOLD analysis project Ga0193733, IMG submission 145076) | Soil microbial communities from a riparian zone of the East river system, Colorado, United States - U1s2 | ecosystem: Environmental > Terrestrial > Soil > Riparian zone | place: USA: East River...
CGCGCGCTCGAGACGTGACGCACCATGCTGCGCGCGACCAATACCGGAGTGACCGCGATCATCGATCCACGCGGCAGGGTCGTTGCGAGGCTGCCGCAGTTTACCGAGGGCATCCTCACGGGCGAAGTGCAGGGCTACATCGGGGCTTCGCCTTACGTCAAATTAGGCAACACCCCGATCGTCCTCGCGTGTGTCGTGCTGCTTGGAGCGCTCGTATTCACGCGCCGCCGCGTTGGTCGGGTCGGAGAAAGCCGGTAGAATCCTTCGCTGTCATCGCGCGCCCATGCTGACATTCCAGGATCTGATTCTCAAGCTGCAGAGTTACTGGGGCAGCAAGGGCTGTGCCCTGCTGCAGCCCTACGACATGGAAATGGGCGCGGGAACGTTTCACACGGCGACCTTTTTGCGTGCAATAGGCCCGGAGCCCTGGAAGGCGGCCTACGTGCAACCTTCCCGGCGACCCAAGGACGGGCGCTACGGCGACAACCCCAACCGCCTGCAGCACTACTACCAGTATCAGGTTGTGCTGAAACCTTCGCCCGACGATCTGCAGGATTTATATCTGGGCTCGCTCAAAGCGCTCGGCATCGACCTGCGCAAGAACGACGTTCGTTTTGTCGAAGACGACTGGGAATCCCCTACCCTCGGTGCCTGGGGTTTGGGCTGGGAAGTGTGGTTGAACGGGATGGAGATCACGCAGTTCACCTACTTCCAGCAGGTCGGCGGCCTCGACTGCAGGCCGGTTCTGGGCGAGCTCACTTACGGTCTTGAGCGCCTCGCGATGTACCTGCAAGGCAAGGAAAGCGTTTTCGATCTCACATGGGTGGACGGCATCACCTACGGCGACGTCTACCACCAGAACGAGGTCGAGCAGTCGAAGTACAACTTCGAGCTGAGTGACGCCAGCTGGCTGCTGTCGCAGTTCAACGACTTCGAATCGCAGGCGAAGCGTTTGATCGAAGCGGGATTGCCTCTGCCCGGCTACGAGATGGTGATGAAGTGCTCGCACACCTTCAACCTCCTCGACGCGCGGGGTGCGATTTCAGTCACTGAACGCGCCGCCTACATTGCACGCGTGCGCGCGCTTGCGAAACTCGTTGCGCAGGCTTATTACGATTCACGCGAGAAGCTCGGGTTCCCGATGCTGAAACCGGTGCAAGCGGCGAAAAAGAAGGCCAGGGCGTGAAAGACCATGGCGAAGAGTAAGAGGGGGAAAACCCCGCAAGCGGAAAGCCTGCTCGTCGAGCTGCTCACCGAGGAACTACCACCGAAGTCTTTGGCGCACTTGGGCCGTGCATTCGAAGAAGGCATTTACGATGGCCTGGTCTTGAGAGGGCTGCTCATAGCGCCATCTCGCCATCCAAAAGCTCTCGCGACCCCACGACGCCTGGCTGTGCAGGTACCCAACGTGCTCGACATGGCAAGCGATCAGCCTCGCGATTTCACGGGACCATCCGTCAAGGCCCCACCGGAGGCCGTTGCAGGTTTCGCGAAAAAACATGGCACAGATGTAAAGGCGCTCGAGCAGCGAGATACCCCGAAGGGGAGGGTTTTCGTAGCCAACGTAACCTTGAAGGGTGCAGCACTAGACGCCGTGCTCGCCGAAATTGTGGTTGAGGCTCTCAAAAAGCTGCCGATTCCTAAAATCATGCGGTGGGGTACCAGTGATGCGCAGTTCGTGCGCCCTGTGCACGGGCTCGTGATGCTCCATGGCTCGCGCATCGTTCCAGGAAGGGTGCTTGGACTGGAGTCTGGCAATCGAACCCGCGGCCACCGCTTCATGGGCTCCATCGAGATCGTGCTTGGCAACGCGGACACATACGAGAAGAAACTTCTAGATGAAGGCAAGGTCCTGGTCGATTTCGAGAAAAGGAAATCGGAAGTCGACCGACAATTACAGGCCGAGGCGAAGAAGCAGAACGCAAGTCTGGGCGAATATCAGGTGCTGCTCGACGAGGTTGCGGCGCTGGTCGAGCACCCGACCGTCTACGTCGGCGAATTCGACAAAGCCTTCCTGGAAGTACCGCAGGAATGTCTGACCCTCACCATGCGGCAAAACCAGAAGTACTTCCCGCTTTTTGACACGGGCGGAAAGCTGTTGCCGAAATTCCTGATCGTCTCCAACATGAAAGTCGACGACCCGCGCCATATCGTCACCGGCAATCAACGCGTGGTGCGGCCGAGGCTCGAAGATGCGCGCTTCTTCTTCAACCAGGACCGAAAACAGCGGCTGCAGGAACGCATCCCGCACCTGGCGAAGGTCGTCTATCACAGCAAGCTTGGCAGTCAGCTGGACCGCGTGCAGCGCATCAAGCTCCTGGCGGGGAAGATTGCACGGCAGCTCGGTGCCGACGCGCTGCAAGCCGAGCGTGCGGCCGAGCTAGGGAAGGCGGATCTGCTCACGGGCATGGTGGGCGAGTTCCCGGAACTCCAAGGGATCATGGGGCGCTACTACGCACTGCACGACGGCGAGTCACGTGAAGTCGCCGATGCGATCGAGCAGCATTACCGCCCGCGCTTTTCCGGCGACAAACTTCCCGAAACGCCGATCGCCGGTGCCGTGGCACTCGCTGACAAACTCGACACGCTCGCCGGGCTGTTCAGCATCGGCGAGCAGCCAACCGGAGACAAGGATCCGTTCGGACTTCGCCGCGCGGCTCTCGGGGTCCTCAGAATTATTATTGAAAATCAGCTTCCCTTGTCACTCTGGGATCTCGTAAACGCGGCTTTCGAACCCTTCAAAGGCAAGGCGCAAACGGATCTTCAGATGTTTTTCACAGAACGCATGCGCAGCTATTTTCTTGAGCGCGGCTATTCCGCGAACGAGGTCGAGGCGGTTCTCAGTCTGAACCCGGTTGCGATAGCCCTCATCCCTAAGCAGCTTGAGGCTGTTCGAGCGTTTTCCGCGCTTCCCGAAGCAGCCAGTCTTGCCGCCGCAAACAAGCGAATCGCCAACATACTGCGACAGGCGGAAAGCAAGGGTGAGTCATTTGTTGATGCCGACGTTTCAGCACTCAAGGAGCCCGCCGAAATCTCGCTTTTTGAGGCCTTGCAGGCGGCATCCCGTTCGGCGAAGCCGCTATTCGACTCCGGGGATTTCGCGGGATATCTGAAGACCTTTGCGTCGTTGAAGAGTCCCGTGGATTCGTTCTTCGATACAGTCATGGTTATGGCCGACGACAAGAAGCTTCGCGAGAATAGGCTTGCGCTGCTCACCGATATGCGGAAGGCGATGAATCGGTTCTCCGATATCTCCAAGCTCGCGACATGAAACTCATCATCCTCGACCGCGACGGCGTGATCAACCACGACAGCGACGAGTTTATCAAGCATCCCGACGAGTGGAGGCCGATCCCCGGGAGCCTCGAAGCGATCGCCCGCCTGACGCAGTCCGGGTGGCGCGTCGTGGTCGCCACGAACCAATCGGGGATCGGCCGCGGTTTCATGGACATGGCAAGCCTGAATGCCATCAACTCCAAGATGCACAAGGCGGTGAACCAGGCGGGCGGACGCATCGAGGCGGTGTTCTATTGCCCCGACACGGCCGAATCTCAGTCGCCCTGCCGCAAGCCCAGTCCGGGAATGTTCTTCGCCATCGCCGAGCGCCTCAACGTCGCGCTCGATCGGGCGCCCTGCGTGGGCGACAGCCTGCGCGACCTCCAGGCAGCGGCCGTGGTTGGCGCCCATCCTATCCTGGTGCTCACCGGCAAAGGCGGAAAGACTCGATCTGCCGGAAAGCTTCCGGAAGGGACCGCCGTTTATCCGGATCTGGCCGCGGTGGCGCACGCGCTGTGTCAATGATCTTTCTGCGCTCGCTCGTCTTCCTCATCGCCCAGATACTCATCACCCCGTTTTACGCGATCATCGCGCTCGCGACCTTTCCTTTGCCGCGGCTTGCCCGCTATCGCATCATCTCCGGCTGGTCGCACTCGATGATCTGGCTGGCGAAAAAAGTGCTCGGTATCCACTACCGCGTGATCGGCATGGAAAACCTGCCGCGAACTCCCGGCGTGATCCTGTCAAAGCATCAATCGGCTTGGGAAACCTTGGCCTTCCAGGTCATTTTCCCGCCGCAGGTGCTGGTGCTGAAACGGGAGCTCCTGTGGATCCCCTTCTTCGGCTGGGGGCTCGCGCTGACGAGCCCGATTGCGATCGACCGCAGCCGTGGAGTGCGGGCGCTGAATCGGATGGCCGAGCTCGGCCGCGAGCGGCTCGCTCAAGGGTTCTGGATCGCGATCTTCCCGGAAGGCACGCGCGTAAAACCGGGCGAACGCGGCAAGTATCACGAAGGCGGCGCATGGCTTGCGGTGAAATGCGGCGCGCCGGTCGTGCCGGTCGCGCACAACGCAGGCCTGTTTTGGGGCCGCAACGCTTTTCTCAAACGTCCGGGAACAGTGACGGTGGAGGTCGGACCGCCGATCGACTCACGCGCTCACACACCGGAATCGCTGAACCTGTCGGTCGAGGAGTGGATCGAGGGCCGCATGGCCAGTCTATGTCCCCCGCCCTGAGGCAGCTGCAGCTTCCGTTTGACGTCCCGCCGCGAGCGGAGAATGCCGGGCGTCTTCGCCAGCTTCGGCTCGCAGGCGGCATACTGAGCTACCACCTTGTGCGCGCCAGGCGGCGAACCATCGCGCTATCCGTCGATGGAGACGCGATCGAGGCACGCGCCCCACGCCATGCCGCGATCGCCGATATCGAGGCATTCATCCGGGAAAAGGAGCGCTGGATCCGCAGACGGCTCGCCGAGCCGCGCCGGCGACCGCTCGTGTGGGAGGCCGGGGCGAGACTGCCGTGGCTGGGGCGGACTGTGACCTTGGCGCTGCGGCATGGAGAGATCGGGATGTGGCTCTCGGACGACAGGCTCGAGTTCGGGCTCGCCGACGGAGCGAGCCTGCGCGAGCGAGCGCTCGATTGGATGCAGGGGCAGGCGCTTGAGTTTTTCCGTGAACGGGTCGCGGAGCTCGCGCGCCCGCACGGGCTCCGCGGCCTGGTTGTGGGTCTTTCCAACGCGCGGACTCGCTGGGGCAGCTGCGGCTCCAACGGGCGAATACTCCTCAACTGGCGCCTGATGATGCTGCCGCCACATCTGATCGACTACGTGGCCGCGCATGAGCTCGCCCACCTGCGCGAGCTCAACCATTCACCGCGCTTCTGGGGTATCGTCGGCCTTCTGTATCCGGACCACCGGGCGGCGCGGCGCGAATTGAACGCCCGGGCGCCGACCCTGCCGGATCTATGAGGAAAGCATCGATGCGTATCCTCCACACCATGCTGCGGGTGGCCGATCTGGAGCGGTCGCTGCGCTTCTACACCGAGGTTCTCGGCATGCGGCTGCTCCGCCGCAAGGACTACCCGGAGGGCAAATTCACCCTGGCCTTCGTCGGTTACGGCGACGAAACCGATACCGCTGTGATCGAGCTGACCCACAACTGGGGCGTGGACAAGTACGAGCTCGGCAACGCCTTCGGCCACATCGCCGTCGCAGTGGATGACGCCTACAAGGCTTGCGAGGAAGTGAAGCGGCGCGGGGGAAAGGTCACCCGCGAGGCGGGGCCGATGAAGCATGGCACAACGGTGATCGCCTTCATCGAGGACCCCGACACCTACAAGATCGAGCTGATCGAGCGCAAATAGTCTCGATGATGTTCCAAGGTCTGGGAGCTCGCGCGCGGGCGCTCAGCGAAATGTTCCGGGCACGCCTGCAACGCGGTATTTGCGGATCTCGCTCTGCTGCCCGATCAATGCCTTGGCGAAGTCTTCGAGCATGTCGTCGGTGACTTCCTGCGCCGGAACGGTGAAGTATTCCACCCCCAGGCCAAAGAGATGCGTCGCCTGGAATTGCAGCCTGGCCTGCTCGTGGTCCGCCTTGATGACGATGTCGGTGAGGACCGCGGCCGGAACGGTGAACTTGGCGCCGATGACGAAACCCTTGGCGTTCTTCTTCTCCTCCTCCACGAATTTGACCTTGCTGAGCCATAGAGATTCGCGGATGCGCTGCATCACGGGAGGCATGTCCTTCTCGAGCACCACAGTGTCAGGGCTGGCCCACTTGACGAAGAAATGGGTCGTGTCGAAGTATTCCTTGTCGTTGATGCGCTTTTTCCGGTAGTCGATGAACGACTCGGTGAACACGAGATTCCTGAAATCCGCGACCCAGGGGATCGAGTACACGAGGGGGCTGGTGGGCTTGACCACCGCGAGCTGCTTGAGCAGTTCGTGCACGTACTGGAACGTCTGTTTCATCTTGTCTTCGACCAGCTTGAGCTTGTCCCCCTGCAGATTCTGCTGATGAATCTGCTGGGTCTTCACCAAGTCGGCCTGCTTTTTCAGGTCGTCAAGAAGGCCCATGGCCATCCCCCTGCTTCAAACCTCATATCCATCTATCTATACACCATTTTGCCAGCGGGCGTTCGCGGGGTCTAGGTGCGACGCTGCGCGAGCCGGTTGGCGATTGTGACAAAAGCCGCAACCGGGAGGTTCTGTGCGCGCTTGCCTGGGTCGATGCCGAGTTCGGCGAGATCAGAAGGGGAAATCAGTCCCGAAAGGTTGTTTCTCAGAGTCTTTCGCCGCATCGAAAACGCCTGGGCGACGATCCCGGAGAAGCCGGCTTCGTTCAAGGCATCGAGCTCCGCCAAGGGGCGCGGTACGAGGCGCACGACGGCGGAGTGAACTTTGGGCGGAGGCCGGAATGAACTCGGGGCGACCGTGAAGAGCCGCTCGAGGCGGAAGCGGTACTGCAGCGAGACCGACAGCCGCCCGTATTCGGGTTGCGACGGTTTCGCGATCATCCGTTCAACGACCTCGTGCTGAAGCATGAAATGGAGATCCGTGCACTGGACTGCCGCGGCGGCAACGTGGAACAAGAGCGGAGTGGAAATATTGTAGGGGAGGTTGCCTACGACTCTAAGAGGCGCAGGCAGAATCGCAAAGTCGAAGCGCAGCGCGTCGGCCTGGTGCACCGTGAGGCGGTCGACGGGGTAGCGCTCACGCAGGCGCTCGCTCAGGTCCCGGTCGAGCTCGACGACGTGGAGGTGCCCGACTCGTTCGAGCAGCGGGGCCGTCAGGGCTCCGAGTCCGGGGCCGATTTCGACGATGTGCTCGCCCTGGCGCGGATCGATTGCACAGACGATTCGCTCGATGATTCCCCGGTCGACGAGAAAGTGCTGACCGAATCTTTTTCGCGGGACATGCCGGCCGGTCGCCACTGTCTAGCGGGCCGTCCGAGTCTCGGCTTGCGCCATCTCGATCGCCGCTTCGACCGCCTCGATGAGGCTGTCGGGTTCTGCCCGACCGGTGCCGGCAAGCTCGATCGCGGTGCCGTGGTCGACCGAGGTGCGGATCATGGGCAAGCCGAGCGTGACGTTGATTCCCCTGCCGAAGCTCGCGTACTTGAGCACGGGCAAGCCCTGATCGTGATACATCGCAAGTACGCAATCGGCCCCGGATAGCCGATCGGGAACAAACAGCGTATCCGCTGGCAACGGTCCTGTGAGCCGCAAACCTTCCGCGCGCAGTTTCTCGAGAACCGGCTCGATCACTTCGATTTCCTCTCGCCCGAAATAGCCGCCCTCGCCGCTATGCGGATTGAGACCGGCGACCAGAATCCGCGGCGCAGAGATGCCGAGCCGGCGGATGAGCTCCGCGTGGAGGACCCGGAGCGTCCGTTCGAGGCCTTCGCGGGTCAGCGCGCGCGGCACATCCTTCAAGGCGAGGTGCGTGGTCGCAAGCGCGACGCGCAGTCCCCCGCCCGCGAGCATCATGACCACCTGAGCGGTGCCGGTACGCTCGGCGAGATACTCCGTGTGGCCGATGAAAGGGATACCGCCGTCGTTGATGACGCCCTTGTGCACGGGTGCGGTCGTGAGCGCCGCAAACTCGCCTGCCTTGCAGCCTGCGATTGCGCGGTCGATGAGCGAAATCACGTAAGGCGCGTTGCGCGGATCAAGCGTGCCTGCCCGACAGGGGGATGAGAGCGGGATATGCAGGCATGCGATCGAATCCGATGTCAAGCCTGCGCCGGGATCGCACAGCCGCACGGCGAGCCCGAGTTGCCGGGCGCGGCTCCCGAGCATCTCCCGGTCTCCAAGAACCACGATGCGCGCCGCAAACCTCTTTCGCGCGAGGGCCAGACAGACATCCGGGCCGATGCCCGCCGGCTCCCCGGAGGTCACCGCTATGACCGGGACGGAATTCGAGCCCGACGCAACGCCCGCCCGGGACACGGCCGGCTTTTCGAGTCGAGCGTTCACCGTTCTTCGAGCCGCATTTCCACGTAGGCGCGATCGCGCAACTGGCGCAGCCATTCCTGATAGGCCTCGTCACCCTTTCTGTCGAGAAGAGCCTTGCGCGCCTCGACGCGCCTGCGCTCGGAGGACATGTCCGCGGTACGCCGCTCGAGCACCTGAATGAGATGCCATCCGAACGGAGTCTTGATGGGCTGGCTTACATCCATCGGCTTCAGCTCCGCAAAAGCCCGCTCGAATTCCGGCACGGTATCCCCCGGATAGATCCATCCCAGATCTCCACCCCGAGAAGCCGAGCCGTCGTCCGAATTCAGGCGGGCCAGCTCGGCGAAGTTCACTCCGTTTACGATGCGTTCCCGCAGGCTGAGCAGCTTCCTCTTGGCTTCGTCCTCGGAAACGAGATCGTTGGTGCGTGCCAGAATATGACGCACGTGCGCCTGCTCCACGAGGACAGGCGCGCCTGCACCGCGCAGCTCGAGGAGCTTGAGCACGTGGAATCCGGCGGGGCTTCGAAACACACCGCTGACGCCTCCGGGCTTCAGGCCCGCCAGAGCCTCGACATACAATTCCGGCAGCCGCTGCTGACTGCGCCAACCCATCACACCTCCCTGAAGCGCGTCCGGCGCATCGGAGTAGGCGGCGGCGAGCTGGGCGAACTCCGTGCCGTCCCTGATCCGCTTGACCGCTTCCTCGGCGCGCGCACGCCGGTTTTCCAGCTGCTCCGGCGTCGCCTGCTCGGGTACCCGGACCAAAATGTGCGCGATGTTGTATTCAGTCGCAGTGTCTTTTCTTTCGCTCTGCTCGAGGAGCAGATTCTCGATCTCACTTTCGCTGACGGTAATCTTGCCGGTGACTTCGCGGTCCCGCAAGCGATTCATCAGAATCTCATTGCGCAGCTCTTCCCGAAATCTGTCGAAACGGATCGCATCGCGCTCGAGCGTCTGCCTGAATTCGGTCAATGAGAGCTTGTTTCCCTCGGCGACCCGGCCGACGGTACGATCGAGCTCCAAATCGTCCACGCGCACCCCCGTCTCCCGGGCATATTGCAGCTGAACTTTTTCTATGATGAGACGCTCCAGCACCTGGCGTTCGATCTCGCCGCGATCGGGAAGGGATGTTCCGCGGCGCTGCAGCTCCCTCTGCATGCGGTTCATCCGCTCCGCCAGCTCGTACTGCGTGATCACCTCTTTGTTGACTACCGCGACGATCCGGTCTATCAGGTCGACGCGCGCTGGCGCGACCTGCTCCTGGCGAGGGCTTTGCGCGAACGCCGCACCACACGCTGTCAGCAACAGAATGGTAAGTTGAAATCTCATCGTTTCATTGCCGCATTCGTAAAATCAATCCTTGCCCTTGACAAGCAACCCAATACCGCTATTTTGCAATATTGTCGCCGGAAGTGCGCCTGCGCGGCACACAATTCCTGGATTTCAAGCCCGATGTCAGTCGTAGAAATCAAATAAGTCGCCAGGCTTCCGGTCGGGTGAGGGCGCGTTGATCCGCTGGTAACCCGGAATGCTGCGTTTCAAGGCCTCGAGGGGATTGGACCCGAGGCGCGAAAAGCCGTTCAGCTCCAGCTGCAGGAAAATGCTCGACGACGAGGTGCCGGCGGTCAGCGCAAATCGCTGCACGACGAAGCGACTTGTCCAGCAGTCGGCCGCGTATTCGAGGCCCCCTATGCCCTCGACGATACGGCTATCGCTCAGCGAATAGTTGAAGCGTCCGACGCCGTACCAGCGCCCGACAAGCGGCCACTGCGCCGACAGGTCCATTTGCTTGATCGGACCCGTCGTCGTAATGTCCCCGCTCAGGTACCGGTAGCTCAAATTGAGCGCCTTGAGTCCCTCGGGTCGGTAGCGAGCTGCCAAGGTCAGGCGCTCGGTGCGGTAGTCGCGCTGATCGTATTCGGAAGCACCCTCGAGGGTCCAGTGCTGGCTCACCCGTCCCGACAACGCGGTGAGGAAGTTCGATGCGTTGTAGGTGCGTGGCGCGGCAGGACCGAGCGTGACCTGCTGGTCCTTGAAATAGTAGCGCTGGCCGAACGTGCCGCGCAGCACTTCCTGCCCGTTCGAAGGCAGAAGCATGCGCGACGTAACTGCTGCGGTGAGCTGGCGCGCGTCGTTGATGCGGTCGCCACCGGAAAACATGTTTTCGGAAAAGATCTGGGCATAGTTGAAGTCCGCGATCGCGGTGTCGAACAGCGGAATTTGATTCTGTTCGCGAAACGGGATGTTCACGTAGTAAAAACGCGGCTCGAGCGTCTGTATGACCCCTTGCCCAAGCGCGTTGGTTTCTCTCTCGTAGATCAGTCCGCTGTCGACGCTGAAAATGGGGAGCGTGCGGCTGATCGTATTCGGGAATGCCGGGATGTTCGTCGACACCATTGTTACCGGGTCCAGGATCATCGGGATCTCATAAAGCGAATAGTACGTGTGGTGCACGCCGACCTTCGGCGTGAGGAAGGAACCCGGCGTGATGAGCGGCAGGCTGAGGGTCGGATAGAACGTCGAGCGCTTGCCGTTCACGAGCGAGGGATGGCTGAAGTCGACGAACTCGGCCGCGGACCCGAAGTCGAAACCGCCGATGTCCTGGCGCAGAGTGGACAAGGTGAGCTGCGGGGTGCGGCCGTAAGGGACGACGATAGGATTGTCCGGATCCTGCAGGACCTGGAACCGTTGTACTCGCGCCGTCGCCGAGTAGCTGCCTGTGCCCCACCACTTACCGTTGTAAGTCAAAAAGCCCTCGCGAGGCAGCGTGGCCTGCGAAGTGATGTTGATGCGGGTCGCAAGATCGCGGAAATAGCTGTCGTCCGAGACTTTGTTCAGATTGAGTCCGCCAAGGAGGGAGCCATCGCGGTTGTAGCTGCCAGCCAGACTTATGCCATAGCGGCGGCGATCCGCGGCACGGTCATTCGGGAGCACCTCGGCGCTGAGATCGCCCTGGTAGTCCTTCTGCAAATAACGGAACTGCTCCGCGAGCTGCAATCCGCGCTTTTCCATGTAACGCGGCGTGAGCGTGAGGTCGTAGTTGGGCGCGAGATTCAGGTAATACGGAATTCCGACCTCGGGTCCGCTCTTCCCGGTAACGCCGATCGAAGGCGGAAGAAAGCCCGATTTGCGCTGGTTGTTCAGCGAGAAATCAAAAGAAGGCGCCACGATGATGGGCAGTCCCTCGAAATACACGCTGGCGCCGCGGGCGGTCCCCACGTCGCGCGTGAAATCCAGATCCAGCTCGTCAGCCTTGACCAGCCACCCGTCGTCGCCCGGCTTGCAGGAGGTGAAGAAGCCGTCCTTGATTCTGTACTGGCTTTCGCCCAGGAACTCGATCGTTTCGGCCTGCCCGCGCGCCGAGACCGGTTGTTGACCGGTCTTTGGAAGCGGCGTGAAAGTAAAGTCGGGTTTTTCGAATACGCCAGTCGCGTCCCTGATCGAATACCTCAGCGAGGGCCCCTTCAAAGTGTCGTCCTTGCGTTGAAGGCGCACGTTGCCGCGGGCTTCGACGTCTTCATTTCCTTCGTGATATGTCAGCGAGTCGGCGCGGATCGACAAGTCCCCTTGACGCAAGCTGGCGTTGCCCTGCGCCGTGGTGTCCTTTCCTGCAACGCCTTCGATGCGGTCTGCGTCCAAGATGATCGGCAAGGCGCCAGTCTTGGATCGTTCCTCCGAAGAACTCCGCAGCTGAAGTCCCTGCCCCTGTGCGTACACCGCGGCAGAACAAGACAGCGCAAGTGCCAACGCCGCACGGCGGGCAGGTGAACAAGACATATCAGAAAAGCCTGGGCCTGGGCTTTCGGGGCGGGTGCTAAAATCGCACAAATCAGCGGCGAAGGCAATTCTTTGTTTCCGGAGGATTTTTGGACCGCGCAGGGCAATTGCGGCAATGGCTGGCGGTGACCCTAGCGAGCGACGATTTCAGCATCGCGCCCGCCTCCGACGACGCGAGCTTCAGGCGTTATTTCCGGATCCAACGCGGCGAGGCGCAGGCATCACTCGTCGCGATGGACGCCCCGCCTGACAAGGAGAACTGTGGGCCGTTCGTGCATGTAGCGCGTCTCTTTGCCGAAGCCGGAGTGCACGTGCCCAAGATCCATGCGCAAGACCTCGAACAGGGCTTTCTGCTGCTTTCGGATCTGGGCAACACGACTTATCTGGATGCGCTCGATGAGCACAACGCTGGAAGGCTTTACGAAGACGCGCTCGACGCGCTGCTGCGGATTCAGCGGGCGAGCCGCCCCGGGTTGCTGCCCGATTACGACAGAGAATTACTCGAGAAGGAATTGCGCCTTTTCCCCGACTGGTACATTGCGCGCCAGCTGCAGCGCGAGCTCGACGCGGCACAACTCCAGACCCTGGAGAAGGCGTTTTCGACGATCCTCGGGAACAACCTCGGACAGGCGCGGGTGTTCGTGCACCGCGACTACCATTCCCGCAACCTCATGGTCTGCGAGCCTTGCCCCGGAATTCTCGATTTTCAGGACGCGGTGTACGGCCCGATCACCTACGATCTCGTCTCGCTCCTGCGCGACGCCTACATCGCCTGGGACGAAGAACGCGTCATCGATTGGGCGATCCGTTATTGGGAAAGGGCCCGGGCCGGGGGGCTGCCGGTCGCCGGCGATTTCGCGGATTTCTACCGGGATTTCGAGTGGATGGGAGCCCAGCGGCAGCTCAAGGTGCTGGGGATCTTCGCGCGTCTTTCCTTTCGGGATGGCAAGGACGGCTATCTGAAAGACCAGCCGCTCGTGATGAGCTACCTGCGGCGCACGTGCGAGCGTTATCGCGAGCTCGCGGCGCTCGGGCGCCTGCTCGAGGAGCTCGAGCCCCAGGAAAAGCGCGTCGGCTACACGTTCTGATTTCGAATGATGAAAGCCATGATTCTTGCCGCTGGCCGCGGCGAGCGCATGAGGCCCCTCTCCGACGCGATCCCCAAGGTGCTCCTCGAAGTGCGGGGCAAACCTCTGATCGCCCGGTTGATCGAGTCGCTCGCGCGCTCGGGAATTCGCGAGATCGTGATCAATCACGCGCATCTCGGCCACGTGATCGAAGCCGCGCTCGGCGATGGACGCCGCTTCGGCGTCGCGATCCGCTACTCGCGCGAAGTCGAGGCGCTCGAAACCGCGGGGGGAATTGCCCAGGCGCTGCCCCTGCTCGGCGATGGGCCCTTCCTCGTCGTCAACGGCGACCTCTTCTGCGACTTCGACTTCTCCCGTCTCGTTGGGACCGCGCTGGAACAAAATCTCGCGCATTTGGTACTGGTCGCGAATCCACCGCATCACCCGCAAGGAGACTTCGCGCTAAACGGCACGCAAGTCGCCGAGGCGGGTCAGCCCAAGCTCACCTTCGGCGGAATGGGTCTTTACAGCCCTGAGCTCTTCTCGAGCATCAGGCCGGGTTCGAAGGGACAGATTGCCTCGCTCTTGCGTGCGGCGATGGCGCGCGGGCTGGTCACCGGCGAGCTGCATCGCGGCATCTGGCATGACGTCGGCACGCCCGCGCGGCTTTCCGCGTTGAACGAGCGCGTCGCTTGATCGTCGCCGCAAAGCGGAAGACAATCCCCACAATGGACACGACCAGCAAGCTTTCGCGCTGCGCTGAGCGCCGCCACGCGCTGCAGTTGCGCATGGGCAAGGGCGCCGCGATCATTCCGACCGCACCGGAGCGCATCCGCAATCGCGACAGCGATTACCTGTATCGATTCGACAGCTATTTCTATTATCTGAGCGGGTTCCCCGAGCCCGAGGCGGTGCTCGTCCTCCTCGCGGGAGAGGAGCCCAGATCGATTCTCTTCTGCCGCGAGCGCAATCCGGAGCGCGAGCTCTGGGAGGGCGTCCGCAACGGCCCGGAGGGTGCAAGGGCCGCGTTTGGTTTCGATGAAGCCTATCCCGTGGAGTCGCTCGACGAGCACATGCCGAAGCTGCTCGCCGATCAGCCTGCGCTTCACTTCGCCCCCGGGGCCGACGCGGCTTGGGACGCGCGCATCATGGGATGGCTGAATCAAGTCCGGGCGCTGGCACGCACGGGCGTCGCCGCGCCTGCCGAAATCCGCGACGTGCGCGCCGTGCTCGACGACATGCGCCTGATCAAGGACGACGGCGAGCTCGCCGTGATGCGCCGCGCGGCGGCGATCTCGGCGGCCGCCCACGAACGCGCGATGCGCGCGACCCGCCCTGGGCGCAGCGAATACGAGATCGAGGCGGAGCTTCTCTACGAGTTTCGCCGCCGCGGAGCTCAGTATCCCGCGTACTGGCCTATCGTTGCCGGAGGGGCCAACGCCTGCGTCCTGCATTACCGCGACAACAACGCGCGGCTCGCCGACGGGGATCTTTTGCTCGTCGACGCAGGTTGTGAGCTGGACGGATATGCCTCGGATGTGACGCGGACTTTCCCAGTAAGCGGGAAATTCAGCGGTCCGCAGAAGGATGTCTACCAACTGGTGCTCGCCGCGCAAACCGCCGCGATCGACACCGTGATGGCTGGCAGGCGCTGGGACGAACCTCACAATGCCGCGGTGAGGACGCTCGCTCAAGGATTCGTCGATTTGGGACTGTGCCGCGGGACGCTCGAAAAAGTGATCGAGGCCGAGGATTACAAGCGCTTCTACATGCATCGCACGGGACATTGGCTCGGCTTGGACGTCCATGACGCCGGCGAATACAAATCGGGCGGGCAATGGCGCCGACTCGAGCCGGGTATGACCTTGACCGTAGAGCCGGGCTGCTACATCCGGCCAGCCGACGACGTACCCCGACAGTTCTGGAACACGGGCGTACGCATCGAGGACGACGTCGTCGTAACAGCCTCCGGGTGCGAGGTGTTGACGGCAGCAGCACCTAAGTCGGTCCGGGATATCGAGGCACTGGTTGGCCGTGCTTGAGCCGCCGGAAGTGGATGTCGCTATTGCCGGCGGCGGACCGGTCGGCTGTGCGCTGGCGCTCGCTCTGTCCGGGAGCGCCGTCTCCGTCGCTCGAATCGCCGGCGAAGCCGATTTCGCAGATCGACCCATCGCCCTGTCCTACGGCAGTCGCATGATCCTGGAGCGCCTGGGCGCATGGAACTCCGTCCGAAGCAACCCGATCGAAACCATCCATGTCAGCCAGCGGGGTTTCGGCAGAACCGTACTGCGTTGCGCCGATTACGGCTTGCCGGCTTTGGGATACGTCACCGCATACTCCGAGCTCGTTGCGCAGTTCGCGGACCGCACTCCCGTAACTGCGGAATCGTTGAGAGACTGGAAATCAGCTGACAATGGAGTCGTCCTGCAGTTGTCCCGTGGCGAAAAGGAAGCGGGCATGCGCGCTCGGCTCCTCGTGCTGGCCGACGGCGGCCACAGTCGCATGGCCCAGCATGTAAGAGACTACCGGCAGCAGGCCATCGTCGCCGAAGTCACGGCCGAGCACCCGCGAGGCGGGGTCGCCTGGGAACGCTTCACCGCCGAGGGGCCGCTCGCTTTGCTCCCGTTCGGAGACCGCTACGCACTGGTCTGGAGCGTGCGCCCGGCGACCGCCGCCGAGTTGCTCGGCTTTTCCGATTCGGATTTCCTCGCGCGGCTGCGCGAGGTCTTTGGCGGAAGGCTCGGAAATTTCGGCTCGGTCGGCCCCCGCTCGACCTTCCCGCTTTCCCTGCGCCAGAGCAAGATCAATCCCGCACCCGGAGTTCTTGCGATCGGAAACGCAGCGCAAACGCTTCACCCGGTTGCCGGGCAGGGACTCAATCTCGGCCTGCGCGACGCGTGGGAACTGGCTCAGATGTTGCTTGATGCTCCGAAGGAAGAAATCGGAGCGCCCGGTTTTCTCGCTCGCTATGCACGCGGACGCCGTCTCGACCGCTACGCCGGAATCGGGTTCACCGATTTTCTGGTGAGGATATTCTCGAATTCTCTTGCGCCACTCGCGCTGGCACGCGGCGCGGGCTTGGCCGCGCTCGATGTCCTTCCACCCGCGCGGCGCTTTCTCGCCCACCGAATGATCTTCGGCGCTCGCGCGCTACCCTAAAGCGTCGCGGCGCCGCTTCTGCGCTGCGGGAACAACGAAATCCGCCGTTAACTGTCGCGCAAAGCGACGGAGCGCTTCCCTAAGCGCTCATGTTTAGGTATAAAATTGCGCTCCTTCCAGAAAAATTTCCGTGATCGTCGATGCGAATCGGTTCGCGCACCTTGCGCAATAATCTTTTTGTCGCGCCGATGGCCGGGGTCACCGATCGCCCCTTCCGCCAGCTGTGCAAGAAATTCGGCGCGGGCCTAGCCGTATCCGAGATGGTGGCCTCGAACTCGTTGCTATGGGGCAGCGAGAAAACGCGCCGCCGCGCCAATCACGAAGGCGAAGTCGAACCGATCTCGGTGCAGATCGCCGGGGCCGATCCGGACATGATGGCCGAGGCCGCCCGCTTCAACGTGGAGCGGGGCGCGCAAATCGTCGACATCAACATGGGCTGCCCGGCGAAAAAAGTCTGCAACACCCTGGCCGGGTCTGCGCTCCTGAAGGACGAGCCCCTGGTCGGGCGCATTCTCAAGGCCGTGGTGAAAGCGGTGAATGTACCCGTCACACTGAAGTTCCGCACGGGCTGGGATACGGGCAACAAGAACGCCCTGATGGTCGCGAAGATCGCCGAAGAAAGCGGCGTGCAGCTTTTGTCCCTGCACGGCCGCACGCGTGCCTGCGGCTTCTCCGGCCGGGCCGAGTACGACACGATCCGCGAAGTCAAACGGTCCACGCGCTTGCCCGTCGTGGCAAACGGCGACATCACCACGCCCGAGGAGGCGAAGCATGTGCTCGAGTACACGGGCGCCGACGGCATCATGATCGGTCGCGCGGCGCAAGGGCGACCCTGGATCTTCCGCGAGATCGGACACTATCTTTCAACCGGCGAGAAGCTCCCGCACCCACTGGTCTCCGAAATCCATGCCGTGCTGCTCGCGCATCTGCATGAACTCTACGCATTCTATGGCAGAGAAACGGGGGTCAAGGTCGCGCGCAAGCACATCTCCTGGTATACGAAGGGGCTTGCCGGTTCGGCAAGTTTCCGGCACCACATGAATCAGCTTGAAACCTGTGAAGAGCAACTCGACGCGGTCAATCGTTTCTTCGAGCAGTTCGGGCGCGAGAATCTGCGCCTGCGCTACGAGGTGGAGCTGGCAGCATGAGGCAAACAAACGAGATCGCGGACTGTGTCCGCCGGTCTCTGGAGCGGTACTTCAAGGACCTCGACGGCGCAAAGCCGCGCGCTATCTATGACATGGTGCTCAAGAACGTCGAGCGTCCGATGCTCGAGCTCGTGCTCGACCGGGCCGAGGGAAATCAGTCCATCGCCGCACAGATGCTCGGAATCAACCGCAATACCCTGCGAAAGAAAATCCAGTCGCTCAAAATAAAGATGTGAACGGTGATTCCCATCCGGACGGCGCTGGTCAGCGTATCCGATAAGAGCGGCCTCGCCGAGTTTGCGCGCGGTCTCGCCCGATTCAAGATCAAGATCCTGTCGACGGGCGGCACGGCGAAACTTCTCGCCGTGCAAGGCCTCCCCGTAACCGAGGTGGCCGACTATACCGGCTTCCCGGAAATGCTCGACGGGCGTGTGAAAACTCTGCACCCGAGATTGCACGCAGGCATACTCGCCCGGCGCGATTCCCCCGCGCACCTGGCCGCGATCAAGGCGGCGGGTATCGAGCCGATTGATCTCGTCGTCGTCAATCTCTACCCGTTCGCACAAACCGTCGCGAAACCGAATTGCACTCTCGCCGAAGCGATCGAGAACATCGACGTCGGCGGTCCCGGCATGCTGCGCGCAGCGGCCAAGAACTATGCAGGCGTTGCGGTCGTGACCGACCCGTCCGACTATCCAAAGCTGCTCGCGGAGATGGGGAAACACGGCGGGGCCCTGAGCGAAGACACGCGCTTCGCTCTGGCCCAAAAAGCTTTCGCCTACAGCGCGGCGTACGAGGCCGCCATCGCCAATTACCTCACGGCACTTGCGAGCGACGGCAAGCCGGCTGCTTTCCCCGCGCGTCTCACGCTCCAGTTCGAAAAAATCGAGGACCTCCGGTACGGCGAGAACCCACATCAAGCGGCGGCGTTCTACCGCGACGGCAATCCCATTTCCGGCGGCATCGCCGGCTATACCCAGATTCAGGGGAAGGAACTCTCCTACAACAACGTCGCCGACGCCGACGCGGCCTGGGAGTGCGTGAAGACCTTCGATGAACCGGCATGCGTGATCGTCAAGCACGCCAATCCTTGCGGCGCCGCGATCGCGACTTCACCCCGCGAGGCGTACGAGCGCGCCTTTGCCACCGACCCCACGGCGGCATTCGGGGGCATCGTCGCTTTCAACCATGGCCTCGACGCGGGGGCGGCTGCAGCGGTATCCAAACAGTTCGTCGAGGTCGTGATCGCGCCCGAGTTCGACGCCGAAGCACGACGGATCCTTGCCGCCAAAGGGAGCGTGCGGGTGCTGTCGGTAAGCCTTGCGCACGCCGCACAGACCTACGACTTCAAACGCGTCGGAGGCGGGTTGCTGGTGCAATCTCCAGACCGCCGTAACGTGGAGGCTTCGGATCTGCGCACTGTCACCCGCTTGAAACCTTCGCCGGAACAGCTTGCCGATTTGCTGTTCGCCTGGCGGGTGGCGAAGTTCGTCAAATCGAACGCCATCGTGTTCTGCGCGGGCGGCCGCACGCTCGGCATCGGCGCGGGCCAAATGAGCCGCGTCGACGCCGCCCGAGTCGCCGCGCTCAAGGCGCAGGAGACGGGACTGTCCCTCAACGGATCCGTCGTCGCGTCGGACGCATTCTTCCCGTTTCGGGACGGCGTGGAAGTGGTCGCCCGAGCGGGCGCGAAGGCCGTGATCCAGCCCGGCGGAAGCGTGCGCGACGAGGAGGTGATCGCGGCCGCCGACGAGCTTGGGCTTGCGATGGTGTTCACGGGCGTGCGGCATTTCCGACATTGAAACTGACTGGCCGCTCATGAAACTTCTCGTCATCGGCTCCGGCGGCAGGGAACACGCGATCGCGTGGCGCCTGGCGCAAAGCCCACGCGTGCAGAAGGTCTTCGTCGCGCCGGGCAACGGCGGGACGGCGCGCGAGAGCGGCCTGGAAAACGTGACGATCTCTGCAATCGACAAGCTGGCTGAATTTGCGCTCGCGGAAAATATTCACCTCACCGTAGTGGGACCCGAGGCACCGCTTGCCGACGGAATCGTCGACCTGTTCCGTTCAAAGGGGCTGCGGATCTTCGGCCCGACCCGGGCCTGCGCCCGCCTGGAGAGCTCCAAGCAGTTCGCCAAGGAATTCATGACCCGGCACCGGATTCCCACGGCGGAGTTTTCGAGCTTCGACGCGGCGGGCGCCGCGCACGCCTATATCGAGTCGCGCGGTACGCCCATCGTAGTGAAGGCGGACGGCCTCGCGGCGGGAAAGGGCGTGATCGTCGCCATGAGCGCGGGCGAAGCGCATCGCGCGGTCGACAGTATCCTGGTCGAACGTACGATGGGCGCTGCGGGCAATCGCGTCGTGATCGAAGAATTCCTGGAGGGCGAAGAGGCGAGCTTCATCGTGCTGGCGGACGGCGAGCACGTGCTCCCGCTTGCGACCAGCCAGGATCACAAGCGTCTCAGGGACGGCGACCGGGGACCCAATACCGGCGGCATGGGCGCGTATTCTCCGGCGCCGGTGGTGACTCCAGAGCTGCACGCGCGAGTGGTGCGCGAGATCATCCAGCCCGTTCTCGCGGGAATGGCCCAGGAAGGCCACCGCTACATCGGGTTCCTCTACGCCGGCCTCATGATCGACGGCTCAGGCAACCCCCGCGTGTTGGAATTCAACTGCCGCCTCGGCGATCCTGAAACGCAGCCGATTCTGCTGCGTTTGAAAAGCGACCTGTTCGAGCTAATCGAGAGCGCCATGGACGGGAGGCTCGACCGCGTCAAGGCGGAATGGGACCGCCGCGCCGCGCTCGGGGTGGTTCTCGCTGCCTCCGGTTATCCCGACGCCCCGGAAAAAGGCCACGTCGTAACGGGACTCCCCGCGGCGGGAGAAGACTTCCGGGTGTTTCACTCGGGCACGGCCCTGAAAGATGGCGCCATCGTCAGCAACGGCGGGCGCGTGCTGTGCGTGACGGCCCTGGGTGACTCGATCAAGATGGCGCAGCGGCGCGCCTACGAAGTCGTGGAAGGCATCCGTTTCGACGGCATGCACTATCGGCACGACATCGGGCACCGCGCCGTTGCCGCACGAACACTTTGATCTGTGAATCGCTTCGATGAACCAGGCCGCGGTCCACGCCTACCTTATTGAGTTTCAGAACCGCCTCGTCGCGGAGCTGGAACGCATCGAAGGACGCAGCTTCCGCCGCGATCACTGGCAGCGGAACGAAGGCGGCGGCGGTGAGAGCTGCATCATCGAGGACGGGGCCGTATTCGAGCGCGGCGGAGTGAATTTCTCCCGGGTACAAGGGGAGCGCCTGCCTCCCTCGGCGAGCGCCGCGCGGCCCGAGCTGGCCGGCCGCGCCTTCGAAGCCACCGGCGTGTCCCTGGTGCTGCACCCGCGCAATCCCTATGTTCCCACCGTGCACATGAACATACGGTTCCTGCTCGCGATCAAGCCGCAGAGCGAGCCGATCTGGTGGTTTGGCGGCGGCATGGACATGACCCCCTATTACGGGTTCGAGGAGGACGCGCGCCACTTTCACGCTACGTGCCGACAGGCGCTCGAGGCCTCCGGCCCCGAGTACTATCCCCGTTTCAAACGCTGGTGTGACGAGTACTTCTATCTCAAGCACCGCGGCGAGCCGCGCGGCATCGGCGGGATCTTCTTCGATGATTTGAACGAGAGCGGTTTCGATTCGTGCTTCGAGCTTGCTCGCAGCGTCGGCGACCATTTTCTTCCGGCCTACCTTCCTATTATCGAGCGCCGGAAAGATCTTCCTTACGGCGAGCGCGAGCGGGATTTCCAGGCCTATCGCCGCGGCCGCTATGTGGAGTTCAATCTCGTCTATGATCGCGGCACGCTGTTCGGCTTGCAGTCGGCGGGCCGCGCCGAGTCGATATTGATGTCCTTGCCCCCGCTCGTGAAGTGGCGTTATGACTGGAAGCCCGACCCGTCGAGTCCGGAAGCGAGACTCTATCGGGATTTCCTGCGTGCTAGGGATTGGCTCGGAGAATGATCATAGTGAGAGGAGCTCATGGATACACGCAAGCTTGGAAAAAATGGGCCCGCCGTCTCGGCGCTGGGCCTGGGCTGCATGGGAATGACGGGAATCTACGGCGAGCCGAACGAGCCCGAGTCGATCGCGACCATTCACCGCGCTATCGATCTCGGCGTCAACCTGATCGTCACCTCGGACGCCTACGGGGCGGGAAACAACGAGGAACTGGTCGGGCGCGCGATCAAAGGCAAACGCAACCGCGTGCTCCTCGCCACGAAATTCGGGAACGTGGGCCTGAGCGGTTTCAAGCTTCCCGAAGGCCTTTCGGCGGGTCATCCTGGCTACGTGCCCCAGGCTTGTGATGCTTCGCTCAAGCGCCTCGGCGTGGAAGTGATCGATATCTACGGGCTGCATCGCGTCGACCCCAGGGTGCCGATCGAGGATACCGTGGGCGCAATGAAAAAGCTGGTCGACCAAGGCAAGGTGCGCTATCTCGCGCTTTCCGAGGCGGGCGCGGCTACCCTCCGGCGCGCGCACAAGGTGCATCCGCTGGTTGCGCTCGAAACCGAATACTCGCTGTGGTCGCGCGACGTGGAAAAGGACATCCTCCCGGCCTGCCGCGAACTCGGGATCGCCTTCATGGCGTATTCGCCTCTCGGCCGCGGGTTTCTCACCGCCACGATCAGGACGCTGGACGCGCTCCAGCCGAAGGATCGCCGTCGCGATCATCCACGCTTCAATCCCGACAACCTCAAACGCAACGTCGCCCTGCTGCAACCGCTCGAATCGATCGCCGCCGCCCACAAGGTCACACCGGCGCAGGTGGCGCTCGCCTGGGTGCTTGCTCAAGGACCAGAGGTCGTGCCCATCCCGGGAACGAAACGACGCAATTACCTGGAACAAAACGCGGCCGCAGTCGGCTTGGCTTTGAGCGCGGCGGAAATCGCGCAACTCGCGAAGATGTTTCCTCCCGGGGTTGCCTCGGGCACCCGCTATCCGGAGAAACAGCTCGCCGGGCTCGGCATTTGAACCTAATCGGGCAGGACCCTCAGTCCAACGCCCGTTGTGCCGGCCCGAGGTCGGCGCTCGCGCGGAAATGCCGGTTGGCTTCTTCGGTTCGCCCGATGCGCTCGAAAAGGCGCGCGAGCGCGACGTGTGCCGCTTCTGTCGGCTGCGTGGCGAGGCTTGCCTCGAGGTAACTTTGAGCCTTTCCCCACAACTCGCGCTGCACGCATAAGCGGCCCAGCGTCAGCAACAATTCCGCTTCTCCCGGACGCTCGCTCAGCCATCGCTCGGCCCGCTCGAGCCGCTCGAACGCGTCCTCGTCGGTGCATTCTCCATAGAGCAGGGCGAGCGCGCCGTCCCAGTCCTTCTCAAGCGCTTCCTCGATGATCCGGTGGGCCTTGCGACAATCCCCGAGCTCGATGAAGGCGCGCGCGGCCGCAGCCGCTATCTTGGGACGCAAGCGCTCGGAGCGCGGCGTGTCCTCCCAATGTCGAGCGAGGCCTTCCCGATCTGTCTTGCGCGACAGTATCGCAACGCGGGCGTTGACGCGCACGCTATCGAGGGCTTCCGGCGGCATCGCATCCCGTTTCTCCAGTAAATTCGCCAGGCGCAGGACTTCGTCCCAATTTGCCATGCCCTGCTCCGCGCGCAGCGACAGCAACAGTGCCGCGACATGCCGAGGCCGGCCCGCGTTCAGTTCGCGCAGCACGGCTCGCGCTTCGCGGAAGCGCCTTTCCTCCAGCAAGAGCTCCGCCGCAGTCATCAAACGCGCGAGACGCCATTCGCCGTCCCCTTCCTTCGCCCGCTCGAGCCACTGATCGCGCCGGCCGAATTGCCGCAGTTTCTGCGCCGCACGTGCTGCAAGAAGACTCGCGAGACCCGGGGCCGTGCCCAGTTCGGCCGCCCCTGAGGCGAGTTTCTCAGCGCGGACAAATTGGCCCTCGAAGAGCGCCTGTATCGCCCCCAGCGCCGCTGCGCGCCCTTTTTCATCCCGCCGTCGTTCACGAAAAGCGCGCACATGCGAAGGAAGCCTCAGGGCATGCCACACTGCTCTGAGCAGAAAGTAACCGGCTGCGAAGACAAGGATCAGAAGAACGGCGAGCAGGTTGAGCGAAATCTCGACGCGCCACGGATGCAGGACGAACAGCGCGTAAGCGCCGTGGCCTCGCATCGCCAGCGATAGGGCCACGGCGAGCGCCGATAGGACAAGCAACCAGAGCAAGCCTCTCATTGCCCGGCCTGCTTCCGAATTGGCTTGTAACCGCGCACCGCCGCAAGGCTTTCGCCGATCGTCGGAAGCGAGACCCCTATGCCGCCTGAGCCGAGCTGCTTCAGGCTCACCGCCATCGCCGCGGCGGCGCGAGAACGCGTGTCGAAGTATCGCGCAAGCCAGCTTGCCGCGACATTCACGTCGCTACGGTAGGTGGTTTCGTCGCGCGCAAGCAGCGCAAGCCGCGCGTTCAGCAGGCGCAGTTTCAGGTTCTCGCGCAAGAAAAACGCCTGCGGCGGGCTGAGCAACGCCGGGTCGGAGCCTTCCATGTTCTGGATTCTGACGAGCTGCTTGAGCTCGCCGAGCAACTCCGCGACCAGCCTTTCCCATAACCCATCGGCCTCACGCTTGGCGGCGGCCGTCGCCTGCGGGCGAGCTTCCTGCACGAGCGGCAGGGAATCCACGCCCGCGATCAACTGATCCAGTTTCACGGCAATTCCCGGAACATCCAGGCCGGGCGCGGTCTTGAGGCGTTCGACGTCGCGGGCGAAAACCTTGCGCAGCGGCAGGAACTGGGGGCGGCCCGAGCGCGCGAGGCGCGCGTCGGCCGTCTGCAACGCGGCCAAGGCCACCTGGACGTTGCCGGTGAGCTGCAGTTGTTGCGAGGCAATGGTAAGGATCTGCTCGATTTCGGCGAGCACCCATTCGTCGCGGCTGCGCGATAGCTCCTGGTAGAGCGCGTCGAGGCCGATCTGCTGACTCTGAAATTCCGCGAACTTCAACTCGATTTGCGCGAGCCTCGCCTGCGCCTCGCGCGCCGCTTCCTGTGCCTGTCTCGCACTCAGGCGCGCGTCGCGGCTGTCGGACTCGCTTTCGCGCACGCGTTGAGCAAGCTCATCGCGCAACGCGCCGATGCGGTTGTGACCTTCGTACCACTGCCAAGCGAAAAGCAGCGCGACCAACCCGAATGCGGCCGCCGTCGGTAAAACGCGCCAGGCTTCGAGCTTCGAAGCTCGCTCGGTCCCGGATGCGGGTGGAGTGTCGTTTTCCATACGTGAGCTGGCTCCTGATGAGAGGCGATCATACTTTAGCAAAAAAAGCCGCCATCTCCGCTACGGTGCGGTCGTCGCCGCTCCCCGTCACGACGATCTCCCGCACGTCGAGCTTGCGCGCGGCAAGCGCGATCCGCGGATGCGGAACGAACACCGGAGTCGCGCGCAAGTATCCCCTGCCCGTAGGGCCCAGCATTTCGAAGAAATTCGCCAAGCCTTCGGCGCTGGTAATCGAGACCGCTTCGATTCCACCCCTCTGCCAGCGGGCGAGGAGCCCTCCCGCGTCGGCGTCGGGCCGCGCGCGGCGGTAGCATTCGGCGTACTCGATTCGCGCGCCCCGTGCTTCAAGTCTCGTTCGCAGCCATTCGCGCCCGCCCTGCCCGCGAAAGATCACGACCGAGCGCCCCTTCAGATCCTGCAGTTCGGGAAGTTCGGCGAGCGCCTCGCTGTCGGCCTCGCCAGCAGGCGCTATCACCGCATGGAACCCTCGTTCCTCGAGTGCACTTGCGGTCCCGATCCCCACAGCGGCCACGCGTAGGCCCTTCGGCCAGTTCCGGCTCGCCATGACCATCGCGTGCCCCCGCATCGCCGCCGTCGGACTGACGAAAACCGCGAGCTGAAATCCGTCCAGGCGCGCAACCAGACTCGAGACCGCTGCTGCATTTTCCGGAGGCAGGATCTCGATGGTGGGAAAGAGAATCGGGTCTGCACCTGCGGCGCGGATTCGCTCGGCAAGCGCCAAAGCGTGCTCCCGCGGGCGAGTGACCACGATACCGCGGCCCGAAAGCGGTCCTGCGATCATGGCAAAGACGCGAGAATCGCATCTGCGCCGAGGGCCCGCAGTTTTGCCGCGAGCATCTCGCCCAGTTTTTCCGGCGTCGCGATCGGGCCGCTCAATTCCGCGCGCACCACCTTGCTGCCGTCGGGCATCGCCACGAGGCCCCGCAGGCGAATCTCCGCCCCGTTTGCCACGGCGTATGCCGCGAGCGGCAGCTGGCAATCGCCCGACAATGCGCGGCTCAGCGCACGCTCGGCGAGTACGCAGGCCGATGTCTCGAAGTCCCCGAGAGGAGCCAGTCGCTGCCGCAGCTCGCCTTGGTCCTCCCGGCATTCGATCACGAGCGCGCCCTGCCCAGGCGCGGGCAAGCTCTGCTCGGGCTCGAGCATCGCTCGGATTCGCGCCGCGAGACCGAGCCGCTTGAGCCCCGCTGCGGCGAGCACGACTGCCTGGAACTCCCCCCGATCGAGCTTCGCCAGTCGCGTGTCGAGATTGCCGCGCAACGGATTCACCATCAGCTCCGGATGGCGCTCGCGCAACTGCGCCTCGCGCCGCAGGCTGGAAGTTCCAACGATGCTTCCCGGCGGCAACGCTTCGAGGCTCGCGCTCAGGTTCGATACAAGGCAGTCGCGCGGGTCCTCTCTCGCGGTGATCGCCGCCAGGCAAAAGCGCTCGGGCAGACGCATCGGAACGTCCTTCGCGGAGTGCACGGCAAGATCGGCCCGCCCGTCCTCGAGCGCGGCCTCGAGTTCCTTGACGAAAAGGCCCTTGCCGCCGATCTGGGCGAGGGGCCGGTCGACGATCTGGTCGCCTCGCGTCGTGATGCCGAGGATGCTCATCTCGCAATGCGGATACAGGCGCTTGAGCTCGCCTGCGACATGCTCGGACTGCCACATCGCGAGCCGGCTCCTGCGCGACGCAATGACGATTCGTTCAGAACCCTGACTCAACTCTTGTTCCCTAGCTCACCAGCGACTTGACCTGCGCCCATAGCCTGCGGCTCACCGGCAGCCTTTCGTCGAGGCCCTCCAAGACCACCGACCATCCGACTTCGCCTTCGGTCTCGGCGGCGCGCTCAACACCGCGGATCCATCGCCGCGCCACCAGACAATTGCGATGAATTCGCACGAACACGCCGCTGAATTCCTGCTCGAGCTGCGTAAGCGACTCCTCGACCAAGTGCTCACCGGCGCGGGTCCGCAGCGTGACGTATTTGAGCTCGGCTCTGAGATAAATCACATCCGAGACACGCACGAGAGTCATGCGCCCGCGCTCGGCAACGCTGAAGTAGCGCCGCGGAGCCGGATCGATGCTCTCGAGCACGCCGCGCGCCAACTGTGCGCCGTTTGCGGCCTTCTTCAGAGCGGTGAGAAGCCGCACCGCGCGAACCGGCTTGGTCAGGTAGTCCACGGCGTTGACCTCAAACGCCTCGACCGCGTACCTATCGTGCGCAGTGACGAAAATCACGGCGGGCGGCCGCTCCAGAACCTGCAGATGCCTTGCAAATTCGATTCCGCTCATTTCAGGCATGTGGATGTCGACCAGGACGATCTCCGCTTCCGCCGCGGCGACGATTTGCAGGCCCTCCACTCCGTTCGCCGCTTCGCCCGCGATAGAATGCGGCAGTTCCCCGCGGCAGTCCTCCAGAAGCTCGCGTAGGCGGCTGCGAGCCGGTTCCTCGTCGTCGACGATGACCACTCGGAGCGGGGTCATAGGCTGGTGCGATAGGGCATTGCAATGCCGATCTCGAAGCGGCCGTCGACGATACGCGTGTCCAAGCTTGCCTCGACGTCGAAATGGAGCTGCAGGCGCTCGCGGATGTTGGCGAGCGCCATGTGATTTCCCTGGCGGTGTTGATAGTCCTCGTGGTAGGGATTGGCCAAATGCAGCCAGAGGCGGTCGTCCCGACGCTCGATGCGCACCTCGATCACGCCGGGCGCGATTCCCGGCTCGATTCCGTGGTAGACGGCGTTTTCCACCAAGGGCTGCAGGAGCATCGGCGGCACGAGAGCCTCCTCGATCGCCGGATCCAGCCGCCAATCGACCCGGAGGCGCTCTCCCAAGCGCAACTGCTCCAAGTTGAGGTACTGGCGGCACAACGCGAGTTCGTCTCCGAGAGCGATCAGCTGACGGTTGTCGACCATGACAGTGCGGAACAGCTCCGCCAGATCCTCCAGAGCGCCCTCGGCTCGCTTCGGATCCTTGCGAATCAGCGAAAGCACGGCGTTCAGGGTGTTGAAGAGGAAATGCGGACGGATACGAGCCTGAAGCGCCTGCAGCCGCGCCTCGGAAATCGCCGGCGAAAATGCCCGGTTGCGAAGGTGAAAATACCAAGCGATCGCTCCTGTTCCCAGCCCCGCGTGGCCGAGGCTCCACGCGAGTTCGCGCCACTCACCGCTTCCGCCGAGCAAGGTTTGGAACGGGAAGAGCGCGGCGGTTACCGCAAGCACGATCGCAAGGACCGCCAGCAAACCATGAACGTACGCGAGCCGCTCGAGCAGCGTGGACCCCGCGTAAAGCACGATCACCACGATGAGCAATATCGGTTCGAGCGACCCTGCGATCTCGGTGACTTTCGCGGCGAACTCGCCGATCTCCCGCGAGCGCGCCAGAGCGAAAAGCAGGGCGAGCGCGTTGACGGAAAGCAGGATGCGCGAAATCACACCCAGATTGCGGAAGTCCGGCAGGGCGTAGGGCAGGTCGTTTTGCCGTATACTTTGCACTTTTGTGCGGACGCAAAAGTCGACGCTTGCGGCGATGAACCGCGCGCTTCACGACTTCGGTGCATTTTACAGGCAACCATGACAGCGAAGCCCAAACCCGGCAAGAAACTCTGGTCCGGGCGGTTCGCCGAACCGGTATCCGAGCTCGTCAGGCGCTACACCGCGTCGGTCCGTTTTGACCGGCGCCTCGCGCCCCACGACATCGGGGCGTCTCTTGCGCATGCGCGCATGCTCCGCGCCGTTAGGATCTTGACGGCGACGGATCTCAAAGCGATCGAGCGCGGCCTTTCCAGGATCTCCCGCGAAATCGAAGCGGGACGGTTTCGCTGGTCGCTCGCGGCCGAGGATGTCCACGTCAATATCGAGCGGCGGCTGATCGCTCTCGTCGGGGAGGCCGGCAAGCGCCTGCACACCGCCCGCTCGCGCAACGACCAGGTCGCAACCGACCTGCGTCTGTGGCTGCGCGAGGCGATCGACGAGATCAGGGGCCTCGTGCGAAAGCTGCAGCGGGAGCTCCTCGATCAGGCGGAAAAACATGCCGCCACCGTGATGCCGGGTTTCACCCACCTGCAGGTCGCTCAACCGGTGACTTTCGGGCATCACCTGCTTGCGTATTTCGAGATGCTCGAGCGCGACCGCGCGCGCCTTGCCGACTGCCGGCGGCGCGTGAACTGCCTCCCGCTCGGCGCGGCGGCGCTCGCCGGAACCTCCTTTCCGATCGACCGCGCGAAGGTCGCGCGCGAGCTGGGGTTCGAAACGGTGAGTGAAAACTCGCTGGACGCGGTCTCCGATCGCGACTTCGCGATCGAATTCTGCGCCTGTGCGGCGCTTGCGATGGTCCACCTCTCGCGCTTTTCCGAAGAGCTGATTCTCTGGAGCAATCCGCGCTTCGGCTTCATCGCCCTGCCGGATCGCTTTTGCACCGGATCGTCCATCATGCCCCAGAAGAAGAACCCCGACGTTCCGGAGCTCGCGCGCGGCAAGACTGGGAGGGTCGCAGGCGATCTCGTCGCGCTGCTCACCCTGATGAAGGGACAAGCTCTTGCGTACAACAAGGACAATCAGGAAGACAAGGAGCCGCTGTTCGACGCGGCGGATACCCTGCGCGATACGCTCGCCGTTTTCGCCGAGTTGATCGCCGGCATCCAGGTCAACGCGGCTGCGATGCGGGCTGCGGCCAAGGAAGGCTTCGCCACGGCGACAGACTTTGCCGACTACCTGGTAAGAAAGGGGCTCGCGTTTCGCGACGCTCACGAAGCGGTCGCGCGGGCGGTGCGCTTCGCCGAAAAATCGGGCCTGGGTCTGGAGCAGTTGCCGCTTACGGAGATGCGCCGTTTTTCTTCCAAAGTGGAAAAAGACGTCTACCGCGTACTCACGCTCGAGGGCTCGGTCGCGAGCCGCTCGCACATCGGCGGCACCGCGCCCGCGCAGGTGCGTGCCGCGATCAGCCGCGCGCGCAAATTGCTGAAGGCCGACCCGGCACCGTGATCCCGCAGTGATGGGAGGCCCCTCGGGAGAGCTTCTCGCCGCACTGCAGACATCCGTTTCAGATGCCGCGGGCTCGTTTCGAATCGAGCGCACGACGCCTGTCGCGGGAGGTTGCATCCATCGATGCTTGCTGCTCGAGGGCGGTGGTCGCAGGTACTTCGCCAAAACGAACGCCCGCTCGGAGCTCGACAATTTCGCTGCCGAGGCTGACGGCCTCGCTGCGCTTTCCGCGGCTGGCGCCCGAGTTCCCGTCCCGCTGTGCCAGGGACAAGCGGGCGAGCAAGCATTCCTGGTGCTCGAGCACCTTGAGCTGCGCGGAAACGGCGATTACGCGGCTCTCGGGCGCTCGCTCGCCAAGGTGCATTCAATCCGCGGCGAATCCTTCGGGTGGCGGCGGAACAACTACATCGGGAGAACGCCGCAGCTCAATCAGTGCTCGCCGTCGTGGAGCGACTTCTGGTGCGAAGCGCGGCTCGGACCTCAGCTCGACCTAGCGAGGAAAAACGGCTTCGGGGAAAGTCTCTTGAAAAAAGGGGAGCAGCTTGCTGAAGCGGTACCCGGACTGCTTTCCGAACATGCGCCTACTGCATCGCTCCTGCACGGGGATCTATGGAGCGGAAACGCGGGCTTTCTCGCGGACGGTGCGCCGGTCCTTTTCGATCCGGCAGTTTATTGGGGAGACCGCGAAGCAGACCTTGCCATGACCGAACTATTCGGCGGGTTTCCGCAAGATTTCTATTCCGCCTACGCGGAGGCGGCGCCCCTAGCCCCAGGTTATGCGGTCAGAAAGACGCTGTACAACCTGTACCACGTGCTCAACCACGCGAATCTGTTCGGCGGCGGCTACGCGGCGCAGGCCGAGCGGATGATCGAGCGCCTCCTTGCGGAGGTGCGATAAGGCGCTCAATCCTCTAACTAGGAAGTGGTCTTTTCGCCAGTGAGAAGCTTCTGCAACTCTCCGGACTGGTACATCTCGCGCATGATGTCGGACCCGCCCACAAACTCTCCGTTGACGTAGAGCTGGGGGATGGTGGGCCAATTGGCGTAGTCCTTGATGCCTTGACGGATTTCCGGCTCCTCGAGCACGTTGACCGTAAAGACTTGATCCACCCCGCAGGCCTTCAGGATCTGCACGGCGTTGGCGGAGAAGCCGCATTGCGGAAATTGCGGGGTCCCTTTCATATAGAGTACGACCGGATTTCCAGTCACTTGCTGCTTGATGCGTTCTTGCGCGTCCATATCTTCTGACCCTCAAATACCCGATAAAAACCGTCGGAAATTGTACCGCTCGCTCTAAACGCGGTCAACCGCGCCAAACACCCGCGCACGCGCGCGGCCATCCCGCGAGGTCATGAAAATCGGTGACTGCGGCATAACCCAGCGCGCTGAGGAGCTTGACACAACGATCTCCCTGATCGTACCCATGCTCCATGAGCAACCAGCCGCCCGGCCGGAGCCGGTTTTGCGCACGCACGGCAATCTCCCGGATGCAGGCAAGCCCGTCCCCGCCGCCGACCAGGGCGAGGCGCGGCTCGAAGCGCACGTCGCCTCGTTCCAGATGAGCGTCTCCCGCGGCGACGTAAGGCGGATTTGACACGATCAGGTCGAACTGCTCCGGCCCGAGCGCATCGAGCCAATCGCTGAGAACAAAGGCGATCTCGACCCCGTGGTCGCGCGCGTTGCGGCGCGCGAGGGCGAGGGCCGCCTCGGAAACATCCGTGGCGACGATTCCGAGCCCGGGTCGCTCGGTAGCGAGAGCGATGGCAATCGCTCCGCTGCCCGTTCCGAGCTCCAGCACGCGCGCAGGCGCGGGAAGTCGCTCGAGCGCAAGCTCGACCAGGCGCTCGGTTTCCGGGCGGGGGATCAGGACCTCCGGGGTCACCCGCAGTGCCAGGCCGTAGAACTCCCGCCAGCCCGTAATGTAGGAAACGGGTTCGCCCGCGCGCCGCCGTGCGAACCGAGCGTGCGCAGAGCGCGCTCTGGATGAATCGACCGCTTCTTCGGCGCGAGCGATGAGCCGGACGCGCTCGCAGCCGAGGACCGAGCAAAGCAACAACTCGGCTTCCAATCGCGGCAATCCGGACTCGCGCAGCAAGCCGCCGATCGTTGCGCCTGTTTCGACCGCATTCACTCCGGGACCTGTTTTCAGCGCTCTTCGGCGAACGCGGCGAGCTGCTCGGTCTGGTGCTCTGCGAGCAGCGCCTGCGTCAGCTGGGAAAGATCGCCGTCCATGATGTCGTTGATCTTGTAGAGGGTAAGACCGATGCGGTGGTCGGTGACTCTTCCCTGCGGAAAATTATAGGTGCGGATGCGCTCGGAACGGTCGCCCGAGCCGATCAAGGATTTGCGCGTGGCGGCTTCCTTCGCCTGCTGCTCGCGCCGCTGCTTGTCCTTGATGCGCGCGGCAAGCACCGCCAGCGCTTTTTCCTTGTTCTTGTGCTGCGAGCGGGCGTCCTGGCATTCCACGACGATGCCGGTCGGTAGATGAGTGACTCGCACGGCAGAGTCGGTCTTGTTGACGTGTTGGCCACCCGCGCCCGAGGCGCGGTAGGTGTCTATTCGAAGGTCCGAGGGATTCAGTACGACGTCGCCGATTGCGCTCGCCTCGGGCAGGACGGCTACGGTGCAGGCGGAGGTGTGGATGCGGCCCTGGGTCTCAGTAGCGGGGACTCTCTGGACGCGGTGGCCGCCGGATTCGAATTTGAGCTTGGAGTAGGCGCCTTGCCCGATAATGCGCGCGATGATCTCCTTGTACCCGCCGGCATCGCCCGGCGATTCGGATATCACCTCCACCTGCCAGCCTTGGCGTTCCGAATAGCGCGAATACATCCGAAATAGATCTCCCGCGAAGAGCGCCGACTCGTCTCCGCCGGTTCCCGCGCGGATCTCGAGGAAAATATTGCGCTCATCGTTGGGGTCCTTCGGCAGGAGCAGCTTCTGCAGCTCCGATTCGAGCGCGGCGAGCCGCTCGCGGCCTACTTTGATCTCGCTTTCCGCGTAGCTTCTCATTTCGGGATCGTCGAGCAGCTCTTGCGCTTCGGCGACATGCTGCACGGTGTCGCGATACTTGTTGAAAAGCTCGACCACGGGCTCGAGCTCCGCATGCTCGCGCGAAAGCTTGCGAAACTGCTCCAGGTCGCGCGTCGCGCTCTCGGAAGAAAGAAGCGCGCCGATGTCCTGGAGCCGCTGGCGCGCTTGATCGAGCTTGGCCGCGATGCTGGTCTTCATCGACTCACGAGCGGACGCCCGAGCTAATCGCCCGAGCGCAGGCGATACAACCGTGCTACGAGCGCCTTGAGCGACTCGGCTGCCTCGCCACTTTGGTTGAGAGCCTCGGTAGGAGCGTGCATCAATTTGTTGGTAAGGCCGTGCGAGAGCGTCTCGAGCACTGTTTTTGGATCGTCGCCCCGGGCGAGCATCCGCGCGGCACGCTCGACTTCGCGGCAGCGCGCTTCCTCGGCCGATTCTCGCAGCTGGCGGATGAGCGGCACCATTTCGCGCGTCTTCATCCAGTGCAGGAAGGACCCGACCTGCGACTCGATGATCGCCTCGGCCTGCGCGACGGCCGACTGGCGCGCGTCGATGCCCTCGCGCACCGTCGCGGCGAGGTCGTCGATGGTATAGAGAAATACATCGTCCATCCCCGCCACCTCGGCTTCGATGTCCCGGGGGACGGCGAGGTCTACCATGAAAACCGGACGGTGGCGGCGAGCCCGGACCGTGCGCTCCATTGTGCCCTTGCCGATGATCGGCAGCGAGCTCGCGGTGCAGGAAATGATGATGTCGTATTCCGGCAAGCGCTCGGGCAGGTCGCGAAGCTCGATCGACTCCGCGTTGAAGCGGCGCGCAAGCGCTTCAGCCCGATCCAGCGTGCGGTTCGCCACCGCCATGCCGCGCGGCCGCTGCGCGGCGAAGTGGGTTGCGGCGAGCTCGATCATCTCGCCCGCGCCGATCAGCAACACCTTCTGCTCGGCGAGGCTCGGAAATATCCGGCCGGCGAGCTTCACTGCGGCAGCCGCCATCGAGACGACGTTGGCGCCGATTCCGGTATTGCTGCGCACTTCCTTCGCCACCGCAAAAGAGCGCTGGAAAAGCTTGTTGAGAAGCGTCCCGAGCGTACCGGCGGACTCGGCGACTCGAACCGCCTCTTTCATCTGGCCGAGGATCTGCGGTTCGCCGACCACCATGGAATCGAGACCGGAGGCGACGCGAAACGCGTGCCGAACCGCTTCGCCCTGCGGGAGGGTATAGAGGTAGGGCTTGAGCTCCTGGGGCTGGACGCGGTGATAGCCGGCGAGCCATTCGAGTGCGGCCTGCGGTTCGCCCAGTGCGCAGTAAAGCTCGGTGCGGTTGCACGTCGAAAGGATCGCAGCCTCCCTGACCGGCTCGCGCAGGGTCAGCTCCGCAAGCGCCGATCGAAGGCGCTCGGCGTGAAACGCCACGCGCTCGCGTATCGCAAGGGGAGCGGTCTGATGATTCAATCCGAGCGTGAATAGCTGCATGTCGCGAGCAGGTCTACGTGACCTGCTATTATAAGCTAGCAAGTTCGGAGGCCAGCAGGAGTGACTGCGGCCAAGGCGTTCGGCCCAAACAATTTGCGTTGGGAGAGGCGAAATGACCGAGCTTCCTCCTCAGCTACGACAGGTCCGGGACTTTTTCTTCAAACAGGCCCTGGCGCTTTCACCGGAGCGCACCTACCTTCACCAGCCGGAGCTCATCAAGAACCAGACGATCTTCCGGCTGGAGGATCTCCGCAAGCACCTCAACAATCCTTTCCTGGATCTGGACTTCGTGCAGATTATCGACCGGGGCCAGTTGGTCGACCTACGCGCGGCACGCTGTTTCAAGATCGTGCAGCGGCGTCAGATCGAGTTCGTCAACCGTCTTGTACTGCAGCAGCATCTGGAAAACGGAGCCGCGTGCCTGCTTGAGGGCGTCGACATCCTAGAACCGCAAGTCAACTTGCTGGCAGCCGCTCTCGACCGTGCGCATTCATGCACCTTTAGCAACGCGGTCGTGTTCTTTTCTCAACGCGGCAGCGAAGCATACCGGGGTCATCTTGATACTGATGACGTGCTCGCGATTCATCTTGCGGGGGCGAAAAAGTGGCGCCTGTACGGACGCCAATCGCCGCGACGCACCCACTTGGTCGAGCTGGGGGAATCGGAAATGGGGCCGCTCGATGCCGAGGTGGTCATGCACGCCGGAGACGTATTGTTCCTGCGCAGCGGCACGCCCCACCAGGTCGAAACGGTCGGCGACTATTCCCTGCACCTTTCCTTTGACCTGTGCGACCGCGCCGCGGGCATCGAAACCTTGTTCGATCTGCTGCTCAAGCGTTACGACCGCGATTCCTTGCGGCCGTATGGCGCCGTAAGCGAGGTGCTAGAAAAAGTAGCCTCCTTGGGCCGAACCGAGGACTTCAGGCGCGAAATCGAGGCCCTTCAGCAGCAGCACAAGGCCGGCTACGAAGAATTCCGAAGATCGGTCGCTGCGAGCCGCGTGAGTTTTTTTGACTCCCTCATCGCCGCGGAAGAAACCAAAACCCAGCAGCGCTGAGCCTGATGGACGTCATCGGGTGGATGGTGGCCAAGGCCGGAATCGAACCAGCGACACACGGATTTTCAGTCCGCTGCTCTACCAACTGAGCTACTTGGCCGGGCCGGTGCGTCCGGAAACCGGAGCGCGCGGAAAAGAGCGCGGATTATAAGGGCAATTCGCCTGCTCGCCAAGAATCGGGGAACGGCCCATCCGCTCCAGAACCGCGAGGATGAGCGCGAGTCCCATGAGGCTGCCCGCGTAGATGCCATAGATCTACCGGAGATGAGTGCGCGAGAAACCAGGCGGGGCCACGATGGCCCCGCCTGAGACAGCAATTACGAGCGAACAGCTTGGGCCTTGTCGGAAAGCCAAATGCGGTTGTGACGCGTTTCCGGCATTATGAACAGGCAGATGATGAAACACACCGCCGGCACCACAATGGGGTAGATCAAGGCGGAGCCCACGCTTCCGGTGGACAGAAATGCGGCTGAGGTGATGAAAGGCACTAAACCCCCGCCCCAGCCGTTGCCGATGTGGTAGGGCACGGAAACGGAGGTATAGCGGATCCGGCTTGGAAAGTACTCTGCCAGAAACGCCCCGACCGGGCCGTACACCATACCCACGTAGGAGACCAGGATGAATATGATGAAGACGGCGATCGGATAGTTGACTGCGCCGGGGTTCGTGACCGATCCGAGCCACGCATACAGGGGGTAATACGTCAGGGCTGCCAGCAACATTCCCCCGAGAATGACCGGCTTCCGGCCGATGATGTCGGAGAGCCACCCGAACAGAATCAGCGTCGGCGACGCGAGGAGCAACGCAGCGCCGACAATGTAGCTGGAGGTCAGCACGTCGAGCATTTTCACCGTCTGCAGGAAGTAGAGCGCCCAGAATTGGCCGCTGTACCACACCACGCCCTGCCCGATCAAAACCACGATGGCGACCCCGACGAATTTGATGTTGGAACTCAGGAACGCTTCCTTCCACGGGTTTTTTACCATCCCGCCTTTTGCCTTCATTTCCTGGAAGATCGGTGTTTCCCCCAGTTGCAGCCGAATGTAGATGGCCATCATCACCAGCAGGAAAGAGATCAGAAACGGAATCCGCCAGCCCCATTCGTTGAAGGCGGCTTCTCCCATGTAGGTCCGCGTGCCTACGATCACCGCGAGGGAAACCACGATGCCCAGCGTCGGCGAGGTCTGCAGCCAGCCGGTGTAGTAGCCGCGGCGCTCGTCCGAAACGTGCTCGGCAACGTAAGTGATCGCGCCACCGTATTCCCCGCCAAGGCACAGCCCCTGGATCATTCTCAGGCCGAACAGAATAAAGGCGGCGGCAACGCCAATGGAGGCGAAGGTGGGTATCAGACCGATGGCGGCTGTCGCCAAGCCCATTCCGGTTAGAGTCACGATGAAGGTGTATTTGCGGCCCACCCGGTCGCCCAGCCATCCAAACAAGAAGGCGCCCAATGGGCGAATCAGGAAGCCGGCGGTGAAGAGGGCGATTGTGCTCAGCAGCGCCGCTACCGGGTGGGTCTTGTCGAAGAACTTGACCGACAGGATCGCGGCCAAGCTACCGAAGATGTAGAAGTCGTACCATTCAATGACGTTCCCCACGGCGGCGGCAATCACTACTTTGCGGAAATTTTTTGGGACCTCAATCGCCATAGCTGTCCTCCTCGTTTTTAGGAAAAACCCCCCTCAGCAATCTGGTTGGGTTGTCGAGTATTTTCACATGCCCCCGACAGCTTGCGCGCGATGCTAACAGGCAATGCGTGAGGTCGTCTAGCCCCTGGAGCCAAGCAGCTCGAGGACGGCGAAGAGCAGCCCCGGCTATCCGGAAACAAAAAGCCCGCCGAAGCGGGCTTTGGAGATCGACGGGGTTTGGGACGACTCCTGCTGCGGGAGAGGCCCCAACCCCGGAGCGAGTTACATATCCATCCCTTCCATCCCGCCCATTCCGCCCATTCCGCCCATTCCATGGGCATGGCCTCCGGCATTCTTCTTCTCTTCGACCAGCTCGGCAACCATCGCCTCGGTGGTGAGGAGCAGCCCGGCAACCGAAGCCGCGTTTTGCAGCGCGGTGCGGCTCACCTTGGTCGGATCGAGCACGCCCATCTCGACCATATCGCCGAACTGCTCGGTCTGGGCGTTGAAGCCGAAGTTGCCTTTCCCTTCCGCAATCTTGTTCATCACGACGGAAGGCTCGGCGCCGGAGTTGGCCACGATCTGGCGCAGCGGCTCCTCGAGCGCGCGTATCACGATCTTGATGCCTGCGTCCTGATCGGGATTTTCGCCCTTGAGCTTGTCGAGCGCTACCCGGGCGCGGATGTAGGCCACGCCGCCGCCGGCGACAATGCCTTCCTCGACCGCGGCACGCGTCGCGTGCAAAGCATCTTCGACGCGGGCCTTCTTTTCTTTCATCTCGACCTCGGTCGCCGCACCGACTTTGATCACCGCGACGCCACCTGCGAGCTTGGCTACACGTTCCTGAAGCTTCTCTTTGTCGTAGTCGCTGGTGGCTTCGTCGATCTGGGTGCGGATGTTCTTAACGCGCGCCTCGATCGCCTTGGGGTCGCCCGCGCCGTCGATGAGGGTGGTCTCCTCTTTCGCGACCTCGACGCGTTTCGCACGCCCGAGATCCTTGAGGGCAGCTTTCTCGAGGGTCAGGCCCACTTCCTCGGCGATCACCTGGCCACCGGTAAGGATGGCGATGTCTTCGAGCATGGCCTTGCGACGGTCGCCGAACCCCGGAGCCTTCACGGCGGAGGTCTTGAGAATACCGCGCAGGTTGTTTACCACCAGCGTCGCGAGCGCCTCGCCTTCGACTTCCTCGGCGACGATGAGAAGCGGTTTGCCGGACTTGGCCACCTGCTCCAGAATCGGCAACAGCTCACGAATGTTCGAGATCTTCTTGTCGTGCAGAAGAATGTAGGGCTCCTCCAGCACCGAAATCTGCTTTTCCGCGTTGTTGATGAAATACGGCGAGAGATACCCCCGGTCGAACTGCATTCCTTCGACCACCTCGAGCTCGTTCTGCAGACCCTTGCCGTCCTCGACGGTGATCACGCCTTCCTTGCCGACTTTGTCCATCGCATCGGAGATGATCTTGCCGATCGCCTCGTCCGCGTTCGCCGATATGGCGCCGACCTGCGCGATTTCCTTGCTCGTGGTGCAGGGCTTGGATAGCTTCTTCAGCTCCTCGACGACGGCGATGACCGCCTTGTCGATCCCGCGTTTTAGATCCATCGGGTTCATCCCTGAAGCGACGAACTTCATGCCTTCTTTCACGATCGATTGGGCGAGCACGGTCGCGGTGGTCGTGCCGTCCCCCGCAACATCCGAAGTCTTCGAGGCGACTTCCTTCACCATCTGAGCGCCCATGTTCTCGAACTTGTCCTTCAGCTCGATTTCCTTGGCGACCGACACGCCGTCCTTGGTCACGGTAGGCGCACCGAAGGAGCGCTCCAGCACCACATTGCGGCCCTTGGGGCCGAGGGTCACCTTGACCGCGTCGGCGAGGATATTGACCCCGGCTAGCAGCTTGTGTCGCGCGGACTCGTGGAAACGCACGTCTTTAGCAGGCATCGTTCACTCCTAAATTGGATTCGTTGGATTTACTTCGCGACGACGCCCATGATGTCGTCTTCGCGCATCACTAGATACTCGGTGCCTTCGACTTTCACCGCCTGGCCGGAGTACTTTCCGAACAAGATCCGATCACCGACTTTGACGTCGAGGGGACGCACTTTGCCGTCCTCGAGGATCTTGCCTTTGCCGACCGCAACGACCTCGCCTTGATCGGGTTTCTCTCCGGCGGTGTCGGGAATCACGATCCCGCCTGCAGATTTATTTTCCGCATCGAGGCGCTTCACTACGACGCGGTCGTGCAAGGGTCGAATCTTGGTCATCATTGGATGTCCTCCTTATTGAGAAAGTTAGCGACCACTAACTGTTGTGGCCATGAATAAATAGGGGAAACTACGTTGTTAGCACTCATCTCCATCGAGTGCTAATGATACGGGTGAGGCCGGCAAATTTCAAGCCCCGGCGACCTGCCCGCTCGATACACTTTTCTCCGGGGGTATTCACCGGGAGGTTGACGTTCTGCTGCGACGCCCCTGGCATGCGGGTCGCGTCATCGAATATTTTCTGGCGCCTTGCTGCGCCCGTTGGCGATAAGTAACTAAATTCCGAGAATAAACCTGTAATGTGCAGAAGTTGGATTACATAGATTTGCCAAAGTCTTGGCTTGACACAAGTTTCCCCCTTGGATTACAGTGCGGCGGTGTCGCTAAGACTCGATTTTCAAACCGGTTCCGGGCATTCAAGAGGGAGAAAGGGGCCTGCTCGATGAAACACCCTGCTCTGCGTTGCACGGTCGCGGCATTGCTGCTGTCGGGCGTGTGTTCTACGTATGCCGCGGACTCCTATTGGTACACGGGCCTGGGGGTGGGCGCCTCCCGCGTTCAGTTTTATCCCGCGGATTTCAATTTGGGCTTCAGCGAAAGAAAAAACGAGTTCGATGCCGGGTTCAAAGGGTTCATCGGCCACCAGATCAACCCGAACTGGGGGGCCGAGCTGAGCTATGCCACACTCGGTAAATTTCATTACAAGTACGATAATGGGTCGGGGGTCACCCAGGATGCCGTCTATAAGGTGACGGGCGTGGGGTTTTCGGCGGTGCCGACGGTTCCTTTCACCAGGAACTTCTCCGTCTACGGCCGATTGGGGGCGTTCTTTTCCCAGACAAGATTGACTTTTTACAATAGCGGTTTTGTCGTGGGTTCCGTCGGTCCCGGCCGCCAATTCAGCGATACCAGCTTCCTCAGCGGCTTCGGGGCACAATATTTCTCCGATGGCGAGAGCGGCGTACGCATCGAGTTCGAGAACTTCGGCAGGGTCGGCAGCAATTGCAGCCAGAACATCCCGGCAGGAACCTGCACCGGCCGCGCCAACGCGAAGATGATCTCGGCCAGCGCCATTTTCAAATTCTGAGCGCAATTCATTAAAAAAAGCCGGGGCTCACCCGGCCGCGTGTCCAAACCGCTATAGCCCCAGGTCCTTCCAGAGCCGGTCGACTCGATTTTTCACATCGGACTGCATCGCGATCGGCCGGCCCCAGACGCGTGAAGTTTCTGCGGTCCATTTGTTGGTGGCGTCGATTCCCATCTTCGATCCGAGCCCCGCGACCGGGCTCGCAAAATCGAGATAGTCGATCGGGGTATTTTCGACGATGAGCACGTCGCGATTCGCGTCCACGCGCGTGGTCAGCGCCCACACGACCTCCTTCCACTCGCGAATATCGACGTCGTCGTCGGTCACGATTATGAATTTGGTATACATGAATTGCCGCAATGTGCTCCAGATTCCGAACATCACCCGCTTCGCATGTCCTGGGTACTGCTTTTTCATGCTCACCACGGCAAGCCGGTAGGAGCACCCCTCCGGCGGCAGGTAAAAGTCCTCGATCTCGGGAAACTGCTTCTGCAGGATCGGCACGAACACTTCATTCAGCGCTGCGCCCAGCACCGCCGGCTCGTCGGGGGGCTTGCCGGTGTAGGTCGAGTGGTAGATCGGCTCGCGGCGCATAGTGACCCGCTCGACCGTAAACACGGGAAAGGCTTCCTTCTCATTGTAATAGCCAGTGTGATCTCCAAACGGACCTTCGACCGCCGTCTCCCCCGGCCGAATCGCGCCTTCGAGCACGATCTCGCTCGACGCCGGCACCTGCAGATCCGACCCGAGACAGCTTGCAAGCTCGGTGCGCGAGCCGCGCAGCAGGCCGGCGAACTGATATTCGGAGAGCGTGTCGGGTACCGGCGTAACCGCGCCGAGAATCGTCGCGGGATCGGCTCCGAGGGCCACCGCCACAGGAAAAGGCTCACCCGGCTGCGCCTCGGAATGCTCGCGAAAGTCGATCGCGCCACCGCGATGGGGAAGCCACCTCATGATGAGCTTGTCCGGAGCGATCAACTGCTGGCGGTAGATGCCGAGGTTCTGACGCGCCTTGCGCGGCCCGCGCGTGACCGTCAATCCCCACGTGATGAGCGGTCCTGCGTCGTCGGGCCAGCACGTCTGGATCGGAAGGCGCGCAAGGTCCACGTCCTTTCCCTCCCACACCTCCTGCTGGCACGGAGCGCCCGAAATTTCCTTCGGGGCCATGTGCATCACTTGTCTTCCGATCGGAATCCAGCGCTCGAGCACGTCGCGAAATCCCTTGGGCGGCTCTGGTTCCCTAAGGAACGCCAGCAGCTTTCCGATATCGCGCAGCGTTTCGCGTGGTTCCGCTCCTGGTTCTGCGCCCATGGCGAGGGCGACGCGGCGCGTCGTGCCAAACAGGTTGCCGAGCACCGGGATCACGTGGCCCTTGGGCCTCTCGAACAGCAAAGCCGGGCCGCCCGCCTTGAGCACGCGGCTGCAGACTTCGGTCATTTCGAGTTTCGGATCGACCTCAGCGCGCACCCGCTTCAGCTCGCCTGCGCGCTCGAGCTGCGACAGAAAATCGCGCAGGTCCCGGTATCTCATCTCTCTAGACGATCGTAGCTGTGGCGGCGCCGTCCAGCGAGATTCAGGTCCACGGGATTCCCCGCCTTATCGCGAAGTCGGCAAAAACTCCGCCAAAAATGATCGCGCCGACCCAGTTGTTCTGATTAAAAGCCTTGAAGCAGGCTACCCGGTCGCGGCCGCGGATGAGGCGATAGTGATGCGTCATGATTGCGGCCGCAGCGGCGAGACCCAGATAGTAGACCAGACCCAGCCCGCGGTGCAGGCCGATGCCTGCAAGCAGCGCAAGCGTCACGCCGTAGCAAACCATTACCGCAGGCACATCGTATCGTCCGAGGGTGATCGCAGCTGTCTTGATGCCGATGCGCAGATCGTCGTCGCGATCCACCATCGCGTATTCGGTATCGTAGGCAATCGCCCAGAAGATGTTGGCAAGGAGCAACCACCAGCCTTCGGCCGGGATGGTTCCGAGTATTGCGGCGTACCCCATCGGAATGCCGAAGCCGAACGCGATTCCGAGATAGGCCTGCGGAATCGCAAGAAATCGTTTGGTCAGGGGATAAGTCGCCGCAAGACCGAGCGCGGCAAATGAGAGAAGCACCGTAAGCCGATTGAGCGACAAGACCAGCCCGAAGGAGGCGAGTGTCAGCACTGAGGCGAGAATCCATGCTTCGCGTCGGCTCACCAACCCCGTGGCGAGCGGTCGGTTCCGCGTGCGCTCTACGTGAGCGTCATAGCGCCAGTCGGCGAGGTCGTTCATCACGCAGCCGGCCGAGCGCATGAGCAGCGTCCCCAACGCGAAGATCCAGACGATCCGCTCCTCCGGCCTGCCGTTGCTCGCGAGCCACAGCGCCCACAGCGTGGGCCACAGCAACAGTAGCGTGCCGATCGGCTTGTCGAGCCGCATCAGGCGCTCGTACAACGTCAGCCGGGCAGCAAGAGCGGCGAGATTCATAGCGAGAGCATTGTAGCCCTCAGGCGCAGTAGCCCTCAGGCCTCAGGCATTGAGAAAATCGGCACGCCCGCCGAGCCAGCGCTCGAGATGCCTTTCAGCAGAGCCGGGATGGCCAGCGAGGAGCGCGTCGGCCTCCGTGCGCGCCGATTCGATCAAGTCAGCGTCCTCGGTGAGATCTGCAAAACGCAAGAGCGGTGCTCCGCTCTGGCGGGCGCCGAGATATTCGCCAGGACCGCGCAGCTGGAGATCTTCGCGTGCGATGACGAATCCATCAGCATTCTCGAAAATCACTCGCAGCCGCTTGCGGGCGGCCTCCCCCAGAGGATTCTGATAGAGCAGGACACACACGGATTGCGTCGCGCCGCGTCCGACGCGTCCGCGCAACTGATGTAACTGCGCAAGTCCGAAGCGCTCCGCGTGCTCGATCACCATCAGCGAAGCGTTGGGGACATCCACACCCACCTCGATTACGGTCGTCCCCACCAGCAGCTTAATTGTGCCCGCCAGGAAAGCGGCCATCGTCTGCGCCTTTTCATCGGGCCTCAAGCGCCCGTGTATCAACCCGACTCTGAGTTCCGGAAATTCCCGGCTGAGCGTCGCGTGGGTATCGAGCGCCGTCTGCAGCTGCAGCTGTTCGGACTCCTCGATCAGGGGGCACACCCAGTAAGCCTGGCCACCGGCGCCGCAGGCCTCGCGGATGCGGCGCACCACCTCCGGGCGGCGTGAATCGGCGACGAGTTTCGTGACCACCGGCCTTCTTCCCGGCGGCAGCTCGTCGATGACCGACACGTCGAGATCGGCGTAGTAGCTCATCGAAAGGGTTCTCGGAATCGGCGTCGCGCTCATCATCAGCTGGTGCGGCTCCTCTCCCTTGGTGCGCAGCGCCAGCCGCTGAGCGACGCCGAAGCGGTGCTGTTCATCGACAACGGCAAGGCCGAGCGAACGGAATTCCACGTGCTCCTGGAACAACGCGTGAGTGCCGATAGCGACAGTGGCTCTTCCAGAGACTATCGCGGCACGCGCCGAGTCGCGCTCCTTCTTGGTTTGGTTCCCGGTGAACCACGCGATTTCCAGGCCGAGGGGCCCGAGCCACTCGCTGAACTTGCGAAAGTGCTGCTCGGCGAGGATCTCCGTGGGCGCCATCACCGCGGCCTGCAGCCCGTTTTCGATTGCGCGCAGAACGGCAAGCGCGGCGACTACCGTCTTGCCGCTGCCGACATCGCCCTGCAGCAATCGATGCATGGGATGAGGCTGCGCGAGATCGCGCTCGATCTCTCCCCAGGTCCGTCGCTGCGCTCGCGTCAGCTGGAACGGCAGCCGCCCGATCAGCGCGGAGGTGAGACGACGCGGCTTTTCGACCGGCGCCTCAAGCACGGGAGCCCTGCGCGCCTTGCGCTCGCGGTAGTGCTTGCGCATGGAGAGCTGCTGCGCCAGCAGCTCGTCGAATTTTATGCGCCTCCAGGCAGGCAGCGTGCGGCCGCTGAGAGCCTCCTGATCCGCTCCCGGGCGGGGATGATGCAGGGTGTCGATGGCCTCGAGAAAACCGCACAGGCCGAGCCGCTTCGACACTTCTTCAGGCAGCGTGTCATCGAGTTGTGCATGCGCGAGCGCGCCTTCGATCAGGCGCCGCAGCGCTGCCTGGCCAAGGCCGGCCGTGGTCGGATAAATTGGCGTCAACGCCGTCGGCAGCGGAGTCGCTCCATGCAGCACGCGAAAGCGCGGATGGATCATCTCCCCACCGAAAAAGCCTGCGCGCACTTCACCGAACGCGCGCACGCTCGCCCCGGGCTCAAGCGCCTTGGCCTGACTTCCATAGAAATTGAAGAAACGCAGCGCCAGTTCGCCCGTGGAGTCCTCGATGCGCGAGACCAGCTGGCGTCTCGGGCGGTACACGATCTCGGTCGAGCGCACCGTGCCTTCCACCTGGACTGGCAAGCCGGGAGGCGCGTTCGCGATCGGCGTGACGTGTGTCTCGTCCTCGTAACGCAACGGCAGGTGCAGCACCAGATCGAATTCGCGACGGATACCAAGTTTGACGAGCTTAGCGGCGACCGTCCGACTGCCCGAAGATCGAGGATTGAGGATTGAGGATTGAGCGTTCGGGACCTTGGAGGATTTTTCGTCAGCTCGCGATTTCGAAGAAACCTTCCCCCTCGACGCCCGGGTCGAAACCTTCCGCACGCCCGACCCTCGATCTCCGGTCCTCAACGCTGAAGTGCGAGGATCGCGTCCGCCTCGACCATCGCGCCGCGCGGAAGCGCCGCGACGCCGACCACGGCGCGTGCCGGATACGGCTTGTTGAAATATCGGGGCATGATCTCGTTGACGCGGGCGAAATGCGACAAGTCGATCAGATAGATGGTGAGCTTGACCGTATCGTCGAGCGATCCGCCACCGGCTTTCGCCACGGCCTTCAGGTTGCCGAAAACACGATGGATCTGGTTCTCGATTCCGTCAACGAGTTGCCCGGTTGCAGGGTCCAGCCCGATCTGGCCGGAAAGATAGAGCGTGTCGCCGGCGCGCACTGCCTGGGAGTAGGTGCCGATTGCAGCCGGGGCATCCAAGGTGGAAATTGTCGATCGTGTCATGTTGAGCATGAAGTCAACGGGAGGCAAGCGGTTATAATATCCGCGCTCGGCTGGGCGGCGCCAGCATCCCGGTATCCCCGATGACTTCGCAGCAGATCGTCAATCTCCTGAAGCTCGTGGGTACGCCCAGGGACGGCGCGCTCTTGCGTTTTTCCCTTGGAAGCGAATATCTGAAGTGCGCCGAATTCGAACCCGCCATCGCGCACCTTAGCGCGGCAGTCGAGAAGGATCCGGGGTATTCCGCGGCGTGGAAACTCCTCGGAAACGCGCTTGCAGAATATGGACGGGCCGATGAGGCGCTCGCTGCCTACCGCAAAGGCGTCGAGGTCGCGGAGGGCAAAGGTGACCGGCAGGCGGCGAAGGAAATGACCGTGTTCGCGCGCCGCCTCGAAAAGGCCATCGCATCGGGCAAGGCAACGCCCGCGCGCCCATGAGCGAGTTTGCGAATCTGCGCCAGAGGCTGTTCGGCAAGCCGCTCGACCCACTGGATACGAAGGCACGACGGCATATCGCGCTTGTCGCTTTTTTCGCCTGGGTGGGCCTGGGAGCGGACGGGATATCCTCCTCCTGCTACGGCCCCGAAGAGGCGTTTCGCGCGCTGGGCGAGCACACGGAGCTGGGCCTTTATCTCGCGCTCGCCACGGCAGTGACCGTATTCATCATCGCGCTCGCCTACAACCAGGTCATCGAGCTGTTTCCCACGGGCGGGGGCGGCTACCGGGTCGCCACGCGGCTGATCGGCCCTTACGCGGGCCTCACCTCGGGTGCCGCGCTCGTCCTCGATTACGTGCTCACCATTTCGATCTCGATAGCGAGCGGGGTCGACGCTCTGTTTTCGCTGTTTCCGCTCGGCTTCCAGCCGTACAAGCTTGCAGCCGAGGTCACGTTCATCGTGGCGCTCGTGCTGCTCAACCTGCGCGGGATGAAGGAAGCCATCACGGTGCTGCTGCCGATCTTTCTCGGTTTCATTCTCACGCACGCGTTCCTGATCGTGTACGGAGTGCTCTCCCATGCGACGGTGCTGCCGACTCTGGTGCCCGATGTTTGGCGCGGAACCTTGGAGCTTTCGGGCCAGCTCGGCTGGACGGGCGTCGCAGCGCTGCTCCTGCTCGCCTATTCGCAGGGGGGAGGCACCTACACTGGGATCGAAGCGGTGTCGAACAACGTCAACGTGCTCGCGGAACCGCGAGTGCACACCGGCAAGGTCACCATGCTCTACATGGCGCTGTCGCTCGCCTTCACCGCCGGCGGGATCATTTTGCTGTATCTGCTGTGGGGCGCGAGCCCGGTGGAAGGACAAACACTCAACGCAGTCGCTTTTGGAGCGATCATAGACAGCTTCGGCTGGGACGCCCGCATGGGCGGCGCTGCGCTGCTGGTGGTGCTTGCGCTTGAAGCAGGGCTTCTCTTCGTCGCCGCCAACACCGGATTCCTGGGCGGTCCCGCCGTGCTCTCCAACATGGCCGCCGATTCCTGGGTGCCACACCAATTCCGCTATCTGTCGACGCGGCTCGTCACCCAAAACGGCATTCTGGTCATGGGGCTCGGAGCGCTCATCATCCTTCTGTGGACCGGCGGCAGCGTTTCCACGCTCGTCGTCCTCTACAGCTTGAGCGTTTTCCTGACGTTCGCCGTGTCGCTCTTCGGCCTGTGCCTGTACTGGGCCCGGCTGCGCGCCGGGCGAAACTGGCTCGGGAGGCTGGCGCTGTCGGCTGCGGGGTTCCTCGTGTGTGCGGGCATTCTGCTCATGCTGCTCGTCGAGAAGTTCCTTGACGGTGGATGGCTGACGGTCGTCATCATCGCGGCGATCATCGCCGTATGCGTGACCATCCGCAACCACTACGACTGGGCCAAGGACCAGCTGAAGAAAATCGACGCCGACTTTTCGGGCATTCCCTTTGGCAGCGTCGCCAATCCGCCCAAGCCGGACCCCAACCGGCCCACCGCGGCGTTTCTGGTAGGCTCCTCGCGCGGCGGCGGGCTGCACGCGCTGCTCTGGGTACAGCGGATGTTCCCGGACCATTTCAAGAACTTTATCTTCGTCAACGCGCGCACGGTGGACGCGCAGAGTTTTGGTGGGCGCGAAGACCTCGAAGCGATGAAGGTGGAGGCGAACGCCTCGCTTTCCTACTTCGTCAACTTCTGCAACAGCAAGGGATGGGCAGCAAAGTCATACCTATCGTTCGGCACCGATCCCATCGATGAATTCACGCGGCTCGCTGAACGCGTTCTGGGCGAGTTCCCCAACGCCATTTTCTTCACCAGTAAGCTCATCTTCGACGAAGACAACTGGTTGACGCAGATACTGCACAACCAGGCCGCGATGGCACTGCAACGCCGCCTCCATCTACGCGGCATGCAAATGGTCATCCTGCCGATGAAGCTTAGCGTTTAGGCTGCCCGCCGGCTCGGCTGGCCGGACTATTTGCACCACCGTTCAGGCGGTACTTGATTTCAAGCTTATTATTTTGCGGTGGTGACGAGGCCGTTGCGGATCGCGTACTTCACCAGACCGGCGATATCGCGGATCTGCAACCGCTCCATCAGCTGGGCGCGATGGGTCTCCACGGTCTTCACGGAAAGCTCGAGGCGATAGGCGATTTCCTTGGTGCTGTGACCCCCGGCGATGAGCTGCAGGACTTGGCGCTGCCGCGGCGTCAGGTTGTCAGACTTGGGCTGCTCGCCCCCGACTCGCTGCACGTAGCCTTCCACCATCTGTTTCGATATGCGCGGGCTGAGATAGGTTTCGCCTTGCATCACGGCTTGCAGCGCGAGCTCCAGCTCAGCGGTCGCGGAATCCTTGAGCATGTAGCCTGAAGCTCCCGCGCGCAGCGCCTGCAGCACGTATTCCTCGTTGGTGTGCATGGAAAGCATCACCACGCGCACCTCCGGAAGCTCCTGCTTGAGCAGAGCGCTGGCCTCGAGTCCCCCGAGTCCAGGCATGGAAATGTCAAGCAGCACGACGTCCGGGCAATGCTTGCGCGCAAGCTCCAGCACCTCGCTGCCGTTGCCCGCTTCGGCCACGACCGTGACCCCTTCCAGACCTTCCAGGAGCGCGCGTATTCCGGCGCGCACCAACGCGTGATCATCCGCGAGAAGTACGCGCACCGGGGTCATACTTGTTCCGCGCCGGCTCGGACCAGGGGGAGCGCAAGGCTCAGCCGGGTCTCCCGCGAGAGCGCCGAGTCGATCGCAAGCCGCCCGCCGGCGAGCGTCGCGCGTTCTTCCATGCTCAGCAGCCCCATGCTCCTGCCGGCCGTCGCCCCCAGTCGCGCGGCCGCGACGTCGAAACCCCGTCCGTTGTCACGCACCTCCAGACGCAATTCCTCCTCCGTGCCGGCGAGCGTAACCCAAACTTCGCTCGCGTGCGCGTGACGCGCGATATTGGTGAGCGCCTCCTGCGCGATGCGAAAGCACGTGGTCTCGATCTCGGCGGCGAGACGCAGGGGCACTCCCTCATGCGTGAAATTCGGCTTGAATCCGGCGCTGCTTGCCTGCTGGTCGAGATGCGAGCGCAGCGCCGCCACCAGACCAAGATCATCCAGCTGCGAGGGTCTCAGGTCGCGCGATACGCGACGCACTTGCTCGAGCGCGTCGTCGATCGCCGCAACGCATTCGCCCCGGCGAGAGCCGTAGTCTGCTGAGGAGGGATTGAGGCCCGCGAGGCGCAATTTAACCGCAGTGAGCAGCTGCCCGACACCGTCGTGCAGTTCGCGCGCGATGCGGCGGCGCTCGGTTTCTTCCACCTGGAGGAGTCGCACCGAAAGCGCCTGTAGCCTGCGGTGGGCGTCCCGCAGTGCCTGTTGCGCAGCACTGCGATTGGCCCGCTCAAGGCGGTCATTCAAGGCGCGGGTGACCACCGGCGCTAGGCGCTCGAGCCTTTCCTTCATCACGTAATCGGTGGCGCCCGCTTTGAGGCTCTCGATGGCGCGTTCCTCTCCGAGCGTGCCGGAGATGAGGACGAAGGGGATGTCCAGTCCGCGCTCCCTCAGCAGGCCAAGCGCGCTCAGCCCGTCGAAATTCGGAAGATTATAGTCGGCGAGGATCAGCTCGAATTCCGGGTGATCCAGACAAGCCTCGAATTCCTCCCGGGTCTGCACTTGCTGCCAGTCGCATTCGTAGCCGGCAGCCTGCAGCTTCCCTACTTCGAGCTCGGCGTCGAAAGCGTTGTCTTCGAGAATCAGGAGTTTGAGCGGCGTGGGCATGCGTCAGTGAGGTGGGGCTCGGCCCACAATACGTCAAATTCACGGGACGGTGGTGGAGTTGAGGAGGATCGAACTCCCGACCTTCGCATTGCGAACGCGACGCTCTCCCAGCTGAGCTACAACCCCACGTCGCGACAATTTTAGCCGCAATCCCCCTCTCGCGTGAGGCGCCCTGTCAGCTCGAGCGGGCGCGATCAAGCCGGTCCCGGATTGCAGCCCATTCGGCAGTCGCAGGCGGCTCCTCGACCAGAATCCGATCGCAGCCGGAAGAATCCAGCGCGCGCAGGTGAGCGTAAAGGTCGTGTCCATACTGGTTCGGCTGTCTGGACGCCTCGATCCACATCGTGCTCAGGTCACCCTCCGGAGGCGAACGGAAGGACAGCACGCCTCGGCCATGCGAAATGCCCCGTACGCTTCGTTCCCACTGGGCCGATTCGATGAGCCGAAGCGGTTGCCGCGGTGCGTAGTGCGCTGCGAGCGTCCCGGGCGCGCGTGGGGCATCTGGATCGCGCGATAGGGGCGCGACGCCGAGCGTTGCCGCGATATCCACTGCGGCGATTCGGCCGAGGCGAAGCAGCACAGGCCTCCCGCGAGAGAGATCCACGATGGTGGATTCGATACCGATCTCGCATGCGCCTCCGTCCAGGACCAAGTCGACTTCGCTCCCCAGATCCATTCGCACATGCTCTGCCGTCGTCGGGCTGATCCGGCCAAAGCGGTTGGCCGACGGAGCAGCTATGCCTCCGTCAAATTCCCGGAGGAGCTGAAGAGCGACCGGATGTCCAGGAATGCGCAGGCCAACCGTATCCTGACCGCCAGTGACCCGACTACCGACACCTGGCGCACGCCTCAGCACCAAGGTCAGCGGCCCCGGCCAGAAGCGCGCTGCGAGTTTCGTCGCGGCCTCGGGAATCTCGCGAGCCCAGCGAGCGAGCTGCCCGACATCGCCAATATGAACAATGACGGGATGGCCCGCGGGGCGGCCCTTGACCTCGTAGATTCGCGCGACCGCCGCGGGGTTGGATGCGTCGGCGCCCAGTCCGTAGACCGTCTCGGTGGGAAAGGCAACCAGGCCGCCGCGTCTCAGTATCGCTACTGCGCATCACCCTGAGCGAGCATCGCCACGGCGAAGAGGCCCGCGTTGGCGGCACCCGCCTCGCCGATCGCAAAAGTCGCGACCGGAACCCCCTTGGGCATCTGTACGATCGACAGCAGTGAATCCAGCCCGTGCAGATATTTGGAGGGCATCGGCACCCCGAGCACGGGAAGCGTCGTTTTCGCTGCGATCACACCGGCCAGATGCGCCGCGCCCCCGGCACCCGCGATGAAACAGCGGGCACCCTTCGCGCTCAGCTGTTCCACCCATTCCGTGAGCGCGTCGGGCGAGCGGTGCGCCGACAGTACCTTGGCTTCGTAGGGTACGGAAAAATCGGTGAGCTGCTTCGCCGCCTCGCGCATCACCTCCCAATCGCCTGGACTTCCCATGACGATCCCGACAAGGGGCGAACGGCTAGCCATTTCTTATCCTCCCAATTGTTGTCCTGTCAGACGGCGAAGGGCTTCGCGGTACTTGTCGGAAGTCTTTGCGATCACTTCCGCCGGAAGCCGTGGCGCAGGCGGTGTCTTGTTCCAATCCAGGGTTTCCAGATAGTCGCGCACGTATTGCTTGTCGAATGACGGGGGGCTCGAACCGGGTTGGTACCGGTCGGCGGGCCAGAAGCGCGAGGAATCCGCGGTGAGCGCCTCGTCGATCAGAACCAGATTCCCCTTCTCATCCGTTCCGAACTCGAACTTGGTGTCGGCGATGATGATGCCGCGCCCACGGGCGTAGTCTGCCGCTTCGCGGTATAGGCGCAGGCTCACATCGCGCACTTTGGCCGCAAGCGTCTTGCCGATCAGCTTCTCGGCCCGCTCGTACGATATGTTCTCGTCGTGAGCGCCGGCTTCTGCCTTGGTGGCTGGCGTGAAAATCACCTCCGGCAGCTTGTCCGCCTGCTTCAGACCCGCGGGCAGCGGAATGCCGCAAACTGCGCCAGTTTTCTGGTAGTCCTTCCAGCCCGAGCCGATGAGATAGCCGCGCACCACCGCCTCGATCGGCAGCGGCTTGAGCTTTTTCACTACCACCGCACGGCCTTTGACCTGCGCCGCTTCGTCGCCGCCCTTCACCACCGACTCGGGCGCGGCGCCGTCGAGATGGTTGGGAACGATGTGTCCGAGCCTCCTGAACCAGAAATTGGACATTTCGTTCAGCACGCACCCCTTGTCGGGTATCGGATCGGGAAGGACGACATCGAAGGCTGAAAGCCGATCGCTGGTGACAATGAGCAAGCGGTCGCCGTCCACTGCATACATATCGCGGACCTTGCCCCGGCCGAGCAGCTTCAGGCTCTTGAGATTCGACTCGTAGAGCGGGAACGCCATTCCCTATGCTGCCTGTTTCTCCAGCTCCGGACGGTATTTTCCTTGAGCCGCGAGTCCGTTCATGCGGGCCCGGTGATAGAACGCCCGCTGAGCGGCTGCGACGTTGCCCGACTGGCCGCGCCAAGTCTTCAGGGGCGGATTCTGCAGCGCGCGGCTGAAGGAGAACGTGAGCGGCCAAGGCAGTCCCGGCATTCTCGCCATCTCGTTGAGGTGTGCCGTCGCAGCCTCATCGCTTTGACCACCCGAGAGAAATACAACACCGGGCAGGGCCGCGGGCACGGTACGCTTCAGACAACGCACCGTTTCCTCTGCCACGCGCTCGACTCCGGCCTGTTTCGGGCAGCCCTTGCCCGAGACGACCATCGAAGCCTTAAGAACGGTGTGCTCGAACGACACGTTGTGAGCGCGCAGCGCCGCAAATACTGCGGTGAGCGTCGCCTCGGTCGCCTCGTAACAGCGTTCGATCGTGTGGTCACCGTCGAGCAGCACTTCGGGCTCGACGATAGGAACGATCGAGGCTTCCTGGCACAGGGCCGAGTAGCGCGCCAGCGCGTGCGCGTTGGCGTAGAGGCAGGCGTGGCTCGGGATCCCGGGACCGATTGTGATCACCGCGCGCCACTTGGCAAAGCGCGCACCGAGCCCGAAATAGTCCTCGAGCCGGCCACGCAGGCCGTCCAGTCCCTCGGTCACCTTTTCTCCGGGAGAGAGCGCGAGGTCGTGCGTGCCCTTGTCCACCTTGATCCCGGGGATGACACCCTTTTTCTCGAGGTATCTCGGGAACGGCTCGTTCCCCGATACCGTGCTTTGGCGGAGGGTTTCGTCGAACAGGATCACCCCGCTTACGAATTCCTCGATGCTTTTGGTAGTGAACAGCAAATCGCGGTAGGCACGGCGGTTAGCCTCCGTGCACTCGACTCCAACCGACTTGAATCGCTTCTCGCATGTGCCGCTGGACTCGTCGGCTGCGAGCAGCCCTTTGCCTCTTGCGACCATGGCTGCGGCGGTTTTGGAAAGGAGATTTCGGTCCATGAGACAGTCCTGTTGCTGGAAGGGGAACCCGGGAGTTGGCAATTTTACCTTCCCGGCCCCGGCACCGCCAAATGGCGTGGCCCTGCTTGGAATGCTAACAGGCTGTCTGGTGCCGCATGCGGCAGGTCGCGAGTACTTCGTCCGGATCCCGCCGCCACCAGTTGCCCGAAGACAGGATCTCGACCTCGTGGAAACCGCGGTACCCGGCCTCCTCCATCCACGTACGCATGAGCGGAAGATCGATCACGCCATCGCCCATCATTCCCCTGTCGGTGAGCAGGTCCGTGGTGGGCACCAGCCAGTCGCAGATATGGAACGCAAGCAGGCGTTTTTCGCCCGCGCGCTCGATTTGAGTCTTGAGCAAGGGGTCCCACCAGACGTGGTAAGCGTCCACCACGACACCGAGCGCGCCGCTTCCATTGCGGTCCAGCTCGTCGCACAGATCGAGCGCCTGAGCGAGGGTGTTCACGCAGGCCCGGTCGGCGCAGTACATCGGGTGCAACGGCTCGATCGCGAGCGGGACGCCCGCTGAGCGCGCGTGATCGAGGGCGCCGCCGATACCGTCCCTCACCATTTCGCGCGCGCCCGGCAGGTCTTTTGAACCCGGAGGAAGCCCGCCGACGACGAGGACCAGGCACCTTGCCTCGAGGGTCGCAGCATCGTCGATCGCGTGCAGGTTGTCGTCGATCGCGGCCTGACGCGCCCTACGGTCCGCCCCCGGGAACATCCCTCCGCGGCAAAGCCCAGTCACGACGAGGCCGTTGTCGCGGATCGCCTTGGCCGCGTCCTTCGCGCCTACCTCCGCGAGTTTGTCGCGCCAAGGCGAGATTCCCCGGATCTGGTGGCGCGCACAACCCGCTATCATCTGGCGCAGGTTCCACTTTTCCCGCACCGTGGCGGTATTGAGCGAAAGCAGCTCAGGATCGGGGGGATTGCTCATCCACCGACGCCATTCACGGCGAGAAAATGCCTCATCCTGGATGCGGCGAGCTCGGGATCACGCAGCAATCCGGCAGCGTCAGCCAGCCGGAAGGTCTCGGCGAGATCCACCACTGAGCGCGCCGATTGGTGGCCGCCGACCATGACGAAGTGCTCCTGGTGGCCGTTCAGCCAGGCAAGGAACACGAGGCCGGTCTTGTAAAAGCGAGTCGGCGCGGTAAAGATGTGACGCGCGAGCGGCACCGTCGGCGCGAGGATGTCGCGGAAACCTTTCGCATCGCCCTGCGCAAGGTGGGCCAGCGCCGCAGAAGCGGCGGGGGCGATCGCATCGAAGATCCCGAGCAGTGCGTCCGAATGGCCTTGCCTGTCGCCCTCGATCAGCTCGGCGTAGTTGAAGTCGTCGCCCGTGTACATCCGCACGCGCTCCGGAAGGCGTCTTCGCATATCTATTTCTTTTTGCCGATCGAGCAGCGAAATCTTGATGCCGTCCACCTTGGCCGGGTTCGCTTCGATAACCGCGAGGGCTACCTCCATCGCTCGGCCGTGGTCCCTCTCACCCCAGTAGCCGGCCAGCTGCGGATCGAACATTTCGCCCAGCCAGTGGATGATCACGGGCTGTTTCAGCTGCGAGAGGATGCGCGAATAGACGCGGTGGTAGTCCTCGGGGGATCTGGCGCACGCGGCGAGGGCGCGGCTCGCCATGAGCACGATGCGTCCGCCCAGGTTTTCGATCGCTTCACACTGCTCCTCGTACGCGGCAACGACCTCGTTGAGCGTCACGCCGCCGGAAGGCGCCAGCTGATCGGTGCCCGCCCCGTTGAAGAGCACCGCGCCTTCGATGTCTCTGGAGGCCTCGACCGAGCGGCGGATCAGCTCAAGGGAACTCTTCCAGTCAAGACCCATGCCGCGCTGCGCCGTGTCCATCGCTTCGGCCACGCCCAAGCCGAGCGACCACAGGTAGCGCCGGTAGGCGAGGGTCGCATCCCAGTCGACTGCGGCATCGAGCCAAGGATTTCCTCGGGCGACGGGATCCGCGACCACGTGGGCCGCGGCGAGCGCGACGCGATTGAACGCTTTCCTTCCGGAGGTGCCGAAATCGCGGGGCGTGCTCAGCCGGAACTCTTCGAGCTTTCCCGCCGATGAAGGCAGCTTGATGCGTATCGTCAGTTTCTCAGGTGCATTCATATCCGGTCTACGCCTTCAACCTGGGAACGTCGACCCAGCGTCGCGAACGCCACGATTTCAGGGCGCAGTCGACCAGTTGCAGCCCCTTCGCCCCTTCCAGCAGATTCCACCTGAACGGCGCGCCTTCGCAAACGTGGCGAATGAAAAGCTCCCATTCGACTTTGAACGCATTGTCGTAGAACCCGTCGTCCGGAACCTCTTTCCAGTCTGCGCCGAAATCGTGGGTCTGACGCACGTCCGGGTTCCATACCGGCCGGGGCGTTTCGGCACGGGATTGAGCAAAACAGCGCGTGAGCCCGGCAACCGCGGACCCCTTCGTCCCGTCCACTTGAAAAGTCACCAAGTCATCGCGGCGTACGCGCGCGCACCAGGAACTGTTGAAGTGCGCGACGACACCGCCTGCGAGCCGGAAAGTCGCGTACGCGGCATCGTCTGCGGTCGCCCTGTACCTGTTTCCGTTTTCATCCCAGCGCTCTGCGATGTGCCGCGCGCCGAGGCAGGAAACGCTCTTCACTTCCCCGAACAGGTTGTCGAGCACGTAGCGCCAATGGCACAGCATGTCGAGGATGATTCCGCCGCCGTCCTTCCTGCGGTAATTCCAGGAGGGCCGCTGTGCCGGCTGCTCGTCGCCTTCGAATACCCAGTAGCCGAACTCGCCCCGGACCGAGAGTATTCTCCCGAAGAAACCGGCATCACGTAGCGCCTTGATCTTCAGCAGCCCCGGCAACCACAGTTTGTCCTGCACCACTCCGTGCCGAACGCCTGCATGCTTCGCCGCGCGACAGAGTCCGAGCGCCTGCGCGAGGGAGGTGCCCACGGGCTTCTCGCAGTAGATGTGTTTCCGTGCAGCGATGGCCCTCTTGAGCACGGCGGGCCGGAGCTTTGTCGAGGCAGCGTCAAAAAAAACCGCGTCGTCGGGGTTCCTGAGCGCTTCGTCCAAGTCGGTCGTCCAGCGCTCGACGCCGTGCTCGGCGGCGAGCCTCTTCAGCTTCTCGGCGTTGCGCCCGACGAGGATGGGGTCGGGAATCACGCGAGTGCCGTCGGCAAGCCGCACCCCGCCCTCCTTGCGGATGGCCATGACGGAGCGCGCCAGGTGCTGGTTCGTGCCCATGCGGCCAGTCACTCCATTCATGATGACGCCGAGTCTTTGCTCAGCCATGGTTTCTCATCCGAAATTATCCCTTCCGGTGTTCCCCGACGCGAACGATCTTCATCGTGTTGGTTCCGCCAGCCTTGCCGATCGGCTCGCCGATGGTGAGCACGATGAGGTCCCCCTTCTGCACCACGCCGTTCCTCACCAAGACGTTTTCGGCCTCCTCCAGCAGCTCTTCGCGATCGTCGCCTACGTACTTCACCATCAGGGGATAAGTGTCGCGAAACAGCGCGCAACGATAGCGCGTCACGGTCTGCGAGGTGAGAGCGTAGATCGGAACACCGCAGTTGATGCGCGACATCCACAGCGCGGTCGACCCCGACTCGGTGAGCGCGGCGATCGCTTTCACCTTGAGATGATAGGCGGTGAAAAGCGCCGCCATGGCGATCGACTGGTCCACTCGCGTAAAGACGCGATCGAGGAAGTCGCGGTCGAGCGTCACCTCGGCCGAGTCCTCCGCAACTGCGCAGATGCGGCTCATCGAGGCGATGGTCTCGACCGGGTACTTGCCGCTTGCGGTCTCCGCCGACAGCATCACCGCATCGGTCCCATCGAGCACGGCATTGGCGACGTCCGACACCTCGGCGCGCGTGGGTACCGGGCTCGAGATCATCGACTCCATCATCTGCGTGGCGGTGATGGTGAGCTTGTTCTGCTCGCGCGCGTGGCGAATCATGCGTTTTTGCAGCGCCGGAACCGAGGCATCGCCGACTTCGACCGCCAGATCCCCACGCGCCACCATGATGCCCTCGCAGGCCGACATGATGTCGGTGAGCGCTTTCGGCTCGACGGCTTCGGCGCGCTCGATCTTGGCTATGAGGAAGGCCTCGCCGCCTGCGGCGCGCAAGAGCTGCCTTGCCATGACCATGTCGGCGCCCGACTTGGGGAAGGAAACGGCGAGGTAATCCACCTTGATTTTCGCCGCGGTGCGGACGTCCTCCATGTCCTTGGGCGATAGCGCGGGGGCGGTGAGGCCGCCTCCGAGGCGGTTGATCCCCTTGTTGTTGGAGAGCACTCCTCCGTGACGGACGCGGGAGTGCACTTCGTTGCCTACGACCTTTTCGACCTCGAACACGATCTTGCCGTCGTCAAGAAGGAGCACGTCGCCGGGCCGCACATCGCGCGGCAGCTCCTTGTAGTCCAGGCCGACTCGGCCCTCGACCCCGAGCTCGCAGTCGGCATCGAGCACGAAGGTATCGCCCGGATTCAGAACGACCTTGCCGTCCTTGAACTTGCCGATCCGGATCTTCGGGCCCTGCAGGTCGCCCATGATGCCGACGGTGCGCCCGGTTTTGCGGCAAGCCTCGCGCACCAGCTCGGCGCGGCGCTCATGGTCCGCGGCGGTGCCGTGCGAGAAATTCATGCGCACGACGTCCACTCCCGCGAGAAACATCCGCTCGAGCGTTTGAGGATCGCTGGACGCGGGGCCGAGCGTGGCGACGATTTTGGTGCTTCTGCTCATTTGACGCTCCGGGAAAACCGTTCTACTTTACCAGATGGGTATGACGCGACTTCCTTCCGGGAAGGCGCTACGCATGAACATGCTGGCAGGTCAGACACGATGGCGCCGGGGTCCGCCACGCTACCCACGTGTCGAGGGCATGGTTCCACGCGCCGCGCCGGCTTTAGGCTCCGCCCCCGGAGCAACCAAAGGCCACTCAATGCACCGAGACAGCTCAAGGAGTGGCTCCGGTGCGACCTGGCCGAGGACAAGCGGCCAAACCCGTTTTTTTCGCAGTGAGCACCCGGTTTCGGCTATATTTCCGGTCTGCGCCAGCGGCTGAGCCATACTTACAAGGGAGGACCCCGTGCTTGCCACGCAGATTCGCCAGAAGGACGGCATCTTCTACTTTGGCAGCGTCCGCGCGCCCGAGCTGCTCGCCAAGGTCCGTTTCATCAGCCGTTTTTACGGCGAAGGCGAGGAGATCGCCCCGGCGCGCATCTCCCAGGAAGACGAGATCGCCCAGTTCATCGCCAAGATCGAGCGCAACGACCGCGCCTTCCAGAGAACCTTGTCCCGAGCCAAGGTGCGCCAGCTCAAGAATTTCTATGAAACGGCGATCACCCAGCCACCGATCCCCGGAACGGTATTGCTGTTCACCTCCGAGAAGCTGCGCTTCCAGCCTCTCGCGGGCGCGGAGGGCGCGGGCCATCTGTCCGAGCCGCAGGCGAAATTCCTCATCATCGACGGCCAGCACCGGCTCGCCGCGCTGCGCTTCTATCTGGACGAACACCCGGACGATGCCAAGACCATCAATGTGCCGTGCGTGATTTTCGACGGCAGGAGCGAGGACTTCGCCACCGAGATGTTCGTAATCATCAATTCCACACCCACGCGCATCAACAAGAGCCACCTGATCGATTTGTACGAGCGCGTGTCCTGGGCCGAACCCCACCGCAAGTTCGCCTCGCGTGTGGTCGGCAGCCTCTACAGCGAGGGCGACAGTCCGCTGCGTTATCGCATCAACCGCCTCGGCGGGCGCAGCGCGCAGGACAAGTGGATCCTGCAGGCGGAACTGTTCAACGAACTGCACCGCTGGGTCAACCGGGACTGGCGCAAGATCCAGTTAGCCGGGGGCAGCCGTACCCAGGTGCCGAACTACTACGGCATGGTGCGCGACTTTTTCAAGGCGGCTGAGCGCGTCTGGGGCGAGGCCGGGGCAATGCCAAACTACATGGTCACCAAACCGGTGACTCTGAAGGCCATGCTGCGGGTGTGCGCCGACCTCGCCCGCGAGGACGGCGATCCCGCCGAGGGCCGCGTCAAGCGCTGGGAAGAGCGGCTTGCCCCTTGGCGCGATCTGGTGAAGGCGTTCAAGTCAGAAGGCTTCTACGAGCGCTTCGCCGCCAAGGGCGAAGTCGAGCGCGTGGGCCGCGTGCACCGCGAGCTTGCCCGCTCCGCCGGGATCGAGTCACGCGGGGCCAAATCCTAGGCCTTGGCGCGCTGCTCCAGCACCTCGATCGCGGGCAGTTTTTTGCCTTCGAGGAACTCGAGGAAAGCTCCGCCGCCGGTCGAGATGTAGGAAATCCCGTCGGCGACTCCGTATTTCGCGATAGCGGCGAGTGTCTCGCCCCCGCCGGCGAGCGAATACGCACCCGATCCGGCAATCGCCTCGGCGATCGCTTTCGTTCCCTGTCCGAATTGATCGAATTCGTACACGCCGAGCGGGCCGTTCCAGACGATGGTACCCGCCTCGGAGAGCCGCTTTGCGAACGCCGCAGCGGTACGCGGACCGATATCGAGGATCATGTCGTCGTCGTCGATCTCGGCCGCAGGCTTGATCGCGGCATTGGCCGTCGCCGAAAACGCTTTCGCACAGACGACATCCACCGGTAACGGGACTTCGCTGCCCTTGTCGCGCAGGATCGCCATGATCTTCATTGCCTCGCCGACGAGATCGGGCTCGGCTAGAGACTTGCCTATCTTCATGCCAGCCGCGAGCATGAAGGTATTGGCAATACCTCCGCCCGGGATCAGCCGGTCTACCTTTTCCGCAAGTGCACCGAGAACCGCTAGCTTCGTCGACACCTTTGCCCCGGCAACGATCGCCACAAGAGGACGCCTCGGACGATGGAGCGCCTTGGACAGCGCCTCGATCTCCGCCGCCATGAGCGGCCCGGCGCAGGCCACTGGCGCGTACTTCGCGATTCCGTGCGTGGTCGCTTCGGCGCGGTGCGCCGCGCCGAAGGCGTCGTTGACGTAGACGTCGCATAGCGCCGCCATCTTTTTTGCCAGCGCGTCGTCGTCCTTCTTCTCGCCCATGTTGAAGCGGCAGTTCTCCAAGAGCACCGCCTGGCCGGGCTCGATGGCATCGGGTCGAAACTGCGCGCCCAGCCAATCGCGCTTGAGCGGGACATCCCTCCCGAGCAGCGCCGAGAGATGTTTCGCGACCGGCGCGAGCGATTCCTTCTCGTCGAGCCGGCCTTCTGCCGGCCGGCCGAGGTGCGACACGAGCATGAGCCGCGCTTTTTGTGCAAGCGCCTGCCTGATCCCCGGCAGCGAAGCGCGGATACGCGTGTCGTCTACGATTTTTCCGTCCTGGATTGGGACGTTGAAATCGACGCGCATGAAGACCCGCTTCTCGCGCAGGTCGAGTTCCGACATCTTGAGGACAGGCATGAAAATCGGGTTCGAAACGACTGCGCCCGATCCCGGTTTTTAGTGAGCGCTCATCAACGCGACCGTCGCGTCCAGCATGCGGTTGCTGAAGCCCCATTCGTTGTCGTACCAGCTTGAGACCTTCACCAGCGTGCCGTTCGACACTCGGGTCAGGGTAGCATCGAAGACGCTGCTCGCCACGTTGTGGTTGAAGTCCGAAGACACAAGTGGCTCGCTGTTGTACTCGAGGATGCCTTTGAGATCCGTTTGCGATGCCTGCTTCGCCGCGTCGTTGACTTCCTCCACCGTTGTTGGTTTTTTCGCCAGAAAGGTCAGGTCCACGATCGACACATTGATGGTCGGCACGCGGAACGCGAACCCGTCGAGCTTACCGTTGAGATGCGGCAATACCAAACCGATCGCCGCCGCGGCGCCGGAGCTCGCCGGGATAATGTTGTGGGTCGCCGAGCGGGCGCGGCGCAGGTCCTTGTGGAAGACATCGATGAGCACTTGGTCGTTGGTGTAGGCGTGCACCGTTGTCATCAGGCCGGAAACCACACCGATGCGATCGTCAACCGCCTTCACCAGCGGCGCGAGACAGTTGGTGGTGCACGAGCCGTTCGAAATCACCGTGTCGGAAGCCTTCAACGTGTTGTCGTTGACGCCGAGGACGATGGTGCGGTCAACATCCTTCTCGCCCGGTGCCGAGATGATCACCTTTTTCGCCCCCGCCGCAAGATGCGCCGAGGCCTTTCCCTTGCTGGTGAAAAGACCGGTGCATTCCAGCACCACGTCCACCTTGAGCTCCTTCCAGGGTAGCTCCGCCGGGTTGCGTTTGGCGCAGACCCGGATACGATCGCCGTTCACCACCATCGCCTCGCCGCCCACCGTCACCGTGCCGGGAAATTTTCCGTGCACGGTGTCGTAGCGCGTTAGATGAACGTTGGTCTCGGCGTTGCCGAGGTCGTTGATTGCGACGAACTGCAGGTCGTGTTTCTTCCCGCCCTCGTAGTGCGCGCGCAGAATGTTGCGCCCGATGCGGCCGTAGCCGTTGATGGCGACTCGAATGGTCATGCAGGAGCTCCTTCGGTTTTTATTTCAAAACGCCTTTCACGGCATTCACGACGTTCTCGACGGTGAAGCCGAAGTACTCGAACAGCTTTGCACCGGGCGCGGATTCGCCGTAGCGGTCGATGCCGACCACGGCGCCCTCAAGACCGACGTACTTGCGCCAGTAGTCGGTGACCCCGGCTTCAACGGCCACTTTGGGCAGCGTTGGAATCAGCACGATATCCTTGTACATCGGAGGCTGGCGATCGAAAACTGAGCTGCAAGGCATCGATACCACACGAACCGGAATACCCTCCTCGGCAAGCTTTTGCTTCGCGCCCAGGGCCAGCTGCACCTCAGACCCGGTAGCGACGATGACCACCTTGGGTTCCTGCGAGTCCGCGAGAACGTAAGCGCCGCGGCGGATCGCCGAGACCGTATGAGCGTCGCGTTTTTGAAATGGTACGTTCTGCCGCGTGAACAATAGCGAAGTCGGCCCATCCTTTCGCTCGATCGCAGCCATCCAGGCCAGCGCCGCTTCGACGGGATCGCAAGGTCGCCAGACGTCCATGCCGGGGATCAGCCGCAGGGCTGCGGCGTGCTCGATCGACTGGTGCGTGGGGCCGTCCTCGCCCAGACCGATCGAGTCGTGGGTGAAGACGAAGATCGAGCGGAGCTTCATCAGCGCCGCCATGCGCAGCGCGTTTCTGGAGTAGTCCGAGAAGGTGAGGAAAGTGCCCCCGTAAGGAATGATTCCGCCGTGCAGCGCCAAGCCGTTCATGACGGCGCTCATGCCGAATTCGCGCACGCCGTAGTAGATGTAGTTGCCGCCTCCCTCCCACCCGAGGGGTTTTGAGCCCGACCACAGCGTGAGGTTGGAGCCAGTCAGATCGGCCGATCCGCCGACCAGCTCGGGCAGCACCGGGGCGACGCCTTCTATCGTGTTCTGCGAGGCCTTGCGAGTGGGGATGGATTCCGTCTTGGCGATGATTTTTTCAAGCAGCATCTGGCAGTGGGCGCTCCAGTTCGCCGGCAGCTCGCCGGCGACGCGGCGGCGGAATTCGCGCGCAAGTTCCGGGTGTGCTTTCTCGTACTCGCCAAACTTGTCCCTCCAGGCTCGCTCGAGCGCCGCGCCGCGCTTTTTCGCGTCCCAGCCGTCGTAAATGTGCTGGGGAACCTCGAACGGCGGGTAGCGCCAGCCTATCGCCGCGCGTGTCGCCGCAACCTCCTCGGCTCCAAGCGCCTCCCCGTGCGCCTTGGCCGTCCCAGCGCGCTTGGGGGCTCCCTTGCCGATTACGGTGTTGCAGCAGATGAGGCTGGGTTTGTCCGCTACGGCCTTCGCGGCTCGGATCGCGCGGTCAACCGATTCGACGTCGTGGCCGTCGACCTTGGAGATCACGTGCCAGCCATAGGCTTCGAAGCGCTTGGGCGTGTCGTCTCGGAACCAACCCTTTACCTCGCCGTCAATGGAGATCTTGTTGTCGTCGTAAAGGGCGATCAATTTTCCCAAAGCGAGTGCTCCGGCGAGCGAACAGGCCTCGTGCGAGATTCCCTCCATCAGGCACCCGTCACCGACCGACACATAGGTACGGTGGTCGACGATGTCGAGGCCCGGGCGGTTGAACTCGGCGGCGAGGATGCGTTCGGCGATCGCCATGCCGACCGCGTTTGCCAGTCCCTGCCCCAGGGGACCCGTGGTCGTCTCAACGCCAGGAGTCACCCCGAGTTCGGGGTGACCTGGCGTCTTCGAATGCAGCTGCCGGAAGCGCTTGAGCTCATCCATCGGCAGGTCGTAGCCGGTGAGATGCAGGAGCGCGTACAGCAGCATCGAGCCGTGGCCGTTGGAGAGGACGAAACGATCGCGGTCTGGCCACTTCGGGTTTGCCGGGTTGTGCCGCAGGTGCCGTCCCCACAGCGCCAGCGCGATTTCGGCCATTCCCATGGGCATTCCAGGGTGACCGGAATTTGCCGCCTGCACGGCGTCCATGGCCAACGCACGAATCGCGTTGGTCAGGTCCTGGCTCATTTACTCGGAAAATTCGGGAGGGTAGGTAGAGACCTTATAATTATCGGTGAATCTCGCTCGCTTGGCGAGAAAAACCGCAACGGAGGAGCAGTGAGCAAACTCGCATTCATCGGGCTCGGTGTGATGGGTTTCCCCATGGCCGGACATCTCGTGACGAAGGGCGGCCACGAGCTTACCGTGTACAACCGCAGCCGCGCCAAGGCCGAGGCTTGGGTAGGCAGGTACAAGGGGCGCTTCGCGGACACCCCGGCGAAGGCGGCGGAAGGGTCAGACATCGTGTTCTCCTGCGTCGGCGACGATCCGGACTTGCGCGAAATCACGCTGGGGCCGAACGGCGCCTTTCAGAAGATGGCCAAGGGCGCGATCTTCGTCGACCATACGACAGCCTCGGCGAAAGTGGCGCGGGAGCTCTCTTCCGAGGCAAAAAAGCGCGGTTTCGATTTCCTCGATGCGCCGGTATCGGGAGGTCAGGCGGGCGCCGAAAACGGACAGCTCACCGTCATGGTGGGAGGCGACGCCGCTGCTTTCGAGCGGGCAAAACCAGTCATCGCACATTTCGCCAAGGCGGTGACGCTGATGGGGGGCTCGGGCGCCGGCCAACTCACCAAGATGGTCAACCAGATCTGCATAGCGGGCCTTGTCGAGGGCCTAGCGGAAGGTCTCAATTTCGCCATCAAAGCCGGACTTGACGCCAAGCTCGTTCTAGACGTTATCTCTAAGGGTGCTGCGCAGTCCTGGCAAATGGAGAACCGCGGCAAGACCATGGTCGAGGACAAGTTCGACTTTGGCTTCGCAGTGGACTGGATGAGAAAGGATTTGCGCATCTGCTCCGAGACGGCACGGGAGATCGGCGCTCAGCTCCCCGTGACCCAGATGGTCGCCGGCTACTACGACGAGGTATCGAAGATGGGCGGCGGCCGCTGGGATACCTCCAGTCTGATCCGGCGGCTGCGCCGAGCCTGACCCGCGCCGGGGGCTCTTTTCGCGCGAGCCCCTCCATGAGCATGCCTTTCCAATGGCCGGCAGACTACGCGCCGGCCATCCAGCCTCCGGTGAACCCGCCGGTACGCTCGCTCTGGTTCGTTTTCCGCGGCGCTGAGCTTCTGGTCGCCGCTGCGCCTGGCGCGACCACCCTTCCCCATTGCAATCACCCCAATACTTTGGGTATGATGCCCCAACGAATACAATATCTTGGGGTTCTCGGCGGGCAGCATTGTTTCTCGGCCGAGCTTGCGGTGGATGCCGCAGCACCGCAAGGATGGATCTGGCAAGGGCTGCGGGCGCTGTTCGGTGCGCTCGATGAAGCGCAGTTTGCGCTCGCCGGGCGGGCACTGCAGATCGTCGATTGGGACCGCACGCACCAGTACTGCGGTTCATGCGGGAGGGCAACGGCAGCGCGGACAAGCGAGCGCAGCCGAGAATGCCCGGGTTGCGGGCTGGTGGTGTATCCCAGGCTCGCGCCGGCGGTGATGGGGTTAGTGCGGCGTGAAAAGGAAATTCTCTTGGCACGCGCACCGCGGTTCCCCAAGGATATGTACAGCGCCTTGGCCGGTTTTGTCGAGCCGGGCGAAACACTGGAGCAGTGCTTGGAGCGCGAAGTTTATGAGGAAGTCGGGATCAGGGTGCGCAGAGTGCGTTATTTCGCCAGCCAGCCTTGGCCGTTCCCGCATTCGCTCATGATCGCGTTCTTCGCCGATTATTACAGCGGTGAGATCCGCGTCGATGGAACGGAAATCGAGGATGCGCAGTGGTTCGACGTGAGAAATCTTGAAAATTTGCCGCGATTGCCTGCTAGAATCAGCATCGCTCGCAGGCTGATCGATGCGGCAAAAGGGGAGATGCTCGCATCATAGTTCGGCATCTCGGTTATCAACGGGCGTGGGGATTTATGCAAATTGGACGGACTGCACATTGTTGCGAATCTGTACCGTTGCGGGGGGGATGCACGGTATTTGACTGACGCAGCCGAGCTGCGTCGTTTTTGTCACGACTCCATCAACAGGTCCGGTCTCACGATACTCGGCGACCTGTTCCACGAGTTCGACGGTGGCGGAGTCACGGGCACGGTGGTATTGGCGGAGTCGCATCTCGCCGTCCACACGTGGCCTGAGCTCCAGAGCGTCACCCTCGACGTCTACGTCTGCAATTACACCCAGGACAACAGCGCCAAGGCGCGCCAGGTCGTCGCCGACCTGATGGAGCTCTATCGCCCTGAGGAACACGTGCAGCACGACGTGCCGCGCGACAAGCGCTTCATGTACGAGGCGCTGAACGGGGACTACGGGTTCTTCCTGCGCTCCTCCAAGCTGATCGAATCCTCGAAGACGCGCTTCCAGGACCTCGAAATCCACGAGACGCCCCAGTTCGGAAAGCTCTTTCGCTTGGACGGCTGCTTCATGACTTCCGAGCGTGAGGAATTCGTCTACCACGAGACCCTGATCCACCCTGCACTCACCGCCCATCCTTCGCCCAAGCGGGTCCTTGTGATCGGAGGCGGCGACGGCGGAGCGGCGGAAGAAGCCCTCAAGCACCCGTCGATCGAGCAGCTCGTCATGGTCGAGCTGGACGGGAAGGTGGTCGAGATCGCCAAGGAGCACTTCGGCACGATTCACCACGGCGTATTCGACAATCCGAAACTGAAGCTGTTGATCGAGGACGGGCTGAAATACCTCGCGGAGACCAAGGAAAAGTTCGATTACATCGCGCTGGATTTGCCTGACCCCATCGGCCCTGCAACCGCGCTCTACGAGGAGACATTTTTCCGGGATTGCAAGCGCGCGCTCGCTGCAGGCGGCGTGCTCACCCTGCACATGGGCTCGCCCTGGTCGCGCCCCGACCGTGTCAAGATGCTCTATGGGCGGCTGGCGAAGATGTTCAAGATCGCCCGGCCCTACACGATGTTCATCCCCTTGTACGGCTGCCTGTGGTCAATGTGCGCCTGCTCGGACTCGACCGACGTCGCGGCCGTCAATACCGGGGAGATCGATATTCGAATCGGCAACCGCGGTCTCAGCCATCTGCAGTACTACAACGGCGCCGCCCATCAGGCGCTGTTCGCGTTGCCGAATTTCGTGCGCGAACTCACCGTGGACGCCGTACCCAAGCCCAGGCTCGTAGCAACGAAAAAGCGCGCCGCGGGTGGCGTGAAGTAGACGCGGAGGGTCAGCCGGTTGGGCGCGGGGTGACCGAGAGGGTTGCCCTTTTCGTTTTGGCCCCGAACCCGAGGAAACCGAACTCGGGCTCCGGTTTTCGGCCGCTCACTATATCGGCAATGGCCCGACCCGAGCCGCATGCAAGCGTCCACCCGAGCGTGCCGTGCCCGGTGTTGAGAAAAAGGTTGGAGTACTTCGAACGTCCAATGAGCGGCAGATTGCTGGGTGTGGCCGGTCGCAGTCCCGTCCAGAACTGTGCGCGCTCCGGACGCCCCGCCTTCGGAAACCACTCGAAGCAGCGCTTGACGAGGGCCGCGCAACGGGGCTCGTTCATCTCGGTGTCGTAGCCGTTCAACTCGGCGGTGCCCGCCACGCGCAAGCGATCGCCCAGCCGCGAAATCACGATCTTGCGCGCGTGATCGGTCAGGCTCGTCCGTGGGGCTTCGTCACCGGGCTCAAGGGGCAAAGTAACCGAATAGCCCTTGACCGGGTACACCGGTACCGAAACGCCGATCGGCGCGAGCAGGAGCGGGCTATAGCTCCCCAGCGCAATAACGTAGGCTTCGGCGCGCAACGATTCCTCGATTCCTTTTTCGTCGTCTATGACCACGCGCTCGATTGCTCCCCGCGCGGCTTCGAGGCGCTTCACGCTAACGTTGAACCGGAAGCTCACGCCTCGGGCACCGCAGAGATCGGCCAGGGCCCGGGTGAAAAGCTGCGCATCACCGCACTCGTCGGACGCCGCGTAGGCCCCCCCCGCGAGCCGGGCTATTGAATGCTTGAGCGCCGGCTCGATCATCAAGCAGCCTTCGGGCGTCTTGATTTCGATGTCCAGGCCGCGCGCTCTGAGCCCCTCGGCCTGTCCCTTCGCGTGTTCGAATTCGCCGCCGTTTTCGTACAGGTGCAGGATGCCTCGCGTATCAAAATCGTAGTGGATGCCCGTATCGCGCCGCAGTTGGCGCAGCTGCTCGTGGCTATACAGCGCAAGCGCGAAAGCGGAATCGGTGTTGCGACGGGTCCGGCTCGGCAAACATTCAAAGAGGAAGCGCAAACCCCAAAGCCATTGGGCGAGGTCGGCGCGCGGCCGGAAGAGCAGCGGGGCGTCCTCGCGCCCGAACCACTTCAGGATCGTCAAAGGAGCGGTCGGGTTGGCCCAGGGCTCGGAGTGGCTGACCGAAATCTGCCCGCCATTTGCAAAACTCGTCTCGAGCGCAGGTTCGGGCTGACGGTCCACCACCATGACCTCGTGGCCGCTCTGCGCGAGATACCACGCGCTGGTCGTGCCGATCACACCGGCCCCGAGAACGACCACTCTCATGCCCGCCTCCGATAAAAAGCAAAAGGGGGAAAGCTTGCGCTTTATCCCCCTGGAAACCAATCTACACTTTTGACTTTCACACGGCAAGCAACCCCTTCCGCCGTGTCCATGCACTGCACTGAGGCCGATCAAACAAGTCCGTTCCCTGGACATACAGGTCAAACCCGATGATGCTGCATCGGGTTTGCATGAGGGCCGGAACGGAAAGGCTTGCTTATTTTCCCGTGTAGGGAATCACTTTTTGCCGCTGCTCACCGAGTCCCTTGATGCCAAGAGTGACTACGTCACCCGGCTTCAGCCACGCCTGGGTCGGCTTCATCCCCAGCGCCACACCGGCGGGTGTTCCGGTGGTGATGATGTCACCCGGTAGCAGCGTCATGTAGTTGCTCACGTACGACACAAGCTTCGCACAGGGGAAAATCATGTTCTTGGTATTGGAGGACTGCCTGCGTTCGCCGTTAACGTCGAGCCAGACATCGAGCACCTGGGAATTGGTGATCTCGTCGGTCGTGACGAGCCATGGTCCGATCGGTCCGAAGGTGTCACATCCCTTGCCTTTGTCCCACTGAGAGGACTGCAACTGGAAAGCACGCTCGGATACGTCATTCACGATCGTGTAACCGGCGACGTGATCCAGAGCCTCGTCCTCCGTTACATATTCGGCGCGCGTCCCGATGACGATCGCGATCTCGACCTCGTAATCGAGCTTGGTGGAGCTGCGCGGCTGCTGGATGTCATCGTTCGGACCGCTGATGCACGTCGTCGCTTTCATGAAAACTACCGGTTCAGCGGGTATTTGCAGACCCGCCTCGTGCGCGTGATCGACGTAATTCAGACCGATGGCGACGAACTTGGAGATCCCGGTATAGGGCACGCCGAAGCGCGGGTTGCCGCGCACCAGAGGCAGCGATTCCGGACGAATCTTGCGGAGCTTCGTCAGCCCTTTGGAGGAAATCGTATCCTGGTCGATGTTGGAGAGGACCCCTGACAAATCGCGCAACTGACCTTGCGCGTCGATGACGCCTGGTTTCTCGAACCCGTTCCTGCCGTAACGACAAAGCTTCATTTTTGGCTTCCTTTCCAGATCATCGTGCGGCCGCTTAGGCAAATCGCAACTCTTGGAGCAGGCGCAAGCCGGGTGCAAGCAAGGGTGCTCGATATCGTCGCAGTCTTGAGCCGCCCATTTCCTTGCCTGGGCGGCAGCGCAACGAGAGCAATTGGTGCTACCGGTCTCCTACGTAAGCCGTTCTCCCCAGAAACTATTCTTATTGGTCGGATTATAGCAGCGCCGCGCCGAAAAAAGCCGTAGTTTCCTTGGAATCAGTGGGTTACAGGGGGGAGTCAAGGCCAGGGTCGGCGTTGGATAAAATCGCGACATGAAAGGCCTTCCATCTCGCGTTGTCCCGCGGTTTTTTGCGCCAGTGCAACTTTCCCTCGGCGCCGAGATCGATTTGCCGGAGCGGGTGGCACGTCATTGTGCGGTCCTGCGCCTGCGCCGCGGTGACGCGGTGGTCTTGTTCAACGGAGAGGGCGGGGAATTCTCCGCCGAGCTGACACGGGTTTCCCGTGGCGATGCGCGTGCCTGCGTGATATCGAGGCAGACGCCGGAACGCGAGTCGCCTCTTTCCATCGCGCTCGCTCAATGCGTATCGAGCGGAGACCGGATGGACGCTACCTTGCAGAAATCTACGGAGCTTGGCGTCTCCAGGATAGTGCCGATCGCGAGTGAGCGCTCTATAGTGAAACTCTCGAGCGATCGCGCCGACAGGCGCGTCGCCCACTGGCGCAACGTGGTCATTGCCGCCTGCGAGCAATGCGGGCGCAACCACGTACCCGAGGTTGCGGCGATCATCGACCTCGATGCTTTTCTGGACCAGGCAGACGGCGATGGGCTTCGGCTACTCCTGACGCCCGATGCCGATCGAAGCTTGAAACAGCTTGAACCGCCCAGCAAGGTGACTTTGCTGGTAGGGTCGGAGGGAGGGCTCGCCCCCGAGGAGCGGCAGCGCGCCGAAAAGAGGGGGTTCCTTCCGGTCCGCTTCGGGCCGCGGGTGCTTCGCACGGAGACCGCGCCCCTCGCAACAATCGCAGCGATGCAGGCGCTGTGGGGCGATTGTTAGCCTCTGCACGCCGGGCGCGCTGTATCTGCCGGGAGCAACTGGCTAGAATCCGAGTTCCTTAAGAACAGCCCACAACCATGCCGTCCCATCCTACCCAGTTCGTCAGCTGGGTTCGCTCTGTTGCCCCGTATTTCCACGCGTTCCGCGGGAAGACCTTCGTACTTGCATTTGGCGGAGAGATCTTCGCCGAGCGCAGGTTCGTCGACCTCGCACATGACATCAGCCTACTTCATAGCACCGGCATCCGCGTGGTGCTGGTACACGGCTCACGCCCGCAGATCGAGGCGCAGCTCAAGCGCCGCAAGCTCCGCTCGCGCTACGCGAAGGGCCTGCGCATCACGGATCCCATTGCGCTCGAATGCGTAAAGGAGGCTGTCGGGCTGTTGCGCGTGGAGATCGACGCGTTACTGTCCCTAGGTCTTCCCAACTCGCCCATGGCGGGCGCTGCGATCAATAGCGTCTCGGGAAATTTCATCACGGCGCAGCCGATAGGCGTGCACGACGGCATCGACTTCCAGTACACCGGCTCCGTGCGCAAGGTCGATGCGCAGGCAATCGCGGGGTGTCTGGACGCCGGCAACATAGCGATCGTATCGCCAGTCGGTTATTCGCCCACAGGCGAGGTCTTCAACCTCGCCATGGAAGATGTGGCGGTAGCAACGGCGACGGCGCTCCACGCCGAGAAACTGATCTTCTTCTCCGACGCGCCCGTGCAGGACAAGGAAGGCGAGTTGCTCCAGGAGCTCACGGCGGAGGAGGCAGCCGGGCTGCTCGCGCGCGGCAACCGCCTGTCGGACGATACGCGGCTCTATCTCGCACACGCCGTCGAGGCCGTGCGCGGAGGGATGCAACGCGCCCACATCATCAGCCGGACAGTCCCCGGCGCTCTGCTGATCGAATTGTTCACCCATGAGGGCTCGGGCACCATGATCACCGCCGACAAGGTGGTGAAGCTGCGTCCGGCCAAGATTGACGACGCGGGGGGCGTTCTCAAGCTGATCGAGCCGCTCGAGGAAGACGGGACGCTCGTGCGCCGTGGGCGTGAACTGCTCGAACGCGAGATCGGGCGCTTTTCGTTGATTGAGCACGACGGGGTGATAGTCGGCTGCGCCGCGCTCTACCCCTTTCCCGACGCCCGCGCCGGCGAGCTTGCCTGCCTCGCGGTGCGGCCCGATTACCGCGACGCAGGTTACGGAGAACGCTTACTGCGCCATATCGAGACACAGGCGCGCACCCGCAAGCTGAAAAAGCTGTTCGTACTCACTACGCGTGCAACCCATTGGTTCATAGAGCGCGGGTTCGCCGAAGCGAATATCACCGTGCTGCCGAGGGAAAAGAAAGCGCTGTACAACTATCAGCGGCGTTCGAAGATTTTAGTAAAGCAGACTTAAAATCGACCTGATACCAGAATCGAGGTTGCGAAAATGGCACGGATGGTGAAGTGCATCAAGCTCGGCCGCGACGCGGAAGGGCTCGACTTCCCGCCCTACCCGGGCGAGCTCGGCAAGCGCATCTACGAGAACGTCTCCAAGGAAGCCTGGCAGGCCTGGATCAAGCACCAGACCATGCTCATCAACGAGAACAAGCTGAACCTTGCCGACCCGCGCGCGCGGAAATATCTCGCCGAGCAGATGGAGAAGCATTTCTTCGGACCCGGAGCCGACGTGGCTTCCGGCTACGTGCCGCCGGACAAGTAGGCGCTCTACTTCCGGGCGATCGTTCTCACGCCCGTCTTGGTTCCGAGTAAGAGCAGATCCGCTCCGCGCCGGGCGAACAATCCGTTGGTAACGACGCCGGTGATATTGTTGACCGCCGTTTCTAGCTCGACCGGGTTGAGGATGGACAGGCCCCACACGTCGAGGACGATGTTGCCGTTGTCGGTGGCAAAGCCCTCGCGCAGCTTGGGCTGGCCGCCGAGCTTAACCATCTGGCGCGCCACATAGGCACGCGCCATTGGAATCACCTCGACCGGCAGCGGAAATTTTCCAAGCACCGGCACGAGCTTCGATTCGTCCGCAATGCAAACGAACTTTTTCGCCACCGCGGCGACGATTTTCTCTCGCGTGAGCGCGCCGCCCCCGCCCTTGATCATTGCGAGATGCTCGGTGATCTCGTCCGCGCCGTCGATGTAGACCGGCAGCTCGTTGACGCTGTTGAGATCCAAGACGCGAATGCCGTGACCCTTCAGCCGCTCGGCGGATCTCTCCGAACTCGCCACTGCGCCAGCGATGCGATTCTTCATCTTGGCCAGCTCGTCGATGAAGAAATTGGCGGTGGATCCGGTGCCGACGCCGATCACGGCGTCCTCCACCACGTGCTTGATCGCCTCGCGGGCGACTGCCTGCTTGAGCTCGTCCCGGGTCATCGCCGTTTCGACGGTGGCAGATCCGTGCACACGCCTTCATACAGCTCTGCTGCCATTCCAACCGATTCGCTCGTCGTCGGATGCGGATGGATGGTCTTGCCGATATCGACCGCGTCGGCGCCCATTTCGATGGCGAGCGCAATCTCGCTGATGAGATCGCCCGCTCCAGCTCCGACGATGGCGCCGCCAATCAGGCGGTGCGACTCCTCGGAGAAGATCAGCTTGGTGAAGCCCTCGTCGCGGCCGTTGGCGATGGCGCGTCCCGAGGCTGCCCAGGGAAATTTGGCAACCCCGAACTTGACTCCCTGGTTTTTCGCTTCCTCCTCGGTTAGTCCCGCCCAGGCGATCTCAGGATCGGTGTACGCCACCGAGGGGATCACGCGCGCGTCGAAGTAGGATTTCTGCCCCGCAGCGGCTTCCGCTGCGACATGACCTTCGTGCACCGCCTTATGCGCCAGCATGGGCAGCTTGGCGATATCGCCAATCGCGTAGATGTGCGGAATGTTGGTGCGCATTTGCGCGTCCACGGGGATGAAGCCACGCTCGTTCACCGCTACGCCGGCGGCGTCGGCGCCGATCTTCCTGCCGTTGGGAGTCCGGCCCACGGAAACAAGGATGATGTCGTAGAGCTGCGGCTTGGCCGGAGCATTCTCGCCTTCGAAAGACACCCTCAGTCCTTCCTTCACGGCTTCCACCTTGGTAGTCCTGGTCTTCAGCATCACGTTGTCGAAGCGGCGCACGTTGAACGTCTGCCATACCTTGACCAAGTCCCGGTCTACCCCGGACATCAGGCCATCGAGCACCTCGACCACATCCAACCGGGCGCCGAGGGTGGAATACACCGTGCCCATTTCCAGGCCGATGATGCCGCCGCCGATCACGAGCATGCGTTTCGGCCGTTGCCGCAGCTCAAGCGCCGCCGTCGAGTCGACGATTCGCGGGTCCTCCGGAATGAAGGGGAGCTTCGCCGACTGCGATCCGGCTGCGATGATCGCGTTCCTGAATGCGACGACCTTGCGCCCGTCCTTCGCTTCCACGGCGAGATGGTTCGGTCCTACGAAAGCTCCGGTACCCTGCAGCACCGTCACTTTGCGCGAGCGCGCCATGCCCGTAAGCCCTCCGGTCAGCTTGCCGACCACCTTGTTCTTCCACGCGCGCAACGCATCGAGATCCACCTTGGGCTCCCCGAAACCGATGCCGTGCTCGGAAAGATGTTTTGCCTCGTCCATGACAGCAGCAATGTGCAGAAGCGCTTTCGACGGGATGCAGCCCACATTCAGACAGACGCCGCCGAGCGTCGGATAACGCTCGACCAGGATGCTGTTCAAGCCGAGGTCGGCGGCGCGGAAGGCGGCCGAATAACCGCCGGGACCGGAGCCCAGCACCAGCATGTCGCAAGTCATGTCGGCTGCGCCACCGTAGGCCTTGGCTGCGGCAGGTGCGGAAATCTGCGGCGCCACAGGGGCGGCTGAACGCGGTGCGGAGGGCGCCGCCACGGCACTCTCTGCCTCGAGCACGGCGATGACTGACCCCTGAGAGACCTTGTCCCCGACCTTGACCCGCAGCTCCTTGACGACGCCGGCGTCCGAGGAAGGAATTTCCATCGTCGCCTTGTCGGACTCCAGCGTGATGAGGGAGGCTTCCTTGGCCACTCGGTCACCGGGTTTCACCAGAACTTCAATGATGTCTATGTCCTTGAAATCGCCGATGTCCGGTACTTTTACTTCGATCATCTGCGCCACGCCGTCCTCATAAAAGGGTGCGGCGGATGTCGGAGAGGACTGAGGCCAGATAGGTCGTGAAGCGCGCGCCGGCGGCGCCGTCGATGACGCGATGGTCGTATGCCAGCGAAAGGGGCAGCATGAGCCGCGGAACGAAGGTGCCGTCCTTGTAGACCGGCCGCATCTGCGATCTCGCCACGCCGAGAATCGCTACTTCGGGTGCGTTGATGATGGGCGTGAACGCCGTGCCGCCGATGCCGCCAAGGCTGGAGATGCTGAAGGTGCCGCCGCGCATGCTGTCGGGCTTGAGTTTTTTCTCGCGCGCGGCCTTGGAAATTTCAGCCAGCTCCTTCGCCAAATCGAAAACGCCCTTGCGGTCGGCGTCGCGGATCACGGGCACCAGCAGGCCGTCGGGCGTATCGACCGCGACTCCGATGTGATAGTACTTCTTGACGATCAGGTTCTCGCCGGTCTTGTCGAGCGAGGCGTTGAACTCCGGAAACTCCTTCAGCGCGTTCACCGAAGCTTTCACCAGGAACGCGAGCATGGTGAGTTTGAAGCCTCCTTTTTCCGCGACCTGCGCGTTCTCTTTGCGGAATGCCTCGAGCTCGGTGATGTCGGCCTCGTCGTGCTGGGTGACGTGCGGGATGGAGACCCAGTTGCGATGCAGGAACCCACCCGACAGCTTTCTGATGCGGGACAGCGGCTTCGCCTCGACCGGACCGAACTTCGCGAAATCCACCTGCGGCCACTCCGGCAGATCCAGAACGAGCCCGCCGCGCGCGACGGGCGCCGGTGCCGCTTGCGCGCCCTTCATCATGCTCTTGACGAAGGCTTGCACGTCTTCCTGCGTGATGCGGCCCTTCGGGCCGGAGCCCTTCACTTTGACGAGGTCGACGCCCAGCTCGCGCGCGAACTTGCGCACCGAGGGGCTGGCGTGCGGGGTCGTTCCGGGGGCCGGCACAGATGCGTTGGTGGCCGGTTCGGACCTGCCGACCGCGGGCACGGCGGGCACCGTTGCCGGGACCACCGCAAGCACCGGGGCAGGCTTTGCCGTGAGTGCCTCTTGAGGCTTCGGGGCCGATTTTGCTGGCGCTACCGGGGCAGCTTCCGTCTCTTCAAGGATGAGGATCGGACTACCTTGTGAAACCTTGTCGCCGGTCTTGACCCGCATTTCCTTTACGACGCCCGCAGCCGGCGAAGGAATCTCCATCGTCGCCTTGTCCGATTCCACGCTGATGAGCGACTGCTCCGGCTGTACCGTATCGCCCGGCTTGACCAGGACCTCGATGACGTCGACGTTTTTGAAGTCGCCGATGTCGGGGACGAGAATCTCTCTTGGGGTTCCCATGCTTGTACGCTTCCGGAGTCGGGACCGGCGCCGGACACCTGTCGCCTGGTCAGACGGTCACCGGATTGGGTTTTTCCGGATCGATCCCGTATTTCTTGATTGCGTCGGAAACCACCTTGGATTTGATCGCGCCCTGATCGGCGAGCGCCTTGAGCGCCGCGATTGTCACGAAGTAACGATTCACTTCGAAGAAGTGACGCAGCTTGGCGCGGGAATCCGAGCGGCCGTACCCATCGGTGCCGAGCACTCGGTAGGCGCGGCTTTCGGGGATAAACGATCGAATCTGGTCGGCAAAGGTCTTGATGTAGTCGGTAGCAGCGATCACGGGACCTTCGCGCTTCTCGAGGCACTGGGTCACGTACGGGACCTCGGGCTTCGTTTCCGGATGGAGCATGTTCCGGCGCTCGACCGCGAGCCCTTCGCGGCGCAGCTCCGTGAAGCTGGGGGTGCTCCAGATATCCGCAGCCACGCCCCAGTCAGCCTCGAGAAGATCGCCGGCGGCAATGACTTCGCGCAAAATCGTTCCCGAGCCCAGCAGCTGCACGCGCGTTTTCCTCTTCGAGCCTTCCCGAAAGAGGTACATCCCCTTCAGAATCGCTGGCTCCACACCCGCCGGCATCGCGGGATGCTCGTAGTTTTCGTTCATCACGGTAATGTAGTAGAACACGTCCTCCTGCTGCGTGACCATCCGACGCAGGCCGTCCTGAATGATGACGGCGAGCTCATGGGCAAAGGTCGGATCATAGGAAATGCAATTGGGAATGACCGAAGACAGCACATGGCTGTGTCCGTCCTCGTGCTGCAGTCCCTCGCCATTCAGAGTCGTGCGGCCCGCCGTGGCGCCGAGGAGAAACCCCCGCGCGCGCTGGTCCCCTGCCGCCCAGGCAAGGTCCCCGATGCGTTGGAAGCCGAACATCGAATAGAAGATGTAGAACGGCACCATCACCAGGTTCGAATGGCTGTACGACGTCGCCGCCGCGATCCAGGATGAAAATGCGCCGGCCTCGTTGATGCCCTCTTCGAGAATCTGCCCCGCCTTGTCTTCGCGGTAGTACATCACCTGTTCGCGGTCGACCGGCTCGTACTTCTGTCCTTCCGAGGAATAGATTGCGAGCTGCCGGAACATCCCTTCCATGCCGAAAGTGCGCGCTTCGTCCGGAACTATCGGTACGATGTGCTTGCCGATGTTCTTGTCGCGCACGAGCGCCGTCAGCATGCGTACGAACGCCATGGTCGTGGAGATCTCGCGGCCTTCCGAGCCCTTCAACTGTTGATCGAACGCCGAGAGAGCCGGCACCGCGGGAACGCCGTCCGCCCTGCGCCGGCGCTGCGGGAGGTAGCCGCCAAGCGCCTTTCTGCGCTCCTGCAGGTACACCATGATCGGATCATCATCCTTGGGTTTGTAGAGCGGCAGTTCCTCGAGCTTGTCGTCGGGGATCGGCACGTTGAAGCGGTCGCGCATCTCGCGGATGGTTGCGAGGTCCATCTTCTTAAGCTGGTGGGTCGGATTCTTTGCCTGACCCTGCTTGCCCAGGCCGTAGCCCTTGATGGTCTTGGCGAGGACCACCGTGGGCTGGTTCTTGTGCTTCACTGCCGCCGCGTAGGCTGCGTAGATCTTGTGAGGGTCGTGCCCGCCCCGGTTCAGGCGCCAGATGTCCTCGTCGGTCATGCGCGATACCATCTCGAGCAGTTTCGGGTCCTTGCCGAAGAAATGCTTGCGAACGAAGGCGCCGTCGTTGGCCTTGTAGTTCTGGTACTCGCCGTCGACCGTTTCTTCCATGACCCGAAGCAGCCGGCCTTCGACATCGCGAGCGAACAGAGGATCCCAGTACGAGCCCCAAATTAGCTTGATGACGTTCCAACCCGCCCCGCGGAAATCGGCTTCGAGCTCCTGGATGATCTTGCCGTTACCACGCACCGGACCGTCGAGGCGCTGGAGATTGCAGTTCACGACGAAAATCAAGTTGTCGAGCTTTTCACGCACCGCGAGGCCGATCGCGCCCAGGGATTCCGGTTCGTCCATCTCGCCGTCGCCGCAGAACACCCACACCTTGCGGTTCTCGGTATCGGCAAAGCCCCGTGCATGAAGGTATTTCAGAAACCGCGCCACGTAGATGCCCTGGATCGGCCCGAGGCCCATCGAGACCGTCGGGAACTGCCAGAAATCGGGCATCAGCCATGGATGCGGGTAAGAAGAAATTCCTTTGCCGTCGACGTCGCGGCGGAAGTTAAGCAGCTGTTCTTCGGTGAATCGACCTTCGAGAAAGGCGCGCGCATAGATGCCAGGCGAGGAATGGCCCTGGAAGTACACCAGGTCGCCGCCATGTCCCTGGTGCGGCGCGTGCCAGAAATGGTTGAAGCCGATGCCGAACAGCGTCCCGACCGAAGCGAAACTCGCGATGTGTCCGCCGAGCTCGTCGTCGGACTTGTTCGCCTTCGCCACCATCACCATAGCGTTCCAGCGGCAAAAAGAACGGATGCGTTCCTCCAGTGCGTGATCCCCGGGCGAGCGTTCCTCCAGATGGGGGGGAATCGTGTTCAGGTACGCCGTGTTGAGCGAAAAAGGAATGTAAGCGCCTGTGCGGCGCGCCTTGTCGACCAGCTTCTCGAGCAGGTAGTGGGCGCGCTCGGGGCCTTCGCGTTCGAGAACGGCCTCGAGCGCATCGAGCCATTCCTGCGTTTCCTGGGCGTCGGGATCGTTGGCGGCGGAGAATTCAGGCAGCGCGGACATGACGTTTCCCTCTCGGCGCGAAGGTATGGGCGGGAGTGTGAGACTTGCGGAGAATCGCTTGAAGCTTACCCTGCCGGCCTTACAGGATCAATTGCACCTTGTACCCTATTATGAAAGAGCATTTCGCATTATACGAAAACGCGCCTCGCGCAATCAAAGAGATCGAACTTCGGCTTGGCTAAGGCCGGGAAACTGCGGATGCTAGAATGCGCGTCTTTCCCTGTTCGCCGCGTCGATTCTCTCCCATGCAGACCCGCACCATTGACGGCAACGCCATTGCGCGCGAGTTACGCGCCGGGCTGATTCGACGTGTCGCCGCGCTTGCGGCGATGGGTGTGCGCCCCGGTCTCGCGGTGCTGCAAGTCGGGAACCACCCGGCTTCCAGAATCTATGTGCGGAACAAGATGAAGGCCTGCGGCGAAGTGGGGCTCTATTCGGAGCACATCGAATTGCCGGCCGACGCAGCTGAATCGATGCTCCTCGGGCGCATCCGGACTCTGAACCGCGACAGTCGTATCCATGGCATCCTCGTGCAGCTCCCGTTGCCTGCGGGACTTTCGGCGGAGCGGGTGGTCGACGCCCTGGCCCCGGCGAAGGACGTAGACGGATTCCATCCCACCAATATGGGCCTGCTCGCGCTCGGCAGTCCTCGCTTCGTGCCCTGCACGCCCCTCGGAGTGATGAAGCTGATCGAGCACGAGGAAATCGACGTGCAGGGGCGCCACGCCGTCGTAGTCGGCCGCAGCAACATCGTCGGCAAACCGATGGCACTGCTGCTCTTGCAAAGGGGCGCCACGGTCACCATTTGCAACTCCAGAACCCCCGATCTGGGCGCGATGACCAGCCAAGCGGACATTCTCGTGGTGGCGACGGGTAGACCCCGGCTCGTCACAGCCGGCATGGTGAAGCCTGGGGCCGTCGTCATCGACGTCGGTATCACCCGGCTTGCGGATGGCAAACTCGCCGGGGACGTGGATTTCCAGAGCGTACTGGGAACCGCTTTGTGCATCACGCCAGTGCCCGGCGGAGTCGGCCCCATGACGATCGCAATGTTGCTTGAGAACACGGTAATGTCAGCCGAGCGCGCCTCGGCCACCCGGGGCAGTACCTGACACGGCGGAGCAAAGTTCTGTGCTCTCAATCGGAGAACTTAGGCGTTGAACCCGAAAATGACTGTCAATCCGTTGCTCGATTTCTCGGACCTGCCGCGCTACAGATCAGTCCGGCCGGAGCACGTCGCCCCCGCGATCGATCAGCTGCTCGTCGAGAACCGCGCCCTGATCGCCAGGCTCACGACGAAGGCCACGGTTGCTTCCTGGAACGAGTTCGCGGATCCGCTGGAAAACGCCAATGAACGGCTGTGGCGCGCTTGGGGCGTGGTCGCTCACCTGCACGCAGTGGACGACAGCGCCGCGATCCGCGATGCCTACAACGCGAACCTGCCGAAAATCACGCGGTACCGTACCGAGCTCGCGCAAAATCTTCACCTCTATGAGAAATTCAAGGCTCTGCGCGCTTCGAAGGGTTTCGAGGAGTTGTCACAAGCGCAGCGCAAGATCGTCGAGAACGACTTGCGCGACTATCGTCTTGGAGGAGCCGAACTGGCGCCTCAGAACAAGCGGCGCTTTGCCGAAATCCAGGAGGAACTTGCAGCGCTCGAAGCCAAGTTTTCCGAGAATCTGCTTGATGCAACCAATGCGTTTTCGGCATTGATCGCCGACCGCGGAGCGCTGCTCGGCGTCCCCGAGGACGTACTCGAAGCGGCCGAAGAAGGGGCGCGTAAGGATGGCCAGGAGGGGTGGAAGTTCACCTTGCACGCGCCGTCATACGGGCCCCTGATGCAATACGCCGAGAATCGCGACCTGCGCGAAAAGCTGTATCGCGCGCACGTCACGCGCGCGAGCGAATTTGGAGATCCGGAACTCGACAACACCTCGATCATCGTTCGCGAGCTTCGCCTGCGAAAAGAGAAGGCGCGACTGCTTGGTTACGAGAGTTTCGCGGAATTTTCGCTCGTTCCGAAAATGGCCGAGTCACCCGAAGCTGCGCTCGACTTCCTCAATGATCTCGCCGCGAGGGCGCTGCCTCACGCACGCAGGGATTATGCTGAACTGGAGGAGTTCGCACGCGCGGAGCTCGGAATCCAGGAACTGCAGGTTTGGGATATCGCGTTCGCATCGGAAAGACTGCGCGCGAAACGCTACGCGTTTTCCGATCAGGAAGTGAAGCGGTATTTCCCGGAACCCAAGGTGCTGGAAGGCATGTTCCGGCTTGTCGAGCGCCTCTACGGCATTCGCATTCTTCCGGACGCGGCCGAAACCTGGCATCCGCATGTGCGTTTTTTCCGGATTACCGACTCGGACGAGAGCCTCATCGGACAGTTTTATCTGGATCTGTATTCGCGCGAAACCAAGCGCGGCGGTGCGTGGATGGACGAGGCGATCACGCGGCAGCGGATGCCCGGCGGCCTCCGGACCCCGGTTGCGCATCTCGTCTGCAACTTTCCCGCACCGGTCGGGAACAAGCCCGCGCTGTTCACGCACGACGAAGTCATGACCCTGTTTCACGAATTTGGC
>Ga0193733_1000021_pt1 | contig 80356 bp, 68 predicted proteins | sample U1s2metaG_FD_145076 | JGI IMG/M metagenome (GOLD analysis project Ga0193733, IMG submission 145076) | Soil microbial communities from a riparian zone of the East river system, Colorado, United States - U1s2 | ecosystem: Environmental > Terrestrial > Soil > Riparian zone | place: USA: East River...
CGTGGTCAAGCAAAATTCGTTCAGCATTTCCCGTTTCGCCTTACGATCTGCTTTGCCATACCGCCCATAAATAACTCGGAAATACTCCCATTTCCCCTTGCGCCCCAAATGAACCCTCCCCAAATCGGCTTTGTCTCGGGTTACATCTTAAATGGCGCGACGTTGTCCCCTCTGGTTACATCTTAGATGGCGCGATACGCGCGCCTGATTTCTTGGCGGCATAGTTCTAAACTCCTCTTCGTCCAAAAGACCTATGGGCGGGCAGCCCAAGAGTGAAGCCTCTTCGTTGTCCTCGCCTGATGTAAGGGCGCTGTGGGAGGAACCCACCGAAGCCAGTCCACTGCATCATTCTGCAAAAGAAAAAACGCGGCGTCTCGACTGAGTCGGAACGCCGCGTCTTTTTGTGCTCTGCTTGAGAGAAACTTATCGCGCCAGCGGCCGTTGAAAAACAGGCCCGCCCGGACGCCGCAGCGGATAGCCCTGCGGATTACCATGGGCATGCGTTAGCGCAAGCCCATTCGAATGGCCTGTGCCGATGTGGCCGTTGCCATTGCCATTCGCCGACGCGGGCTGCGGCAGCCGCGCCGGATTACCGATAGGGCGGAGATTGATGGGCGCCGTGTGAACGTGGTCGCTGATGGCCTGCAGCCTCTTCAAGATGGACTGCCATTGTTCCCAATCCAGTTGCCGCAGGAACGGACGCAATCCTTGGATGAAGGGATCTTCCAGCAACGCTTCGCCGTCAGATTCCGGGATGAAGAACCGGTTCAAGCCGACGTTGAGCGCCTCGGAAATCTTCTCCAGCGTGCCGAGGCTCGGCGTCATCTGACCGCTTTCGATGCGCGAGAGGTAGGAGCGCGAGACCTTCGAGCGTGACTGCAGTTGGCTCTGGGTCATCGCGCGCGATTCTCGCAATTGGCGAATGCGCTGGCCGATATTCTCGACCGTCTCCTGGTTGACGAACTTCTCTGGCGTTGGTTCAGCGGCGGCTTCCTCCGGAGGTGCCGGTGGAGGAATCAGAAACTCCAAGCGCTGAGGCAATGCGCGCACACAGCGGCGGCAATTCCCGGTGCGCGTCCGGTATTGAACGAGACCACATGTCTTGCAGCGAATGACTTCCCGATCCATTTCTAACGAGCTCATCTCTTTTTCTAATTGTAAGGACACCGGTACTCCTTGCTGACTGTTTTTCCGGCGTGCGGATAGGGGAGGAACGCTGGAACGTTCGCTGGGAAGGCAGTTGCTGGCGCACGAGCAGTATCGTACTGTCGTCATTTTCTGTCAAGAGTATTTTTGGACTATTTTTATTTCTTCTCTCCGCGTTTCGCCGTGTTACGCCCTGCTTTCGCCTGTCCTTTCGGGCAGTTGTCTCTCCCCGCCCCACCATTTCCACGAAGCCTTGTGTAGTCTCTCCCCAAACACCACACCGCTTGTGGTGCACTCCCCTCCTGCCTCTCTTTTTTCTATTCCATTTTCTTGTCCGCGTGGATGCGGTCGGCGGGGACTTCGACTTCGGTAACGCCGCGGAAGGAGAACAGAAGCTTGACGAGGTACTTGGGTGGCTGTTCCGAGGTCTGCTTCACAATGTGGCCGACAGCGTCGGTGACCGCGGCCTGGAACATCACGTCCGCGGCCTGCAGGCCGGCTAGGTTCACACGCACGAGTTGGCCCGGTTGGAAAATGGCTCCCACACGAAGATCCTTTCACAAGAATCCTACACGCAAAAGCGGCGTGAGGGGCACCCGACTGCCAGAACGAAAAGATTAAAAGCGCGGGTCCGAAGACCCGCCACTACAGGGGTGGGGCTCAGCCAATCATCTCTGTCCGCGTAACATCGCGCGGCTGATCGCGCAGCGCATCCACGCGTTTGAGGAATCGCACCGTATGTGGCGTTGAGCGTGCTCGTGGAATGCCGCTTCGTCTACCCACCGCGAATGAATGTAGAAGAGCCGACGGTCCCGCATCGATCGGAACGTGTGAAAACTCAGGCAGCCCGCCTCCTCCCGCGTTGGCCCTGTCACTTCGCGCAGCGCCTCCTCCACCGCACTCTCTTCCCCCTCACGCGCATGCAGCCGCACGAAAGTGTATTGCTCCATGCTCCCTCCATTTCGCCACTTCATTACTACCTGCCTCTCAGGCTACACTACGTGCTCATTTTGGGGGAGAGTCGAAGAGAGGGCACGATCCCGACAAGGTCGGGACAAGTGTATCGTGCCGCTAGGGGCAGAAGAACCGAAGAGCCGGGCTCCCGAGCGGGTCGGGATGAATTCCGCCCGCCTCTACGCCTGGAGAGCCAAAGAACCGGTCTGAAGACCGGCCACTACACTGGGGGAGCCGCATGCCGACACGCTACGACGCCTGGAAACTGCTGTGCGAGTACACCGCTTCGGAGAGCTTGCGAAAACATATGCTCGCGGTCGAAGCGTGCGTGCGCGCCTATGCGCGCAAGTCCGGCGCCGATGAAGAGGCCTGGGGCCTGGCCGCGCTGCTGCACGATTTCGACTACGAGCGCTGGCCCAATCAGGAGCACTCCGCCGAAATGGGGCATCCCTCCGAAGGCGCAAAGATTTTGCGCGAAATGGGCTACTCCGAGGAGATCGTCCGCGCGATCCTCTCGCACGCGGATTATTGCAACGTGCCGCGCCAATCCGCACTGGAGCACACGCTCTTCGCCTGCGACGAGCTCGCCGGCTTCCTAACCGCTTGCGCGTACGTGCGTCCGTCGAAAAGTATTTTGGATCTGGAAGTGGACTCCGTGAAGCGCCGGATGAAAGACAAACTCTTCGCCAAGGGCGTGTCTCGCGAGGACGTGCGCAAAGGCGCCGAGGAACTCGGTGTTCCGCTGGAAGAGCACATCGCCTTCTGCATCGCCGCTCTGCGGGAACACGCCGACGCCCTGGGCCTGCGTGGCACTCTCTGATGGCGCCCGGCTCGCTCTGAGATTCATGAGGAGGGGTGGCTGGAATCAGCGATGGGCGTACAACACCAGTGCCGCGCCGAACAACATGCTGGCGATCACCAGAACGACCACTGCAGCGGTAAACCATTTGGAAAGGATAGCCGTCCGAAAAAACCATGCCCTGCTGTCCGCGCGCTCGACATTCGTTGTACCGGGCGTTGTACCGGGCGTTGCACCGGGCGAGAGTTCTTCCGGCCGCGGCGCCTGGGGCGTAACCGGCTGGTCGCCGTATCTTACTTTGCCGACAAAGCTGTAGCCCTTGCGGGGAATCGTGTCCACGAAAGCAGGCTGATCCGGTGAATCGCCGAGAACCTGGCGGAGCTTGTTCACCGTGGTGTTCACGTTGGCATCGTAGTTGACGTGGGTGTCCGACGGCCAGAGCTGCATGCGCAGCTCTTCGCGCGTCACGATTTCGCCCGGTTTTTGAAGGAGGGCAAGGAGGGCCTGATAGACCTTGCCTTGCAGCTTTACGCGCGTACCGTCCTTGAAGAGTTCTTCTTTTTTTACGTCCAGGTGAAACGCGCCAAAACAGATGTAACGTGCGGGAGCGATTGTGGCGTTATTCAAAACTTCGTGTTGTTCCGGCGAGCGCGTGGGAACCACTTGTGTACTCATAGAAATCACCTTCGTTCACAACTTTAGACCGATTCAACATTCGACTTATTCCACTCGCGGATTGGCGCCCGACCGGGCCATGGATGCCGTCGCTTGACATCCCGTTGAGGTCAGTTATATCTTAAGATGTATATACAAGTCAAGCTTGAGACGCCGAAAATGAAAAAGAAATCCTTCCCGCTGGACCTGAACGGAACGGGCTACTGCGCCTCGTTCAACTTTCGACGGACGGCGCGCGCCGTCACGCGGTTGTACGACCTGGCGCTGCAGGAAACGGGTATTCGCTCAACGCAGTTCGCCATTCTGGTGGGCATCGCGAAGAACCAGCCCGTTTCCATGGGGGCCCTCGCGGACATGCTCGTCATGGACAGCACGACACTGACGAGGAGTTTGCGGCTCTTGCAGAAAGAGGGACTCGTCGCCACTTCGAATCGCGCGGCGATGAGGCAGCGTTTTTTGACGATTACGGCCAAGGGAGAGCGCACGCTCGCGCGCAGCCTGCCCGTCTGGCGCGCGGCGCACGCTCGATTCGTCACGACGATCGGGTCCGAGTATTGGGTCGAACTGAGGAGTGAATTGGAACGGCTGGCTCATGTGGCCGTCGAGCTGGAGAAACCGCAGAAAGACGTTCCTGCCCTGGCACCCGCAAGCTTTTGAAGCCGCTGGACTGTAAGGCTTCCGAGAAATCAATTTCGAGAAATAAGGACGGCGACAACTGTCTGGCAAGCGGAGCGAGGCGAGCTCCGGCACGCCGATGAGCTCTCATTTGCGCCGAGCCGGAAGGCCACATTGGATTCGAAGGGCAACGGGCTGTTCATCGACCGCGAACACACTCGATTTCGCGGAAGTGGCAAATCACGGTAGAATTAAGAGGAATGCTTACACAGATTGAAGGATTGGACGCTGCCGCGAGCCGCCATCCGCGGCGAAAGACTTATGGCGTGAAGGTGGGACACGTGCGCGTGGGCGGAGGCGCACTCATCGTCGTGCAGTCCATGACGAATACGGACACCGCCGACATCGAGACGACACTGAAGCAGACTTTGGAGCTGGCCGAGGCAGGGTCGGAGATCGTGCGTTGGACCGTGAATGTGCCGGAAGCCGCGGCGGCGGTGCCGGAAATTAAAAGCCGGATGCTCGATGCGGGCTGCGATGCCCCCATCATCGGCGACTTTCATTACAACGGGCACGTGCTGCTGACGAAGTATCCGGGGTGCGCCGTGGCGCTGGATAAATACCGCATCAATCCGGGAAATGTGGGCGCGGGGCAGCGGCGGGACGAGCAGTTTTCCACCATCTGCAAAATCGCGCGCGACAACGGCAAGCCCGTTCGCATCGGCGTGAATGGCGGCTCGCTGAATCAAGAGCTGGTGATGCGCAAGATGCAGGAGAACACGGACAAGAATCTTGGCAAGGAGTCCGAAGAGATTATCAACGATTGCATGGTGCTATCCGCGCTGCAATCCACGGAACTGGCGCTGGAGTCCGGGCTGCGGCACGACCAGATCATTATTTCCTGCAAGACTTCGCGGCCGCGCGACCTCATCACCGTGTACCGCGACCTTTCCGCGAAAACCGAGCAGCCGTTGCATCTGGGCCTTACGGAAGCAGGGATGGGAATGAAGGGGCAGATTTGGTCGGCGGCATCGCTGGGCGTGCTGCTCTACGAAGGTATTGGCGATACGATTCGCATTTCGCTTACGCCCAAACCAGGGGGCGATCGCCGCGAAGAAGTTTACGCCGCGTGCGAACTGCTGCAGGCGCTGGGGCTGCGTTCGTTTGCGCCCAGCGTGACGGCGTGCCCCGGCTGCGGGCGCACCACGAGCACCACGTTTCAGGAGCTGGCGGAGAGCGTTCAGGGCTACATCCGGGACATGATGCCCATATGGAAAACGCAATATGAGGGCGTCGAGGAAATGACTCTTGCGGTGATGGGCTGCATCGTGAACGGCCCGGGCGAATCGAAGGCCGCCAACATCGGCATCAGCCTGCCGGGCACGGGCGAAGCGCCGCGTTGCCCGGTCTACATCGACGGCAAAAAAGACGTCACGCTCGAAGGAACCTATGATGAGCTTGCCGTTGCGTTTCAGGCGCTTGTCGACAACTACATCGCCAAGAAATATCCGCGAAAGACAGTGGAAGTTGCACCAGCGGGCCGTTGAAGGATATCCCATGAAAATCAGCCGGGAAGATGTGTTGCGGGTGGCGGAGCTGGCTTATCTCGACCTGAGCGAGGCCGAGCTGGAAACGTACCGCGCACAAATTGACGAGATTCTGGAATACATCGGAAAGCTGAACGAACTGGACACGGGCAAGGTCGAGCCGATGGCGCAGGTGCTGAGCGACGATCAGACGGCCGACGCCACGCTGCGAGAGGACCTGATCGTGCCGTGTGCGGTGGCTGAGGACGTCCTGAAGCACGCGCCCGATCCCGAGCCGCCGTATTTCCGGGTGCCGAAAGTGATCGAAAGATGAGGTAAAGGACGTTAAGGAAGTAAGGGATTGGAATGTACGAGGTGGCTGCGGAGTTCACTTAGGGGCTCCACTGAAGACTGGGCAAAGAGAACATATGACTGCGAGTTGGACAATTGACGGAGTCAAAGAGGCGCTGGGGGCGAAGAAGATTTCGGCGCGCGAGCTGGCTGCGGATTTTTACAAGCGAATCGAAACGCGGAATCCGGAGCTGAACGCTTTCCTGACGTTGTCGCCGGAGCGGGCCCGGAGGCAGACCGACAAAATTGATGCGCTGGTGGCCGAAGGCAAGCCGCTGCCGCCGCTGGCGGGCGTGCCGGTGGCCGTCAAGGATGTCATCAGTACCCGCGGGATAAAGACGACTTGTGGTTCGAAGATTTTGCGGAACTATATTCCGCCGTACGATGCGACTGCGGTGGAGCGGCTGGAGGCGGCTGGAGCGGTCATCCTGGGTAAGACCAACTGCGACGAGTTTGCGATGGGAAGCTCGAATGAGAACTCGGCTTACGGCCCGGTGAAGAACCCGCTGGCACCCGACCGGGTGCCGGGAGGATCGAGCGGAGGTTCGGCAGCGGTGGTGGCGGCGGGACTGGCGGTGGCGTCTCTCGGGACGGATACGGGCGGCTCCATCCGACAGCCAGGCTCGTTTTGTGGAATCCCCGCGATGATGGGGAGCTACGGCCGCGTTTCGCGGTATGGACTGATCGCGTTTGCGTCTTCACTGGACCGAATTGGGCCCTTCGCCACCAATGTGCAGGACGTCGCGGCAATCCTGAAAGTCATCGCCGGGCGCGACCCGCACGATTCGACTTCGACGACGGCGCCAGTTCCCGATTACCGAGCGGAACTAGTAAAACCCGTCAAGGGGCTGCGGCTGGGCATCCCCAAGGAGTATTTTGGCGAAGGCATGGATGCGGGAGTGCGGAAGAAGATCGAAGCCGGCATCGAAGTTTTCAAAAAACTGGGATGTCAACTGGTTGACATTCGCATGCAACATACTGACTACGCCATCGCGACCTACTACATTATTGCGACGGCGGAAGCGAGTTCTAACCTGGCGCGGTACGACGGCGTGCGCTACGGTTTGCGGGTGGATGACGATTCCCTGCTCGCCATGTATCGCAAGACGCGGGGTGCCGGATTTGGCGCGGAGGTGAAGCGTCGCATCGTGCTCGGCACATACGTGCTTTCGGCGGGCTATTATGACGCCTACTACTTGAAGGGGCAGAAGGTTCGTTCGCTGATAGCCCAAGATTTCCGTGATGCGTTTGCCAAGGTGGATGCGATCCTAACGCCGACTTCTCCGGTTCCACCGTTCAAATTGGGGGAGCGTGCGGACGACCCGCTCCAGATGTATCTTGCTGATATATATACAGTTACGGGATCGCTGGCGGGGGTCCCGGGGATCTCCGTGCCTTGTGGGAAGATTGGCGGAACGTTGCCGGTGGGCCTGCAAATCTTTGGGGCGGCTTTTCAAGAGGCCCGCGTCCTGCAACTGGCCCATGCTTTCGAGCAGGCCGGCGGAGCCGCTGTCTGAGCCATGGGCGCGAGGATGGATGAGACCTTGCCATCACTTGCGACCATTATCGGGGACCTTGCTCGCGCGAAAGCGAACTTCTGCGCGCCGCAGATGCCGTCCCTGCAGACCGATGGAAAACGAGGCCAGCCGAAGAAGGGCGCTGGTCTGCTGGCGAACTGGTCGGCCACGTGAGTGCGATCGAGAGGGCCATCCTGAGCCGGGCCGGAAAGCTCCTGCAAAAACCTCCGGAATCCGTGCCCTTTTTCAGGCGGTTTCATGTTCCGATGATGTTCGTGGAAGCACGCGTCATGCGGCGCAAACGACCGGTCACGCTCGAACCCAAGGTGGTACGCGAAAAAGAGGAGATGCTGGCGGAATTGCGCGGAGTGCGGGAGCGGACGCTGGCGTTCATCGAAGAGACCAGGGGCCGCGACCTCAGTAAATACAGGATGGCGCATTCGTTTCTGGGAAGCCTGAACGCGTATCAGTGGCTCCAATTCCTCGCCGCGCATGAAAAACGGCATATGAAACAGACGCCAGATATAGCCGGGACGCTACCGAAAACAGTAACAAGTTTGCATAAGTAGAACATTTTTACCACTCTGTTGGCCTTTGCTTTCCCTTCGTACCACCCACATTAGTTGGGGAAAAGTGCAGGAAAAGGCCTGGTTTAGTGGACTTTAGGGAGAAAGTACTAGACGGATAGTTTTTTCTTGACAGAACGGAACGACTATTGCTCAGGAATTAATGCTGCGCATATGATGGCGGTAGCATCAAACAGAATGAAAGAGTAGTTGGGGCGGGACAGAGGAGCGGGCCATGGTTACCGTGAAGTCGAGCCAAAAAATCTTCACCGATTCAGAGGTCGCCAGCTTGACGGGAATCTGCGTCGAGCATGTACACAATTTTGCCAAGAGCCGGCACCTCGGCTTTATCGCGCGGGCAGCGGAAGCGGCCGGCATCAGCGCCGATCAATGGCTGTTCACGCTTTCGGATCTGATGGTTCTGGTGACCCTGTTTCCGAAATGTACGCACTAAAGCATTAGAATCAATCTGGCTTTTTGCATGGCTCCCTGGCTTGGCCGGGGAGCCATTGGTTTTTCTAGGGTCTCCAAAACAGTAGGTTGCAGGTGCGGAAGGCACAGGGGTATGCTCGCGATAGGGCGAACCGGACCTGCTCGCATGGTTCGCAACCCCTAGGAACGACCGATGCGATCACCCAGAATACCTGCCGTAGTCTATTGCGTTCTGCTAGCGAGTTTGGCGGGCACGCCCAGTTACCCTCAATCGGCAAGCGGTGCCTCAACCAAACAAGGGCAGCCACCCGCAGGGAAGCCAGCTAGCGGCACGGATTCGCAGGCTGGAGTTTCTGCTTTGCTGCGAGGCAAAAAGCTCGTCCTGAAGGACGGTACCTTTCAACTGGTGCGGGATTATCAACGGAACGGGGAGCGGGTCCGCTACCTGAGCGCGGAGCGAGGCGATTGGGAAGAGATTCCCGCCGCAATGGTGGATTGGGACGCGACGGCAAAGGTGGCAGCTGCGGAAAAGGGCGAGGAGGATGCTCTCGCCAACAAGATCCACGTGCAGGAGCAAGCCCAGAAAATTGAAACAGTTATGGACGTAGACGCGAGCTTGCAGGTGTCACCGGGTGTCTTCTTGCCGCCTGGAGAGGGGATGTTTGTTATCGACGGCAAATCCGTGAAGCCTTTGGAGCAGGTGGGCTCCGAGATCAAGACCGACAAGAAGCAGTATCTGAAGCAGGTGCTTTCGCCCATTCCCATCGTTCCCAGCAAGCGGAACGTACAAATTCCCGGAACCCGAGCCAGCATCCGGGTGACAAATGGACAAACGGAGTTTTATTTGCGAGAAGCACCAGCGGATCCAGACCGCACGACGCCGATCGTAAAAAGCAGCCGGCCGGGTGAATCCGGGCCGGAGGTAGAACTCGTGCGGGCGACAGTGAAGGGCAACAAGCGGCAGTTGGAATCGATCAAGAGTCTTTTCGGAGAACAGGTGGAGGAAAAGCGCAATACGATTTCGATCCAACGGTGGGAAATTGCGCCTACCGTCTTTCGCTTCACACTAAGCGAGCCCCTGCCACCGGGCGAATATGCGCTGGCGGAGAGACTACCGGATGGAATGAACCTCTTCGTGTGGGATTTTGGGGTGGACCCGACGACGGGCGCGAAGCCAACGACCCCGCTAAAAAAGAAAGACTAACGCTGAAATAGAGGATCGCACAGGACCATCCGAGACGAGCGCATCCTTCGGCCTTCGTGGCCGCGCCGGCAGAAACGGGAAACGAATCACCGGGTATCGCGCGTTTCCGCTGGAGCATCCGACAGAACATCCCTCAAGAGAGCGAGTACCTCAGAGATACGGAAGGGTTTTTGAAGACAGCAGGGCTCACCGCGGCTCGCAGTTCCCTGAGTGATTTCAACCAAATCGCCAGTCATAAAGATCACCGCAGGTTTCTGCTCTCCTGCAGCTTCGAGGATGCGGCTGGCGGCGGCGCGGCCATCCACCCTGTAGCCGCCGGAAGAAAGATGCAGGTCGCAGAGAAACACGTCATAGCTGGAGCGCCTGAGATGGGCGAGAGCCTCCTCGGTGGTTGCGGCACAATCCACGCGCAAACCCTGGGCAGAGAGGCCTTCCCGAAGAAGCATCCGGAGACTCTCTTCATCATCGAGAACGAGTACCGCACGGTCCCTGAGAAAATCGGCCCCCGTTCGAACCGCATCAGAAGAGGCGACCACAGCTTCCGAGGGAGCGGGAAGAGTCACGGGCTGCAGGCCGGACGCAGCCGGGAGATAGACGGTGAAGACCGAGCCGCCGGCGGGAAGCACTTCGGCTTCGATGTTGCCGCCGTGTTCACGAATGATGGACATGCAGATGCTGAGCCCCAGTCCGGTGCCGCCGCCGGGACGCTTGGTGGTGTAAAAGGGATCGAAGATGCGCGGAAGCGCCTCGGAGCGGATGCCGACGCCGTCGTCCTGAACGGTGATCGTAAGTTGGTTAACAATGCGGCCGGCACGAATCTGGATGCGGCCGGTGTCGCGGACTTCGCGGATGGCCTGCTCGGCGTTAGTGACCAGGTTCAGAAAGACCTGAATGAGCTGGTTGGCGTCCCCGATGACGCCGGGAAGATCGGTTTGGGGATGGAAATCCACCTTGATATTGTTGCGGCGCAAAGAGTGTTCTTGCAACTGAAGCGTGCGCTCGAGAAGGTTGTTGAGATCGAGGGGCTTTTTCTGTGGCGAAGCGGGGCGTGAGAATTCGAGAAGATTCTGGACGATGCGCGCGGCGCGGCGGGCTTGGCGGTGCGTCAGTTCCAGTTGGCGTCTGGTGGAATCATCGGTTCCTTCACGCTCGCGGAGAAGCTCGGTAACGCCGATGATGGCAGTAAGGGGATTATTCAGCTCATGGGCGACGCCGGCGAGCATCTGTCCCATGGCGGCAAGTTTCTCGGCCTGGATGAGCTGTTCCTCCAGCCGCTTGAGTTCGGTAACATCGCGGCCGGAGAGAACTACGCCCTCGATATTGCCCTTTTCATCGGATAGAGGACTGAAATTGAAACGAATCCGGCGCCAATCTCCCAGCTTGTGGCGCACGCGAATTTCGAGAGAGGCAAAGGTCTGCGTGCCGGCGATGATGTCCTTGTAGAGCGACAGGGCGGAAGGCAAATCCTCCGGATGGGAGCGGCCGCCAAATTCCAGGTGTTGCATGTCTTCAACGTCGTAGCCGAGTACCTCTTTGCAACGAGGACTGACGAAGTTGTAGTGGGCCTCGGTATCGAGCACGAGGATGAGATCGGGGAAGCTGTCGACAAGACGGCGGGCAAATTCCTGCTGCTGGTGGAGGCGGCGCTCCATCTCGCGTCGTTCGGTGATGTCCATAAGCGCGCCCTGATAGCGCACCACGCGTCCGGTATTGTCGCGAACGGCTGCAGCCGTGTTCAGGCACACGATGGATCTGCCGTCCTTGCAAATCAAGGTGATCTCGCGGCCCTGGATCATGGGCTGCCGCTCGACCTCGGCCTGGACAATCTTTCGCTCTGGCTGATCGACGAAGATTTCCGGAACCCTTCTTTTCAGCAATTCTTCCTTGGAATCGTAGCCCAGCATGCGCGCCAGGGCAGGATTGACGTCCACAATGGTTCCCTCCGGCGTGACGATGTAGATGCCTTCCTGGAGCGATTCAAAGAGTTCCGTGAAGCGCGCTTCGTTCTTACGGAGTGCGGAGACGTCGCGCCCAAGAACGGTGATGCCGTGGATTTCGCCGTCACGCATCATGGCATGGGCGACGCAATCGAAGAAAAAGGGCGTCCCCTGGCCCTTCAGCCGCACCTGAACGACACCGGACCATTGGCGGCGTTCCATGAACCGGGGCATGGCGCGCCGCAAAAGCTCGGATCCCTCCCCGGTACCCTCCTGCAAGAAATCCGTGATGGGCTTGCCGATAAGGTCCTGGAAGGGCGTCGCGACAAGATCGGAAAAACTGCGGTTGACGGCGCGGATCTGGCCGTCGAGCGTGAGGGCTAGCAGAACGTCGTCGAAAGAATCGATCAGGTCCCGATAGCCCTGCTGCGAACGGGAGATGATCTGAAAAAGCTGATCGAGCTGTTTCCCGCTCGGCGGATCAGCCTCGCGCTGTTCGAGGCCGCGCATGAGCCCGCGCAACTCGGAGATCTCGTGCGTCTTATTCCACATGTACCAGCCGAAGAGGACGATGAGAACGACAAAGAGGACCGGGAGCGCTACTTCGTATCGGTGCGCGAAGGAACGAATGGATCCCCAGGACGTCCAGGCGAAAAACACGGCAAGAACAAAGAGGACGACAAAAGTGAGCCGCCAAAGCTCGCTCTGCCGCTTTTCGAACTGCTCGAAACGGGAAGTGATGGCGGCACGCTGGTCAGCCTGCTGAGTGGAGCGGCCGGGGTTATGGGGGGCGCGTTGGTTGTCTTCGAGCATGAAAGTGGACGGGACCCTCGAGAGCCGGGAGTCATCCGCCGGTACGAGCTATACCCCCTATTGTAAGAATTCCGACAGGATTTCAGCAATCAAAGCGGCGGCACGAAGTTCCTGAAGGACACCTTTACGAGTTGCGCACAAACAACAACGGCGCCCCGGCCGAGCCGGAGCGCCGTCTGATTTGGTTTTTTTGTCTCGCCTGAGGACGGGCCAAAAAGGAGCTTTAGCCTTCGGTGGCAGCGTCCGCTTCGGTGTCCTTCTGGAGGAAGTCGAGCGCGGCCGCTTCTTCCGCGGTGAGCTCGGCGGCTTCCGGAATCTCTTCCATGGGAGCAGGGGCGGGCATTTCCGTCAGCAATTGAATGCTGCGGTAGTGCTCGAGGCCCGTACCGGCAGGGATGAGGCGGCCCATGATGACGTTTTCCTTGAGGCCTCGGAGATAGTCCACCTTGCCGGCAACGGCCGCTTCCGTGAGGACGCGGGTGGTCTCCTGGAAGCTCGCGGCGGAGATGAACGAATCGGTCGAGAGCGACGCCTTGGTGATACCGAGGAGGAGCGGACGGCCCGTTGCGGGGCGGCCGCCATCGGCGATGACGCGATCGTTCTCCTCGCGGAAGCGGAACTTGTCCACCTGCTCCTCGAGGAGGAACGTGGTGTCACCCACGTCCTCGACCTTGACCCAGCGCATCATCTGGCGCGAGATCGTCTCGATGTGCTTGTCGTTGATGTTGACGCCCTGGAGACGGTAAACCTCCTGAATGGCGTTGACCAGGTACGATTGCGTGAACTTTTCGCCGAGGACGGCAAGCAAGTCGTGCAGGTTGAGCGGGCCATCGATGAGGGCCTCGCCCGCCTTGACATGGTCGCCTTCCTGAACGTTGATGTGCACGCCGCGGGGAATGGAGTATTCCTTGGTGGTCTTGCCATCCTCGCTTTCGACGTAGACTTTGCGCATGCCCTTGGCGATATCGCCGTAACGGACGCTGCCGTCGATTTCGCTGATGACCGCGGGGTCCTTGGGTTTGCGCGTCTCGAAGAGTTCGACAACGCGCGGGAGACCGCCGGTGATGTCCTTGGTCTTGGTGGTTTCGCGCGGGATCTTCGCGAGCACGTCGCCGGCCTGGACCTCATCGCCATCCTTGACCATCAAGTGGGCGCGGGAAGGCATGAGGTACTTCTTGCGGACTTTGCCGGAAGAATCGCGGACCAAAATCGCGGGCTGATGCTTTTCATCGCCCGGAGGCAGAGTGACGACGTCCTGCGAGAGGCCGGTCACTTCGTCCACCTGCTCTTCGATCGTCAAGCCGGGGCGCAGGTCGTCAAACTTCACCGAGCCGGCGGTTTCGGTGAGGATCGAGAAGGTGAAGGGATCCCATTCGGCAAGAATCTGGCCGTGGGTGACGTGTTCACCGTCCTTGACGCGGAGGCGCGCGCCGTAAACGACGTGGTAGCGCTCCTTCTCGCGGTTCTTTTCATCGACGATGGCGATCAGTCCGGCGCGGTTCATGGCGATGGAAGTGCCGCCACGGCCTTCGACAAACTTCATGTCCACGAACTTGACGACGCCGTTGTTGCGCGCTTCGAGCGTGGAGCGTTCGGAGACGCGCGTGGCGGTTCCGCCGATGTGGAAGGTGCGCATGGTCAGCTGCGTGCCGGGCTCGCCGATGGACTGCGCGGCGATGACGCCGACGGCTTCGCCAAGCTCAACCATGCGGCCAGTGGCGAGGTTGCGGCCATAGCAAAGCGCGCAAACGCCGCGGCGGGATTCGCAAGTGAGCACGGAACGGATGCGCACGCGCTCGATACCCGCGCCCTGCACCTGGTTGGCGAGCTCTTCGGTGATTTCCTGGCTGACGTCGACGATGACGGTGCCCTCAAAGTCCTTGATCTTGTCGAGGGAAACGCGGCCCACGATGCGGTCGCGGAGCGGCTCGACTTCGACGCCGGCTTCGACGATGGGTTCGACGAAGATGCCGTCGCTGGTGCCGCAATCGCGCTCGTTGATGATCACGTCTTGCGCGACGTCGACGAGGCGGCGGGTGAGGTAGCCGGAATCGGCGGTCTTGAGCGCCGTATCGGCCAAGCCCTTGCGAGCCCCGTGCGTCGAGATGAAGTACTGCAGCACGGTAAGGCCTTCGCGGAAGTTGGAAGTGATGGGCGTTTCGATGACTTCGCCGGAAGGCTTGGCCATCAGACCGCGCATGCCGGAAAGCTGGCGGATCTGCTGTTTCGAACCGCGCGCGCCGGAGTCCGCCATGACGTAGACGGGGTTGATATTGCCCTCTTTGTCCTGGTTTTCAAGGGCCTTAAACATTTCGTCGGCCACGCGCTCAGTGATGTCGCCCCAGATGGCGATGACCTTGTTGTAGCGCTCGCCGTTGGTGATGGCGCCGTCGAGGTATTGCTGCTGCACCTTGACGACCTCCTTTTCGGCGTTTTCCACGAGCTTGTACTTGTCGCTCGGAATGAGCATGTCGTCGATGCCGATCGAAATGCCGGACTTGGTGGCGTAGGTGAAGCCCAGTTCCTTCAAGTGGTCGAGCAGGACGACGGTGTCCTCGAGGCCGAAGCGCAAGTAAGCGTAATAGACCAGTTGCTGAACGCCCTTTTTCTTGAGGAGGCCGTTCACATAAGGGAATTTTTCCGGCAGATGCGAATTGAAGATGACGCGCCCAACGGTCGTTTGAATGAACTGGCGCTCCATCTTCACGGGCACGGTGTGCGGCACGTCCTGGTTGTCGTATGCGGTGGTGAGGTCGATGACTTCCCCGGTGTAGCGCAGACGAATGGGCGTGAGCAGTTCCACTTCGCCGGCTTCCAGCGCGAGGACGACTTCATCGGTGGCGCCGAAAACGCGGCCTTCGCCCTTGGCTCCGGGCTTGTTCTTGGTCAGATAGTAGATGCCGAGGACCATGTCCTGCGACGGCACGGCCAGAGGCAAGCCGTGAGCGGGCGACAGGATATTGCGCGAGCTGAGCATGAGCACGGACGCTTCGACCTGAGACTCGGGTGAAAGCGGGATGTGCACGGCCATCTGGTCGCCGTCGAAGTCCGCGTTGAACGCGGTGCAGACGAGCGGGTGGATGCGGATGGCTTTGCCTTCGACGAGAACCGGTTCGAACGCCTGAATGCCGAGACGGTGAAGCGTAGGGGCGCGGTTGAGCATCACAGGATGTTCGCGGATGACGTCTTCCAAAATGTCCCAAACGACGGCTTCCTGCTGCTCGACCATTTCCTTGGCTTGCTTGATGGTCGTGCAATGGCCCTGGGCTTCGAGCTTGTGATAGATGAACGGCTTGAAGAGCTCAAGCGCCATCTTCTTGGGCAGACCACACTGGTGCAGCTTCAACTCTGGGCCGACGACGATGACGGAACGGCCGGAGTAGTCCACGCGCTTGCCGAGAAGGTTCTGGCGGAAGCGCCCCTGCTTGCCCTTGAGCGTGTCGCTGAGGGACTTGAGCGGGCGGTTGTTGGTTCCGCGCAGAACGCGGCCACGGCGGCCGTTGTCAAACAAGGCGTCGACGGCTTCCTGAAGCATGCGCTTTTCGTTGCGCACGATGACGTCCGGCGCGCGCAGCTCCATGAGCTTCTTCAACCGGTTGTTGCGGTTGATGACGCGGCGATACAGGTCGTTCAAATCGGAAGTGGCGAAGCGGCCGCCGTCCAGAGGCACCAGCGGGCGCAACTCCGGCGGAAGAACCGGAATCACGTCGAGGATCATCCACTCCGGCTTGTTGCCGCTCTTGCGGAAGGCTTCGAGCACCTTGAGGCGCTTGGCGAACTTGATCCGCTTCTGGAGTGACGGATCGGTCTTCATCTTTTCGCGTAGCTCTTCGGACAGCTTGTCCACTTCGACGCGGCGGAGAAGCTCCTTGATGGCTTCCGCGCCCATCTTGGCGGTGAACTGGCCCGGGTATTCCTTCTGCAGCTCGCGATATTTGTCTTCGAGCAGGACTTCGCGCTCGCGGAGAACGGCGACCTCGCCGGGATCCACGACGACGAAAGCCTCAAAGTAAAGAATGCGCTCGAGGTCGCGCATGGAAATGTCCAGCAAGTAACCGATGCGGCTGGGCAGTCCCTTGAAGAACCACACGTGCGAACAGGGCGAAGCCAGCTCGATGTGGCCAAGGCGCTCGCGGCGGACCTTGCTCAAGGTGACTTCGACGCCGCACTTGTCGCAGATAACGCCGCGGTGCTTCATGCGCTTGTACTTGCCGCACAGGCATTCCCAGTCGGTGACGGGGCCAAAAATCTTGGCGCAGAACAGGCCGTCGCGTTCGGGTTTGAACGTGCGGTAGTTGATGGTCTCCGGCTTGGTAACTTCGCCGTGAGACCAGGAACGAATTTTTTCCGGGCTCGCCAAGCTGATGCGAATGGAATCGAAATCGGCGATCAAACTGGCGCGATCATAAGGGCTGCTGCGATACAAGGTTGTTTCCTCCCTCCCCAGCTTTCGCCGGGGCCGCGATCCGATAAACTCAACTGAAGAGCACCGAACCGGCTGAGAACCCAACTACCGAAAACTACAAACTCGAGTTGGCTGCCTTGTAGTGGCGCAGCATGCTGCGCCACTACAAGCACGATGCGTAACTAATCGGCGGCTTTATCCCCTGCCGGCTTCTGCCGCTTCATCAACTCGACGTCCAAACAGAGCGACTGCAACTCGCGGACGAGGACGTTGAACGATTCGGGCACGCCGGGCTCGATGCCCGGTTCTCCCTTGACGATGGCCTCGTAAATCTTCGCACGGCCATAGACGTCGTCCGACTTCGCCGTGAGCAGCTCCTGCAGGATGTGCGCTGCGCCATAGGCTTCCAGCGCCCAGACTTCCATTTCGCCGAAGCGCTGGCCTCCGAACTGCGCCTTGCCGCCGAGCGGCTGCTGCGTGATGAGAGAGTACGGCCCGATGGAGCGCGCGTGAATCTTGTCGTCGACGAGATGCGAAAGCTTGAGCATGTAGATGTAGCCGACGGTGACCGGCTGGTCGAACTGGTCGCCGCTCATGCCGTCGAAGAGGTTGATCTTGCCGGCGTGCGGCAGACCCGCGACTTCGAGCAGGTGGCGGATTTCCGCTTCGCGCGCGCCGTCGAAAACCGGCGTGGCGAAGGGAATGCCCTCGCGAAAACCTTCGGCGTACTCGAGCAACTCATCGTCGCTGAGTTTCGCGAGTGTCTTCCACACCGCGGTTTCCGTAAACACTTCCCGGAACCAGCGGCGCAGCGCCTCGGCCTTCACTTCCTTGCTGAGAAGCCGCTTGAGGCTGTTGCCGAGTTCCTTGGAAGCCCAGCCGAGGTGCGTCTCGAGTACCTGTCCAACGTTCATACGCGAAGGAACGCCGAGCGGATTGAGAACGATCTCCACCGGAGTGCCGTCCGGCATGTACGGCATGTCTTCCTGCGGCACGATGCGGGCGATGACGCCCTTGTTGCCGTGGCGGCCGGCCATCTTGTCGCCGATGGAAAGCTTGCGCTTCATGGCGATGTAGGCCTTGACCAGCTTGATGACGCCCGGGGGCAGCTCATCGCCCTTCTTGAGTTTGTCCTTGCGCTCCTCGGTGATCTTGCGGAGCACGTCGATCTGGCGCGAGGTCATCTCCTCGACTTCCTCGATCTTCTCGATGAGCAGCGGGTCCTTTTCATTGAGCTTCAGACGCTTGAGGTTGCGCGTGGAGATTTTCTCGATGATCTCGCGCGTGAGTTCGACGCCCTTGGTCAGCAGCCGCTTGTTGGTCTTCTCGTCGTGCAGGTCGGCCTGGAGAATTTTTCCGCCGAGAAGATCCGAGAGGCGCTTGAGACGCTCATCCGTGAGGATGCGGATTTCGTCGGCGAGGTTCTTCTCCAGCTTGAAGACCTGCGTGGCTTCGATGGCCTTGTGGCGCTCGTCCTTTTCTCCGCCCTTGCGGGTGAAGATCTTGACGTCCACGATGGTGCCCTCGATGCCCGGCGGGCAGTAGAGAGAAGCGTCGCGAACATCGCCGGCCTTTTCGCCGAAGATGGCGCGGAGCAGTTTTTCTTCCGGCGTGAGCGTGGTTTCGCCCTTGGGCGTAACCTTGCCGACAAGAATGTCACCCGGCTTCACGACCGCGCCGATGCGGATGACTCCGCTTTCGTCGAGGTTGCGAAGGAACGACTCGCTGATGTTGGGAATATCGCGAGTGACTTCCTCGGGGCCCAGCTTGGTGTCGCGCGCTTCGATTTCGTACTCCTCGATGTGAATCGAGGTGTAGTAATCGTCCTTGACCAGCTTCTCGCTGACCAGGATGGCGTCTTCGAAGTTGTAGCCGCGCCAGGGCAGGAAGGCCACGAGAACGTTGCGGCCGAGAGCGAGTTCACCGCGTTCCGTGCACGGGCCGTCGGCAAGAACCTGGCCTTTCTTCACGCGGTCGCCCACGCGAACCAGCGGCTTCTGGCTGATGCAAGTGTTCTGGTTCGAACGCTTGAACTTGATGAGCTGATAGATGTCCGCGCCCACTTCGCGGCTGAGCACGCCGGAGTGATCGGACTCCACGCGCACGATAATGCGCTCGGAGTCGACCTGATCGACGATGCCTTCGCGTTTGCAGAGCACCACCGCGCCGGAATCGCGCGCGGTGACGCGTTCCATGCCGGTGCCGACGAGCGGCGCTTCGCCCTTGATGAGCGGCACGGCCTGGCGCTGCATGTTGGAACCCATGAGCGCGCGGTTGGCGTCGTCGTTTTCGAGGAACGGAATCAAGCTGGCGGCCACGGAAACGAGCTGCTTCGGCGAAACGTCGACGTAATCGACTTCATCGCGGCTCTTGAGAACGAAGTTGCCGGCCTGCCGGCAGTTGACCAGCTCCGTGGTGATCTTCAGTCGTTCATCAAGCGAGACGTTGGCCTGCGCGACGACGTACTTGTCTTCTTCCCAAGCGGAAAGATAGAAGCAATACGGCTCGTAAACTACCTTGCGGCGCTTGAGCTCTTCGTTGAGATCCTCGACTTTGTCTTTCTCGACGATTTCACCGGTTTTGAATTCGCTGTCACCGGCATTGACGATCTGAACATAGTCGACGATGCGGCCGGCCTTGACTTTGCGGTAGGGCGATTCGATGAAGCCGTAGTCGTTGATGCGCGCAAAGCAGCTCAGGGAGCTGATCAGGCCGATGTTCGGGCCTTCCGGCGTTTCAATCGGGCAGATACGGCCGTAGTGCGTCGGGTGCACGTCGCGCACTTCGAATCCGGCACGCTCGCGCGACAGACCGCCCGGCCCAAGGGCCGAGAGACGCCGCTTATGCGTGATTTCGCTGAGCGGGTTGGTCTGGTCCATGAACTGGCTGAGCTGCGACGAACCGAAGAACTCGCGGATCGCGGCCATAACCGGCTTGGCGTTTACCAAGTCGTGCGGCATAGCCGTCGACATTTCCTGGTACACGCTCATCTTTTCCTTGATGGCGCGTTCCATGCGGACAAGCCCGATGCGGAACTGGTTTTCGAGCAGTTCGCCAACCGCGCGAACGCGGCGGTTGCCGAGATGGTCGATGTCGTCGACGACGCCGATGTTCTTGCGCAGCTTGAAGAGATACTTGATGGCCGAAACGAAGTCCGGCGCATCCAGCGTGCGGTTATCCAGGGGCGTGTCCAGGCCCATCTTGATGTTGAACTTCAGGCGGCCAACGCGGCTGAAATCGTACTTGCGCGGGTCGAAGAACATGCCGCGGAAGAGGTTCGTGGCCGTTTCCAGCGTCGGTGGATCGCCGGGGCGCAGCTTGCGGTAGATCTCGATGAGCGCTTCCTTCGAAGAGCGGATGGAGTCCTTGTCCAGCGTGCGCGAGAGCACCAGGCCGATGTCATCGCGCTCGGGGAAGAACACGTCGACTTCCGTGATGCCACCTTCGGCAAACGCCTGCCAGAGATCGGCGGTCAGCGGCTTATTGGCCTCGAGCAACACTTCGCCAGTCTGGCGGTTGACGACGTCGGCGACGCTGTACGCGCCCTCGAGGTCGGCCAGCGCGGCGCGCACCTGGGAAATTCTCGCCTTGATCAGTTCCTTGAAGAGATTTTCGGTAATGCGCTTGTGCGCGCCGACGATCACTTCATCCGATTTTGGATTGCGGATCTCGTGGGCCAGCTTGCGGTCCACGATTCCGGGTGAAACGTTCCAGAAGAGGTCCTTGTCGCGCAGCGAGATGCGCTCGACCTGATAGAACGTGCGCAGGATGTCTTCGTTAGACTTCATGCCCAGCGCGCGCAGGAAGATCGAGCCGAGGAACTTGCGCTTGCGGTCGATTCGAACGTATAGAATGTTTTTCGTGTCGTATTCGAATTCGACCCACGACCCGCGGTACGGAATGATTTTTCCGAGGAAGTAGCTGCGGTTGTTGGCGCTCTCGAAGAAAACGCCCGGCGAGCGGTGCAACTGGGAAACGATCACACGCTCGGTGCCGTTGATGATGAACGTGCCGTTCTCCGTCATCAGTGGAATGTCGCCGTAGAAAACTTCCTGCTCCTTGATGTCGCGGATGGTCTTCGCGCCGGAATCGGGATCCTTGTCGTAAATGGTCAGACGGATGGTGACCTTGAGAGGCGCGGAGTAGGTCATGCCGCGTTCCTGGCACTCATTCACGTCATACTTCAGCTGCATGGCGACCGGATCGCCGCACTTGTTGCAGAAGGTCGGCGTGTTCTTGTTGAACGTGCCGCACTTGTGGCAGATGACGTCGCCGGTCTGATACGGATTGGTGACCACGGACGCGCCGCAATTGCGGCACGTCGCGCGGAGGTGGTGCAGGCCCTTCAGGTTGCCGCACTTGCACTCCCAGTTGCCGATCGAGTAGTCCACGAATTCCAGTTGCGACATCTCGCGGAAGTCCCTGATCGGAAATACGGAAGTGAACACCGACTGAAGCCCGCCGTCATCGCGCTCGCTCGGCAGAAGGTCCATCTGCAAGAAGCGCTGATACGACTTCATCTGGACTTCAATCAGGTTGGGAATCTGGATCGAGCCCTGGATTTTCGCGAAATCCAAACGCTGGCGTTCCCGGACGTGCTGATTGCTATTCGGCATGCGTGATCTACCTCATCCCTTTTGGGCAAAATACGGAGAAACGGAGAAAGGACACCTCACCGCCGTGCGAAACGACCTGCCCGGGATCGCTGCACACACGGCTGCGGGGGGCCCGAAAAGGGCCCGTGGTTCTGTAACAAGTACCGGCTTCGACTTGCGTACGCGAATTCCTTTGGCGCGGTCCGCCCGCTTCCTCGACCGCGCCCCCACCCGAAAAACCGTACTGCGACAATTCAAGCGTTACCCCGGCCAGGCCGGGGCCGGCAAACTACTTGATCTCGACCTTGGCGCCGGCTTCTTCGAACTTCTTCTTGATCGAAGCGGCTTCGTCCTTGTTGACGCCTTCCTTGACGGTCTTCGGAGCGCCATCCACCAGGTCCTTGGCTTCTTTGAGGCCCAGGCTGGTGACTTCGCGGACCGCTTTAATGACGTTAATCTTATTGCCGCCAACGTCAGTGAGCACGACGGAGAATTCCGTCTTCTCTTCCGCCGGTGCCGCGCCGCCCGCCGCCGCCCCGCCGCCTGCCGCCACAACCGTGGCCGCCGCCGCGGAGACGCCAAAGGTTTCTTCCATCTTTTTCACGAGGTCGGACGCTTCCAGCAGCGTCAGCCCCTTGATTTCTTCCAGGATGGTATCGACTTTCGACATGACTCTTTCTTCTCCTCTCAATTCTAGAAATTGAACTTATTGGGCCGCTTCGGGAGCCGGTTCGGCACTGGCCCCGCCGGACCCAAACTTGTTGGCCTTGATGGCTTCACTGACGGTCACCGCAAGGTTGCGTGGCAACGCGTTGAGCGCCATGGCGATGCGCTGCGCCGGAGCATTCAGCAGGAACATGATCTTGCTGATCAACTCCTCCTTCGACGGAAGATTCGCAAGCTGCTGAATCTCCCTGATGGAAATGACGCGGCCCTCGACCACACCGGACTTGAACTGAAACGCCGGGACGCCTTTGGCAACCTTGGTGAGCGCCTTAGCCAGCGCGACCGGGTCGGTCGCGGTATAGGCGATCGAATTCGTTCCGCTCAGGTTCTTGAGCAGGTTCTCGGCGGGGGTACCTGCACCGGCACGCTCCGCGAGCGTGTTTTTCACCACCTTGTACTTGCCACCCGCGGCCTGCACGGCGCGGCGGAGTTTGGTGTCGTCTTCGACCGTGATGCCCTGAAAGGTCGAGAGAATGACCGTCGATACTTTCGCGAGCTCGGTCTTGAGCTTGTCGAGATCCTGCTGTTTTTCGCTGCGTTTCTTCATAAGTTCGCTCCGCTGGCGTGCGCTGCGCAACTACGCGGCGGCAGCCATGGCTTCCACTTCGGTTAGGTCGATGGGGATGCCCGGACCCATGGTCGAAGTCATGGTGATTTTCTTGACGTACCTGCCCTTGGCTGCAGCCGGCTTGGCTTTCACGACCGCTTCGATTACCGCGTGGGCGTTCTCCGCGAGCTTCGCGCCGTCAAACTGAATTTTGCCGATCGGGCAGTGAACGATCCCCGCCTTGTCGACACGGAATTCCACTTTACCGGCCTTCACTTCCTTGATCGCCTTGGCCACCTCGAAGGTGACCGTGCCGGTCTTCGGGTTGGGCATAAGGCCGCGGGGGCCGAGCACTTTACCGAGCTTTCCGGCGGAGCGCATCATGTCCGGCGTGGCGATCACGGCGTCGAAGTCCGTCCAGCCTTCCATGATTTTTTGCACGATTTCGTCGCCGCCGACGAAGTCCGCCCCGGCTTCCTGCGCTTCGCGAACCTTTTCACCGCCGGCAATCACCAGCACGCGAACGGTTTTGCCGAGTCCGTTGGGCAAACCCACGGTGCCGCGGACGACCTGGTCGGAATGCTTTGGATCAACGCCCAAATTGATCGCCAGCTCTACGGTTTCGTTGAACTTGGTGTGATGCGTTTTCTTTAAAAGTTCGGCCGCTTCGCCGAGCTTGTACGGGCGCACTTCTACGAGCTTGCGCGCCTTCTCCACGTTCTTGCCGGCCTTCTTCGTCATTGGTTCTACCCCTTCGACCTCATAGCGCCTGAACTTCTAAGCTTCCACGACTTCCAGCCCCATGTTGCGCGCCGTACCCATCACGGTGCGCACCGCGGACTCCAGATTGGTGGTGTTAAGATCGACAAGCTTGATCTTTGCAATTTCCTCGACTTGTTTCTTCGTGACCTTGCCGACTTTATTGCGGTTCGGCTCGGCGGAACCCTTCGCAATGTTCGCCGCACGCTTCAGCAGGACCGACGCCGGCGGCGTCTTCAGGATGAAAGTGAAGGTGCGGTCCGTGTACACCGTCACAAGCACGGGGAAAATCATCCCGTCCGGCTCTTTGGCCGTCTTGGCGTTAAACTGCTTGCAGAAATCCATGATGTTCAAGCCGTGCGGGCCGAGCGCGGTGCCGACCGGCGGCGCGGGAGTCGCCTTACCCGCGGGCAACTGGAGCTTGATGGTGGTCTGAATCTTCTTTGCCATATCCGTTCGTCCTCAATCTTTACCTTCGGACTCGTCCCGAACTCTCGAGAGACGATTCCGGTGGAGCAGCTTACAATTTCACTTGACCCATAAAAGCCATTCCGACTGTCGGAATCGGCTTTTTCTGAACCGGGTCGGCTGCCAGTCCCAACGACTCCAATGTATGAGCCCCCAACACTTCGGCATCCCCGGACTCAGCCATCACGATTGTGTCGCCTCCGACGTGACCGTCCGTGCGGACAAAGACCGGAGCCACGTCTCACTCCAGAATTCGGCCCTCAATCGTGCAAAATTGCATTTTCCCTGTAGAACGTAGCCTCTGCCGCAAGAACCAGCCAGAGCTAGCACCGGTATCCACCAAGAGTTCCAGCTCTTCTACGCTCGATGGCGTCGCGGGGTTCCAAACCGCCAGTTTGCTTTTGAACCGTCCCACGTCCTTCAAAGCCTCCAGGTGTCTAGCCAAGCTTCTCCACGCTGGCAAAATCGAGTTCCACCGGCGTGGAGCGTCCAAAAATCGTCACCGAAACCTTCAACCGGCTGTGATCGTTGTCGATCTCTTCGACGTTGCCGTTGAAATTCGCAAACGGCCCATCGACGATGCGCACCTGCTCGTTGCGCTCGAAGACCACCTTCGGCTTGGGGCGGTCCTGCGGCGTGTGCACGCGATTGATGATGCCGTCGACTTCCGTTTCCGTCAGCGGCGACGGTGACGTCGCCGAGCCGACGAAGCCGGTGACGCGCGGCGTCGAGCGCACGGTGTGCCAGGTGTTTTCGTCCAGGTCCATTTCCACCAGCACGTAACCGGGATAGGACATGCGCGACGAAACTACCTTCTTGCCGCCGCGCACCTCGAGGATTTCCTCCATGGGGATCATCACGCGGCCAATCTTGTCCTGCAGGCTGAACGCGGCCACGCGGCTCTCCAGGCTTTCTTTGACCTTCTTCTCAAAGCCCGAGTAGGTATGGATGATGTACCACTGCATGCCCATCGATCTCTGGTCCCCTCTAGACGCCAAACTTCTTGAAAACGTATGCCACACCCAGTTGCACGAGCTTGTCGACCACCGCGAGAAACACGCCAAAGAACGCCACCGTGGCGATGACTACCCAGGTGGTCGCCACCACGTCTTCGCGGCTCGGCCACGTCACTTGTTTCATCTCCACGCGAACGTCGTGCAGAAATTCTCGCGTGTTGGCAATCGTGCCGGTAACTTTTTCGCCGATGCCGGACGCTGCTCCGGTGATGGCGCTGCCTTGCGATTCTTCGTTCTTCACTTTGACCGCCTGCGTGGTCATGAATCCTCGTTCAGTCCCGTAGGACGGACATTCCTGTCTGTCCGCTTGATCGACGTTCGCCCCGCGAACGCCAAAACTCTGGCAGGGGAGGAGGGACTCGAACCCCCATACCCGGTTTTGGAGACCGGAGTCCTAGCCGTTGGACGACTCCCCTAAATTCAAAACCGGCCTGCCCCTCGCCCCAGCAAAATCGCCACTTGCAGAACATAAAGTTACTTCACTTCCTTGTGCGCCGTTTGTTTGCGGCACGTATTGCAGAACTTCTTCGTTTCCAACCGCTCGGTATGCTTCTTCTTGTTTTTCGACGTTGTGTAGTTGCGGTTCTTACAGTCCCCGCACTGCAACGTAATGATTTCGCGCATCGTTTAATCCTTTCGCGCTCTGCCCGCTATTCGATGATTTCAGTGACGGCGCCGGCGCCCACGGTGTGGCCGCCTTCGCGAATCGCGAACCGCAAGCCCTTCTCCAAAGCCACTGGCGTGATCAGCGATACTTCGCAGCTCACGTTGTCGCCCGGCATCACCATTTCCACGCCCGTTGGCAGCTTCACGTCTCCCGTCACGTCCGTGGTGCGGAAATAAAACTGTGGCCGGTACCCCGTGAAGAACGGCGTGTGGCGCCCGCCTTCTTCCTTCGTCAATACGTACGCTTCGGCTTTGAACTTCGTGTGCGGCGTGATCGACCCCGGCTTGCACACCACCTGCCCGCGCTCCACATCTTCTTTTTCCGTGCCGCGCAAGAGCAAACCGACGTTATCCCCCGCGAGGCCTTCATCCAGCAATTTGCGGAACATCTCCACGCCCGTCACCACCTTCTTCTGCGTCGGACGGAACCCCACGATTTCGATTTCTTCGCCAACCTTCACTTTGCCGCGTTCCACGCGCCCCGTAACTACCGTGCCGCGGCCGGAAATCGAGAAGATATCCTCGATCGGCATGGCGAACGGCTTGTCGATGTCGCGCACCGGCAAGGGCACGTTCTTGTCCACCGCTTCCATCAAATCTACGATCGTCTTTTCCCACTTCGCGTCGCCGTTCAGCGCCTGCAGCGCCGAACCCTTCACCACAGCAATCGAATCGCCCGGATACTGGTAGCTCTTCAAGAGTTCGCGAACTTCCAGTTCGACCAACTCCAGCAACTCCGCGTCTTCCACCATGTCGCACTTGTTCAGAAAAACGACAACCGCCGGAACGCCAACCTGGCGCGCCAGCAGAATGTGCTCCCGCGTTTGCGGCATCGGTCCATCGGTGGCTGCCACGACCAGGATCGCGCCGTCCATCTGCGCCGCGCCGGTGATCATGTTCTTGATGTAGTCCGCGTGCCCCGGGCAGTCCATGTGCGCGTAGTGGCGGTTCGCCGTTTCATACTCCACGTGCGAAACCGCGATGGTGATCCCGCGCTCGCGCTCTTCCGGAGCGTTATCGATCGAATCGAACGCGCGAAACTGCACCTTCGGGTTGTGCTTGCTCAGCACTTTGGTGATTGCCGCCGTCAACGTCGTTTTGCCGTGATCGATGTGACCAATGGTTCCGATGTTCACGTGCGGCTTGCTGCGCTCGAATTTCTCCTTCGCCATGTTTCCGTAACCTCTCACCTTGCTGACCGCTTAGTGCCCAACTGCGCCCATTGGTAACGAACGGCCGCGCGCGCTTCAAAATCTGGAGCGGGGGACGGGATTTGAACCCGCAACCATCACCTTGGAAGAGTGAGACTCTACCGTTGAGTTACCCCCGCCCGGTGCTGCTCCAAACTTTTCCCCGTCGCGGCGCGCGCCGCCCCCAGTAAATTCCTGGAGCCTGGGACCGGGATTGAACCGGTGACCTCGTCCTTACCAAGGACGCGCTCTACCAACTGAGCTACCCAGGCCGAATCCGTGTCCCCCTCAAGAATCGTCCTTTGCGGCGCACTTTTCCTGAGCGGCGTCTTTTTTTCCGTTGCGACCGCAAATCGGTGGACGCCCCAAATCAGACCGCTTTCGAACATCGCTCGATGCGATTGCCCTGCGGTTTTCTGCAACTCTAACAGCGAGAACCTGGTGGACGGGGAAGGATTCGAACCTTCGTAGCCCGCAAGGAGCGGCAGATTTACAGTCTGCTGGTTTTAGCCACTCACCCACCCGTCCCGTGAAAACTCTCTGGAACGCGAACTGACGAGATCCGAACTTGTGCTTCAACAACTTGCAGTCATCCCGTGCAAAAACACAAAAAGGACTCGTGTCAAGAGACACCAGCCCGTTCGTTTTTCCTGTCAGGATTCGCTCCGCCCTCGCTCCCCTGCAAAATTCCTGGTGGAGCTGGCGGAGGGAATTGAACCCCCGACCCTCTGATTACAAATCAGATGCTCTACCAGCTGAGCTACGCCAGCACCGCTCAAACCGGGTAAGAATAGCAGAAGGGGTATCAGAATTGCAAGGGGGTGTCGCAGAATATCTTGCACGTGGATGGCCAGCTCTGTGGAAAATCGCTTTCCCCTTGATTACCTGGACACCCGTTATCCTGTCTGTCATCTATAGTTTAGCATGGAATCCACCTGGCCGGAGCAGCCCCAATTTAACAGCCGGAAATAGCGCTCTTCGAAGCGTATATCGGTCGCGGATTTTAATGTCGAGAAGCCCGTTCCGATGGGACAATAATGCTGGACCACTGGTGCAGATGGTGCGGAGGCCATGAAGAAACGGACCTGGATTCGGCTGGCGGCCATCGTCGCCGTCTTGGGCGCGGCCGTAGTTCTCGGATATCGGAAATGGAGCGTACAGAACGGCACTGCGCGCGAGGAGGCGCTGGCGCTGATGCCCACGGATGCGATCGCAATTCTTTTCGCGGATCTCGATGAACTCCGGCAAGCACCATTCGTCGCGAGACTTTATGCCTGGGCGCCGAAACCGCACGCGGACGCGGATTACGCGCAGTTCCTCAAAGAAACCGGATTCGATTTCGAGCGGGACCTCGAGCGCGTAACCATTGCGGTGGAGAAGCGCGGACAAGACTCCACTCTGTTTGCCATTCTGGATGGAAAATTTGATCGGCAGAAAATTTCCGCCTATGCATTGAAAGACGGCTCGGCCGCAAAAACCGGTGGACGCGAGATTTTTTCCGTTCCGGTTAACGGAACCGCAAAGAAAATTTCTCTTACGTTTTTGAGGAACGATCGAATCGCGGTGACTGGCGATTCAAATCTCGCCTTTTTTCTCGACGCGAGAAAACGTGCTGAGGATGCTGCGGACTGGCGCGCACGATTCGAACGTCTAGCGGGCTCGCCGGTCTTTGCCGTGATCCGGCAAGACGCCGCGGTCGGCGCCGCGTTGGCCGCTCAGGCCCCCAGCGGTCTTCGCTCTCCGCAACTCTCCACTTTGATCGATCAATTGCAGTGGATCACCCTGGCAGGAAAACCGGAGAACGATCGGCTGCGTGTGGTCGGCGAGGGAGAATGCACGGCGGAGGCCACGGCGCGGCAACTCGTGGACCTGATGAATGGCGTCGTCATACTGGCGCAGTTGGGACTGAATGATGCCAAGACCAGGCAGCAGTTGGATCCGGCGGCACGTGAGGCGTACCTGGAAATCTTGAAGAGCGCGGATGTCTCCAAAATCAACCGCGGGGATACCAAGTCAGTCCGGCTGGTATTCGAGATCACGCCGGAATTTCTGGAGGCGGCTCGCAGGGCGCCACCAGTCATGCCGGACTCGGTACCAAGCAAACCAGCACTCCCAGGAAAAGCTCCGGCGCCCAGGAAAGGCCGCATCTAGGAAAAGCAGCTCGGGAAAATCGGGGTCCTGAGGACCGTCGCCAGCAAGAAAACCGGCGGGCCAAGGCCCGCCGCCCACGGTATTTCGATCGGGAATCAGTCCCCCGCCGCAGGAGTGGACTTCATGTAGCGCCACGGATTGATGGGCGCATTGTTCATCCGGACTTCGTAGTGGACGTGCGGACCGGTCGAGCGGCCGCTTATGCCCGTGTAGCCAACCACTTCGCCGCGCTTGACGCGTGCGCCCGAGACCGCCGAGAACGCGGAAAGGTGCGCGTACCAGGTGGTGATTCCGAATCCATGATCGACAACCACCAGTCGGCCGTAGCCGGCATGGTTCCCCGCGATGGTGATGATTCCATCCGCAGTGGCGTGAACCGGAGCGCCATAGTCAGAAGCCACATCCACTCCGGTGTGAAATGCGCCTTCACCGCTGAACGGGTCCAAGCGCTCACCGAAGCTATCGGTAATGTGACCCATCACCGGCCAGATCGACGGCGTGTACGAGGAGTCGGCAAAACTCATGGGGGAGAGCAAATGGAGCCCGCTGCTGGAGATGGCGATCACCGCTGCATTGCGCTTCAAGAAAGTGTACTGCTCGATGGAACGGTCGAATGCATCCTGAGCATCCACGGGATTGTCGCTCTGGTCGAAAGCCGCCGGATGGTAACGGAGCACCCCGTAGGTCATGGCCACTTCCGTCGCCAGGGACTGGAGAGAATCAAGGCGCTGGTTGGTGTCGTTGACGGTGCTCTGGAGCTGCTTATATTGCTTCTTGAGGGTTTCCTGATCGTGCCGAAGAGCGTTGTAGTTGCCGACTTTCCAGAGCATTCGCGAATAGGAGCCCACCGCCGCCGTCACGCTGATCGCACCGATGAGCGCCAGCACGGCGATACCGTGCAGCACATATGCGGGTACGATGACTTTCCGGAGCTTACCCGGAGACGACGCGATAAAAAATGTGTAGCTCTTACCCCTCATGAATATAAGGCCCCCACAGGCCTGTAAAATTGACTCTTGCGGGCAAATTACTCTGCTGTCCGCTGGAACCTGAACTTGAACGAAAATCTGAACCGTGAGCCTTGGTCCGCGACCTCCGACATACTAAATTCTGTAGAGCGGTACGTCAACCCTGTATTTCGTGCTTTCAGGGTCAGGCAGTGCAAACCTGTCCCCTGTCCGAACGTACAGGGGGACGCTTAACGAGTGCGCAATTCCCAATTTCGAATCGATGAATTGCAAAAGCCCGGTAGGCTCAGGGGCTATACTATCGCCCGCAATCAGATGGGAGTCCTCTAGAGAACCGCATGCCACCGAAACGCCAGAATGAAAATTCTCTCCTGAAGAAGATTGCCGGGAGTTTCCGATCTTCGCGGGGCCAGGGAGCCGGGCATTCCGTCGCTCTGGGAATGGGCGATGACGCCGCGCTCTTCCGGCCGAAGCCGGGGCACGAGATCATTCTAACCTGCGACTGGTTCCTGGAGGGCACGCACTTCTTGCGCGAAAAGCATCCGCCGGATGCCGTGGGTTGGAAGTGCCTCGCCAGAGCAGTTAGCGACGTAGCAGCGATGGGAGGCGCGCCCCGCTGTTTCCTCCTGAGTCTGGCCCTGCCGGAAACGCACACCGGCCGCTGGCTCGATCTGTTCCTCGGGGGGCTGCGTCGCGCTTCTCGCAAGTTTCAGTGCCCGCTGGCTGGCGGAGACACAACACGGCGAAATGAGATTCTCGTAAATGTAACGGTCGTGGGCGAAGTGCGGGTCGGGAGCGCCGTGCTGCGATCGGGAGCCCGAGCGGACGACATCCTATATGTAAGTGGGCGGCTGGGGGAAGCGGAACTGGGTCTGTGGATCATCCGGCAAAGCGAAGGAGCGGCGAGCAAGAAGAACACGCTGACAAGAAAGCACCTTTATCCGGAGCCGCGCCTCGCGCTAGGCCAATGGTTGGTCAAGACGAACTTGGCGACCGCGATGATGGACCTCTCCGATGGACTATCGAGCGATCTGTCACGGCTGTGTGCCGCGAGCGCGGTCGGTGCGCGACTGGAAAAGGTAAAGATTCCGCGGGTGCAAACCCCTGATCTCGCTCTCAAGCACGGCCGCGATCCCCTGCAACTCGCGTTGCACGGCGGGGATGACTACGAGCTGGTGTTCACCGTGCCTCCCCGCAAAGCAAAGCTCCTGCCGAAGTCCTTTCGAGGCGTGCGTCTCACCCCCATTGGAAAAATCACCCGAAAGCGAGAGCTGCTGGTGCTGGAAGAGAACGGCCGCGCAACGCCACTCATATCCCGCGGCTGGGATCCCTTCCGCAAAAAGCTCTAGAGACGGGCCAGATCTGCACCTGACAGGCATCTGGCAATTCAGCATCGGCGTTAACCCGCCGCAAGTGGCTGACGGCACGGTGCGGAGTTCCGCGCTAAACATACGGTGTCTAAAAAAAATAACTTCTCAGAGCAGCGCGACGCAATTCGTAGAGCATCAAAGGTGCCGAGAAGCGCCGGTCGTATTCGTCGCCGCAGTTTTTGCTGGCGGCGAAGCGGCCGGCGGTTTTTCTTTGGGGGCGGGGGGCTCGTCTTCTGTGGGAGCGGTATCCGGCGTGTCCACGTTGATGTGGTGCTCGCCGGCCTGTTGCTCGAGCGGAACGACGTTCGTGAAATCCATTAAGGGCGTTCCGGCGACGGCGCCCTGCATGAATTCGAGCCAAATGGGAAGTGCGGCGCGTGCGCCGGTTTCTTTTTTACCGAGTGAAATCTGCTTGTCGTCGAAGCCCACCCACACCCCGGCGGTGAGCTGCGGTGTGTAGCCCACAAACCAGGCATCGGTGTAATCCTGTGTCGTTCCCGTCTTCCCGGCCGCCGGGCGGCCCAATGCTTTCGCCTGGATGCCGGTGCCGAATCGAATGACTTCCTCGAGCATGGCGGTCATGGTGCGCGCGACGTCGGGGGAAACGACGTCGTGCACCTCGGGATGCGCTTCTTCGAGCAGCGCGCCGTCGTAACTGGTGACGCGGCGAATCATGTGCGGATCGATGCGGATGCCGTCGTTGGGAAAAACGGTGAAGGCCGAGACGTGTTCGAGAAGCTTCATGTCCGCGGCGCCGAGGGCCAGCGGCAGATACGGCGGAAGCGGCGTGGTGATGCCGAACCGTTTCGCCATATCCACGACGGTGTTGATGCCGATCTTTTCCGCGAGTTTTACGGCGGGAACGTTGCGTGAGCCGGCCAGGGCGCGGCGGAGCGTGATGGTTCCTTCAAATTTTTCATCGTAGTTGCGCGGAGAGTAGGTCTGGCCACCGCTGATGGTGGTAAACGGCAAATCAACGATGGTGTCGAAGGGCGTCGCGCCTCTTTCCAGCGCATCGGCGTAGACATATACCTTGAAAGAGCTGCCGACCTGGCGCACCGCCTGCGTCGCGCGGTTGAATTTGGAATCCTCAAAACTATAACCGCCAATCATGGCCTTGATTTCACCGGTGGGATTGTCGATGGCGAGAAGCGCGCCCTGGGGACCGGGCTGCTGTTCGAGCTGGACGCGCACGGTATTGTCCCGCAATTCCTGAATGGAGAATTGGGCGAGGTCACCCACTTGCAGAAGATCGCCAGGTTTCTTGCGGCCAGTCCAGGCGAATTCGTTCGAAGAGAGAATTCCGCGGTAAGTCCCGATTTTGATGATGGCGTCTTTGTCGCTCACCGAGACGACGAGTCCGGTAACGTAGCTTCCCTTCTCGATCGCGCGGCGCCAATCCTCGTCCTCGTAGGTTTCGAGCTTGCCGAGATTGTCGCGCCGGACGTTGGGAAGATTGCCCTTCCAGCCGTGGCGGCGTTCGTAGCCGTGCAGACCGTCGCGAAGAGATTGGTTGGCAATGCGCTGCATGTTGATGTTCAGCGTGGTGTAGACGCGCAGCCCGCGTTCGTGGACGGCCTCGGTGCCGTACGTGGATTCAAGATACTTGCGAATCTCTTCGAAGAAGTACGGCGCGAGGTCGTTGCGCGGATACTGAATGCGCAGGCCAAGCGGCGATTTCCTGGCGGTGGCTTCTTCCGTGGGTGTGATCTTCCCTTCTTCTTCCATGCGATGGATCACCAGATTGCGGCGGTTGAGCGCGAGCTCCGGATTCGTGAGCGGCGAAAACTTCGGGCCGTTGACCATGCCGGCGAGAAGCGCCGCTTCCTGAAGCTTCAGGTCAGTGACCGGCTTGCCGAAATAAAATTGCGCCGCGGCGGCGAAACCGTAGTTGCCGTGCGCGAGGTAAACCTGGTTGGCGTACATCGTGAAGATTTGCGGCTTGGTGTAGCGCCGCTCGATCTGCAGCGCCAGGAGAATTTCCTGCATTTTGCGGCGGAAGCTGCGGTCGCTTCGGTCCAGGAAAAGATTCCCGGCAAGCTGCATGGTGATGGTGCTGGCGCCGCCGGTGATGCGGCGCTTGACGAGATTGCGAAAAGCGGCGCTGGCCATGCGCGGGAAGTCGATGCCCCAGTGCTCCTCGAAGTGCTGGTCTTCGATGGCGGTGACCGCGCTGTAGAGCACTTTGGGACACTGCTCGTAAGTCATCAGGATGCGGCGCTGCAGCGCGAAGCTGCCGGCCAACTGGCCGTCATCGGCGTAAACTTCGGTGACAACGTCGGGGCGGTAGGTTTCCAGCGCGCGTATTTCCGGCAGGTCGCTGGCGTAAACAAAGAGCAAGCCGCAGCCCGCGCCCAGCGCAACCGCGCAAAGAATCAAAAAAGTCAGCGCGACGCGGTCAATCAGTTTCCAGCCGCGCAAGCGCAATGTAATTGGTGGCAGACTCAGCATCGAAAGAATACTTTATCGCAGAAGTCGAATACTCGACTCAGAAGTGTCAGGGCAGTGTTTCGTAATATTTTTCTCCGGAGCAGGAGCGGCAGAGAGTGCGGCCTTCCACTACGACTTCGCGTCTGAAATTGACGCCTTCCCTGCATTGGGAGCAGACGACGCGGGGACCTTTGAAGCCGGGTAAGTCTTCCGGCTGAACTTCCACTTTCACCCGTTGCTTGTCAAACAGGATTTCATCGGGGAGTTGTGCGTAAGCTTTCTGCTGGCCGGCATCCTTGCCGAGTTCGGGGAACATTTCGCGGGCGGCTTGCTTGGAGGATTCCCTGGCGGCGACGCGGACGGCGCGGCCGGTCTGGAAATCGACGAAAGTGGCAGCGACTTTGCCCCAGTCGCGGAATTTCAGGGCGCGCTTGCCGAGACGGCAGTTGGCGACCAGCGCGACAGCATCGGTGACGCAGCGGTCGATTTCAACGTACGTAACGATGCGTTTGCGTTCGGCGACGGGATCTTCGATGCCGAGTTCGCGCAGGCCGAGCATCGCGAGGCGCACGCCGAGGACTTGGCCGGCGCAGAGGTGGCCGTGGGCGACGGCGGCGAGATCGAGGTATTCGGAGAGGGTCTTCATTTTGAAATGATCAGTAATCAGTGATCAGTTTTCAGTAAGAGTGAATAAGACCAGTAATACGGTTGAGTGCTCAATGAAAAGGAAATTGCGTACGCCTTGAAGTTGAGATCCTTCGCTTCGCTCAGGATGACAACGGTTACGCTTTCGGTTGCGCTTTTGCTTCTGCTGGCCCTCCCGTTTTCGCGGATATTTAATTTACGCATAAGAACTCTAGGTGGAGACTTTCTCCGGGGCGGACCAGGGATGCGGCTGGCGGGCTTCCATGAAGGCGAAGATGGTCATGAGGACCGCCAGAGCGACGAGCGCGCCGTCGCGGGCAACGGTCATGCCGGTGAGCGGTTCGGGAGTCGCAAAGCAGCCGCAATTAATGTTCATGTGCAAAAGGTAGGCACGCGAAACAACGCTCAGGAATCCGAGCATGATCAGAGTGCTGAGTGAAGCCCAGATACGCAGTTGCCAGCCAATCAACAGAAGCAGCCCGAGTATGATTTCGGCGAAGGGCAGCGTGTGCGCGACAAAGGAAACGCCGACTTGGGAGAGCAGTTTATATGACTCCACCTGGACGGCAAAATTCGAGAGGTTGGTGGAAAGCGAAAAACGCAGTGCAAAGAGCGGCCAGGGGATAAAGTTGGGAAGGAAAAGTTTTGCGTAGCCAGCGTAAACAAAGATTCCGCCGAGGACGAGGCGGCCGATCCAGATGATCGCGCGGCGGAGATTGAGTGGGCTGGATTGCATCATTCTTGAGTCTTCAGTTCTCAGTCTTAAGTTCAGAAGCGATGAGCCTTGATTCTGCTGCCCCGCTTGGTGATTTTATCCGTTGCCGATCTTTCCGATTCTCAATTTGCTTCCTGTCGCCTCGATGCAATTCCCGCTGATAAAAATAATTCGTTCATTTCTGTGAGAGGAGTTGATCGAGAAACGTCTTGAGAATGTCGTAGGTCATGACGCCGGAATAGGGATAGGTCTGGCCTTTGCTATGAAAGACAGTGGTGGGCGTTTGGTTGACGTTGTAGGTCTGGCCGAGTGCGTAATCCTTATCAATCAATGGCTCAAGCGTGCCGCCCTTAACCAGCGCGCGAACTTTCGTCATTTCCGCAGCGGAGAGGACGGCGGAGACGGTGCCGTCCACATCGCCGTTCTGTTCCCACTTTTCTTGATTCTGGAAAAGCGCTTGTTCCACGGTCTCAACCTTGCCGATCTGCGCGGCGGCACGAGCATAGCGCGCGGCTACACGAGAGTGCGCGTGCATGGGGAGCGGGAAATCGCGATGGATCAGGTAGACCTTGCCGCTGCTGACGTAATCCTCCATCAGCCGGCGATTCGTGGCGGTGAAAAGCGTCTTGCAAGCCGGGCATTGATAATCGCTGAAGACTTCCATCGTCACGGGTGCATTCTTCGAGCCGAAGGCCTTATGCGGATCGACGGCGGGGAGGTCACCCGCTGACTGCGGCGCAAGCGGACGCGCGGCGGCTTTCGCCACGACCACAGACGGAGGAATGATAGGGGGCTCAGAAGCTGCAGGGGAGTCAACACTCCCTGACGGCGACTGCGCTAATGGTTGCGCCAATGGTGAAGCGGGCTCGGGAGCCTTGTGCAAAGAGGGTAGGAATAGGGCACATACTCCAAGCAACCCCACGCTGATAATCCCTGCCAGAATACGCCGACGATTCACGCGTTCCTCCAAATGGTTCGAGCGATTCTCCCCTGCGGAAGACGATACAGAATTCTACCGCGAAACGGCGGGAAGGAAAGAGTCGTCGTGACCTGATGTTCACAGGAGCACCGAGAGATACTCCAACGCCGAAGCTCTCCTAAGGTTGCTTGCTGACGAAACCGGAAGCGTTGTGAGATGCGAATTCTAGTTAACAATAACACCGGTGCAAGTTGCTGAATAGGATGACGTTATAATTGTTATCAGAAAACTTGACAAACATACACTCAACATGTACACTGCGCTTCGAGGTGGGCTTGGAACGCGAGAACTGAGCCGGATTCGCCTTCGTTTCAGAGAGATACGAGCGAATTGGACTGGCAAAGGATTTCAGGAGGAATGGCAGCAATGAGCAAGATTATTGGAATTGACCTGGGAACAACGAACTCGGTGGTGGCCGTGATGCAGGGCGGGGAGCCGGTGGTGATTCCCAACCAGGAGGGAGCACGGACAACGCCGTCCGTTGTGGCCATCACGAAGACTGGCGAGCGGCTGGTCGGGCAAGTGGCGAAGCGGCAAGCGGTGACGAATCCTGAGAACACCGTGTATTCGATCAAGCGGTTCATGGGCCGGCGCTACGACGAAGTCGCGGAGGAAATGAAGCGCGTGCCATATAAGGCGGTGAAAGGATCGCACGATGACGCGCGCGTGGAGATCTTCGGGAAGGTGTACAGCCCTCCGGAGATTTCCGCGATGATCCTCGGCAAGCTGAAGACGGCCGCGGAAGATTTTCTAGGTGAAAAGGTCACCAAGGCGGTGATCACGGTCCCGGCGTATTTCAACGATGCGCAGCGACAAGCCACCAAGCAGGCGGGGGAGATTGCCGGCCTGGAAGTCGTGCGCATCATCAACGAGCCGACAGCGGCGGCGCTGGCATACGGATTGGATAAGAAGACCGACGAGACGATCGCGGTGTACGACTTTGGCGGGGGCACGTTTGACATTTCCGTGCTGGAAGTCGGCGCGGGCGTGGTGGAAGTGAAGTCGACCAACGGCGACACGCACCTGGGCGGCGACGACGTCGACCAGCGCATCGTGGACTGGCTGATCGACGAGTTCAAGAAAAAGAACAACATCGACCTGAGCAAGGACAAGATGGCGCTGCAGCGGCTGAAGGATGCGGCAGAAAAAGCCAAGATCGAGCTTTCACAGATGATGGAGACGGAGATCAACCTTCCGTTCATCACCGCGGGGGCCAGCGGTCCGATTCACATGGAGGAGAAGCTCACGCGCACGCGGCTCGAACAAATGATGAATGACCTGCTGGAGCGCTCGATGAAGCCAGTGAAGCAGGCGCTGGAAGACGCAAAGATGTCGCCGAACGACATTCAGGAAGTGGTGCTGGTTGGCGGCTCGACGCGCATCCCGAAGGTGCAGCAACTGGTTCGCAATTTCTTTGGCGGGAAAGAGCCCCACAAGGGCGTGAATCCCGACGAAGTCGTAGCGGTGGGCGCGGCGATTCAGGGCGCAGTGCTTGCCGGGGACGTAAAGGACATTCTGCTGCTGGACGTGACGCCGCTTTCGCTGGGCGTGGAGACGCTCGGCGGCGTGATGACCGTGCAGATCCCGCGCAACACGACGATCCCGACGCGCAAGGTGGAAACGTACTCGACGGCGGCGGACAACCAGCCGGGCGTGGAAATCCACGTCATGCAGGGGGAGCGCAAGTTCGCCGCGGACAACCGTTCGCTTGGAAAATTCAAGCTGGACGGGATTCCGCCGGCTCCCCGCGGGACGCCGCAGATCGAAGTCACCTTTGACATCGACGCCAACGGCATCCTGAACGTGAGCGCGAAAGACAAGGCCACCAACAAGGAACAGAAGATCACCATCACCGCGTCGAGCGGCCTGACCAAGGAAGAGGCCGAGAAGATGAAGACGGAGGCCGAAGCGCACAGCGAAGACGACCGGCGCCGGATGGAAGAGGTGGAGGCGCGCAACCGCCTGGACGGGATTCTTTATCAGTCGGAGAAGATGCTCCGCGAAAACCGCGAGAAGATCGCAGAGGCGGACGTGAAGAAGGCCGAGGAAGCCATCGAAGACGCGAAAAAGGCCATCAACGAAGGCGGCGTGGCGCGGCTGCGGTCGGCCACGGAAAACGTCGAGCGCTCGCTGCACAAGATCGCCGAAGAACTATACAAGACGTCGCAGGCGGCGGGTGCCGCGGGGCAGGCCGGTGCGGCGGCGGGCGCAGGTGCGGGCGGGGGTTCTTCCGCCGGCTCGAGCGGCGCGCAGGAGAAAAAGCCTGGCGACGTGATCGACGCCGAGTACGTGGACGTGGATGAGACTAAGCGGCCGAACTGAGAAAGTTGTCAGTTTTCAGTTGTAAGTTTTAAGTAGGAAGAGACCGGTTGGTTTGATTTCTTCCTGCGCAGATGCATACGAGAGTAAACGGCCGAATTAGCGAGCGTGCCGAGCAGGGGCGCAGCATCCTGACAGAGTCGGGACAGGCGCTGCGCCCCTACGACTACAAACATGCCTACGACAGCTAAACAGGATTATTACGAACTGCTAGGGGTGCCGCGGAAGGCGGGTGCCAAGGATATCCGTGCGGCCTTTCGCAAGCTGGCGCGGAAGTATCACCCGGATTTGAATCCGGGCGACAAATCCGCAGAAGAAAAATTCAAGCAACTGCAGGAAGCCTACGACGTCCTCTCCGATTCGAAAAAGCGGCAGATGTATGACCAGTACGGCTTCTACAGCGACAACCTTCCACCGGGCGGACCAGGTGGAGCGGGCTCTCGCGACGGAGAGTCCGATGTCAACTTTGATTTTGGGGGATTTGATTTTGGCGGCGGCTCGGGCGCGGCGGGCGGCGGATCGAGCTTCCGCGATCTCTTCAGCCAGTTTTTCAGCGGCGGACGCGGAAGCGCCGGGATGGAACCGGAGCACGAACCCGGCGGCGACCTGGAATACCAGCTGGACATCGATTTCTGGGATGCCGTGCGCGGTGCGGTGAAAAAGCTTTCGATCACGCGACTGGATACTTGCGAGACGTGCCATGGCACCGGCGCGGTGGGCTCGCCACAAACATGCACGGCATGCGGGGGCACGGGCACGATCCAGCAAGCCGCGGGCAAAATGCGCTTCAACGTGCCGTGCACGCGGTGCGGAGGCACGGGCAAGCTGCGAACGTTGTGCAAGACCTGCGGCGGCGAAGGGCGCGTGCGGCGATCGGAGACGATTGACGTGCGCATTCCGGCCGGCGTTTCCAATGGCGCGCGGGTGCGCGTTCCGGGCAAAGGCAACTCCGGGACGCTGGGCGCGCCGCCGGGCGATTTGTATTTGCGAGTGGTGGTGAGGCCGCATGAGTTTTTCGAGCGGCGCGGCGACGATTTGTACACCAAGATTCCGGTCACGGTGAGCGAAGCGACGCTGGGCGCGAAGATTGAAGTGCCGACGATAGACGGGCGGTCGATCGTTCGAATCCCGCCGGGGACGAACAGCGGAAAGACCCTGCGGCTAAAGGAAAAAGGCGTGCCGAGCGCGAGGAATGGCGCGAGAGGCGACCAGTACGTGGAGATTCAAGTGGTCGTGCCGCCGCCGACGGACGAGCGCGTGCGAAATCTGATGAAGGAACTGGAGAGTGTCGCGCCAGGGGATCCGCGGAAGGATTTGTTCAGTAAGGCGGGAGTGTGACGAGGAGTTGTCAGTGATCAGTTTTCAGTCGTCAGTGAAAGAAGAAACAGGAAATTCGAAACTGGAAACTGGAACTCAGAGTTTTGAGACTGGACTCTAACTGACTACTGAGCACTGAAGACTGAAAACGGAGAAGAGACAGGCAACAATGCCTGTCCTACCAAAGATGCCAGCGCGAGCGAAAAAACGAGCCAAGGCGGGCTACATGATCAGCGCGGTGGCGGAGCTGTACAAGCTGCACCCGCAGACGCTGCGGCTGTACGAGCGCGTGGGGTTGCTGAAGCCGTCGCGTTCGCAGGGGAACACGCGGCTGTATACGGATTCCGATCTGGAGCGGCTGGACGTGATCCTGACGCTGGCGCGGGACATGGGCGTGAACCTGGCGGGCATCGAAATTATTCTGAACATGCGCGAGAAGATGATCGAGATGGAGCGCCAGATGGGGGAGTTCGCGCAAGTGGTGCAACAGGAATTGTCGCGAGTAGCGGCCTCGCACTCGCAGGAGAAACCGCCGCAGCATGCGATTGTGCGGGCGGCACCGCGGATTGTCCGATAGTTATCAGTTTTCAGTGATCGGTATTCAGTTTCAGAGAAAAAAGCCAGTGGTTCCTTCCACAGTTTTCCAAATGAGGACAGCTTGCCGTGTGCGCTTGGCGCTCGTATGCTGTCTGGCGTGGGGAAAAGCGCCGGTCTGAAGACCGGCCACTACAAAGGTTCGCAAGAAGAAGCGCCGGTCTGAGGCCCGGCCCTACGCAGACGAACACAATATGGCGCTGGAAAATTGCATACTTTGCAGGGGAACGGGATGGAAGCTGGTGCTGCGAGGGGATGGCGCGGCAGGCAGCCTTGCGGTGGCGTGCGATTGCAGGATGGAGGAGCGTGCGTCGCGGGTGATGGAGCGCGCGCGAATTCCGAAGCGTTACGAGCATTGCGATTTTGAGAGTTACGTCACCGACCTGACGGATGGGAAGACCTGGACGCCGCAGCACGCGCACTCGCTAAAGCAAGCAAAGCTGTTCACGCAGGGGTTTGTGCGCGAGTACCCCGGTTCGTCCGAAAAGGGATTGCTGTTCATGGGGCCATCGGGCGTTGGAAAAACGCATCTTGCGGTTGCGGCATTGAAAGATCTGATTCTTCGCGGGCACGCGGGATTGTTTTGCGACTACCGCGAGCTGCTGAAGGAGATTCAAGCGAGCTACAACCCGGCGAGTGAATCTACGGAGATGAAGATTCTGGAGCCGATTCGAACGGTGGAGATTCTGGTGCTGGACGATCTCGGCGCGAGCAAGCCGTCGGATTGGGTGCGCGATATCGTGGGGATCGTGTTGAACGCCCGATACAACGAGAACCGCACGACGATCATCACGACGAATTACCTCGATAATCCCGCCACGGAGGGCGAAACGGCGCGGCTTCCGGGCGGCAAATTGATTCCACCGACGCGAGAAGATGCGCTGGAGCAAAGAATCGGCAGCCGGATGCGATCAAGATTGTATGAGATGTGCCGAACCGTGGAAGTTTCCGCTCCAGATTTTCGCCGCGAAAAGACGCACGCTGGGCGCGCGTAAAACCACTCCGGCGTTTCATTGACAGGGGGTTGAGGCGGCGAGTATCCTTATTAAGGTTGCAGCGTTTTCGACGCCCGCAGCATCTGTGTCCCATGTAACCGCTCTGCGGTTAACCTCCTTGCACTAACCCAGTTAGGGAATCAGCAAGGAATCTATTCGACTGAACGCGGGGCCGCATAGCGGCTACCGTAAGCGAAGTAATCTTCCGGAGGCCAACAACCATGTTTCCCGACCGCGACAATCAGGCCAATACGGCTGCCGCCGCGACTGCACCCGAAGCCGAGACCGCTCCGAACAGCGCGCACCCTGAAACAAATTCAACGGTAGAAAGCGCGACAGAGCAAACTGCTCCTCCCGCTGCAACGGAACATGCCGAGGCGTCAAGCGCGGGGCAAGAGAAGCCTGCGGGAGCAACGCCGGAACGGACGGGTGCCTCTACCGATGTCGCGGCGGCCCATGCCGCAGCCGAAGCAAACCGGGACGCGCACGCAGCGAACGCCGAATCTGCTACCGCCGATGAAGAAGCGGCCGGCTCGGAAGAGATGAGCAAGCTGCTGGAGCAATACGACGAGAAGCAGGAAGCGGCCGCGTCGCACGAGGTCATCGAGGTCAAGGTTGTTGCGTACACGGAACATGGCGTGGTGGTGGACCTGGGCGGAAAGACGGAAGGGCTGATTCCGGCGACGGAATTCACGGACACGGAAATACCGCGACCTGAGCCGAACAGCACGATTGAAGTGCAACGCACCGGGGAGCACAAGGACGGCTTCACGATCCTGTCGTACCTGAAAGTGCTGCGCCGCCGCACGTGGGAGAAGATTGAAGCAGCGTTCAAGGCCAAGGAAACGCTCACCGGCAAAGTTGTGGATCGCATCAAGGGCGGGCTGGTGGTGGATATCGGCGTGCGTGCGTTCCTGCCGGGCTCGCAGTACGATCTGCGGCCGGCGCAGAACCTGGACGACCTGACCGGCACGGAAGTGCAGGTGCGCATCACGAAGTTGAACCGCCGCCGCGGCAACGTGGTAGTGAGCCGCCGCGCGCTGCTGGAAGAAGAACTGCATTCCAAGCGCGCCGAATTGATGGAAACGCTGAGCGAAGGCCAGATTGTGCACGGCCACGTAAAGAACGTGACGGAGTACGGCGCGTTCGTGGATCTTGGCGGAATCGACGGGCTGCTGCACCTGACGGATTTGAGCTGGGGCCGCGTGAAGCATCCTTCGGACCTGCTGAAGCCGGAGCAAGAACTCGACATCATCATCCTGAAGTTTGACAAGGAAAAGCAGCGCGTATCGCTCGGGCTGAAGCAATTGGCGGCCGATCCCTGGGTGGGCGCCGCGGAGAAATATCCGGCGGGCGGGAAGGTGAAGGGTAAAGTCGTCGGGGTCGTGGACTATGGCGTGTTCGTCGAGCTGGAACAGGGGATCGAAGGCCTGGTGCACGTTTCCGAAATGAGCTGGAACAAGAAAATCCAGCACCCCTCGAAGGTCGTCAAAGTTGGCGAAGAAGTGTACGTGGTGGTGCTGGACATCAAGCCGAGCGACCGGCGTGTTTCGCTGGGAATCAAGCAGGCACAGGCAGATCCCTGGCTGCTGATTGCAGAGAAGTATCCGGTGGGCACGGTGGTGACGGGGAAGGTGCGAAACATCGCGGAGTTCGGCGCGTTCGTGGAGATCGAGGATGGCTTTGACGGTCTGGTGCACGTCGGAGACGTAAGCTGGACGGGCCGCGTCAAGAATCCGCACGAGGTGTTCAAGAAGGGCGAAGACGTTACCGCCAAGGTGCTGAAGATCGACCCGGAGAACCGCCGCGTATCGCTGGGCATCAAGCAGGTCAACGACATCTGGGGCGACTGGTTCAAACAGCACAAGGTCGGGCAGATCGTGAAGGGCAAAGTTTCGCGCATCGCCACGTTCGGCGCGTTCGTCGAATTGGGCGAAAACATCGAAGCGCTCTGCCATAACACAGAGATCGAGGAGCGCAAGCGCCGCGACGAAGGCGCGTCGAGCTTCCATCCGACAACCGGGCCGCTGAAGAGCGCCGGGCCGCTCGAGCCGGGCAAGGAATACGATTTCAAGATCATCAAGATCAGCCCGGAGACGCGGCGCATCGGACTGAGCTACCGCGCGGCGGTGAAGCAGATCGAGCGCAAGGAGATTGAACAGTATCGCTCGACGTCGAAGTCCTCGTCGACGGCAACGATCGGGGACGCGCTGAAGTCCAAACTGTCGGCGCGTTAGCTGATTCAAGACCGGACCGGCGGGGGGCCGGTCGTCACATTTTCATTTACCTGCGGGTCATTTTAATGATAGGAAGGGGGCACTCCGGCGAGGGGCCAGCCCCCCGTAAGCCGTTTGGTTCCACTGGTTAGGACAAGCGCAGTGCGTCAGGTGGTTCTGGCGGCCTTAGGACCGCCGGCGCTCCTGACGATCTTGGGACGGTGGACGGACTCAAGCGGTTTTTGACCTAGAGCTGCGCGACGAGGCATAGCGACGATGACCAAGCAACCCACACTCACGAAGGCCGACCTCATTGAAGAGATTCTGCGCATCACCGAACTCCCTCGCAAGGAGTCGGAGACCATCGTCGAAACGATTTTCGATAGCATCATTGGATCCCTGCAGAAGGGCCAGAAGATCGAGATCCGGGGATTCGGCAGCTTCCGCACGCGGGAGCGCCGCGGACGAATCGGCCGCAATCCGAAAACCGGCGCGAAGGTGGAAGTGCCAGCCAAGAAAATTCCCTTCTTCAAACCCAGCAAAGAGTTGAAGGACTTTGTGAACAGCGCAGAGGCCCAAGCCTCCGCCGCGACGCGCGCGGGCGGCGATTCACCGCGCCCGTGAACCCCACGATCTCTCGTCGCGGTTCGGTTTCAACTCAGATCAACTCAAATCGATTCAGGTAAATAAAGAGCGCAGACCCTTCGGCAGTTTGAGCGTGGAACAAGCGGGCGTGCTGCCGATGCGCCCGTTCTGCGTTATGCTGTGCGCGCAGCTTTTCAGAAAAAGGAAGCGATGCGATGGACTATATCTGGACTCCCTGGCGCTACCAGTACATGGCGCAGGTGCTGGCTGGAAAGCAGCCGGAATGTATTTTTTGCGATGCGGTAGCGCGGAAGGATGATGCGGAAACGCTAATCGTCCATCGAGGCGAGAAATCGTTCGTGATCCTGAATCGCTTTCCTTATACCTCCGGGCACGTGATGATCGTGCCCTACGCGCATGTTGCGGAATTGAATTTGTGCGAACCGGGAGCGCTGGACGAAATGATGCAGTTGGCGCAGCGTGTGGAGACGGCCCTGCGCGCGAATTACAAGCCCGATGGGATGAATCTGGGAATGAATCTGGGCCGCGCTGCGGGCGCAGGCGTGGTTGGACATCTGCACCTCCACGTGTTGCCGCGCTGGATCGGTGATTCGAATTTCATGACGGTGACGGGCGAGACGCGCGTGCACCCGGAAGACTTGAAGACCACCTACGAACGACTCTCCAAGGCGCTGGCCTGATTCGCGAAGCCCGGTGCGCCGCGATAGAATGCAAATTCAAACAAGTATTTGGCCGGACGGGAGTGAGCGACAGTGGACCTCGAACTGACGGAAGAACAGAAACTGCTGCAGAAAACCGTGCGCGAGTTCGCGGAGTTGGAAGTAAAGCCGCTGGCGAAAGAACTCGACGAGACGGGGCATTTTCCGCGCGGGCTGTTTAAGAAGGCGGCGGAAATCGGGCTCACCGGCGTGGCGGTTCCGGAGGCGGAAGGCGGAGCGGGCTTTGACCACGTCGCCTACAGCATCGTGATTGAAGAGATTTCGCGTTGCTGCGCCTCGACGGGCGTCATTCTGTCCGTGCAGAATTCGCTCTATTGCGATCCGATCCATCGCTACGGGACGGAAGAGCAGAAGAAAAAATTCCTGCTGCCGTACGCGCGAGGTGAAAAGATCGGCTGCTACGCGTTGACCGAGCCGCAGGCCGGTTCGAACGCCGCCGCGCTGCAGACGAAGGCCGTGAAAAAGGGCGACACCTACGTGCTCAACGGCACCAAAGCCTGGATCACCAACGGCGGCGCGGCGGACGCAGCAATTGTGTACGTGAACACCGAGCCGGCGAAAGGTGAAAAAGGCATCACCGCGCTGGTGGTGGAAAAAGGCACGCCGGGATTCAAGGCCGGCAAGGAAGAAAAAAAGCTGGGGATCAACGCGACGGCATGCAGCGAACTGGTCTTCACCGATTGCCTGGTGCCGGCGGCGAATCGCATCGGCATCGAAGGAGAAGGTTACAAACTGGCGCTCTCGACGCTGGACGGAGGCCGCATCGGCATCGCCGCCCAGGCCACCGGCATCGCGCAAGGCGGATACGAGGCGGCGCTGAAGTATTCCCAGGAGCGCATGGCGTTTGGCCACCCGATCTCGCAGTTTCAAGCCATACAGTTTATGCTGGCGGACATGTCCACAGAAATTGATGCAGCCCGGCTGCTCATTCGAAAAGCCGCGTGGAAACAGGATACCGGCGCGCGTTTCAGCATGGACGCAGCGATTGCCAAACTGTTCGCCAGCGAAATGTCCACGCGCGTTACGCACAAAGCCATCCAAATCCACGGCGGCAATGGCTACAGCCGCGAATACCCCGTCGAGCGCAACTACCGCGACGCGCGCATCACCGAAATTTACGAAGGCACCAGCGAGATTCAGCGTCTGGTCATTTCCTCCTGGGTTCTGAAGTCCTAGGCGCCCCGTAGTATCCTGACCGTGTGCTGGAACTCGACTGTGGACTTGAATTTGACCGTACACGGGCGGAAGAACAATTCTTCCCTGCCCTGCCACCGCGCGCAGCGGTTTGCCTGATCGAAGCGCGAGAAGAAAAAGCCGAGCCGTTCCTGATTCGCACGCAGAATTTGCAGAGGCGTCTGCAAAGGCTACTGGGGCCTGTTGATCCGGCGAGCAAACGTCTGAACCTGGGCGAGTTTGCACGCAGCATCCGGTACCGGCTGACGAGTTCGGCGTTCGAACAGACGCTCACCTATTACCAGAATGCAAAACTACTTTTTCCCAATCGCTATCGCGACCTGATGCGCTTGCGGCCGGCAGCGGTCCTCAAGGTGAATTTGCGGAATGCTTATCCACGCTGCTACGTGACCCGCCGGATTCCCGTCGATGAGGCTGGCGTGCCCACGGGCGGCGCGTATTACGGGCCATTCGCATCGCGGCGGTCCGCGCAAGCATTCGCCGAACGGATCCTCGACTTATTCAAAGTGCGGCGCTGCCAGATCAAGATCCGCCGTGATCCTACGTTTCCGGGCTGCCTGTACTCGGAGATGAAAATGTGCCTCGCGCCATGCTTTGCGGGCTGCACGAAAGAAGAATACGACGTCGAAGTACAACGGCTCGTGCAATTTCTCGAAACGAGCGGGGGATCGGCGAGGTCTACTATCGAGGAAGAGCGTGAGAAAGCCAGCGAGCAATTGGACTTCGAGCAGGCAGCCGCCTTGCACAAAAAAGTAGAGAAGCTCGACGAGGTTTTGCGCGGGAGGCCGGAACTCACGCGGCGGATTCAGGACCTGGACGCGGTGATTCTGCAGCGGGCCGCGGAAGAGCAAACGATCGGCGTCTACGGCGTGCGCGGCGGAAGACTGGCAGAGCCGTTTTTCCTGCGATTCGCGGAGATGGCGAGTCAGCCGCGGTCCGCGGAGCAAATCTTTCGCGAACATTTTGCAGCGGAGCCCGCAACAACTGACGGTGATCTTGGGGAGCACCTATGGCTGGTGGCGCGCTGGTATTACAGCAATCCGCGCGATGGCGAGATTTTCTTCCGCGAAAAAGACTGGCCCTATCGTAGGATCCTTCGGTCATGCTCGCGGCTTCTTGCGCCGAAGACGAACGAAGCTGAAACGAATCAGACACCAGGGCCGGCTCAACTGCCCGAAGGAGCGTCATGAGCAAATCCGCCACCAAAGAAGGAACCACGCGCTACGCTCAGAAGTTCCGAGGCCGCGCCGCCGAGGGCCATTTTCGAGAAACGCAGAGGCTGGCGCTCTCCTCTATCGGAATCGGCACGTACCTCGGGCAACCGGACGCAAAGACGGATGAGGGCTATGCAGCGGCGGCCGTCGCGGGGGTGGAAAGCGGAATCAATGTGCTCGACGCCGCGATCAATTACAGATTTCAGCGGAGCGAGCGAAGCCTCGGCGCGGCCATCCAGCGGCTTGCGGCGCGCGGCATCGAACGCGAGGAAATCGTGGTGTGCACGAAGGGCGGTTACCTGACGCCTGATGGGGCCATGCCTGGCGACCCGAACGAATACTTCTTCCGCGAATACATTCAGCCGGGAGTTTTCACCGCGAAGGATATCGCGGCCGGCAGTCATTGCATGACGCCAAAATTTCTGAAAAATCAGCTCGGGCGCAGTCTGAAAAACCTGGGCGTCGAATGCGTGGATGTCTATTACCTGCACAATCCGGAGACGCAGCTCTCTGAAGTGCCCAAGGAAGAATTCCTGAACCGTGTCCGCCAGGCATTTACCTTTCTCGAATCGGCGGTGGAAGCCGGCGAGATTCAGTATTACGGGATGGCCACTTGGAATGGCTTCCGGCAAGATGCGCACGCGCGCGATGCCTTGCAGTTGGGCGAAATCACGCAGATGGCGCAGGAGATTGCGGGGGGCAGGCATCACTTCCGCTTCGTGCAACTGCCGTTCAACCTGGCGATGACGGAAGCGCTGACGCTGGGGAATCAATCCATACGTGGACGAGACCGGACGGTGATGGAAGCGGCGAACGATCTGGACATTACCTTGATCGCCAGCGCTTCGCTGTTGCAAGGCCAAGTGGCGAAGAACCTGCCGGGTTTTGTCGCGGAAGCGCTTGGGCTGGAGAACGATACGGAACGGGCGCTGCAATTCGCGAGGTCATCGCCGGGAATTACGACGGCGTTGGTGGGGATGTCTCGCGCGGAACATGTGAAAGCCAACGCACGGCTCGTGGGCGTGCCCCCGGCCACGGCCGAGGAGTTCAGCAAACTTTTTTCGCGCGGCGAAGGGGCGTGAAGAATAAACTTAACACGGAGTTCGCAGAGGACGCAGAGTTCAAGGAGGAGGAAAAGAAACGGAAATCCTCCAGCTCTAATGACGGAGGCGCAAAACCTCGCCGGTCAACCAGGCGTTGATGGCGCGACCCACTTGGTCGAGTTTGCCGGCAAAGAAATGATCAACTCCTTCGACGACGACGAGATGATTGTCGCCGGGGAGAGTGCGGATGAGCGCTTTGACTTTTTCGATGGCGCCGTGCTCGTCGTTGCTTCCGTGCACGAACAACTTGGGCTTGTTGCAGTGGCGCAGGAATGAGAAATCGGTGTTGTTGACGGGAATACCCAAGCCGATCAGGTGAGAGACCCGCGGGTCTTCGCAACCGGCGCGCATGCCCACCCAGGAACCGAAACTGAATCCCGCGAGTAGCAGCGGGACGCCAGGAAACTCGGAGGCAAGAAAGTCCAGCGCGGTACGGACATCACCCTGCTCGCCGAAGCCGCGGTCGTGCCCGCCTGCGCTGAGTCCGGCGCCACGAAAATTGAATCGCAGAACAGGAATGCCAATAGCGTCCAGGGATTTCGCCGTCTGGTAAACCACTTTGTTGTGCATCGTACCGCCAAAAAGCGGATGCGGATGGCAGACAACCGCGGCGAGCGGCGGATGCGCGGCGGCGGACGGGGTCCAGAGAATCGCTTCGAGGCGTCCGGCAGGGCCATCCAAAAAGAAATTGCGGGATTCGTGTGTGCCGGTCATCGAAGCGCCATGGACAAATTTGCAGTTTAGCGCATCGAAGGAAAAAGACCGAATGCGGCCGGCAATTCCCGGCTCGTCTATTCCACGCGGTAAACACCGATGTCGAGGGCGACGCTGCCCGGCACGGAAGCGATACGTATGACCTTGGAGCGAAACTCGCCAGCGCCATGCCAAGGCGCGGAAGTCGAGGCTTCAAATGCGATTCTCAAGTAATCACCGGGCGCGTATTCGCGGTGACTGCGAAAGCGCATGCCCTTCGCCGAAAAATCGATAGTCATGGCTTCTTCAAACCAGGGAATCCGTTCGGGATGCACGCGGACGGGAATCGCCAGCACCTTCCGCATGCTGCCGCGCCGTTCGGGTTCGCGACGATGGGCGCTTCCGTTGGATGAAGCGTGCGCCTGCTCTTCGAGATGAAATGCCACTGCGAATGTTGCCGGGGCATCGGAGAGACCAAAGGCACGGGCGAGCTGATCCAATTTTGCAGAGCGTTCCTGTTCCGAAGCGCTTTCTGTTTGAACTTTCTCGCGTGCGTTCGTGGAGCGAATGACCTCGAGCACTTCGCTGCATCGTGCGACGCGCGCCAGGATCTCCGGCTGGCCATCGGAAAGCGACGCGTCATAGGGAAAGGTGACCCAGAGCGCAACGCCCGGAGCGTGGAACTCCTTGGTGGAAACGAGCAAACCGCTGCGCGAGACATCGATCGTTTCTCCTAATTCGATTTTTTGGCCGAAAGGCGTAGTCCAGCGCATCCGCACCGGAAGGCGCATGCGCACGCGACGGTGCTCGCGGCGGCTGTCCATAGGCGTAACAGTACTGCCCATGGCACCAGTGTAGCGCGCGTGTATTTAAACCGCCAAGACCTCGTACTAGGACAAAAATACCCGATTTTCGCGTTGCAGTTTGCCCGAGCCGATGTTAGCTTTGCGCCGAAACGCACAGCCCCAGGGGGTATAAATGGTTGATGGAGCGGAACGCCGCGAAGCGCGGCGATTCACGATGAGCCTACCGATGCGGGTTTTCCCGCGGGAGTCTAAGGGACGCGAGATGGACGCCCACACGCGGGATGTCAGTTACCGCGGACTCTATTTCCTCACTGATGCCCATTTCCAAGTTGGCAGCGAAATTGAGTTCGTCATCACTCTTCCACAGCAAGTCACGCACTCTGGCGATGTAAATATCCGCTGCCTGGGAGAGGTTGTGCGTATCGAGCCCACCGAGAACGGCAGGGCAGGCATTGCGGCGAAAATCTCGCGTTATGAATTCGTGCCTGCCGCGGCAAACGCCGCGTAGGATTTCTTCCCCCACTTCTCGGGTAACTCCCTGTTGCGGCAGTAACTGAGTACAATACGCTGGAAGAATGTTTGTGCTGGGGGAAGCCATGTATCACTACGACGCCAAGATTGCGCTCGAGGAATTGCAGGAAGAGGCGCTGCTTCCGCATCCCGTAAAACTGCGAGACATGATTCTACGGACGAAGCTGGGCCCGCAGGATGCGCAGCTCCTGAATCACGATTTTCAGGATTACCTGACACGGTTCGGGGACTTGCAAAAAGTCGCGCGAGGCATCCTGGAGAAAATCGCCGCGGGCCAGCGCAAGACATGCTGATGGCGCTTGCCTTCGCAGGAATTCCCAGCAAATGAAAACGAAGCCGCGGGTATTATTGCTATCCGCAACGTCCGGCGCGGGACACGTTCGCGCCGCGCAAGCCCTTGAAAAGGCTTTCCTGGCGCGGGGCGATTGCGCCGTGGAGCACATCGACGCCTTACGGCACGTCAGCAAGCTTTTCCAGCGCATTTACGACAATGCTTATATCTCGATGGTGCGGCGCGCGCCGGAGTTGATGGGCGTGCTCTACGAGCGCACGGACCAGCCGTGGCTGCACCCGCGGCGGCGCCTGGCGCTGGACCGGCTGAACACCGCTACGATGATCCGTTTGTTGAAGCGCATCCAGCCGGACCTGTGCGTGGCGACACATTTCCTGCCGGCGGAGATCATCGCGTGGCTGATCGCCAAGCGGAAGTTGCGCGCGCACAATGCCATCGTCGTCACCGATTACGACGTGCACGCGATGTGGCTTTGCCGCACGGTGGACCGCTACTACTTGGCCATCGATGAAGCCGCGGAGTATCTGGCGCGCATCGGGGTGCCACGAGAAAAACTGCGCGTTACCGGTATTCCGATTGATCCTCTCTTTGCGACGCCCATGAATCGATCCGCTGCGCGGAAACAATTGGGGCTCGACACAGATGCGACGGTGATACTCATCTCAGCAGGCGGTTACGGCATTGGTCCCGTCGAACAACTGGTGAAAGACTTGCTGGCGCTGCAACGCCCGTGGCAAATCGCCGCGATTGCCGGAAAATCAGAGAAGACCCGGAAGCGCTTGGAGGAATTGGCGAAGGAGGCCGGCAAACTGTCTTCAGGATCGCCAAGACTGTGCCCCGTGGGCTTCACGACCGAGATGGACAAGTACATGGCGGCGGCAGACTTGATGGTGGGCAAGGCCGGCGGGCTAACGACGTCGGAAGCGCTGGCGCGGGCGCTGCCCATGGCACTCATCGAACCGATCCCTGGCCAGGAAGAACGAAACGCCGATCATTTGCTGGAAGCAGGAGCAGCGATTCGCTGCAACAACTTGCCTGCGGCGGCGTGGAAAATTGCGGCGCTGCTGAATGATTCTGCAAGATTGACGAGAATGCGGGAGGCAGCCAGGAGCCTTGGCCAGCCAAGGGCCGCCGCGTCCATCGCCGAAGATGCGTTTACGCTGCTAGACTGATGGAGCCCGCGGAGGGATTGGGGCAAACAAATCTCCATGCGACGCCATACACTGTTGATTGATGCGGACGACACGCTCTGGGAAAACAACGTATTTTTCGAGAAGCTGATCGAGGATTTCATCAGCATCGTCGAGCCCTACGGCTATGCCCGCGCATACATTCGCCACATCCTCAATGAAACGGAACGCAAGAATATACGGCAGTATGGCTATGGGGTGCGCAGCTTCGGGCGCTCGCTCGAAGAAACCTATATAAAACTCGCGGATCAGATGGCGAAACGCGAAACACTGGCGCTGATTCATGGCCGCGTCATCGACCTGGAGCGAACGCCGCCGAAAATTCTGGATGGAGTGCCGGAAACCCTGGCGTATCTCACCGAGCGGCACCGGCTGATTTTATTTACGAAGGGCGAGCCCGCGGAACAGGCCGCCAAGGTGGAGCGATCCGGATTGCAGGGATTTTTCGAATTCATCGAAATCGTTCCTGAGAAAGATCCCGAGATCTATGGCGGACTGGTTCACAAACACAAAATCGTGAAGACCCACGGCTGGATGATCGGCAACAGCCCGCGCAGCGATATCAATCCGGCAATGAAGATCGGCCTCAATGCCGTGTACATCCCGCACCAGCACACCTGGACACTGGAACACGAACCGGTGGTGGCGGGCTCCGGAAAACTGGTGATCCTGCCTGCGTTCCGGGAACTTCGCGGTCATTTCTAGACGTGTCCTGACGGGGTCCGGCCCGGACTGCCTGCCCAAATTGGACGTTGTACCCGGCGCGGTATGCCCGAATCTAATTCCTTGTGACTCCCACGAAGGAGAAGCCCATGGCCACAACAACAATTTCCCAGCAAACCGACTGGCGGCAGGAGTGGTTCGAGATTGAGGACGCGACGTACTTGAATTTGGCTGGCGAGTCGCCGATGCCAAAAGTTGCAATTCGCGCCGTGCAGGCCGCGCTCGAAGCAAAGAAAAATCCGCACCACAAAGCAGACTCCACGTTCTTTGAAGTGCCTAACCGTATCCGTGCCTCCCTCGCGAAGCTGATCGGGGGCCAACCCGAAGAAATTGCAGTTACGAGCGGGGCGAGCGCCGGTGTGGCGGCGGTTGCTTACGCGCTGACGTGGAAGCCCGGCGACGAGGTCATCACGGCAAAGGGAGAGTTCCCTTTGCAGTACACCACGTGGAAACCGATGGAAGAACGCGAGGGGCTGAAGCTGAAAATTGTTTCTCCCCGCGAGCGGTTCATCACCGCGGATGACCTGATCGCGGCGATCACTCCGCGGACGCGGCTTGTGTCCGTGAGCATGGTGCGATACGACGATGGATCGCTTCTCGATGCCCCGCGCGTTGCCGATGCGTGCCGTAAACAGGGAGCGCTGTTTCTGCTGGACGCCAGCCAATCCTGTGGCGCGATTCCCCTGGATGTGAATCAACTGGGGGCGGACTTTATCGTCTCCGCTGGGTACAAGTGGCTGCTGGGTCCATTCGGCACGGGATTCTTCTGGGCGAAGAGCGAGCATCTCAATATCATCAGGCCGGGACCATTCAATTGGATGGCGGTGGCGGGCTCGGACAATTTCGCAGCGTTGAACTTCGAAGATCCGAAGCCCGCGGCAAGCTCGAAGCGGTGGGATTCGCCGGAGTGGGCCAGTTATTTTAATTTTAATTTGGTGGCGATGGACGTCTCCGTGGATTTTGTGGTGCGCATGGGACCAGAGCTGGTCGCGGCGCACAACCGGAAATTGATTGAACTGATGTTCGAGCGTTTGCCCAAGGATCGCTTTGTGATTGCGAGCCCTCTGGATGCCGCGCGTCGCGGGCCATATGGATGCTTCGCCGCACGGAGCCGCGAGAAAACAGCGGAGGTTTACCAGCACCTGCGAAAGGAAAATGTTGTCGTAAGCCTGCGCGAAGGCAACATTCGCGTCTCGCCACATTTGTACAACACCGAGCGGGACATCGACCGGCTGATCAGCGTGGTTACTCCGTGAGCCAGCAGGAAAGCTGGCCGAAGATTGCGGTCGTTGGTGCCGGCGCCGTGGGTGGATACTTCGGCGGATTGCTGGCGCGCGCGGGTGCGCGGGTAGTGATGATCGGGCGTCCAGCGTTTGTGGAAGCTGTAAACAAGAACGGGCTTTTCCTGGACACATTGCAATTTCAAGAAAGTGTGCGAGTCGAGGTGTCCACCGAACTCAGCGCGGCGCGCGGCGCGGAGATTGTCCTTTTTTGTGTGAAGACAACGGACAACGCCACGACGGCGCATGCGCTGGCTCCGCTGCTCGTTCCCGGCGCTCTCGTGCTTAGCATGCAAAACGGCGTGGACAACGTGGAACAGATTCGCGCTGCAGCAGCGATCGAAGCTCTCCCGGCTGTTGTTTACGTCGCAGCTTCCGTACCCGAACCCGGCCGCGTGAAACATGTCGGCCGGGGTGATTTGGTGGTCGGGCCGGAAAACGAGAAGACGAAGCGAATCGCGGCACTTTTTTCGGGCGCTAGTGTGCCTTGCCGCATTTCTGAAAATATCGAAGGCGAGCTCTGGATCAAACTGGTGTGGAATTGCGCGCTAAATGCCGTCTCGGCGCTGGGCCGCGCGAAGTATGGATTAATCGCCTCCAGCCCGGATGCGTGGAAAGTGGTCGAGATCGCGGTCTATGAGGTACTGGCCGTCGCGCGGGCTGCGGGGATTCATCCGCCTGGCTTGGAAGACCCCAAGGTGGCGCTGGCAGGCGCACTTAAGATTGCCACACAGATGGCGGAGGCGCTTTCCTCGACCGGACAAGACTTGAATCGCGGGAAGCGCACGGAGATTGACTCGCTGAATGGCTACATCTCCCGCCGTGGCGCGGAGTTGGGGGTTCCGACTCCTGTAAATCACGCGTTGTACGCCCTCGTCAAGCTGGCCGAAGGCCGTTCGTAGAAGCGTAACTCTCCTGCCCGCCCGTGGGGAGGCTTCTAGTTAACAATAACCGAACCCTCTCCCCCCTGTTTTCGTAAAATGTTGCATCTAAAGGGCTTAGTAATACAACAAGTCTTTTAGAATCAACACTTGTGAAGGCAATAATATACTTGAGGCCAAGTATATTATTGCCCTTGTGAAGCCCCGCCGAAGTGTTGATTCTAAACTATAGTTCCGTGGGACTTTTTCGTCCTACTCCTGGTGCTGATTCTAAAAGACTTAGTGCTGCAGAATTAAGTGGGGATTGGACTCTTGAGGAACAAATTCCCGAGCAAGAAGGCGTCAGACGAAGAGGCAGCCTCTAACCCATTCACAGGAAAGCACTTGCGAGTCGTTTGTTCCTTCCTTGCATGAGCCGCGCATCGCGGCTCGGTTGCTAAGAAGGAAAGGCGGGAGCAATCTCCCGCAGTCCACATGGAGTTTTCTACAAGGTCAATTATTGGACGGAGCTAGGAAAAGTCAATAGAAAAGGAGAGGGCCGGTGCGGGAAGACCAGGGGGTTAGCGCTTGGGCGGGGCATGGAAGGGGATGTGGACTATGGCTTCTAGTTCGACCGGGGCGCCTTGTTTGGTGGCGGGGCGGAACTTCCACTGGCTGAGGGCTTCCATGGCGTTGGCGTCGAGCTGCTCGTCTATGCCGTGCACCAATTGGATGCTGTCGACAGAGCCGTCGCGGCGAATCACGGCGTAGAGGACGACTTCGCCTTCGACATGCTCTTTGATTAAGGTTGGGGGATACTTCGGGTCGATCTTCCTTACAGGCCCAGGGGCGGAAACGTCCGAGGAGGCCAGCCGAGGACCTTCGGAATTTGCGCGCAGCTCGGAAAAATTCAGAATCCAGCTTCCCGTGGCGCTGTTGAGGTTAGGCATGTTGACGAGCATCTTGTAGATCTTTTTCGAGGCGAAGATCTGCTCCGGCTGCGCGCTGGCCGGGAGGGCCGCGAAATTCGGAGGCCCGGTCCTCGCGGGTGCATCATCGATCTTCGTGTGCGGATCGGGCCTGGTGATCAGGGCGTGCGGAACGGGTGCGCTGATTTTCGGGGATCCCCCCAGGCCGGAAATTTCATTGTTTGCGGGCGGATGCCCTCCACTGATGCTTACGTCTATGTCATTTTCCCCGCCGCCGTTGCCCGTTGCGGTTCCCGCACTGCTCTCCGGTCCGCCGCCTGCCCTCCCGTTTGCGCCGGGCATTCTGTTCGGTGAGCCTCCCGGTACGCCAGGTTGCTTGCCTTCGGGTGAAATAGAGACGCGCGCGGCGAGATTCCCTTGCGGCGGTTGCACAACGGGTGCGGCCGGTCCGGGTGTGGCGGAGAGGGCGATAAATGTTGCGCCATTTCCGTTTGGAACGCCGGATTGGGCAGAGCTAACTTCCGGTGCGGGTTCTATTGCACTCGTTTGCGTGCGCTGAACCACGCGTGGGGTGGCGCCGGAGTTTAGTTCCAATTTAGGACGCGCGGGAGCGTTTGGAAGCATGGTGAGCGCGATATCCGAGAGTTTTTGGTCCAGTGTTGGGAGGTCGGGAGCCGGGGCGGAGGTGAACTTGACCCTGCGAAGCTCGCGGGGGCGAAGTTTGGAGAGCGTTTCCTGACTGATCTGCAAACCCGGACGCGCGGGGCCGGGCATCTGCTGGAATTGCGCGATATTGGGGAGGTTGGGAAGAATTTTGGGCGGCTTCGGAGGAGCGGCAGAATTGATCAATGTCTGGCGCGGATGCGTCGGATGCACAGGATCGGTGAAGATGCGCTGGCGCGGATGGAAGGCGCCGGCGCCTTCGGGAGGGAGAGGTTTAGCGGCAGGCTCGCCGCGCGGACTCGGCTTGGCTTTGGAAGCCTTCATCTCCACCAAAGGAAAATCATGGATCGGCCCGGACCAGGTGAGTTCGGTGTTCTCGAACGCGGGGTAATGGGGCGGCGCGGCGGGGAGCCGCGGGAACGGCACGACGATGAAAACGAAGTGCCACAAGGCGGCGGCAACCAGAGCACGGCGTGGAATGCGCCCCTCGATCCAGCTATCTCTAAAAAATCCCCCACGCAGAAATCGTTTGGGGACATTTGATCTGCTGAAGACAGCGATCAGGCTGCTCCCGATCCCCTGGTGAAAACTTCCCCAGGCTACTTCGAGTTTCGGCTCGCGTCCTGCCAGCAGACGCGTGGGACCGGCAGGCTTGGTGGCCTGTCCCAAGAGATCGAGTGCCCGGCCGACCTGGCTCAAAGAAATTTCCCTCTCGACTATTGTAAGTTGCCCGCCCGGCTGGGCGCGGTGAATCCCACGGGTCTAAAGACCCGCCACTACAAAGATAGAAACTCAGGCTTCGCTAGACCCTAGACCAAGGATGCGCAAGCACCTCATCATAGATGAAACTCTGCGGGCGGGGGTTTACTCGTCAGAGTTATTTTCGCCGCCAGCCGCGCCGCGACGGCGGTAAAAACTCAGGGCTGCATCGCCCTGTCTGAGAACGCGGAACCTCCGTAGTGCGCCGGCTTCTTCGCGCAAGTCAAACTTACGACTATGCTCGGCGACCACGATCGAGCCGGGTGCGAGAAGTTCCGCGGAACCAAGAAATTCTAGCACGCGGGAGTAGTCTTCGGCAGCAGCGTAGGGCGGATCGAGAAAAATGTAGTCGAAACCGGGGGCGGAGTGCTGCTTTCGGGAAGCCAGCATGGCGAGGCCGCGAAGAGCGTCTACGGCCAGTACGGTCACGCCGGTGTTAATGCCCAGCGATTCGAGATTTCGGCGAATCAGAGTTGCGGCGGGAGCGTGATTCTCGATGAACACGACTTCGGCGGCACCGCGGCTGAGGGCCTCAATGCCGATGGCGCCGGTTCCGGCAAAAAGATCGATGAATCGAGAGCCGGACAAATTGGGAGCCAGCACGTTGAAGAGAGTTTCGCGCAGGCGGTCGCTTGTGGGCCTCAGCCCGAGGCCCTTGAGGCTTTTCAGGATGCGGCTGCGGAAGATTCCGGCGATGACGCGCATGAGTGCAGTTATTAGTTGTCAGTTTTTGGTTTTTAGTCAAGGAACAAAGAATCGCGGCAGCGGACCTGCTTGGGGTGTACAAAAAGTGCCGTTGGTTTCAAATCCCGGTTAGCGACACGAAACGGGCACCTGACCGTGATTCTTTTACGCGCAGGGGATACGACGAGAGGATTCATACCATGAATCGGATAGGTATCCTGCTGAGTAGACTAAGTCTGCTTCTTCTCCTGGTTGCTGCTCCGGCCGTCCTCCGCGCAATTGCACAACAGTGGCAGGAGAGTGTTCCACCTTCCCTGGTTTCTTTCAGCGCGGAAGACGACAAATTTGCTGATGCTGTGCCCTTGCCAGACTGTGTATGCAAATTGTTAGCCGCCGATGAGCACGTGGTCAATACGCCCAAGTACGATCAACTGCCCGCTGAGCAACTCCCGGCGGATTGGTTCATCGCGTCTAGAGCTGAGCTGGGCGAGCACAGCGGAATATACTTTGCCGTGATGGGCGCGGGCGTGATGCCGAGGTGCAAATATCAACCCTTTCTGGATTTTTGAGCGCTCACCAAAATCCTGTAACTCTGTGGAGGATGAGATGGTTGTCGCAGTGGACGTCGAGCGACGGCTAGCTTTGGCGAATAATCCCGATCGGCAAACGGTAGTACCGGAAGGCCAAGAAGCATCGCCGGACACCTACGAACTCTATTTCAATGACGAGTCGGGAAACAACCTAGCCATCCTCTGAGTTGAAGATAAGGATGAGTGAGGCCCGACCCCCCGCACTTCTGCGGAACGACATCTTGACCCGGGTTGAAATAACTTAAGACTGGTCGGTTCAGCCGATGCGGGCGAGGTGGTAGCGGCGCTGCCATTCGGGGGGGAGCTGGCGGAGGAGGCGCTGCATGGTGTCTTGCTGGGCGGAATCGGCGGCGAGGGAGAAGGCTTCGCGGCGGGCCAGTTCGAGGAGCTCGCGGTCGCGCAGGGGGTTGGCGATGTGGAAGCCGAGGTCGCCGGATTGGCGAGTGCCGAAAAACTCGCCGGGGCCGCGGAGGAGGAGATCGGTTTCGGCGATTTCGAAACCGTTGGAGGTGCGCACCATGGTTTCGAGGCGGGCGCGGGCAACGTCGTCTTTGGCGGCCGCTGAACGGCCCACGGTCATGCGCGCGGGGGCGACTAGGATGCAATGGGATTTTTGCGCGCCGCGGCCGATGCGGCCGCGAAGCTGGTGGAGCTGGGCGAGGCCGAAGCGCTCGGCGTGCTCGATGACCATGACGGTGGCGTTGGGGACGTCGACGCCGACTTCCACGACGGTGGTGGCGACGAGGATCTGCGCCTCGTTCTTGCGAAAGCGCTGCATGACTTCTTCTTTTTCGTCGCTGGAGAGGCGACCGTGCAAGAGGCCGATCTTTAGCTTGGGAAAAACTTCGCGCGACAGGCGCTCAAATTCTTCCACGGCGGCTTTCAGCTCGAGCTTCGATTCCTCGATGACCGGATAAACGACGTAACCCTGGTGGCCTGCGGCGACTTCGCGGCGGAGAAATTCCCAAACGCCGGGGAGATGCTGCTCCGTGGTCATGCGCGTGACGATGGGCGTGCGGCCGGGCGGGAGTTCATCGAGAACGGAAACGTCGAGGTCGCCGTAGAGGGTGAGCGAGAGGGTGCGCGGGATGGGCGTCGCCGTCAGCACGAGAAAATGCGGCGCGCGGCCATGCGCGGCGGCTTTATCCATCAGGCGCTTGCGCTGGAGGACGCCGAAGCGATGCTGCTCGTCAATGGCGACGAAGCCGAGGCGGGCGAATTCGACGTTGTCTTCGATGAGCGCGTGGGTACCGATGACGAGTTGCGCTTGGCCGGTGCGAATGCGATCGAGGACGGCGGATTTCTCCGAGGCTTTCAGTCCGCTGATGAGCAGCTCGACGCGATAGCCGGCTTTGGCGAGGATGCGCCGCGCGGAAAGAAAGTGTTGCACGGCTAGGATTTCCGTTGGAGCCATGAGCGCGGCTTGCGTGGCGTTTTCGATGGCGATCACCGCCGCTTGCAGCGCAATGATGGTCTTGCCGCTGCCGACGTCGCCCTGGAGGAGACGATTCATCGGGGCGGGCTTTTCCAGGTCGGCGGCGATTTCGGCGAGAACGCGTTTCTGCGCGGCCGTGGGCTTGAAGGGCAGGATGCGCTTCAGCGCTTCGCGCACGGCGTCTTCCCGCAGGCGGAAGGCGATGGCGTTTTCCTTGCGGGTAGCCTTGCGGTCCAAAGCGAGGCTGAGCTGGTACAGGAAAAATTCCTCGAAGATGAGCCGCCGCTGCGATGGTGAACGAAACGAGTTCAAGGCATCGAGGGATTCGCCGGGTTCGGGAAAGTGCGTGTGGATCAGAGCTTCGCCGCGCGAGGGATAGCCAAGCCGCGCTCGCAATCCTTCCGGCAAAATATCCGGCATCCTCCGATCGATGAGCTGCACCGCGGCGTACATCGCGCGGCGAATCTGCCGGGAACCGAATGTGCCAATCGCTTCATAGATCGGGACGATTCTGCCGACTTCGGTGGAGTCCAACTCTTCGTTGCTGAGCACTTCGATCTGCGGATTGATCATTTCGAGGCGCGCGGGCCGCAGCTTATCGACTTCCGCCTTGCCGTGAAGAATGAGCAATTGCCCGGGCTTCAAGCGCCCTTCGAGATAGCCCCCGTGGAAAAACTTGCAAGGCAGTGAACCGCCGGCGTCGTCCTGCACCAGCAGGTGATAGATGGCGTCGCGGCCGCGCATGCTGCGCACCGCCTGGCCGCTCATCACGCGCGCGCGAATGGTATACGTGCCGTTTGGCTGAATGTCTTTCACCTTGGAAAAATGGATGCGGTCTTCATAGCGAAAGGGGAGGTAGCCCAGCAGATCCTCGAGCGTGTACATCCCGCGCTGGGCGAGCAGTTCGGCGCGCTGCGGGCCCACCCCTTTGATCATGCGCACTTCGGTGCCGAGGTTCATGGTCATTGACATTATGTTTATATCATTCCCACTACGAACATTTTCATGTGCGGCAACAAAGCGGCGGAACGGCAGCCGTGAAACTTGCGTCCCCACCATCCGTATCTATAGAGTGATGGTTCCGCGTCCCAAACGAGGAGGTTCACGTGACGGGAGACCGTCTGACAAGTTCCGACAAGCGCGCGCTGCTCCTCTGGGTGGTGGCGGGTATCCTCGGCGCGCTGTTCGCTTACAAGTATTTTTTCCGCGCTTTCCCCGAAGCCTCCGTTAATTTTCAGGTTTCCCGCGAAGAAGCCCTCCGAAGAGCGCAGAAATTCGTCACCGGCCTTGGCGAGAACGCCGGCGGCTACCAATCCACAATTGTCTTCGCGGTGGACGACAACTCCAAGGTCTACCTGGAGCGCCAGCTCGGGTTACAACAAGCCAACAAGCTGATGTCCTCCGAGCTGAATATCTGGTTCTGGGACGTGCGTTTCTTCAAACCGCAGCAGGAGGAAGAATTCCGCGTTCGCGTGAGCCCGGCAGGACAGATCGTTGGCTACGATCACAAAATCGAGGAATCACGGGCTGGGGCGTCGCTCGACCGCGCCACCGCGCAATCCACGGCGCAGAACTATCTCAGCGCGAAACTCGGACTCGATCTGAGTGGCTGGGATCTTCTCCCGGAGGAAGCCAATTCGAACAAGCGGCCGAACCGCCTGGATTGGGAATTTACTTGGGAAAAGCACGGCTTCCGCGCGAAGGACGCGCCCTACCGTCTGCAAGTCACCTTGCAAGGCGACAAAGTCGGCGGCAGCGAAGAATTCCTGCACGTTCCCGAAGCATGGCAGCGCAGCCACCAGCAACTTCGCGCTTCGAATCTTTTTTACAACCAGATCGCCATCATTCCGTACGTTTTGTTGCTCGGCAGCGCGCTGTGGGTGGGCATCACGCTCACGAAGCACGGGCAAACAAGCTGGGGCGGGGCCATCAAGCTGGGCGTGATCGTCGCGGCGCTTTTTTTCCTGATGGAGCTGAATGAGTGGCAATTCACACGCGCCAGCTATGACACCCACGATCCCTATAGCGGATTTGTCCTGCTCCGGCTCGGCATCGCTTTGTTGTCGGCACTTGGCACGGCGCTGATGGTGACGCTGGTGCTCCCTGGCGGGGAGCCGCTCTATCGCTGGTATCTGCCGAACCGGATGCAGCTTTCGAAGGCCTTCACGCTGCGCGGGCTCCGTTCGAAAGAATTCTTCTCATCGGCAGTTGTCGGGCTGGCGCTGGCGGCGGCACACATCGGCTTCATCGTGGCATTCTATATGGTCGGCAGCCGTTTTGGAGTTTGGGCGCCGCAGGATTTGAACTACTCCGACGCGGTCAACACAACGTTCCCGTGGATCGCGGGCGTGGCCATCGGCCTGATGGCCTCAACCAGCGAGGAATTTCTGTTTCGCCTTTTTGCCATCCCGTTCGTAGAGCGCGTGACCAAGTCCCGAGTCCTTGCCGTCATCTTGCCGGCGTTTTCCTGGAGTTTCCTCCACAGCGCCTATCCACAGGAGCCTGGCTATATTCGCGGGATTGAGGTCGGCATCATCGGCATTGTGGCGGGAATTGTGATGTTGCGCTGGGGCATCCTCGCGACACTCATCTGGCATTACACCGTGGATGCGTCGCTGGTCGGATTGCTGCTGATCCGTTCGAACAGTCTTTACTTTAAAATATCCGGCGTGGTCGTGGGCGCCGCCGCGCTTGCGCCATTGGCTTTTGCGTGTATTTCCTACCTGACTCGTGGCGGATTCGAAACTGGCGAAGACCTTCTCAATCGCGCGGCTCCCGCGCCGGAAATCGATCTGGCCAGCGAACCTGCAGCCGCAACTTCTGAAGTCAAATCAGGCGGTTACGACGCCCTCTCTCCCGGCATAATCGTTTTCCTTGCGGTCTGCCTGCTTGTCGGCGGCGCGCTGGCTTGGCGGCTCAAGCCGCAGTCCATTGGCGATTACCTGAAGCTGTCGATCGACTCGCGAACGGCTCGTGCGCGCGCCGATCAAGTCATACGCCAGCGTGGCGTCGATCCAAATGCGAACTACCGCGCCGTCGTGTTCGTCAACAATGCTGATCCATATGCAAACGAATATTTGCGGGAGCGCATCGGCATTGCCGGAGTCAACGCCATCTACTCCGGACAAGTCCCAGCTGCACTCTGGCGCGTGCGCTATTTCCGCGACAGCCAACCGGAAGAGTTCGCCGTGATACTTAAGCCCGACGGGTCACTACATTCGGTGTGGCATAAACTGGGCGAAGAAGCGCCCGGCGCATCGCTCGACAAGGACCAGGCCTTGACCCGCGCCGAAGAGTTTCTCCGCCTGGAAAAAAACCTCGACCTGAAGGGCTGGTCTTTGGTTGGAGACGAGTCAAAAAAGCAGCCGCACCGCGTCGATCACACCCTCACCTGGGAGCAAACGCAACCCCTCGACTCCGCGCAAGCGCCGGCCGCAAACTCCCAAGATCACGCTCATGCACGCGTCGAGCTGAAGGTATTGGGAGACGAGGTCACAAATTATCGAACCTACGTGCACATCCCCGAAAGCTGGGAGCGCAAACAAGAGGAGCGAAGCCTTTCCCGGATCATCATCTCCATCGTAATTCCTATCCTGTTTTATGCCGGACTGGCCCTGACGGCCCTGATAGTGTTTTTGAAAAACCTGCAGTCGCCATTTGCGCACTCGATCCCCTGGAGAAGAATCGCATTCTGGTCGATTTGGGCTTTCGCCGGCTATCTCGCCGTTTTCGCTCTTGGGAATATCCTCCCCAGTGCGTTGAGTGCTTACGATACGGGCAATCCACTCAAGCTGACATATGCAGGGATTGCCATCGTCGCGCTGCTCGGCGCTCCTCTCTACGTCGGCGGAATCGCGCTGCTCTTCGGCACGGCGTGGTATTTCGGCAGCCGTGCGTTCGGTGAAGAACGTCTGCCAGGCTGGGCCGGGATGCCACCAACTTACTATCGCGATGCGCTGTGGATCGGTGTGGGTGGGTCCGCGGGGCTGTTCGGCCTGCAACACCTCCTTGCGGCTGCTTGGACCCACTGGCCGACGGTGCATCGCTCGCTGGGGGCGTCTTTCGGCCATGACTTCGACGCCATCCTCCCTTTCGGCTCGATTCTTGGCGGGACAGTGGTGCGCAGTTTGTTTTACACTGGTCTGGTCGCTGCGGTGGCGTCTTTCGTTGCGGCGCAGCTACGGCATCCTGGGCTACGCGTATTGATTTTCCTGCTGGGCGCGCTCGCTCTCACCGGCGGAAACTGGGGAAGCGCCGCCGACCTTGCGCAAGGATTCCTGACGCAACTCATCCTGCTCAGCGTTCTCGTCTTCGGCGTGCGCTACGTTATGTGCTTCAACATTCTCGGCTGCTTCCTCATCATTGCCGGCACTTCCTTGTTCGGTGGGGCCGCCGAACTGCTCTCTCAGCCGGATTCGTTCTACCGCGCTAACGGCTATGCGGTTCTGCTCGTGCTCGTTCTCTTTTTCGCCTGGCCCAGCGTGGCGTGGCGCATGCGCGTTTCGGCCAGGGCCGTCTGAGCAGCCGGCCCAGTTCTCTGAGGAACCAATTGAGGACTCAAATCTGGCCCTGCGATCCTCAATTGATTGGTTTTCTTGAAACAAAATCCACAGGTGGACCGTTGATATAGTGGGAAGCGGTGCTCACCGAAGGGTGTAGCCGTGCGTCCAAATTGGGTGGTCGCGTGGTGCCGACCGTTCGGACGCCTGCTGTAATTTGAGCTAAGGTGTTGTTTTACAAGCGGCAACACCGGCGCGCGCGAAAAGAAAGCGAAATATGCCGCTCCCCAGATGGGCTTTGGCTTTGGCCGATTACAACGGTCGCTCGGGTAGCACAGACGCCGCCCTGGCCTCGGTGATCTCCTTGTCCCACCTCGACGAGCGAGCCCTGGTTGCGGAAGCGCAAACGGGAAGTCGTGCGGCTTTCGAGGAATTGGTGCGCCGCTTCGACCGGGACGTCCTGCGCCTGGCCCTGAATCTCATGAAGCGCCCCGAGGACGCCCGGGACGTCTACCAGGAAGCATTCCTCAAGGTCTACCGCAATCTTCACCGTTTCCGCTTCGAGTGCAGCTTTTACACCTGGCTCTACCGCATCGTCACCAACGTTTGCCTGGACCATCTGCGCCGCCGTCAGGCCCGCCCCGAAGATCAAGCTCCTGAGCTGAATTCCGGCCTTCACGAGGAGGGCATCACCGATTTTTTCGAGCGCCAACGCGAGCAACGCCCGACGCTGGACCCCGAGCGCACTTTCATCGGCAAGGAAATCAAGGCGCGCATCGCCATAGCCATGGAACGCCTGTCCCCTCGCGAACGCATTGTTTTTGAGATGAAGCACTATCAGGGACTGAAGCTCCGAGCCATCGGTGACGCCCTGGGCACGACCGAGGAAACCGTGAAGAATTCGCTTTTCCGCGCCACGCGCAAACTCCGCCATGAGTTGGGAGGCCTGCGATGAGCGCTTTTGAAAAGAGTGTGAACTGCGACGACGTTGCACTGCTCCTGGTTTTCTATGCATGTAATGAAGTCAGCGACAGGGAACGCAAGCACATTGATGCACATGTGGCGAATTGCGAAGCGTGCGCCGCCCAGCTTGCCGAAGAGAGCCAGCTCCAGGAGGCCATGATCACTGCTCCGCAACCCGCCGATGAACTCGATTCTTCCGGTATCCTGCTCTCGCAGTGCCGTAGCGAGCTTGCCGAGGCCTTAGACGATCTTTCCGCGCCTCCCATCCAGGAACACTGGCGTCCCTTCGGATGGCTGCGCCGCTCGATGGCGTTGCGCCCCGCCTGGAGCGGCGCACTTCTGGTCCTCTTCGGGATCGTGGTTGGAGTTCAGGTTCTTCCGTGGCTGCGGAACGGCAACAATGGCAACGCCAACGGTCAGGCCATGAACGTCATGGCCAAGCCGCCGCTCACGAAAGATCAACTGGATAATATGGAGGTTGCAGGCATCAATTTTTCTCCTTCTTCGGATGCCGGTTCTCCCAACGTGCAGCTCCATCTCAGTGCCGAGCAGCCGATGGTTCTCACCGGGAGCGTTGATGATAGCGATATGCGTCATGTACTCACTTACGTCGTTGAAAGAGGCGAGCGTTTTGACGCCGGTGTCCGCCTCGATTGCCTCGAAGCGCTGAAGGCCGCTTCGCGGGATCAGCAAGTGCGTCAGGCGTTGATCGCCGCGGCTCGTAAGGATCAGAATCCCGCAGTGCGCATGAAGGCCCTGGAGTCGCTCCGCGATGCGTCATCGGATGATGACGTCCGACAGGCTTTGCTCGATGCGCTGCAGCATGACGCCAACCCGGGCGTGCGCGTTGAAGCTGTCAATGTTCTTGTTGGATCTTTGCAGCACCGCGAATCGGAAGAGACGGTGCCCGAAGCCCCCGAGGCCACCCCAGTAGTGAAGCCAGGCCGTGCGGAAGAGGACCAGTCCGTGGAGCGAGTGGTTCGCGCTCTGCAACAGTTGCAGCACCGGGATCCCAGCCGCTACGTGCGGTTGCGCAGCGCCGCTGCCTTGCGGCAGATTGGGTCGCGCGAAGTGCAGTAACTGGTCAGAAATTTCGTTCCACGATGAACAAACGTTTCCATCAAGTTTTTTCCCCCGCCGCGCGCCGTTTGGCGCTGTTCCCGGTCCTGGCGATCCTTTTTTTTCTAACACCGCTCGTGCCGCCGGTCTTTGCGGCCGAAGCTAAAGAACCAGCGGCGATCGAACGTACTCAGCCTTCTGAGCCGGGTTCGCAGCATGCCTCCGTTGTTCGCAGCGGCGTGATGAGTACCAAAGATGGTCTGACGCTGCGGCTGACGACCGATCTCGGTTCCGTCAATATCGTTCCACTTGAGGCCGGCGTCGCGCCCGTCGTGCGCTACACCGTGCACATCGAAACCGATGCTCGCGGCCCCGCCGCTCAGCAACTCCTTGATACTTACTCTCTCAAGGCAAAATCGATCTCCTCGGGAGTGGAAATCACCGGCATGCTTTCGCCGCAAGCCGCGCGCTCAGCTGATGCCCAGTTCTGGGTGCAGTTTGAGGTCGCTGTGCCGCGCGGCTACAGCATCGAAGTGAACACCGAGGCGGGCGACATCACGACAGGGGACATTGGTGGGATCGCCGCCCTTCACACTCAAGGCGGAAATATTAAGACGGGGCGCATTCTTGGTTCGGGACTCCGCGACGCTTCGTCGGGGCGCTCCGCTGCCAAACTGGAGACGGAAGGCGGACACATCCAGGTTCTCGATGTCGCGGGTGACCTCACGTCCTTCACTGGTGGCGGACACATCAACGTGGGCAACATTGCGGGAGATGCTTCGCTGCGCACCGGAGGCGGCCATATTCGCGCCGGGCAAATCGGAGGGCGCGCCGAACTGGAAACCGCCGGCGGCAACATCACCGTCGCTCATGCTGGGAATTTCGTCAGCGTACGTACCGGTGGAGGGCAGATCGATTTCGGCGAAGTGCGCGGCTCGGTGCATGCCCAGACCGGCGGGGGCGGGATTCGTGTCATGTACGTTTCCGGTCCGATGGAATTGGAATCGAGCAGCGGCAGCATTTGCCTGACGCGAGTCGCCGGGGCCTTGCAGGCGGCCACTTCCGGCGGAACGATTACGGCCTGGATTAATCCAGATCCGCCTTCCGGAGGCGGAAACGTGCGGCTCGCGGGCGCATCACAGCTTGCTTCCGGAAACGGCGACATCCTCGTGTTTCTGCCGCGGAATCTCGCCGCGAACATCGACGCTACCGTGGCAAACGGGGGCGAGCGCCACATTGAAGCAGATCCGGCCCTGCACTTGACGATGCAGGCGTCCACCAATGGTTCCGGTCCCCTGCATGCGATGGCTGTTTTGAATGGTGGCGGCGCCCCGCTCAAATTGCGGACCACGTCCGGGAAAATTCGTCTGCAGTTCCTGGATTCGGAGATTGCTCTTCACGAATCGCTCGTCCGCGAGCAGGTGGACCGCCTCAACAAGAGACTGACGGAAATTGGGTTCTCTCAGGCGCCTTTTCCCTTCGAAGTAGGGCCGACAGCCCCGGCCCCAAGCGAAGCGCCGGGTTCACTCGAAGCCAAGGCAGACTGGCTCGAAAGCTGGCTCGTGAATTTAGAAATCACCTTCAGGGGAGGCATCACCGAGGACCCTGACGATTTCCAGAAGCGGCTCGTAAATTTTCCAAAGCCCTCGTATCCGGCGCTTGCGCAACGCGCTGGCTTGCAAGGCATAGTAAGGCTCCAGGTGCGCGTGAAGAAAGACGGCAGCATCGAGGTGCAGAAACTTCTTGAAGGCGACCCGGCGCTCGCCGATGCCGCCATCGCCGTGGTCAAGCAGTGGCGGGCAAAACCGGCTTCGATTAACGGCAAGCCGGTCGAGGTGATCTCGACCGTGACATTTAATTTTCAGTTGCACTGAGCGGCAGCCGCCTCGGCGCAGACGAATTTCTAGTCCTCGGTTCTCGTTGGTAGCACGTACTCGAAGGGGGTAGAACGTTATGCTTCGTCCATCTCTCCGCGCGACTGCTCTATGCGTACTGCTTCTAGCCGTTGTTTGGGCCGTTCCCAGTTTTGCCATCAGCAAGGAGTTCAATCAATCCTATCCGCTGCAACCCGGCGGTTCCGTTGAGTTGCAGAACGTCAACGGAACCGTGGACGTGCAAGGGTGGGACCGTAACGAGATCGAAGTCCACGCGGTAAAGACCGCCAAACACAAGGAGTCCGATCTTGAACGTGTTTCCATCGAGGTTGCCGTCAAGCCAGACGCCATCTCTATCGCCACTCGCTATCCGCAAAACGAGGGTGTGGAAGTAGCGGTGGAATACACCATCCACGTTCCGCACGGCGCGCGCGTTGAGCATATCGGCACGGTGAACGGCACGCTGCGCGTTGCCGGTGTTGAAACCGTGGAAGACCTGCACACGGTAAACGGTAATATCGAAGTGTTTGAAGCTGGCGGGAGCGTTCGTGCGCACACCACCAACGGCAACGTCCACCTGGAGTTGGCGCATCTTCCGGACAAGACCGGCGCCACCGCTGAAACGACGAACGGCTCTCTGGTACTGGCCGTGCCGTCCGACCTGCAAGCGGATGTCGAAGCTCGCTGCCTGAATGGAAACTTCTTTTCCGAACTCCCTATTACGATGGAGAGTTCCCAGCGGCCCCGGGAGATGCATGGCAAATTGGGGCACGGCGGGGCTCCGATTCATCTGCGCACCGTGAATGGCGGGATTCGGGTGGTCATTCTGCGGTCGACCGTCTGACGATTTTCCATTTGCCGCGTCTAACCGCTAAGGAGGATGGGACGAAAATGAACAAACGAAATTTGCTTGCTATTGGGGGAGCTGTGGCCCTCGGTCTAGTGCTCATGGCACTGCCCGCCAGTTCCGCAAGACCGCAAAAGCCCGGTGATTCCACGATCGCACGATGGCAACAAAGGATCGATGAGCTGCAGGCAAAATTGCAGGCGCAGCTTGAGAACGGGCAAAATCATGTGGCAGAACTCGCTATCGCGGACGCGCTCGAGGAGTCGGGGCAGACTGTCGTCATAGAAGATCAAGAGCCCACGCGGATCGAAGTCCTGCCAAGCATCGAAAATGATGAGTTTAATACGGTGATCGGCGGCGACGGTTCGAGTTGGCTCGGCGTCGAGACACACGAAGTGACCGCCGATAAGGCCAAGGAGTTGAAACTCGCGGCCGAGCGCGGCGTGGTCCTGGGAAAGATCGTTCCGGACAGTCCCGCGGCCAAGGCCGGCCTCAAGGAAAATGACGTAGTGACGGAAATCAACGGACAGCGCGTCGAAGGCGGCGCGCAATTTCGCCGCATGATACATGAGATTCCTGCGGGCCGCAGCATCCAGCTCACCGTGTGGCGCGATGGGCGCATGCAAACCTTTAGCGCGACACTCGGTAAATCCGAAGAGCGTCGCCACGCCATGAAGATGGTGGCGCCGACGCCCGGGACCTTCGCTTTCCGCATGCCGGAGATCCCCGAAATCCCTTCGATGGAATGGGACGGCGGCAGGTTCCTCGGCGGGCAGCCCCGGCTGGGCATTGATGCCGAAGATCTAAGCGGACAGCTCGGCGCATTTTTTGGCGCTCCCGATGGCGAGGGAATACTCGTTCGCGATGTCAACTCCGGTTCGCCTGCGGAAAAGGCCGGCATGAAAGCAGGCGATGTCATCATCTCGCTCAACAGCGAGCGCATCCGTTCCGCCGGCGAGCTTCGCGAAAAACTTTCGGAGAAGCGCGAAGATAAGGATCGCACCGTGAATCTTGGCGTTCTGCGCAACAAGAGTGAGGTTTCGCTCACCGTTGAATTGCCTGCACCCGCCGCGCACACCAAACGCCTCGTCTCGCATCGCACCAGCATCTAGTAGCGAAGGCAGATTCGCGAAGGCCCCCGGCGGAGACTGGCTCCGCACTCATATACAGTCGGCTCAATCTCAATCGATCGAGTTTGTCCGGGTGATTCCTCGGAATCTCGCGGACGCGTTCATGTCTCTTCTGGTGGCGACGCGGCGAGCGACGCATCGAACGCGGCGTAGTGATGGTGGGGCTCATCCGGTTCGTTGAGCGCGGTTCCATCGCGCTCCACCCAAGCGTGTGCTTCAAACTTTTCCTTTTCTTTTCGAATGCCGATGCGCAGGTGCGACGGTATTCCCTGCCGCCCGAGAAGCCACCAAAGAGTCAGGGATTTTGCCAGACAGGAAGGATGAACCAGCCCGTGCCGGTCCGCGGCATTGACCATGTGCGCGGTCACCGCCGCAACCTTGCTCGCAAGAGCGGCGGCAGGCCCCGGATTTGCTTTCGAAAGGAATCGCTCGAGCGCCGCCTGCGTAGCTCGGAAACCGCGCCATCGCAGACTCAGGGCGACCAGCGGCAGCAGCACCACGGCGCGCAGAAAAAGTTCCTGCGCTGGGCGCCCCAGCGCGCTAAATCGCCGGAGCCGTTCCCACATCAGCTGGGAGAACTTGGAGCAACCCGCTATCCACGAGCCGGCTCAGAAGTTCCGTGAGGTTGGAGCGGAGCAATTCCGGTTCGACATCGAATTCTGCAAGAAGGTCCTGGTAGGCCGCGTCAATGTTCGGCGAACCCGTCACGAGCTGCCACATTCGCGTGCCAGTCTCGTCCAATCCGAAGTACTGCTCCGTCTCGAGATTCAGCAAAACCGATTCCCGATCCAAAATGCGGACCAGAACGTGGGTTGGCGTGGCGGCTCGGTCCGCAAATGAAACCATCGGTACAGCTCCTCGGGGGAATCCCGGCTCTCAATTCCACCGCGCGCGGGAGGCTTGCCCTTCGCAAGGCATTCTACCGGGGATTGCGGCACTTCGCTATATGCCTGCGAGCGGGAGAAGTTTCCTCTCTCCGGCGCGCCCCCGAGCAGAGCTCCGATTGCCTTCGAAAGGAAGACCGGCTTGTCTTTGCCTGCTCGCTTAGCCGCACAAAGATCACCGGCACACTTACTCATAGCTGAAAAAAAGCGGGCCCCGCTTAGCGGAACCGGCCCGAAAAAACTGCCTTGATCTTGATTAGGACTTCTTTTTCTTCAGATTGACTTTGGTGTCGATGCCCGGAGCCATCAACTGGAGCTGTTCGAGTCCCTGCTTGGCCTGTTGGCCCCATGTTCCGTTGGGGTCGAGCTCGACCGCCTTTTGGTAGGCTTCAATGGTTCCCGGCGCGAACTGCACCTCTTCTTTATCGCCAACTTTCTTCGTCGTCATCTTGTAAACCAGCGAAGCTCCCAAGAGATACCAGGTCTGCGCGTTCTTTGGATCGAGTTCCGCGGATTTCTTAAAGGGTTCGACGGCGTCGCCGAGCCGATTCGCGTTATACAGACTGATCCCAAAGTTGCGCCACGCCGTCGCGGCATTCGGCGGGTCCAGTTCCGCGCTCTTGGTATACGCAGCCTTGGCTTCCTCGATCTTTCCCGCGCGTGCCAGCACGTTGCCCAGATTGTTGTAATATCCCGGCACGTCGGGCTTGGCGGCAATGGCCTGTTGGTACGCTTGAACGGCATCATCGTTACGGCCCGCGGTGTCGTAAGCTTCTCCGAGCTTGAACCACACCAGATGCGCGTTGGGATCCTTCTCCACGAGGTTCTTCGAAGCCTCCTGGAATTCCTTGACTGCCTGCTCCGAAAGTTCATTCAACTTTTGCTTGAGCGCATCGCGCTGGTCCGCGGGCGCCTTCTGCAGATCAATCTTCGCCTGCTTCTCTTGATCGATAAGCGCGTTGCCCGCCGTGAAGTGCGCTTTGAGCCCCTCCATTTTACTTTTCGTTTCTTCCGCCTTCTTTACCTGCTCTTGTGCCTCGGCTCCCTGCTTGGAGACGATGTCCTTGAAGTTGAGATCGACTTTCGCGTCTTCACCGCTTTGCACTCTGGTCTTGGCCTCGAATGGCGCTTGTTTGTCATTTGGCGGCGGGAAGACAATAAATACGCTGTAAATGCCAGAGCGCAAGTTAAGCAAGCTAAATTTGCCTCCGCTATCCGTCTTGGTCTCCTGCTTTGCACCCTGGTCGCTTACCGCTCGAATCGCAACCTCGGCCCAGGGCTTCCCGTTCACATCCAGGATTGTGCCGCTAATCGATCCTGTCTGGGCCCCGGCATGCGGTGCCAGTAGGCATAGCAGCGCCGCCACAAAAATTGCGGCCAGCGCTCCTGACTTTTTGAAACGCTTCATGCTCCATTCTCCTTTTTCACCGGGGAGCCCCACCCGGAGTATCCGGGCTAAGTGCGCCCTATTATCTCTCATTCGGGCCAGATTCCAAGTTCAGCGCCCGGCAGAAACGGTTCGGCGGTAAGGGATTGGATCCGGCACGCCGGCTTCCGAAAATGCGCGCAAGCGCAGCATACAGCTGTCGCAAACGCCGCAAGCGGTATCTTCGTTTTGGTAGCACGACCAGGTTAGATGCAGTGGCGCGCCCAGCTCGATGCCCCGCCGTATGATCTCGCTTTTCTTCAGCCTGATGACCGGCGTTGCGATTTCGATCTGCGTTTCCGGCCGCGTGCCTACGCGGATCAATTCCTGGAACACGCGGTAGTATTCCGGCCGGCAATCCGGATAGCCGGAGCTGTCTTCCGCCACCGCACCAATGTAAATCGCTCCCGCGCCGATCGCTTCCGCCCAGCTCACTGCCACGGAAAGAAAGTGTGCATTCCGAAACGGAACGTACGTCACGGGAATGGCGCTGCCATGCGGGCCGGGCGCACCTAATTCATTTTCCGGAACGGAAATGCTCTTGTCGGTGAGCGCCGATCCGCCAATGGCGCGAAAGTGTTCGAGTTGCACCACCAGCCGTTCACGCACGCCGTAGAAATTCGCAATATCATCGAACGCACGCCGTTCGCGTTTCTCTGTGAGCTGCCCGTAGCTGGCATGCAGCAAAGCGATGTTTGACGCGCCGTGGCCTTCGCGCGCGATCGCCATGCTCACGCAGGAGTCCATCCCGCCACTCAAAAGCACTACAGCTTTTCTCTGATCCATGCCTATCACCACTTCAACCACTCCCCCCGCGCTTGGTATCCTTTAGTTCCTTTGCCTCATTGACCTATTTACCCACCTGGGCCGTAAAGCCCCGGCGTTCAGGCCGGGGATATAAGGCTTGCTTTTTGTTTCGCTCCACTATAATCTGCTCTCGTCCAAAAGACCTATGGGCGGGCAGCCCAAAAGTTAAGCCTCTTCGTTGTCCTCGCCTGAAGTAAGGGCGCTGTGGGAGGAACCCGCCGAAGCCCTCTCGCAAAAACCAGCGAGAGGCCGTAGGAATCCTCTTCCTTCAGCGAGAGGAGGATGTCAATTCCTTTTCCTTAAACGCCTTTGGTCGCCGGGTCCCACACGAACTTGTGCAGTTGCAGCCCCAGCCGCACCGGCAGGCCGTCCGCCAGAATCCATTCCACGAGCATGCGCGGCTCGAGGCCGGGCCACTTCCCTTGCGGATCTTCGAACACCGGCGAAAACAACACCTGTTTCACCCGCTGCGCCAAGCCGTGCTGTGACGTAAAGCTACGCGCAAATTCATAGTCGCGCCGCGTGGACAGCACGAACTTCACCTCGTCGTTTCCGGACAGCGCCTCGAGATTGCGCATCTCGAAGGTATCCGGCTCGCCCGAATCAGGGCACTTCACGTCCACAATCTTGATGACTTCTCGCGGCAGCCCTCCGACGAAGCGCTCCCCGCTGGTTTCGATCATGACCGTGTACTTCGCAGCAAGCAGCATCTCCGCGAGCGGATAAATTTCTTCCTGCAATAAAGGTTCCCCGCCCGTCAATTCGACCAGTGGAACAGCAGCTTGTGAGCCCGGCATTTCCTCGCGGCGCCCCGCCAGTTCGTCCACGCGCGCCAAAACCCCCTCGACGCTCATCTTCTTCCCGCCATGGAATGCGTACGCGGTATCGCACCAGGTGCATCGCAGATTGCAACCCGTCAAACGCACGAATATGCACGGCAGGCCCGCGCGTGTGCCTTCGCCCTGAATCGATTTGAAAATTTCCGTGATGACCATGATTTTGGAAAGCGGCAACTCCGGCCATTGCAGCCTATACGCGGTTGGAATTCGCCTTGCGCCCGCTCCGGCGCGACAGCCAGTAAATCATTCCGAAAAAAAGAACCATCGCGACAATCAGCCGCGGATAGCCTGGCGCAATTCCCATGTATCGCAGGACAACAATGTAGCCCGCCGCCACAAGCAGCGCAGGAATCATAATGATAAAAAACGATCGATTCATCGGCTCACGCGTTTTCCAAGGGACTAGGCCCTGGGCCGGTACTGCGCCCGGCTCGTATCCGTTTCCCACAAAATGACGTCCGTAACCCGCGCGCCCGGCGGCAGCTCCTTCAATTGCCGCGTGACCTCATCGTAGAAATACTTTGCCACGTTTTCCGCCGAAGGATTCACGGTCTTGAAGGGTTCGAGATCGTTCATGAACTGGTGGTCGAGCCTGCCCATGATCTCGCGGATCAACTGCTTGAGCCGTGTGAAGTCCACCAAGAGCCCGATCGAATCGAGCTGCGGCCCTTCGAGCGTCACGCGCACGCGATAATTGTGGCCGTGCACGTTCTCGCACTTGCCTCGGTACCCGCGCAGGGCATGTCCTGCAGAAAAGGTCTCTTCTACGCTGACTTGAAACATTGCTCTCCAAAATGGCGCTACCCGCGTGTGGCGGATCTCCCTAGATCGTGGCCCTTCAGGAGGGACTTGCCGAACTGGCCCCGATCCGCTTGTGCGTGACTTTCACGCCGAGAAACCGGGCGACATCGGCGAGTTCGTGCGTCACACCGTATCGTGGCAGCGACTCCAGGAAAATTTTACCATAGGGCATGCGCTGGAGGCGCGTATCCAGCAGCGCCAGCACGCCGCGGTCCGTCTTCGTTCGAATCAAGCGCCCAAATCCTTGCTTCAGCGCCAGGACCGCCTGCGGCACCTGAAATTCCGCGAACGGGTTGCGGCCGTCTTCCTGAAGAGCGCGCACTCGCGCCGCCACGATTGGGTCACTCGGCACCGCAAACGGCAACCGGTCGACGATGACGCAGGATAGCTGTTCGCCCGGTACATCCACGCCCTGCCAAAAGCTTGCCGTCGCAAACAACACCGCTCCCTCGGTGTTCTTGAATCGCTCCAGCAGCACGGAGCGCGGCGCCGTGCCCTGCAACAACAGCGGAAATGACACGCGCGAACGCACCCGTTCGAACAAATCATTCATCTGCGAATAACTGGTGAACAGGCAAAACGCCCGGCCCTGGCTCAGCTCCAGCAATTGCACGATTTCCTCCGCGGCTTTCGCTGGGAACCCCGCGTCGCGGACGTCCGGCATTTTGCGCGGCAGGTAGAGCAGCGCCTGTTTGGGAAAATCAAACTCCGGCGGCAGCGCGCGATCCTTCGCGTGATCGATTCCCAGGCGCTGGCGAATGAAGTCGAAGCGCCCTCCGACGGTGAGCGTCGCGGAGGCCAGAATTACCGAGTCGAATTTTTCAAAGAGCTGTTCCCGCAGTATCTGGCTGACGTCGATCGGCGTTGCCGTCAGGAATACGCCTTTATTCCTGCGCTCGTACCAATAGACGAAATTCCGCTCGTTCGATTCGAACAGGAAGGACAGCTCCTGGCGCATCTCGAAGCTCCGCCGCGCGATGCGCGTCAGTTCTTCCGGCTTGGCGGTGAGTGCCGCAAATTCCGTCTCCAAGCTTTTCAGCGACGTCACCAGCGCATCGTAAGCTTCGCGGTTCTGCTCCAGAAACGCTTCGCGCTCGTTTCTCAGAAACGAGAACCGCCCGTCGCGCGGCGGAAACAATTCGAAAAAGCCGCGGCTGCGTTCCCTGATTCTTTGCGTCTTTCGCAGTAACGATGGCGTGCCCAGATGCAGCAAGCGCAGCGTTTGATCGGCATCGCGGGCCAGCTCTTCGAACCGGAAATTCGAAATCTGCCGCCCGAAATAGTCGCTGGCCACGTCTTCCATCTCGTGCGCTTCGTCGAAAACCACCGCCGAGTATTCCGGCAAAATGCCGCCGAAATCGTCCTGCTTTAGCGCCAGGTCCGCAAAAAACAGATGATGATTTACGATGATCAGGTCGGCTTCCTGGGCGCGCTGGTGCATGCCCGTCACAAAACAGGGATTAAACGACGGGCAGTTCTTGCCCGTGCACGTGTCCCTTCTCGCGTCCAGCTTCCCCCAAAGCTCCGAATCATCCGGCAGGAAGGTCAGCTCCGCGCGGTCGCCGGTCTCCGTCAATTTCGCCCAATCCTTGATCTGCCGGAAGGCATCCATCTCCTCCATGCCCCTTAGCAGCGTTTGGTCCTGCATCTGATTTAGCTTCGAAATGCACAGGAAATTCGAGCGTCCTTTCATCACCGCCACTTTCAGGTTTGGCGCAAAATGTTTTTGCAAAAAAGGAATATCCTTCTGGTAGAGCTGTTCCTGGAGCGATTTCGTCGCCGTGGAAATCACCACCCTCCGTCCGCTGCAAATCGCCGGCAGCAGATAAGCCAGCGTTTTCCCAGTGCCCGTGCCGGCCTCCACAATGGCGTGATGATGCGTTTCGAACGCATCGTGTACCATTTCCGCCATTTCCAGTTGCCCGGGCCGATGTTCGTAGTCGGAGCTTACCGTGGAGGGGTCAAACCCGCCCTGCATGCATTTTTCGAGGAATCCTCCCGGGCCAAACACCTCCTGCATCGAGGGTTTCGCCGATTCCTTAGCGGCCGCCGTGGGGTCATCCTCGAAGGGCACATACCCGCGCTCGGCAGTCTTTGCCGTACGCTTGACCTTCGCCCCAACGGAATCCACTGCCGAATTGGATGCACGCTTGGCCAGAAATCCGCCTTTACTCTCACCTATCGAGACTGAGCGACCAGTTACGATAACATACCCTTTGCCTTCGCTCCGTCAGCGGCCCACCCTTTGGCGGCTGGACCTTGTATCTCTCTTAATTCAGGACATTTAAGAACTGGACAAGCTGGGTGCTTTTACAGTGCCCTCCCGCTCACCCACTGCGTTACACTCGGCAGCGAAGATTTTGAGCGTTTTCCTTCCAGGGGGGGAACGCAATCTAACTTGTCGTGGGGTACCACATGAATCGCAGCAAGTCTCTTTCGTTTCTTCCCGTACTCTTGCTCGCCGCCTTGTCCCTGGCTTCTTGTAGCGGCCCCTATAAGCCGTGCACCGTAAATTGCGGTGGCACCGGAACGGCTACGGTGAGCCTCACTCTAGTCGCTGATACGCTCCCGCCGAATCCATCGATTCTTTCTTTCAAGGTCACTATCGTTGCCATCACGCTCACGCCCACAAGCGGCACGGCCCTGACTTTTCAGCCCCCCTCACCTATCGTCATCGACTTGATGCGTCTGCAATCCGATACAGCTTTGCTCGGAAGCCTGACCAATGTGCCGTCCGGAAGCTATACAGTTCAGGTTTCTCTCTCCAGCCCGGAAATCACATTTTTGAATGACACGTCTTCAACCATCACTGCAAACGGCGTGAGGTGCCTGAGCAACCATGTCTGCACTGCTACTATCACGTCCGTTGGCACTCCCACGATCGGTTCATTCACACTCAGCGCAACTTCGGGCGGCAAGCAAGGCATTGAGTTCGACTTCAACCTGAATAACGCCATCTCACTCTCGAGCGGAACTCTGGCAATCAATTTCAATCCCTCCTCTCCCAGCCCGGGGGTCCTCACGGCCTTCACTTTGCCACGGACGAACGCCAATCTCGGGGCAAATCAGCTCGAGCTCACCGAGGATTTCACCGGCGTCGTGAGTATCAGCGGCAGCAACGTAACGATTACCTCGCCAACCCGTGGCACGCTGACTGCGACGAGCACTTCAAACTCGTTCTTTGACCCGAGCCCCGATGGCGTCATTTGTCCGACACCATCCACGATTTCCTGCGTCGTTGCCGGCCAGATCGCCAGCGTGGACGCTTTCCTCAAATCGGATGGCACGCTCGAACTAAAGGAATTCGAACCCCTGAATGCAAACCAGCAAGACTTCGTCGAAGGTACCGTCTACGCCGTCAACACTCCTACCCAATTTGCCATCGCAGTCACCGATAAAGTTCAGCTCGCCACCAACTCCCTCATCAGCGGACTCAACACTGGGGATCTCCTCACCGTAGATATCACTACGCCCACCTTCCTCGTTGACACCAAAGGCCTCGCCGTACCTGCCGGCAGCCTCGGCCAATTTCAAGGGCAGAGTGACACCAACGCAGTACATCCCGGCCAGACCATCGCCCTTCATGTCACCGTGTTCGTTGCAGCGAATGGCACTACCATCGCGGCAGCGACCGCAGATACGGTTATCCTGCGCTGGTCGCGGCTCATCGCCACACCCACCACAGCTTCTGCCACCACCGTCAACGTCAACGCCGTTCCCTCGTACTTTAACATTACGCCCGCGTCCGTTTTTCCAACCCAAGTCTTCTCAGGCACCCTGGGGAGTCAGGGCGTTACGAATCTCGATGGCATTACCACTGCGGCGAACCTGATCATCGGTGCGCCTGTGGGACTTCGCGTTCTTTATTTGGAAAATACGACGAATTCCGCGCAGTTCCCATTTATGGCCGCAAAGATCCGGCAACATTAACCCGACTTCCGCGGCCGAAGGTCATTTTTTCGCTTTTTAGACAGACAAGTCCTCTCGTTTCAGCCAAACCCTACTGGAAGTCGTAAATAGTGACGAATGTAAATTGTATTTCTCTTGACATGATTGTTGTATATGGTATATGTAGTGTCCTGTGTATCTCCGCAAAACCAGCAAGACTCACAAGGGCAAAACCTACACCAACTTCCTCCTCGTCGAGTCTCAACACACCCCCAAGGGTCCCCGTCAGCGCATCATCTGCTCGCTCGGCTCTCTGGCCCCGGCTCCCCGGGAGCATTGGCTGGATCTGGCTCATCGCCTGCAGGCCCGCTTGCAGGGACAGAGTTCCTTTCCTCCTGTCGATGGATCGATCGAAACGCTGGTCAAAAAGGTCCGCCGAGGACGCCAAGCTCCTGCGCAGGAATCACCTACTCCCGGCAGCGCCACGATCACCGTCGATCCCGAGCGTGTGACGATGGAAGAGCCACGTGAGGCCGGTACTGTTCATGTCGGCCATCAAGTTTGGCAACAGTTAGGGCTGCGGGAAATCTTGCAGCGCGCAGGACTGTCAGACAGCGCCTGTCAGCTCAGTGAAGCGATGACCCTGAACCGTCTGATCTTTCCTCTCTCTGAGCATGCCATGCCGGATTGGATGCGGCGTACCGCTCTGGCCGACCTTCTGGGCGTGGATTTTTCCTCGCTGCACGACGATGCTTTGTATCGCAACTTGGACCGACTGCACCCCAACCGCGAGCGCATCGAAACGGAGTTGGCCGAACGCGAGAAGACGCTGTTCCATCTCGACGACACCTTGTACCTGTACGATCTGACCTCGACGTACTTCGAAGGCCAAGCCGCGAGCAATCCGCAAGCCAAGCGTGGCTACTCGCGGGATAAGCGGCCCGATTGCAAGCAAGTGCTCATAGGTCTGGTGCTGGACCGCGACGGTTTTCCGAAAGCGCATGAAGTCTTTGACGGCAACCGCCAGGACCGTACGACGGTGGGGGAGATGTTGGATAGTTTGGAGAAGCGCACCGGCCGGAAACCGGGCGCCACCGTGGTGGTGGATCGCGGCATGGCCTACGAGGAAGATTTGGGCGCGATTCGAGCGCACGGACACCACTACTTGGTGGCGGGCCGGCAGCCGGAGCGAAATGCGTGGCTCGGAGAGTTCGAGCAGAGCGACGACTGGGAAGAGGTGATCCGCGTGCCTTCGCCGCGCAATCCCGATCAGGAGAAATCGCAGGTGCGCATCCAGCGTCGACAGCAAGGGGAGGAGGTTTACATTCTCTGCCTGAGTGAGGGACGCAAAGAGAAGGACCGGGCCATTCGGGAGAGCCACGAGCAGCGGTTGAAGAAAGACTTGGGGAAACTGCAGGCGCGCATTGAGAAAGGCCAGTTGCAGAAGGAGAAACAAATTCAC
>Ga0193733_1000022_pt1 | contig 78532 bp, 73 predicted proteins | sample U1s2metaG_FD_145076 | JGI IMG/M metagenome (GOLD analysis project Ga0193733, IMG submission 145076) | Soil microbial communities from a riparian zone of the East river system, Colorado, United States - U1s2 | ecosystem: Environmental > Terrestrial > Soil > Riparian zone | place: USA: East River...
ACAAGATGCTGGCAGCAAGGAATTTTCAGAGCGGCATGCAGACCGTGCGCCAGATCGAGTTCGCATTGAGCGACATGCATTTACACCATGACTACGACCCCGCGGGGGCAAAGACGCCATTGCAGCTGCTCCACGAAATCAGGGCGAAAGTCGCCGTGGCCATGCCGCCGGACTACAACCGTTTCCTGAACAACTTCTCGCACGTCTTCTCGGGAGCTTACGCTGCCGGTTACTACAGTTACAAGTGGGCCGAGGTGCTTTCCGCCGACGCGTACAGTGTGTTCGAAGAGAACGGGGTGCTCGACTCCGACACCGGCGCGCGATTCCGCGACGAGATCCTCGCCGTCGGCGGCAGCCGACCGGCGCTCGAATCGTTCAAGGCATTTCGAGGCCGCGAGCCGAGAATCGAAGCACTGCTGCGTCACAATGGTATGATCGCGCCCTGAGGACCCTTACCGCATGCGCATCCTGTTCGTCGCCGCAGCGATCCTCTCGACTGTCTGCGCCAACGCTTTCGGTCAGGCCTATCGCTGGGTGGATCAAGACGGTAGGGTTCACTATACGCAGACACCCCCGCCCCCGGACGCAAGAAACGTACAACGAAAGAGTTTTCGCGGGGGCGGAGTCGATGTCTCGAATCTGCCTTATGCGACGCAGGTGGCGGCGAAGAACTTTCCCGTAACTCTGTATTCCCTCCCGGATTGCGGTGCCCCCTGCGACCAAGCGCGCGCGTTGCTCGTCAAGCGCGCGGTCCCTTTCAGGGAAGTCAGCGTCGTCACTCAAAAGGATATCGATGAGGTGAAGAGGCTGTCCGGCAAAACCGATCTGCCGTTGCTGGTCGTCGGCAACCAGTTGCAAACCGGGTTTCAGGAAAGCCTCCTGAACGGCCTGCTCGATTCAGCGGGCTATCCGACTTCTGTACCTCCCGCACGGATCGAAGCGCTGCGAAAGATGGAACCCCCTACTCCGGCACCGGGCAAATCCCAGGCCCGGTCACCGTATGGCGCGGGCGCCGGTGCGGAGCCGGCGGCCGATGCCGGTGCCAGATAGCAGGAGGATGGAATCATGCCTTTCAACAAGTTGCTGCGCCAAATCGCCGGACTTGTGCTGGCTGTTTGCGCCGCGACCGACGTGTTCGCTCAGGCTGCCTACCCGGCGAAGCCGGTGAAAATAGTCGTGCCCTACTCTACCGGCGGACCGGCGGACATCTACGCGCGTTTCATCGGCGACCGCCTGCAAAAGACTCTCGCACAACCCTTTGTAATCGAGAACCGGCCTGGCGCCGGTGCGATCATCGGCACCGACGTGGTGGCGAAATCCGCCCCCGACGGATACACGCTCCTCATGATGTCGAATACGCACACGGTAAACGAATCACTGTTCACGAAGAAGCCCTACAGCCTGACGCGGGACCTCGCGCCGATCTCGCCGATCAACTATTCCGACCTCCTTCTTGTGGTTCACCCTTCGGTACCAGCGAACAACCTGAAGGAGCTCATCGCGCTCAGCAAATCCAAACCGGGCGCTCTCAATTACGCTTCCTCCGGACCGGGCACGCCGTATCACATGGCGGGCGAGCTGTTCAAGGCGATGGCCGGAATCGACGTGGTACACGTGCCGCACAAAGGAAGCGCTGAAGCACGCACCAGTGTCCTCACAGGCGACGTGCAGATGATGTTCGACGCAATTACGACAATGGCGCCGCTCGCGCAGGCAGGCAGGGTTCGCCCCATCGCCACCTCCGGAAAGACGCGTTCCTCAATCACGCCTGGAGTACCGACCCTGGACGAAGCCGGCCTGCCCGGTTACGACGCGGTCATTTGGCTGGGGATAATGGCCCCGACTGCGACCCCGAAACCGGTCGTCGACATTCTAAATTCCGAGATCCAGAAAATCGCCAGCTTGCCAGACGTGAAGGAGCTCTGGGCCAAGCAGGGTGCCGTTCCGATGCGCATGACGCCGGCAGAATTCGGAAAGTTCCTGGAGCAGGATATCCAGAAGTGGGCGAAAGTCGTGAAATTCTCGGGGGCGAAGGTCGATTAGGGTACACCGAAGTTTTCCGAAGACCTTAGACCCCCGTGGCCGAGCGCTTCCAGCTCACCGTCAACGGTGTCGAATCCGAGCTCGAGGCGAGTTCGGACACGGCGCTTCTCTACGTGTTGCGCAACGACCTTGGGTTGAAAGGCACGCGCTTCGGCTGCGGCAGCGGCCAATGCGGCGCCTGCTTCGTGTTAATCGACGGCTATCCGGCGCCCGCTTGTGACACGCCCCTGTGGGCGGCCGCCGGTAAGAGAATTACTACCGTCGAAGGCTTGAGCAAAGGCGGCGAGTTGCACCCCCTCCAGCACGCCTTTCTCGCCGAGCAGGCGGCGCAATGCGGCTATTGCACCAGCGGCATTCTGATCAGCGCCGCGGCGCTCCTAGCGAGAAATCCCAGGCCGACCGAGAGCGAAGTGCGCGCGGCGCTCGACCGCAACCTGTGCCGCTGCGGTTCGCACAACCGCATGGTGCGCGCGGTCTTGCGCGCGGCGTCTGAAATCGCGCTGTGAACACCGTCGCCGAAAGCCCGCTCAAGCGGCCGGGAAGTCTGGAGAAAAATCCGAAACTGGCGCAATGGCTTCGCGTGCACCGCGACGGAACCGTGTCGATTTTCAGCGGGAAAGTCGAGATCGGCCAGGGAATCTCGACCGCCCTCGCCCAGATCGCGGCGGAAGAGCTCGGGATCACGCCCGAACGCATCCGCATGGTCGCCGCCGATACCGCGGTGAGCCCCGACGAGGGCGTCACGTCGGGCAGCCTATCGATCCAGGATTCCGGTGTCGCACTACGCCGTGCCTGCGCGCAGGCCCGCACCTTGCTCCTTAAGAGCGCAGCGGCGCGTCTCGGCGTATCGGTCCGCGATTTGCAGGTAGCGGACGGGACTGTACGGACGGCAGGCCGGAGCACGAGCTTTTGGGAATGTGCGGACGACGCGCTGTTCGACTGCAAGGTCGACGAGACAGCGGCATTGAGATCGCCGCGCGACTACCAGGTGGTCGGCAAGCCTGCCCCGCGGCGCGATCTGCCCGACAAGATCGCCGGTCGGCCTCGCTTCATTCAGGACATTACGCTGCCGGGAATGCTCTACGGCCGCATGGTTCGTCCGCCGTACAATTTCGCGGGGCCGGTTTCGCTCGATGACAGCAAGGTCAAGTCGATGCCGGGGCTTGCGGCGATCGTGCGCGACGGCGGCTTCGTCGGAGTTCTCGCCGAACGCGAGGATGTGGCGATCTCGGCCCAGCGCGCCCTTCGGGTGACAGCGTCATGGCGAGAGGTCGACGCGCTGCCCCGGGACGTACATGCATGGCTCAAAGAACACGCGGCCGAGCACCGCGTCATCAGCGAGAAGGAAAACGCCGACGCGAAATCCCGCGCAGCGAAAGTGCTCGAAGCATCCTATACCAAACCCTATATATCGCACGCCTCGATCGGCCCGTCCTGCGCGATCGCCCGGATCGACGACGGCAAACTCATGGTATGGAGCCACAGCCAGGGAATTTTCAACTTGCGCCGCGACCTAGCCTTGGCGCTGGGCATGCGCGAGGATGCGATCGTCGTGCGGCACGCGGAGGGAGCGGGTTGCTACGGGCACAACGGCGCCGACGATGCCGCCCTCGACGCTGCGTTGCTCGCGCGCGCCGCGGGCGGCCGCCCGGTGCAGGTGCAGTGGATGCGCGACGACGAATTCGCGTGGGCCCCGTGCGGTCCGGCCATGGCGCTAAGCTTGCGCGCGGCCCTCGACCCCCACGGCGATATCGTCGATTGGGAGCACGAACTCTGGAGCAACGGCCATAGCAGTAGACCCGGCCGAGCGGATAATCCGGCGCTCCTGGCAGCCTGGCACTTGTCGAGAGCGTATGAACGACCTTCGGCCATCAACATGCCGCTCCCTGCAGGGGCGGCGGACCGCAACGCGATTCCGATATACGATTTTCCGAACCAGCGCGTCGTCAACCACTACGTACACGAGATGCCGGTGCGAACCTCGGCGCTGCGCTCGCTGGGTGCGTACGCCAACGTGTTTGCGATCGAATCCTTCATGGACGAGCTTGCTCAGGCGGCAGGAAGCGACCCGATCGCCTTCCGCCAGCGGCATCTCAAGGATCCACGCGGTCGCGCGGTCATGGACGCAGCAGCGCGGCGCGCCGAATGGAGCCACTGGAAACCCGCCGAAAGCCGCGGTCACGGTATCGGGTTTGCGAGATACAAGAATCTGGGCGCTTACTGCGCTGCAGTGGCCGAAGTAGAGGTCGGCCATGACGTTCACGTCAACCGTTTGATCCTCGCTGTCGACGTCGGGCTCGTCATCAACCCGGACGGCGTGATCAATCAGATCGAGGGTGGGGCAATTCAGTCGACCAGCTGGACGCTCAAGGAACAAGTGAAGCTTGGTGCACGCGGCATTGCGAGCCTCGGTTGGGAGGATTACCCCATCCTGAAATTCAGCGAGGTACCGGTCGTTGAAGTCGAGTTGCTCGACCGCCCCGACCTGCCTGCCGTCGGCGCGGGCGAAGCCGCGCAGGGTCCTACTGCGGCGGCAATCGCAAATGCGGTGGCGCATGCGCTCGGTTTGCGCATGCGCGATCTTCCGCTCACACACGAGCGGATTGCCGCAGCGATAAGTCAGTCGACGTAGTTGTAGGCCGGAAGGGTAAGGAATTCGACGTAGCGATCGTCAGTCGTGATGCGGTCGAAGAGCTTCGCGCCTTCTTCGTACTTACCCGCTTTCCACGCCTCGTCACCGAGGTAGGTTTTCACTTTTGGCAATTCTTCCGCGAGGAGAGTTCTGAACAGCTCCTTGGTGACTTTGCGGCCGTCTTGCAGCTCCCCTTTTGGAGAACGCATCCATTGCCAGATCTGAGAGCGCGAGATTTCTGCGGTGGCCGCATCCTCCATCAGATTGAATACGGGCACGCAGCCGTTCCCGGCGAGCCACGCTCCCAAATACTGAATTCCGACTGAGATATTGTTGCGCAGGCCGCCCTCGGTGATCGGTCCCTCGGGCCGGAAATCGAGCAGGTCCTTTGCGGCGACAACCACGTCCGGGCGTTGCCTGTCGTACTGGTTTGGGCGGGGCATGTGCTCATCGAATACGGCCTTTGCGACCGGCACCAGACCTGGGTGCGCGACCCAGGTTCCGTCGCAACCGTCGGTCACTTCGCGCAGCTTGTCCTCACGAACCTTCGCGAGCGCGGCTTCGTTGGCCGCAGGGTCATTCTTGATCGGGATCTGCGCGGCCATCCCACCCATGGCCGGGGCGCCACGGCGATGGCAAGTCTTCACGAGGAGCAGCGCGTAGGCCCGCATGAACGGCGCGGTCATCGTCACCTGCGCGCGGTCGGCGAGGCAAAAACCACGGTTCGCGCGGAACTTCTTGATGCACGAAAAGATGTAGTCCCATCGACCGATGTTGAGTCCGGCGGAGTGCTCGCGCAGCTCCCACAGGATTTCTTCCATTTCGAACGCGGCAACTACTGTCTCGATCAGCGCGGTGGCCTTGATCGATCCCTGCGGCACACCCAATTCCCCCTGAGCGAACTTGAAGATGTCGTTCCAAAGACGCGCCTCGAGGTGAGATTCCATCTTCGGCAGGTAGAAATACGGCCCTGTGTCACGTGCAAGCAGTTCTTCGGCGTTGTGAAAGAAATACAGCGCAAAGTCGAATATCGCTCCCGAAACGGGCTTCCCGTCCACAAGCAGATGTTTTTCATCAAGATGCCAGCCGCGCGGGCGCGGAATCAGAACTGCCACCTTGTTCTTCAGCCGGTACGACTTTCCCTCTTGCACGAAACTGATGGTCCCGCGCACGGCATCGTACAGGTTGACCTGGCCTTCGATCATGTTGGCCCAAGTCGGACAGTTGGCGTCCTCGAAGTCCGCCATGAAGGTAGAGGCGCCCGAGTTGAGTGCGTTGATCACCATTTTGCGGTCAGTCGGCCCCGTGATCTCCACGCGACGGTCCAGCAAATCTTTCGGCTGCGGTGCGATCGTCCATTCCTTGGCGCGAAGCGGGGCGGTTTCCGGAATGAAATCGGGGAATTTGCCGGCGTCAAATTCTCTCTGGCGCGCCGCGCGCCGCGCGAGCAGGTCCTGGCGGCGCGATTCGAAGGCGCGATGCAGCTTGGCAACGAAGCTCAAGGCCGCCGGTGTCAGAACCTGTGCCGCCTCGGACAAGGCGGGCGCGCGGATTTCAACTCCTGCCGGAAGAGTTGCCAGCGGGGCAATCGAAGATGGCGCGTTCACCGCGCTCTCCAAAATATCGCGCTCAACCATTCTGGCTTCATGAATCACATCTCCAAAAAGGCTCGCCGAATTGGCATCTCCGACTATTCCGCGTCGGTCAGTGTGCCATCTCCGATGCCTAGCTCACCGATCTTGCGAGTGATCGTATTGCGACCTATGCCGAGCCGACCCGCCGCCTCGATGCGTCGGCCGCCGGTATGCGCGAGGGCCTTTGCGATCAGCGTTCTTTCGAAGCTCCTCGAGAGGTCCTCCATGATATTCGTCTCGCCGTTTACCAGTCTGCGATCCGCCTCGCGTGCCAGCGCCGCGAGCCACTCGCCGGAGGGCGCTGCGGCATCCTCGCGGAGCTCCGGCGGAAAATCACCGACCTCGATGACCTGTGTGGGTGACATCACGGTGAGCCAGTGACACACATTTTCGAGTTGGCGGACGTTTCCGGCGAGATTCTGAGCCGAGAGGTGGGCCATCGCCGAATCCGACAGGCGCTTGGGTTCTACGCCGAGCTCCCGAGCCGATTTTGCGAGGAAGTGTCGCGCAAGCAGCGGAATATCTTCGCGGCGTTCGCGCAGCGAGGGCAGCCGTAGCCGGATTACGTTCAGCCGGTGATACAGATCCTCGCGGAACAGGCCTTCGCGAACCCGCGCTTCCAAGTCTTGATTGGTCGCAGCGATGACGCGGACACTCGCGCGAATCGGCTGATGGCCGCCAACCCGATAGAAAGTTCCGTCAGACAATACGCGCAGCAAGCGCGTTTGCAGCTCGGCCGGCATATCGCCAATCTCATCCAGGAACAGGGTGCCGCCTTCGGCCTGCTCGAAGCGACCGCGCCGCAGAGCCTGTGCCCCCGTGAAGGCGCCACGTTCGTGCCCGAAGAGCTCCGATTCCAGAAGGTCTTTTGGCATTGCCGCAGTATTTATTGCGATGAAAGGCTTGTCTGCGCGCGGGCTATGGCGGTGCAACGCTCGCGCCACGAGTTCTTTGCCTGTTCCGGACTCGCCAGTGATCAGGACCGTGGCGCTCGACTGCGACAAGCGGCCGACTGCGCGGAACACCTCCTGCATCGACTGTGCCTGCCCGAGGATATCCGGCGTACCGGGCAACGCCTCCTCGGCTTCGCCCTCCCGCACGCTCTCGCCCAGTGCCCGACGGATGAGCTCGACCGCCTGGTCAACGTCGAATGGCTTTGGCAGATATTCGAACGCGCCACCCTGGAACGCCGCCACCGCCGACTCTAAATCGGAGTACGCGGTCATGACAATGACCGGAAGATTGGGGAAACGCTGCTTTACGGTTTGCAGCAGTTCCAGGCCCGAGGTGCCGGGCATGCGGATGTCTGAAACGAGCACCTGCGGGGCACCAGCTGCGTCGAGCGCCTCCATCGCTTCAGTCGCCTGAGCAAAGGTTTTGAAAGGGATGCCTTCGCGAGCAAGTGCCTTCTCGAACACCCAACGGATGGAGCGGTCGTCATCGATGACCCAGACAGGTTTCATCATGGTCTTTCAGCAAAGCGGTAGCACGATGCGGAAGCTGGTTCTTCCCGGCTGGCTATCGCATTCCACCACCCCGTGGTGCTGCTGCACGAAAGTCTGCGCGAGCGTCAGGCCGAGTCCGGTTCCGCCTTCACGGCCGGATACCAGCGGATAGAAAATCTGGTCGCGGATTTCCGCTGGCACGCCCGGCCCGTTGTCTACCACTTGCAATTCTAATGCCAGCCTGTGAAAGCGCCGAGCGAGCGTCACCTGTCGGGCGACCCGGGTGCGGAGGACGATTTCGCCCCGGTTTTGGAGCCCAGCCGCGGTCGTGGCACGGGCTCCCAGTATTGCTTGCGCGGCATTCCGTGCGATGTTGAGCACGGCCTGGATGAGTTGCTCCGGATCGCCGCGAAACTCGGGCAGACCGACGTCGTAATCGCGTCTTACCCGTATGCCTTCAGGAAACTCGGCAAGAATAAGACTGCGAACTCGTTCACATACTTCATGGATGTTCATCGGCACGTGATTCGGAGGGCGATGTGGAGTAAGGAGTCGGTCCATGAGAGCCTGCAGGCGGTCGGCCTCCTTGATGATCACCCGGGTGTATTCGCGCAGGCTTGGCCGGTCGAGTTCTCGCTCGAGGAGTTGAGCGGAGCCGCGCAAACCTCCCAGCGGATTCTTGATTTCGTGAGCTAGGTTGCGGATCAGCTCCCGGTTGGCCCGGTGCTGGGTCATGCGTTGCTCTTCTCGTTCGATGCGAAGCCTCTGGTCAATCGGCCGCAGCTCAAGCAGCAGCGCGGCCTGCGGCAGCTCGACCGGCGTAACGATGCAGTCAAGGTGCAGAGGCTCCTGGCCCGTTGGCACGAGGATCAAGTCCTGATCAGCGAAGCCACGCTCCTCGCGAATCGCTTGATGCAACAGGGCTGCTAGGGAACCCGAGTCCGCGAAAAGTCCGGGAAATGGCTGATCGAGGATGCTCTTACGGCTGGCCGCGAACAGCGTTTCCGCTGCAGGGTTGACGTACTTTACATGAAGGACCCGGTCCAAGAGCACCACGGCGGTGGCGAGCCAATCCAGGCCCGGTGAGACGGTCGGACTCATGGGCCGGCCCCTTGCCCGAGCCAGGCTGCCCGATTCGTAAGATCGGTGCGAGTCGCCCTTACTTGAGGCGGCCGAGCTCGCCGCGAAGCTGCTCGATGTTCTTTGTGTGCTGGCCGACCGCTTCCTGGTATGGCTTCAATCGCTCCAGCACCCGAGCGTAGTTCCGCTCGTCGCCGTCGCGAATTCCTTCCTGCTCGGCGAGCTTCTGCCGGGCGTCGGAGAGTAGTTGCTGCTCGTTCTGAAGCTCCGACTCGAGAATCCTGCGGCGGTTCTCGTTGCGCGCCGAGGCAGGGTCCGATACGGCTGAAGATTGCACGCCGCGCGTGGGGACCTGAGCCGGGACAACGGACACCTCCTTGCTTACCAAGGTGCAGTTCTTGCCCACGGTGTCGCGTTTGACATTGGTGTAAGTCGGACGCCCGCTCGCGTCGGGGCACTTGTACACCTCGCTCTGAGCGTGACCACAGGGCGCCGCCAGCGCGAGAAAAACCCAGCCGATCAATCGCTTGTTCGGAGCCATCACCCCCCCGGACCCTAGTGGGAGCTTTAAGTGTAGGCCAAAACAACCCTGATTTCAAATGAAAAAAGGACGAAAAACCCGATCCCGGGTGCTCCGTCCTCCCTTTCATGGATTAGATTCCCGACCCGGAGCCACCGGGTCCTTGGTTTTGCGGTTTCTTTACGAGCTGTAGTACATGTCGAATTCGACCGGGTGGGTCGTCATGCGAAAGCGCGTCAGTTCCTCGTGCTTGAGGCCACAATAGGCGTCGAGCATGTCGTCGGAAAACACCCCGCCCTTGGTCAGAAAGTCGCGGTCCTTGTTCAGGCAGTCCAGCGCCATTTCGAGTGACGAGCATACCTGCTGGACTTTTTTCGCCTGGGCCGGCGGCAGGTCGTACATGTTCTTGTCGATCGGATCACCGGGGTGGATCTTATTCTGCACTCCGTCCAGTCCCGCCATCAGCATCGCCGCAAAAGCGAGATAAGAATTGGTCGTCGGGTCGGGGAAGCGCACTTCCACTCGGCGCGCCTTGGGGTTGGTGACGAGAGGGATGCGGCAGGCAGCGGAGCGGTTGCGCGACGAGTAGGCGAGGTTGATCGGCGCCTCGAACCCCGGCACCAGACGCTTGTACGAATTGGTCCCCGGATTGGTAATGGCGTTCAAGGCCTTTGCGTGCTTGATGATGCCGCCTATGTAGTAGAGGGCGAAGTCGGACAGCCCCGAGTAGCCGTTGCCCTGAAACAAGTTCTTTTCGTCTTTCCACACCGACTGGTGGACGTGCATGCCCGAGCCGTTATCGCCCACGACGGGCTTAGGCATGAAGGTCGCGGTCTTGCCGTAGGAATGGGCCACGTTCCAGACCGTGTACTTCAGAATCTGCATCCAGTCGGCGCGTTTCACCAAGCTGTTGAACTTGGTACCGATTTCGTTCTGGCCCATCGCACCCACTTCGTGATGGTGTACTTCGCACTCAACGCCCTGCTGCTCCATTGCGAGCACCATGGCGTTGCGGATGTCCTGCAGCGTGTCCGTCGGCGGCACCGGGAAATAGCCGCCTTTTATCGGGGCACGGTGACCCATGTTGCCGCCCTCGTATTCCTCACCGGAGGACCACGGGGCTTCCTCGGATTTGATCTTGCAGAAGCAGCCGGACATGTCGACGTTCCAGGTCACCGAGTCGAAAATGAAGAATTCGGGCTCGGGACCGAAATAGGCGGTGTCGCCCAAACCGCTCGATTTCAGGTAGGCCTCGGCGCGCTTAGCGATGGTGCGCGGGTCACGGTCGTAGCCTTTTCCATCGGAGGGTTCGACGCAATCGCAGGTGATATTGAGCACTGGCTCATCGGTAAAGGGGTCCATTCGCGCACTGTCTGGATCGGGCATCAACAGCATGTCCGAGGCCTCGATGCTCTTCCACCCCGCGATCGAGGAGCCGTCGAAGAAATGTCCGCTCTCGAACTTATCCATGGTGAACGCCTTGACCGGCACGGATACGTGTTGCTCCTTGCCACGAGTGTCGGTAAAGCGCAAGTCCACGAACTTGACCTCCTTCTCCTTGATCATTTTCATGACGTCATTGGCAGACATTGCCATTGCAGAATCTCCTCGGGTTGCGGATTGTTGGTGGGGTTATGAAGGGAAACAGAGCGCTAGGTCGATGGAATCTCTGCAGATTCCATGCCATCCGGCGCAAAAAAGGCAGGCCATTGTGCCATAAGAGAGCACTCGAAGCGATTTAGGGAGCTGGCGCACCAAACCGGCGCAAAAGCAGTCATTATGCGCACCGTGTCGGTGCGAATCAACTCCTACCGCTTCGCCTGGAGCTAAACTATGCATATCGCTTGACTACCGAATCTCATCATGAAGAAAGACTCCGTCGAGAGCATCCTCGCCCAGGCCAAACAGCGAGCTGAGGCAATGAATCTACCTTACGCTGGAGCATTGCTGCCACTCGAAGCGCACGCGTTGATGCAAAATGACCCGGAAGCGAAACTGGTCGACGTGCGCACCCAGGCCGAGTGGGACTATGTCGGTCATATTCCTGAATCGGTATTGATCGAATGGAACACGTACCCGAGCGGCCAACGCAATCCACGGTTCCTCGAACAGCTCCAGGCGCGGTTCGCGAAGACCGAAGCACCGGTAATGTTCTTGTGCCGCTCCGGAGCACGCTCCCACCACGCTGCAGCAGCGGCAACCCAAGCGGGTTATCCCAACTCCTACAACGTGCTCGAGGGATTCGAAGGCGAGAAGGATCCGCACGGCCATCGCGGTACGGTCGGCGGCTGGCGATTTGCCGGCTTACCCTGGGTCCAAGGCTGACCTACGCTACGCGCTCGATCGGCTCTCCCCTCGGCTATCCCGCCGACCAATTGACGACTCCCGCGTAGGCTGTGACGAGCACCGCCACGCCGAAAGCGATCCGGTACCAGGCGAACGGCGTGAAGTCATGCGTGGCGATGTAGCGTAGCAGCCAACGTACGCAGAGGAAAGCGGAGACGAACGCTGCGGCTGAGCCGACCGCGAACATCCCTACATCGCCCGAATCGAAGAGCGCGCGGTTCTTCCAGAAATCGTATGCGCCGGCCGCCACGAGCGTCGGCACGGCTAGGAAAAAGGAAAACTCAGTCGCCGCGCGCCGCGAAAGTCCGAACAGCATCCCGCCGATGATGGTCGCTCCCGAGCGTGAAGTACCGGGGATCAGCGCGAACGACTGGGCAATACCGACTTTCAATGCGTCTTTCCAGGTCATTTCGTCCACGCTTTGAATCACGGCGGCGCGTCGACGTCTTTCCACCCAAAGAATGATGAACGCTCCGACGATGAACGCGAGCGCAACCGGCACGGCGTGGAAAAGATAGGTCTTGATCAGCTTGCCGAAGGCGAGGCCTAGCACCGCGGCAGGAGTGAAAGCGACAAGGAGATTAAGCGCGAAACGCTGCGCAGCGCGATCGGTGGCGAGGCCTGCCAGCACGCGCCCGAACCGCTTACGGTATTCCCAGACGATGGCGAACATCGCGCCGGTCTGGATCACGATCTCGAATACCTTTGCCTTCTCATCGGTGAAGCCAAGCAGGTCGCCGACGAGGATCAGGTGTCCGGTCGACGAGATCGGCAGAAACTCGGTCAGGCCCTCCACGACACCGAGGATGAAAACCTTTGCGAGCAACGCGAGTTCCACTGCGTCTCCAGAAAATAAAAGGCGGCAGAAACTGCCGCCTTGAAATTCTAACGGAAACCGCCGGAAGCGGTGACGAGCCTAGTTCATCGCTTGACCTCGATGCCTCAGGCCTTCTGATATACCTCCGCGCCTTTCCTGACGAACTCCACCGCCTTCTGTTCCATACCCTTCTTTAACGCATCCTGCTCTGAAAGACCGTGTTTCTCCGCGTACTCGCGTACATCTTGAGTAATCTTCATCGAGCAGAAATGCGGGCCGCACATCGAGCAGAAATGGGCGAGCTTCGCACCCTCTTGCGGTAGCGTCTCGTCATGGAACGCCTTGGCCTTGTCCGGGTCGAGACCCAGGTTAAACTGATCCTCCCAGCGGAACTCGAAGCGCGCCTTCGAGAGCGCGTTGTCCCGGATTTGCGCTCCGGGGTGGCCTTTCGCGAGGTCGGCAGCATGGGCGGCGATCTTGTAGGCGATGATGCCGTCCTTGACATCGTCCTTGTCCGGCAAGCCCAAATGCTCCTTCGGTGTGACATAGCACAGCATCGCGGTGCCGTACCAACCGATCATCGCCGCACCGATGGCGCTGGTGATGTGATCGTAGCCCGGCGCGATGTCGGTCGTGAGAGGCCCCAGCGTATAGAATGGCGCTTCCTTACAGTACTTCAACTGCAGGTCCATGTTCTCTTTGATGAGTTGCATCGGGACATGGCCCGGTCCTTCGATCATCACTTGGCAGTCGTGGCGCCAGGCGATGTCCGTAAGCTCCCCGAGAGTCTTCAGTTCGGCGATCTGCGCCTCGTCGTTGGCGTCTTGAATTGAGCCGGGACGCAGACCATCGCCAAGCGAGAAACTCACATCGTACGCCGCCATGATCTCGCAGATGTCTTCGAAATGCGTGTAAAGAAAGCTCTCCACATGGTGAGCGAGGCACCATTTCGCCATGATCGATCCGCCGCGCGACACGATCCCGGTCATACGTTTTGCCGTGAGCGGAATGTACGGCAGCCGTACGCCCGCGTGGATTGTGAAGTAATCGACACCCTGCTCGGCCTGCTCGACCAGCGTGTCGCGGAAGACTTCCCAAGTGAGATCCTCGGCTTTCCCGTCCACCTTCTCGAGCGCCTGGTAGATCGGCACCGTGCCAATGGGGACAGGCGAGTTACGGATGATCCACTCGCGCGTTTCGTGGATGTGCTTCCCCGTGGAAAGATCCATCACGGTGTCGCCACCCCAGCGGATCGCCCAAGTCATCTTCTCAACTTCCTCCGCGATGCCCGACGTCACCGAGGAGTTGCCGATGTTGGCGTTGATCTTCACCAAGAAGTTGCGGCCAATGATCATCGGCTCGGTCTCCGGGTGATTGATGCTCGCCGGAATAATGGCGCGGCCGCGCGCCACTTCCTCGCGGACAAACTCTGGCGTGATGGTTTTCTGGATCGCGGCTCCGAAACCCTGGCCCGGATGCTGACGTGTAATCAGGTCGGACAAAGCGTCTAGGCGCTGATTCTCGCGGATAGCGACGAACTCCATCTCAGGCGTGACCATGCCCTTTCTCGCGTAGTGCATCTGTGTCACGTTCCTTCCGGCGCTGGCGCGGCGCGGCTTTCGCTTCAGGTTAAAGCGCATGTCTGCGAGTCTTGGATCGTTCAGGCGCTCATGGCCGTATCTCGAGGTGGGGCCAGAAAGCTCTTCGGTATCGTCGCGCTCCTCGATCCATTTGGTGCGTAGAGCAAAGAGACCCTGTCGGATGTCGATCCTCGCTTGGGGATCCGTATACGGGCCGGAGGTGTCATAGACGAAGATGGGTGGGTTTTTCTCGGCGCCGAACGAGGCCGGCGTGTCAGACTGAACGATCTCGCGCATCGGCACAAGAAGGTCGCGACGCGACCCCTCGACGTACATCTTGCGCGAGTTCGGCATCGGTTTGATTGCCGCTTCATCAACGCGCGCTGTCTCGGCAATAAACTTTGGATTGGCGTTCATGGCGCTCCTCTCACGCACAGACCGCAGGGGAGCGAAGGACCAGCCGTTCAACGCTTCCCTGCGGCGGCATTATCCGCATCAGGTTCTAAGGGTTTGCTCTCACCCGGCCAGGCAAGTTCGCCCGGTCAGGACCCCTACGTTGCTCTGAGGAACCTTACTCCAAGCGGTGGGGGGTTGGCAAGCGTATCAGCTGCGCGGGCGTATTGCGAATGTGACCCGTATGCAGTTACGCTCGCCCTCGCGACTGTAGCCCGCGTCCGTGGCAAGCGATCTAATTAGTTTTAGGCCGAGACCACCCACCGGTTGCTGAGCGATTAGGACGGCGGTATCCATGGGGCGATATTCGCCGAACGGATTGTGCGGCGGGGCCGCGTCCTCGTAGCGCAAGGTAAATCCCGTATCGCAGGGAGCGAATGCGATCCAGACTGGGGATTCGCTCTCCTCGCGATAGCCGTGGGTGACCGTGTTCGTGAATAATTCCTCGACGATAAGGAGGAGCTTCAGGCAATCTTCCCGCCCTATCCCGGCCGTGGTGCACGCGTGCTCAACAAAGGTCCGGATTTCCGCCATGGAATCCATCCTGGCTGGAAACCGGGCAAGCGGGGTGTTAGCCATTGACGGGGATGAGCCGGAAGAAGGCCGTTTGGGCTATTATAGATAGGAACAAAGCGTCCTCGAAGGCCCTAGCCACCTCCGGAATTGCAAGGCGGCAAATTATTGGGGAGTCATTATGCAATCAACGCGTTTAATCGTCCTTCGCCGATTTCTCCTTATGTGCGCGTTCACCCTTGCGCCGATTGCCACCTGGGCAAATGACATAGCGCAGTTCAGGGTCGCCAGAGGCTCGGTCTATCTCGAGCGCAGCGGCCAGCGCCTCCCGGCACGCATAGGAACGCATCTGCAGGCAACCGACACCGTGGTGACCGGAGCGGACGGATCGGCCGGCATTGCCTTCGTCGACAATTCGCTTCTGTCAGTCGGTCCCAACAGCGTGCTTGCCATCGAGCGCTACGCGTTCAACTCGACTACGCACGAGGGTGCTTTCGAATCCTCTCTCCGCAAGGGAACGCTGTCGGTGGTGTCTGGAAAAATAGCCAAGCAGTCTCCCGATGCAATGAAAGTGAAGACCCCTTCTTCGATACTCGGGGTGCGCGGAACCGAGTTCCTCGTTCGCTCCAGCAACTGAGCCCCAAAGGACCTCATGCGCCGGCACTACGCTGCGCTGATCGCGTCACTTGTACTGGGGGGCTGCGCCACACCGAACCAGGACTTGGTTGTGCTGTTGCCGGATAAGGAGGGCAAAGTCGGAACAGTCGTTGTCCAAGGCCAGAAGGGCAAGGCTGTGCTCAATACCGCGTACGCCACAGCCCGGACGACAACCGATGGCGGTGTGCAACGTGGCACCGCAAGTCAGAGCGAAGTAAAGGACGTTTTTAGCAGTGCGCTCGCGGCCCAGCCGCCGCGCCCGGTTTCCTTCACCCTCTATTTCGAGAGTGGCAACGACGAATTTACCGAGCAATCGAAGCAGGAAGTAAAGGGTTTGTTTGCCGAGGTCGCGCGTAGACAGGCGCCGGACATTACCGTCATTGGCCACACCGATCTGGTCGGCCCAGATCCATCCAACGATGCGCTCTCTCTTCAGCGAGCCGAGCGCGTGAAGTCGATCCTGGCGGGAATGGGCATCCCCGCTGAGCGGATCCTGACTGCTGGCCGCGGCAGACGCGAGCCTTTGATTCCCACAGCCGACGGGGTTTCCGAGCCGCGGAATCGGCGAGTGGAAATCAACGTCCGCTAGGGTCCGTTCCAGCGCAGCACCAGGAGTGTGAGGTCGTCTGCGGCTTCGGCTCCGCCGACAAATTGCGCGATGTCAGCACGGATCGAACTGACGAGCGCCGCCGGATTCTCGGCGTTCCGTGCGCGCGTGAGTACCTCGCGCAGCCGACGCGCACCGTAGAGTTCCCCTGCCGGATTCATCGCCTCGGTCACCCCGTCTGACACAACACACACAATTCCTCGTCGGCCTATCCAATGTTCGGCGGCGACGTAGGAGAATCCTTCAAGCACGCATAACGGCGGCCCACCGCCTTCCTCAAGCCGGGCAATCTCTCCATCAGGAGCCAGAACGAAAGGCGATTCGTGTCCGGCGCTGCAATATTCCAGACGACCGCTCAGAACGTCGAGCACGCCCGCAAAAACGGTCACGAACAAGGACTCCGGGTTTTCCCGCGCGATTTCCGTGTTGGCCTCACGGAGCAATTCATCGATCCGACGCCCGCGTCGAAGGGCAGTACTTTTGCACAGAGCTTTGCTGACCGCCATAAAGATGCTGGCAGGCAAGCCCTTCCCGGAAACATCGCCTACGAGAAAGAATAAGTGTTCGGCATCGAGCATGAAGAAGTCGTAGAGATCCCCTCCTACTTCGCGCGCGGGCTCCATAGCGGCGGAGATCTCGAAGCGATGTTCTGAAGGGAACGCCGACTCGGGCCGCGGGAGGCTGCCGATCTGGATGCGTCGCGCCGCGTCAAGCTCGCCGGCGAGGCGCGCGGCAGACTCGCGTTCGCGTTGCAGGCGCTCCTGCAGCAGTTTTTTCTGGGCGTTGGCCTCGGCGAGCGTCTCGACAAGCATCGCGGCGAACAGGAAAGCGATGGCGGCCCCGGGAACCGAAGCGTCAAGCAGAAGCCCCGCCACCCGGTATGCTCCGAAGGCGGCTGCACCCAACGTGATCAGAAGCAGAACTAGGAGGATCGTCGAACGCCCCGGCGAGAGCCGAGGTACGGAACAGACGACAACCAAGCCCACGACGAAAAGCGCCAATCCTTCAACCCAGGCTCCCCATCGCGGGCGCATCAGCAGTGCGCCGTCAAAAACGTTCTCAAGGACCTGGGCATGAATCTCGATCCCCGGCATGCGTTCGCCAAGCGGCGTGGTCTGATAATCGATGAGCCCAAGTCCGGTAACACCGACTAGCACGAGCTTGCGCTCGAATTGAGCGGGGTCAACTTTCTCGCCGAGCACATCCGCGGCCGAGATAAATCGACTCGCATCATGTGGGGTGTAGTGGACCCACAGGCGTCCGTCCGATTGAGTGGGCACGGTCAGGTCGCCGATTCCCACGGCTTCGACCCCGGCGGCGCCGCCTCGTACGAAAAAGAGCGGTTCGCCGCTCGCCAAACGAAGGGTCTCCAGGCTCAAAGGTAGCACCGGGGTTGTGCCGACAAGTACGACCATCGGCATGCGCCGAACAACGCCCGCTTCGGTATCGGCGCTGAGTAGTCCGTGTCCTCTCGCGGCCGCATCGATTTCCGGGAGACTCCGCAGGGTAGAAGCATAGTGACGCACGGCTTCTCGCGCATCGGTTCCTCTCAGCAGGGATGGAGTCAGGGGCGCCGCCTCGGAAGGTTTGCCGGCCTCAAGCCCTGCAATGCCCAGCACTACCGGAGCGGCCTTGATCGACGCGGCGAGTACCGCATCGTGGCGCGGCAGTTTTGCGAGACGCGCCGCCAATTGCGGATCGGCTTCGGCTACCGACAGTGCAAGCCATTCGGGGGAAAGACGGTCAGGCTCCGGAAACAATACGTCTACCCCGATTGCCGCGGGGCGGGCTGCGCCGAGCTTATCGATGAGTTGTGCAATCAAGGTGCGCGGCCACGGCCATTGACCGAATCGGTCCAGACTTACCTCGTCGATGGCGACGATGATCGCGGGCGCGGAGTGCCTTTCGCGCGGAGACAGTTCCTGGTAGCCGTCGAGCCACGCAAGACGCATTGCACCGACGACGGGCATGTCCTGCCACAGGATCGGCACGACAAGCAGCGCAAGCAGGGCCAGACCGTGACCCACGCCGCGTGAATTGACCTTGGCCCCAAAGCGATTTGCTCGTGCGACCCACTCCGATCCGGAGTACCAGCCGGCGTCCCTGGCACCCGGCGACGATTTGCCCCTCAGAGCTCGATCTCCAAGCCGTCGTAGGCGACCGAGATGCGCAGCGGTTCACCCGTTCGCGAGATTTCTTCATAACGCAGGGTTTCGCGCCAGATCTGGGCGATGCGTTCGTCGTTGTTGGCCGGTTCGTGATGGAAAAGCACCAGGTGTTTCACATTGGCAAGCTGGCACAACTCGACCCCGACTACGTTGCTCGAGTGGCCCCAGTCCTCCTTCACGGACACGGCCTCCGCGAGCGAGTACATGGCGTCGAAAATCACCAGGTCGGCGTGCGCAAAGAAAGTTGCGGCGCCTTCGACCGCATCCGGGACGTCCAGCCTGTGCTCGGAGTCGGTCGAATAGACGATGATCCGGCCGTCACGGACGAATCGATAGCCGTAGGAATCACCGGAATGGCTCTGAAGCTTCGCGGTCACGCTCCATCCGGCGACCTCATAGCTCCTGCCAGGCTGGAGTGTGACGAATTCTATCGAAGCCCCGAGGCGATCAAACGGTACGGGGAAACTGGGCGGGTCCTGTTGGCGGCGAAGAGCTTCTTCGAGATTAGTGTGACAGCCGTAAATCCGAATCCTGTTTCCAGGGACGTAGGCCGGAGCAAAAAAAGGAAAGCCCATGATGTGGTCCCAGTGAAGATGCGACTGGAACACGTGGAAGACGTTGGCCTTGGCGGGACCGTCCCGGGAAAATACATGGTTTCCGAAGGCGCGTACGCCGCTCCCGAGATCGCACAATACATGCTCGTCGTCACCCGCATCGAGCTGCACGCAAGCGGAATTGCCCCCGAAAGTGTGCGAAACCGCAAAATCAAGCTCAGAGTCGACCCATGCCCGCGCCTTTTCCTGCGTGTCGAGGCGCTTACCCGAAGCCGCGACTATGGCATGGGCAAGCTTGTCTCTGATCGACGCGGAGTCCAGAGAGACGGGGATGGAACCGCGCGTTCCCCAGAACGTGACCCACAGCGCCATCGGTCAGGTGCCATGGGCGGAGTCGTAGGCCGCCAGGGCGGTCGGCGATACTTTTGTCAGAGCTTCGCGCACAGACCCAAAACACTGGAAGACAAGGTTGAAGCGGCTGATCTCGAAGATTTCGCGCACCACGGGCTGGAGCGCCGCTACCACGATCGAGCCTCCCTGCTCACGGATTTCCTTGCCCGCCAGCATCAAGACGCGCAACCCGACGCTGCTAATGTAGTCCACCTTCGAAAAATCCAAGACCAGGCGATTTCCCCCAGCACGGCAGCTGGCTACATAGGCGTCAAGCCCGGACTTCAGCCCGTCGGTGGTGCTGTTGTCGACTCGCCCGATCGGAGTGAGCACCAGCGCGTCGCCATAGCGTTCTTGGGATACATGCATGGAACGGAAAGGCCCCCCGGACGGTTAAAAACGCTTGCGGCGCATCGATAATTGCGCCGGCTCAAGAAATTATCGCTGTCGAGGGCTATTTTGATTCATCGCTAGGCGCCCTTCAAGTGCGGCCGCGGGTGCGGCGCCTCGGCCGCCACTCACCGTGACCTCAGTAAAAACCATTCCTTTCAGAGACATGAGAGCGATCCCCTAAGCGCTGAACTGACTGCCTGCGCGCCGGAACGCGCTGCAATCAGTGCTAGAATCGGCGCCTTTCGCGCGACTTCCCACTCCCATGAGCGTCGAGCAAGCCCGCTTCAACATGGTCGAACAGCAGATTCGCACTTGGGAGGTGCTCGATCAGGACGTGCTCGACCTCTTGTACGTCGTGCGCCGCGAGGAGTTTGTGCCCGTCGAGTACCGGGCGTTTGCCTTCTCGGACATGGAAATTCCGCTATACGATGGTGCAGACGAGGGCGAGCGCATGATGCAGCCCAAGGTGGAGGCGCGCATTCTGCAGGAATTGGCGGTGAAGAAAAACGAACACGTGCTCGAAGTGGGCACCGGCAGCGGTTATCTCGCGGCACTTCTCGCCGCCCGGGCGCACCACGTGTACTCGGTTGAGATCAATCCGAAGCTCAAGGCGTTCGGGGAAGAGAATCTGCGACGAGGCGGCGTGGAGAACGCCACTGTCCAGCTCGGTGACGCGGCGCAAGGGTGGCGAACATTCGCGCCTTACGACGTCATCGTACTCACCGGCTCGACACCGATCTTGCCGCAGACTTTGATTTCGCAGCTCAGGGTAGGAGGACGGCTTTTCGCGGTCGTGGGCGATCCGCCGGTGATGGAAGCGCGCCTCATTACCAGCGTTGACGAAGGCTCATGCTATACCACTGATCTGTTCGAGACCTGTCTCGCTCCGCTCAAGAACGCGCTGCAGCCGACGCGCTTCGAATTCTAGCGGTAACCCCCTACCCAGTTGCAGCGGTCATGCCACGTTTTTGTATCGCACTGTCATTGACGGTTGCATTGTCGGCGGTGCCCGCGCGCGCAGCGGACCTTTTGCAAATCTATCGCGACGCTCTCGCGAACGATGCCAACTACGGCTCGGCGCGTGCGACGCGCGATGCAGGACTCGAGAACCTGCCGCAGGGCCTTGCCCAGATCCTTCCGACGGTGAACGCGACCGCGTTCACACAGAACAACGACATCACTCTTTCCTTTCGTGGCTCCGGGCCGGACACTTCCCTACGGCAGGGCAACTCCAACGGTTACACCGTCACGCTCACGCAGCCCGTCTTCAATTGGCAGAATATCCAGGTGTACAAGGAGGCCGGGTTCAAGGCGGCGCAAGCCGAAGCCACTTTCGGTCAAGCGACACAGGATCTGATCGTGCGCATCGCGCAGGCCTATTTCGACGTGCTCGCCTCACAGGACAGCCTCACGTTCATCCAAGGACAGAAGGTGGCGATCTCCGAGCAGCTCGCCCAAGCAAAGCGCAATTTCGAGGTAGGCACCGCAACGATCACCGATACGCACGAAGCGCAGGCCCGCTTCGACCTCGCGACCTCTCAGGAAATCGCAGCTCAAGGCGACCTCGAAATCAAGAAGCGCACCTTGCAGCAGATCGTGGGCAAGTTTCCGGAAAGGCTCGAGCCGCTGAAGCCGAACATCGAGCTCAACCCTCCCAAGCCGAACTCGATGGAAGACTGGGCCACTGCTGCCGCGAATCAAGGCTATCCAGTACGCGCACAGGAAGCCGCGCTCGAAATCGCGACGCGCGAGATCGAGCGCTCCCGCGCGGGACATCTGCCCACCCTGAACATCGTCGGCACCGCAGGCCAAGGCGCCTCGAGCATCAGCGCCACTTCGGTCAACAACACACCGACCGATTCAGTCAGCCGAACCATCGGACTGCAGCTTGCCATCCCCCTCTACGCGGGAGGCAATGTCAGCTCGCTTGTTCGGCAAGCGGTCGCCAATCGCGAAAAAGCGCAGCAGGATCTCGAAGGCGCGCGGCGTACCGCCGCGTTATCCGCTCGCCAGTCCTATGTTGGCGTGATCAATGGGATGGCACAGGTACGAGCTCTGGAGGCGGCGCTTGTTTCCAGCCGGAGCGCGCTTGATTCGAACAAGCTCGGCTACGAGGTCGGCGTGCGCATCAACATCGACGTCTTGAACGCGCAGCAGCAGGTCTTCAGTACGCTGCGCGATCTCTCCAGGGCGCGCTATGACACCATTCTCAACGGCCTGAGGCTGAAGGCCGCCGCGGGGAGTCTGGGCGAAGCCGACGTAGAGGAAGTGAACCGCCTGCTCGGGACGAACTGACCGGTGCGGAGAGGTCACCCAAGCAGCCGCTCGCAGATCGCGAGCGTCCGCTCGGTGGCACCTCGATGCGCCGCACAGAAAACGACTCCAGCTTTTCCCATTCGCTCGCGCAGCCCCGCGTCCTGAAGTATGGATCGTGCCCGCCGTATCACTTCTTCGGCACTGTTGACCCGCACCGCGGCGCCAGCTGCGACCGCGCTTTCGGCCGCCTGCGCGAAATTGTAGGTGTAGGGTCCGATCAGTACCGGCACGCCTGCCGCGCAAGCCTCAATCAGGTTCTGACCGCCGTAGGTAAGCAGGCTTCCTCCGACGAAGGCAACGTCGCAGGCGCGATAATAGGCTGCCATTTCACCCATGCTGTCGCCGAGCACGATGTCGCAGTCGGCATCGAGCGGCGTGTCGGCGCTGCGCCGGATGAACTTCAGACCCCGGGATGCAAGAAGCTGCGCTACCGTGTCGAACCGTTGTGGGTGCCGCGGCACAATGACCAGAATTGCGTCCCCGAGGGCGTTTTGTTCCAAAGCGTCAAGCAGCAGGTCTTCCTCGCCCTCGCGAGTGCTTGCGGCAAGCAACACTGCTCGACTACCAAACCGGTGCCGGAATTGTGCTGCGAGTGATTCGCTCCGGGCGCTTGGATGGGCGTCAAACTTGAGGTTTCCGGTGACTTCCACGGCCTGCGCGCCGAGGGATCGAAGCCGTTCGGCGTCTTCGGTGGTTTGCGCCGCAACCGCGCTCAGACCTCCTAGTGCGACCCGCACGAGCGGCGCGACCGCGGCGTAGCTGCGCGCCGACTTAGCCGACATTCGGGCATTGGCAAGCAAGAGCGGCACGCCGGAGCGTTGACATTCGCCCACGAGGTGAAACCAGATTTCAGTTTCCATCAGAATGCCAAGCCGAGGCCGGAAGTTGCGCAGGAACCGCCTGACGGCCGAGGGATAGTCGTAAGCGAGCCACGCAACGAGCACGGCGCCGCCGAATAGTTGCTGCGCAGCCTCCCGGCCGGTTGCGGTCATCTGGGTAATCAACAAATCGCAGTCCGGATGACGCGATCGCAGCGCGTGCAGCAGTGGCTCCGCGGCACGTGTCTCACCCACCGACACGGCGTGCAACCAGATCACCGGCCTCGCGGGCCTCGTGGGGTAGAAGCCGAATCGCTCGGCTAAGTTCTGCCTGTATCCCGGCTCGTGCCGCCCACGCCACCATAGGCGCGCGAGCACGAAGGGGAAAGCGAGCCAAAGAAGCAATCTATAACCGGCCCGCCACATCAGAACGCCCCGACGGCTTCAAGCGCTAGGAGTGCCTCTTCCGGCGAGGGGCGTTCGCCCGGGCCTCCGAGATTCTTCGCCCGCGGCGCCCCGTATACTCCGGTGAAACTCGGGTCCGTGCCGCAGTAGATCGCGGCAACCGGCCGTCCGAGCGCGGCCGCAAGATGGGTGAGGCCGGTATCCACGCCTACAACCGCGACGGCTTTTTCGAGCAGCGCAGCCAGGCGATCGAGAGGCTGAAGGGGAGGGACCTCGGCGCGCCTCAGATCTTGCGCAATGCGCTCGCTTCGCTTCCGCTCTTCATCGCTTCCCCAGGGCAGAACACAAGCGAGGCCCCGAGCGGCGAGTGCCCGACCCAGCTCTATCCATGCAGCCTCGGCCCAGAGCTTGTCGCGGCGGCTGCTGCCGTGCAACAGCACCGCGTAAGGCGGCGCCGGCTGCGTAAGCGATCCCGAGATGACGATACCATAATCGATCGGCTCTTCCACCCGATAACCCAGCGCAGCAGCACCCAGGGCCCGGTTGCGCGGCACCGCGTGCTGCGAAAGTGGAACGTGATGCGTGACATCGTAGAATCGCGCCGCGAGCGGCTCGCGCGCAGTGCCGGCGTCAAATCCATGATGCCTGCCCTTTGCAGCTCGCGCGATCAAGGCGCTCTTGAGTAGTCCCTGCGTGTCGACGATCGCGTCGTAGCGCACGGTGCGGAAGAGCCGCCGAAATTCACCGATTTCTCTCCACGTCGACCGACCCAGGGGCCGCCGCCGCCAGCGGCGCAGGGCGACCGGGATCACGCGCCGTACGGCAGAGTGCAGCCCCACAAGCGGTGCGTAGGGCTCCTCCACCACCCAGTCGATGTCGGCATCTGGAAAGTGCCGCCGAATGTCGCTCGCCACCGGAAGATTGTGGACGACATCGCCGAGCGAAGAGGTCTTGACGATCAGGATTCTTTTCATCCAAGCGAGTCCGGCCGCCAAGCACGGAAAGCGGTTAGAATGCCGCGCATAAGCCGCTGATTATACGGGTTTGCCGTCTCTCCCTTCGCGCCCATGCCCTTGTCCGTAGCCATCATCACACGCAACGCCGCCGCGTTGCTGGAACGCTGCCTTGCGAGCGTCGCTTTTGCCGAGGACGTCGTCGTGGTGGACTCGGGTTCTACGGACGGCACCGTCGAGCTCGCCGCCCGCCACGGCGCGCGCGTAGTCCGGAAGGAATGGCTCGGGTTCGGCGCGCAAAAGCAGTTCGCCGTCGACGCTGCGAGCCACGAGTGGGTATTGTGCGTTGACGCGGACGAATGGCTGAGCCCAGAGCTTAGCGAGGATATCGTCGCGGAGCTCAAGGCACCACGCGGCTTCGTCTACGCCATTCCGCGCCGCAACCGCTTTTTGGGACGCTGGCTCAAGCACGGCGAAGGCTATCCCGACTGGAACGTGCGCCTGTTTCACCGCGAGCATGCGCGCTGGGGTAGTGAGTCGGTGCATGAAAAGATAGTAACCCGGTCGCCTGTGCTCAGGCTCCGAGGCGACCTTCTGCACGATTCGGCGGAAACGCTGGAGAAGTATCTCGACAAGCAGAACCGCTACACGAGTCTGCAGGCCGAGTCGCTGCGCGCCGCCGGGCGGCGCGCGAATGCGTTACAGCTGGTCCTCTCACCCCTGCTGCGCTTCATCAAGTTCTACCTGTTGCGGCTAGGATTCCTCGACGGCGTGCCGGGCTTGGTGCACGTCACGATCGGCTGCATGAACAGTTTCAACAAGTACGCGAAACTGAAGGCGCTGGAGCGCGCCTCGGAATGACCATTTTGGTGACAGGCGGCGCCGGCTTCATAGGCTCGAATTTTGTCCTTGACTGGTTCGCGCAAGGCGCTGGCCCCGTGATCAACCTCGACAAGCTCACCTACGCGGGCAATCCCGCGAATCTCCAAACCCTCAAGGACAACCCGGAGCACGTGTTTGTCCACGGGGACATCTGCGACCGGGAACTGGTGCGGCGCCTTCTCGAACGACACACGCCACGCGCCATCGTTCACTTCGCCGCGGAAAGCCACGTCGATCGTTCCATTCACGGGCCCGCTGAGTTCGTTCAGACCAATATCCTCGGGACATTCGCCTTGCTCGAGGAAACGCGGGTCTGGCTGGAAAAGCAAGAGCCTTCTCAACGCGAGGATTTCCGATTTCTGCACGTCTCGACCGACGAAGTATTCGGTTCGCTCGGACCCCACGATCCGCCTTTCAACGAATCGACTCCTTTCGCGCCCAACAGCCCCTACGCAGCTTCGAAGGCGTCCGCAGACCATTTGGTGCGCGCCTACTATCACACCTATGGGCTTCCGACGCTGATCGTCAACTGCTCGAACAACTATGGCCCCTATCAGTTTCCCGAAAAACTCATTCCCCTCATGATCCTGAACGCCATCACCCACAAGCCCTTGCCGGTCTACGGTGAGGGTGGCAACGTACGCGACTGGTTGTACGTGCAGGATCATTGCACGGCGATCCGACAAGTCCTCGAGCACGGCCGCGTCGGCGAGAGTTACAACGTCGGTGGCTACAACCAGAAGACCAATCTCGAGGTGGTGAACGCAATCTGCGCGCTGCTCGACGAGGCGAGACCCAATCGCAAGAAGCCACATTCCATGTTGATTTCCTTCGTGAAGGACCGCCCGGGACACGATCGTCGTTACGCGATGGACGCGACGAAGATCACTATTCAGATTGGGTGGGCGCCCTCTGATAGCTTCGATTCCGGATTGCGCAAGACCGTCGCTTGGTATCTGGACAACCCGGACTGGGTAGCGCATGTGACGAGCGGCGCCTACCGCCGTTGGATCGAGAAGAACTATGCCAATCGAGGCGAGGCGTGAAGGGCATCATACTTGCCGGGGGCAGCGGCACGCGCCTCTTCCCGGTGACGCAGGTTGTATCCAAGCAACTTCTGCCGGTCTACGACAAGCCGATGATCTATTACCCCTTGAGCACGCTGATGCTCGCCGATATCCGCGACATCCTCGTCATTTCCACGCCGGATGACACGCCGCGCTTCGAAAAGCTTCTCGGTAGCGGCGCCTCCTGGGGCGTGAGCTTCAGCTACAAAATACAGCCAGAACCGAAGGGCATTGCCCAAGCATTCCTCGTCGGCGAGAAGTTCATCGGCACCGAGGCCTGCGCACTGGTGCTCGGGGACAACATTTTCTACGGCCACGACCTGCAACCCACTTTCGGGCAGGCAGCGAAGAAATCCTCGGGCGCGACGATATTCGCCTACCGGGTGCAGGACCCGCAGCGCTACGGCGTGGTCGAGTTCGATGTCAAAGGCCGGGCCCTCAGTATCGAGGAAAAGCCGGCGAAGCCGAAGTCGCACTATGCAGTGACGGGTCTCTATTTCTACGATAACCAAGTCGTGCGCATCGCGAAATCGCTCAAGCCTTCAGCGCGCGGGGAACTGGAGATCACCGACGTCAATCGCCATTACCTCAAAGAGGGCATGCTTCACGTGGAAACGCTGGGGCGGGGACACGCGTGGCTCGACACCGGGACCTACGAAACGCTGCTCGAAGCCAGTCATTTCATCGAGACCCTGGAGCGGCGGCAGGGTCTCAAGATCGGCTGCCCCGAAGAGATCGCTTGGCACAAGAAGTGGATCAACGACGCGCAGCTCGAGGCGCTGGCGATGCCCCTCAGGAAGAGCGGTTACGGGAACTACCTGCTATCGCTGCTGCGAGACGGCCCGCGCGACAGATGAAGGTTACGCCGACCGGACTCTCTGAAGTGTTGCTCCTCGAGTCCCGCGTATTCGGCGATGCGCGCGGGTTCTTCTTCGAGAGCTGGAACGAACGGGAGTTCGAGCGCAGAGGAATCCGTGTTCGTTTTGTCCAGGACAATCACTCGCGCTCAGGAAGGGGCGTGCTGCGCGGGTTGCATTATCAGATCCGCCAGCCGCAAGGCAAGCTCATCCGCGTTGTCGCCGGCGAAATCTTCGATGTGGCGGTGGACATCCGCCGGAGCTCACCGACTTTTGGCCGGTGGGAGGGCGTTCGCCTGAATGCCGAATCGTACAAGATGCTGTGGATTCCGGTAGGGTTTGCACACGGCTTCTGCGTGCTGAGTGAATTTGCCGAAGTGCTCTATAAAGCTACGGATTACTACGCCCCGGAGCACGAGCGCTGCATCCTCTGGAACGATCCGGAACTTCATATCGATTGGCCCCTCCCCGGCGGCGCGCCCGCACTATCGGCCAAAGACGCCGCAGGGACGCGGCTGCGGGATGCCGAAGCGTTTCAGTGAAGATTCTGCTTACCGGGAAAAACGGGCAGATCGGCTGGGAGCTCGCGCGTGCCCTTGCGCCGCTCGGCGAAGTCATCGCAGTAGACCGTGGGGGTCTGGACCTCGCAGTTCCAGATCGGATCGTCTCGGTCGTTCGCTCGGTGCGGCCCGAAGTGCTCATCAATGCCGCAGCCTATACGGCAGTCGACCGCGCGGAGAGCGAGCCGGACGCTGCCTACGCTATCAACGCCGCTGCGGTCGCCATCCTGGCCGACGAGGCAAAGCGTGTCCAAGCCCTGCTCATCCACTATTCGACCGATTACGTCTTTGACGGGACCAAAGATACGCCCTATACCGAGGAGGACCGCCCTAATCCTCTCAACGCTTACGGCCGCAGCAAGCTCGCGGGAGAGCAGGCGATCCGCGAAATCGGCGGCGCTCATTTGATACTGCGCACGAGCTGGGTGTACTCGGCGCGCGGCAAGAATTTCCTTCTTGCTATTCGGCGTTTGCTTCAGGAAAGGAAGGAACTACGCGTCGTATCCGATCAGATCGGAGCTCCGACCTCCGCCGGGGCACTGGCCCAGGGAACCGCGGAACTCCTGAGCCGTGACAGTGTTGCGGCACTCGGAGGCGCCCGTGGCGTCTATCACATGACGGCCGGTGGATTCACGTCCTGGCACGGATTTGCGACAGAGATCGCTCGGCTCGAGCGACCCGACGCTCCAGCCCGCATCGTGCCGATCGCGTCGAGCGAGTATCCGACGCCGGCACGTCGCCCAGGAAATTCGCGCCTATCGAACGAAAAACTGCTTCGGCGCTTCGGGGTTGCCCTGCCCAAGTGGGAGGCTTGCCTCGAAGCCTTTTATGAGATGCGACGCGAGGGCGGGGGGCGGCCGCATGACTGAACGCGATACCAAGATAGCCCTGATTACCGGGGTGCTCGGCCAGGACGGTTCCTATCTCGCAGAATTGCTGACGGCAAAAGGATATCAAGTCATCGGCACCTCACATCGTGGAGAGCAAAGGACCAAGCTAAGCGGCGCGGCAAAGGAAATCGAGGTGCTTGGACTGGACCTTGCCGACGGCGAAGCGATCCGCGCACTGGTCAAGCGATACCGGCCGCATCATCTCTATAACCTGGCGGCGCGCGCATCGAGCGCTCAGCTTTTCGACGATGTAGTGGCCACGACCCGAATCAATGGGCTTGCCGTTGTTCACATGTTGGAGGCGATACGAACCGAGTCTGCCCAGACGCGCTTCTGTCAGGCATCCAGCAGCGAGGTGTTCGCCAAGGCCGCACAGTCACCCCAGAACGAGCTGACCCCCCTGCGCCCCCGTAATGCGTATGGCGCGGCGAAGGTGCTGGCCCAAAACATGGTTGAAGCTTACCGGGAACGCTACGGAATATTCGCCTGCACCGCAGTCCCATTCAACCACGAAAGTCCCAGACGCGGGTTGAATTACGTGACGCGCAAAATCACCTCGACCGCGGCCCGAATCAAGGCGGGACTGGAAAACTCCCTAGCTCTCGAAAACCTCGACGGCCGAAGAGACTGGACCTTTGCCGGGGACGTTGTACATGCAATGTGGCTCATGCTCGAGCAACCGGAGCCTGACGACTTCGTACTGGCGAGCGGCGAGACACATTCCGTGAGAGAGCTGTGCGAGCTTGCGTTTGGCCGTCTGGGACTCGATTACCGAAAACACGTCGTAGTCGATCCTCACCATGAGCGCAAAGCGGATGCCGTCGAATTGCGCGGCGATTCGAGAAAGGCTCGCCTGCGGTTAGGATGGCGGCCCGCGATCGGTTTCAAGGAACTGGTGTACATGATGGTTGACGCGGACTACAAGGCTCTTTCGCCCAACCCGGTTCCAGGTGAAAATCGGTCCCCCAAGGGGGGTGCTCGTGTATAGGTCGTTGAAACAGTGCCGTATCTGTGGGAACGGCAAACTCCTCGAGGTTCTCGATCTCGGTGTGCAAGCTCTCACCGGGGTTTTCCCCGCGACCCGGGCACAAGGTGTTACCGAAGGGCCGCTGAAGCTCGTCAAATGCACTGATGCGTCCGGTTGCTGCGGACTGCTTCAGCTCGCTCATTCTTACGATCACGACGAGATGTACGGGACCAACTATGGGTACCGGTCCGGTATCAATCAGAGCATGGTCAACCATCTCCACGGAAAGATCCAAAAAATACTCGGGCTCGCCGATTTGTCCGGAAATCCAGTCGTTTTGGACATAGGGAGCAATGATGGCACCACCTTGCGCGCCTATTCCACCCTACGCTGCGACCTAGTCGGCATCGACCCGACCGCGGATAAATTTCGCCGATACTACCCCGATAATGTCACGGTCGTTCCGGAGTTCTTCTCCGCAGCGACCTACATGAAAGCAGCGCAGGGGCGCAAAGCCAGGATCGTGACCTCGTTTTCCATGTTTTACGATCTCGAAGACCCACTCGCATTCATGAGAGAGGTGGTCGAAATACTCGAGAACAACGGCTTGTGGGTATTCGAACAGAGCTACATGCCGTTGATGCTCGAACGGAATTCCTACGATACAGTTTGCCACGAGCACTTGGAGTACTACGCGCTCGCCCAGGTGAAATGGATGTCGGATCGAGTCGGACTGCGGATCGTCGATGTGGAATTCAACGAGACGAACGGAGGCAGCTTTTCCGTGGCTGCGGCGAAGATTTCTTCGAGCTACGCCGAGTTCCCGGGACTGCAGAAGCTGCTGAACAGGGAAAGCAAAGCCGGCCTTGACGGTCCGGAACCGTACCGCGCATTCGCTGCCCGTGCCGCAGCCAGCCGGGAGGATTTGCGCGCGTTTTTCTCGCGGACGAAGGCCAGCGGTCAACGCGTCGCCGGTCTGGGGGCTTCGACCAAGGGCAACGTATTGCTGCAGTATTGCGGTTTGTCGGGTCGCGAGCTCTACGCAATCGGGGAAGTGAACGAGGACAAATTCGGCTGCTTCACACCGGGCTCGCTGATCCCGATCCGACCGGAACAAGAGCTGTTCGCCGACGAACCTGATTTTTTCCTGGTTCTGCCTTGGCATTTTCGGGAGTTTTTTCTTCGCAAATACAAACCCAAGAAAGCCGCACTTGTATTTCCCCTTCCCAAACTGGACATGGTGCCCCGTTCAGTTTGAGATGGTTGGAAGTCGACTGACTACCCCGAGCGGTGAGCGATCAAACATGGGAAGGGAGATTCCGGACCTCATATCGGTTTCCATCGTGAGCCACGGCCACGCCGAGCTCGCTGCGCAACTTTTCGATGATCTGCGGGTGCAAAAGCCGACGGGAATCGAAGTCATCCTCACCCTCAACATCGAGGAAGCGCTGCCATTCGATCCCGACTCTTTCCCTTTTTCTGTTAAGACGATCCGGAATGCGAGTCCACGAGGCTTTGCGACCAATCACAACGCCGCATTCGAGCTTGCCGACGGAAATTTCTTCTGTGTGCTCAATCCCGACATTCGCATGACCGCGGATCCTTTCTTGGCGCTGATCAAGGAACTAAGGAACCCCGCCGTCGGCGCGGTCGCTCCTCTGATTCTCGACACCGGCGGAGCGATCGAGGACAGCGCCCGTCCGTTTCCGACCCTTTCAAGCCTGGTTTGCAAAGCATTGGGGGCAGAGCCGAAGCGATATTACGAAATCGGCGACGAAAGTATTTCCCCGGATTGGATAGGCGGCATGTTCATGCTGCTTCGAAGGGACGCTTTTGCGGCGGTGGGTGGATTTGACGCTCGCTATCACCTGTACTACGAGGATGTGGATCTCTGTGCTCGCCTCAGGCTGGCGGGTTACGACATCCGGCTTGTCCCGAGCGCCTCCGTCGTGCACCTCGCACGACGCCAAAGCCGGCGGGACATCAGATACTTGCTTTGGCACCTGCGCAGCATGACTCGCTATATTCTTTCCGGAACACGGCGTAAGGTCGAAAAGGCGGCAGCACGCTGAGTGCCGGGGCCTCCTCAGTTCCGGTGATACCGGTCCTCGAAACGCACGATGTCATCCTCGCCCAGGTAGCTCCCCGACTGGACTTCTATGAGGAAAAGCGGCACCTTTCCCACGTTTTCGAGTCGATGCTTGGTCCCGATCGGGATATAGGTGGATTCGTTTTCCGACAAGAGCTTCACCTCATCGCCCCGCGTCACCCGGGCGGTGCCCGATACCACCACCCAGTGCTCCGCCCGATGGTGATGCATCTGCAGCGAGAGCGCTTCGCCCGGTTTGACCATGATGCGCTTGACCTGGAAGCGCTCGCCTGCATCGATGCCCTCGTAGTAGCCCCAGGGCCGATAGACCCGGCTGTGTGAAACATGCTCGGTGCGCGCCTGCCGGGCGAGCGTTTCGACCACTTCCTTGACCTCCTGTGAACGCGACTTGTCGGCCACGAGGACAGCGTCATCGGTCTCGACGATCACTAGATCGCGCACGCCCAGGGCCGCGACCATGCGGTGCTCGGCGCGAATATAGCAACCGCTTGCCTCGCGCAGGTCCACGTCGCCGCGCACGACATTGTTGCTTACATCCTTCTCTCCGGCCTCCCAGAGGGCCGTCCACGAACCGACATCGCTCCAGCCGATGTCGGCCTGGACCATCGCGCTCGCAGAAGTGCGCTCCATCACGGCATAGTCGATGGAGTCCGACGCACAGGCGGCGAATGCAGTTGAATCCAGCCGCAAGAAATCGAGGTCGCGTTTGCCCGCTTCCCACGCCGCCTTTGCTGCGGCCAGAATCTCGGGCCGGAAGCGCTGCAGCTCCTCCAGAAAGCGCTTGGGCTGGAGCGCGAACATGCCGCTGTTCCAGAAAAACCGTTCGCTCGAGACATAGCGCCGCGCCGTCTCCAGGTCGGGCTTCTCGACGAAACGCTTGACCCGGTAGCTGTGCTCGCTCCCGGAAACGGGCTCGCCGCGCTCGATATAACCGTACCCGGTGACGGGTCCGCGCGGCGTGATTCCGAAAGTGACGAGCGAACCGCCCGCCGCGAGGGGAATCGCCGTGGCGATCGCCGCGTGAAACGCTGGGATGTTCTGGATCAGGTGATCGGAGGGCAGCACGAGCATGCAAGCGTCCGGATGGCGACTCTGGACATAAAGCGCGACGACCGCGACCGCCGGTGCCGTGTTACGACCGACCGGTTCCAGGATCTGAACCTCGGACTTCACCCCAATTTCCCGCATCTGCTCTGCGACAAGAAACCGGTGCTCGTCGTTCGAAACGACGATCGGGGCAAGGGCGCCGCCGAAACCCTGCAGCCGCAGTACCGTGTCCTGAAGCAAGGTCCGTTCGGATACCAGAGGCAGGAATTGCTTCGGCAGAAGCCGCCGCGACATGGGCCAGAGGCGGGTGCCTGATCCGCCCGAGAGAATTACGGGGTAGAAGGAGATTGTCACTCGCGCGGCCTTGCATTCCGATAAAGCGCGTATTGTAGTGGCACCTGCTTCCTGCAGATAGAGGCTTGCTAGAATCCGGTGTCGCTCTATGGGAAGGCAGCACCTTTCCTGCGGTTCATATGCGCATTCTCGTCACCGGTGCGTCGGGCTTCGTCGGCACTGCCCTTTGCCGCGAGCTGCTCGCGCGCGGCCACACGGTCCGCGCCGCGGTAAGGCGGCGGATCCCGCCGGGCGCGGTCCCGCCCCAGTTGGATCAGATCCTCATCCCGGATATTGCTGCCGAATTCGATCGCAGCGCGCTCGCCGACGGCGTTGGAACGATCGTCCACCTTGCCGCGATCGCCCACCGATCGAACCCCATCGAGGCGGAGATTCGGCGCGTCAACTGCGATTCGGCGGTCCGGCTCGCGGAGGCCGCCGCTGGAATTGTCGGCCGCTTTATTTTCCTGAGCTCGGTGAAGGTGCACGGCGAGGACTCGGGCAGCGGTACCTACGGTGAAGACGACGCGCTCGATCCGCGGGACTCCTATGGGCGCTCCAAGCTCGAAGCCGAGCGGGCCTTGACCGAAACCACCGCCCGAAACGGCATGGAGCTCGTGTTGATCCGGCCGCCCCTCGTGTACGGACCCGAGGTCAAGGCCAACTTTCTGCGTTTGCTCGGTTGGGTCGATTCGGGGCTGCCCCTGCCCTTCGCGAGCGTGCGCAACCGGCGCAGCCTGATCTACGTGGGCAACCTCGTCGACGCGATCGCGCGTTGCGCGGAGCATCCCGCGGCACGCGGACCCTTTCTGGTGAGCGACGATGAGACGGTTTCAACCCCCGAGCTGGTGGTGCGCATCACCCGGGCGCTCGAACGACCTGCAAGACTGATCCCCGTCCCACCAGCGCTCTTGCGCGCGGCCGGAATGATCGCGGGCCGCCGCGACGAAATCCAGCGCTTGATCGGCAATCTCGCAATCGACTCCTCCAAGGCGCGCCGGCTGCTCGATTGGCGCCCCCCCTACGCGCTCGATGAGGGACTCGCAGAAACGGCGCGCTGGTTCAAATCCGCACGCGATTGAGTTGAGCACCGATTTTCTATCGTCGCAACGACTATAATTGCGCTGGGCGCCCTCCTCGCGGACAAAAAGACATGCATTCTGAGACGTTCTTCGACGAAGTCGTGAAAATTGCCCAATCGATCGACGCTGCGGGCGTCGAGAACCTGGCGACGGAGTTAGCCGCCCTACGCCAGCGGGGCGGGCGGCTTTTCTTCCTCGGCGTGGGTGGGAGCGCGGCGAACTGCAGCCACGCAGTGAATGATTTTCGCAAACTCTGCGGTATCGAAGCCTATACCCCGGTGGACAATGTCTCCGAACTCACCGCGCGCACGAATGATGAGGGCTGGGACACGGTGTTTGCGGCATGGCTCAAGACGAGCAGAGCGAACAAGAACGATGCCGTGTTCGTCTTCTCCGTGGGGGGCGGAAACATGGAAAAGAACGTCAGCGCAAATATCGTCGCCGGACTCAAGGAGGCGAAACAGCGCAGCATGAAGATATTCGGCGTAGTGGGACGCGACGGCGGCTACACGAAACAGGTCGGCGATTGCGTCGTAGTGGTTCCGACGGTCGAGGCCTCGCGCGTTACTCCGCATACCGAAGCCTTCCAGGCGGTGGTCTGGCATTGCTTGGTGTCGCATCCGAAGCTGCAGCAGATCTCGACCAAGTGGTGAGTGAGAGGTACCGTGAGACGCGCCGTTTTTCTCGATCGTGATGGCGTCATCAACCAGTCGATAGTCCGGGACGGCAAACCCTATTCGCCGGAGTCGGTTGCGGAAATGAAAATCATGGAGGGTGTCCGTGACGCGCTCGCGTCATTGCGGAGCGCCGGGTTTCTGAACATCGTCGTCACGAACCAACCCGATGTCGCAAGCGGAAAGCTGAAAATCGAGACCATCGAGGCCATGCACCGGCGCCTGAGAAATGAACTGGCGTTGGATGACATCAAGGTTTGCTGTCACGGCGATGCCGATGACTGCGGGTGCCGCAAGCCGAAGCCGGGAATGCTCCTGCAGGCTGCCGGCGAATTCGGCGTCGACCTAGGGCAAAGTTTCATGGTCGGGGACCGGTGGCGGGACGTTGCCGCGGGCCAGGCTGCGGGGTGCGCGAATTTCTTCATTGACTATGGATACGACGAAAAGCGCCCCGATGCCCCCTATATAACGGTAAAATCGCTCGCTGAGGCTAGTACCAGGATCCTCGGCAAGTCATAGGGAAAACAAGGACTAAGCCATGACGATACTGCATCTGAAGGTGAAGTTGTTCGCCGACGGTGCCGATCTGGCCGGCATCAAGGAAATGGCGGCAAATCTCGCCATCAAAGGTTTCACGACAAATCCGACGCTCATGCGGAAAGCGGGTGTGTCCGACTACAAGGCGTTCGCGCTGCAAGCCCTCCAGGTCGTGGGCGGCCGCCCGATTTCATTCGAGGTCTTCGCCGACGAATTCAGCGAAATGGGGAAGCAGGCTCACGAAATCGCTTCCTGGGGCAAGAACATCTACGTCAAGATTCCCGTGACCAACGCGAAGGGCGAGTTCAGCGGTCCGCTTGTGGAGCGCCTTACCCGCGCCGGTATCCAGGTGAACGTGACGGCCTTGACGACGGTCGATCAGGTCAAACGCGTCGCCGATCGGCTCGCGCCCGAAACCCCAGCGATCATCTCCGTGTTCGCCGGGCGCATCGCCGATACCGGGCGCGACCCGGTCCCGATCATGGCCGAAGCCGTGAAGATAATGAAGAAAAGACCGAAATCCGAGCTGATCTGGGCAAGCCCCCGCGAGCTGCTCAACATCTTCCAGGCGGATGAGGTCGGCTGCCACATCATCACAGCGACAAACGATATCCTCAAGAAGCTGCCACTGATCGGAAAAGACCTGGACGCCTACTCGCTCGAGACCGTCGAAATGTTCCACAAGGACGCAAAGGCGGCAGGCTACAGCATCGCCACTCGCGAGGCGGCTTGAGTCCAAACGGACTTCTTCAACCAGCGCAAGCGTCATGTTCAAGAGTGTTCTAGTCACCGGCGGCGCAGGGTACGTCGGCAGCCTGCTCACCCCTCAACTGCTCGACTTGGGCTACAAGGTCACCGTGTACGACATCATGTACTTCGGGGAGGACTTCCTGCCGAAGAACAACCCGAACCTCAAGATAGTCAGGGGCGACATCCGGGACGTCAGGAAATTGTCGAATGCGCTCAAAGGCGTCGAGGCGGTGATCAATCTGGCATGCATCTCCAACGACGCCAGCTTCGAGCTTGACGAGAAGCTCTCTACGTCGATCAACCTCGACGCGTTCGAGCCCATGGTGATCGCGGCAAAGCAGGCGGGTGCGAAGCGCTTTATCTACGCCTCTTCCAGCTCGGTATACGGGGTGTCAGAAGCGCCCGACGTGACCGAGGAGCACCCGCTGGTCCCACTCACGCTCTATAACAAGTACAAGGGCCTGTGCGAGCCGCGTCTCTTCAAGCACCAGTCCCCCGAGTTCGTATGCGTAACGATCCGGCCGGCGACGCTGTGCGGCTTCGCGCCGCGCCAGCGTTTGGATCTGTCGGTCAATATCCTGACCAACCACGCCATCAACAACGGGAAAATCACCGTATTCGGCGGGTCCCAGAAGCGTCCCAACCTGCACCTGCAGGACATGGTCGATCTGTACAAGCTTCTGCTGACCCTGCCCGATGGGAGGATCGCAGGACAGATCTTCAACGCCGGCTTCCAGAACATGTCTATCATGGAGATCGCTCAGACCGTGAAGCGCGTGGTGCGGGAAGTGTTCCCCGAAAAAGGCGAGATCCCGATCGTCACTACACCGACGGACGATATCCGCTCCTACCATGTGAACTCGGACAAGATACAGCGCGCGCTCGGCTTCAAGCCGAAGCACACGGTGGAAGACGCTGTGAGAGATCTGTGCGCCGCTTTCAAGGCGGGCAAGCTTCCGAACAGCATGGACGACACCTTCTACTTCAACGTCCGGCGCCTGAAATCCCTCAAGGCCGCATGACCGGCCGGCCGATCGCGGTCGTCACGGGCGGGGCGGGGTTCATCGGCAGCCACATGGTCGACGTGCTGGTCGAGCGCGGCTTCTCGGTGCGGGCCATCGACAACCTGGCTGGCGGCCGTGAAGAAAATCTCGCACCCCACCGCAACAATCCGGACCTGGTTTTGGAGAAGCGCGACATTCGCAGCTGCTCACCCGACGACCGTCTGTTCCGCGGCGCTCGCTACGTATTTCACTTCGCGGGGATCGGCGACATCGTCCCCTCCATCGAGCGCCCCCTCGAGTACATGTCGGCCAACGTTCAGGGCACGGCACATATGCTCGAGTGCGCGCGGCACGCGCGGGTGGAGAAATTCGTCTATGCCGCCTCCTCGTCCTGCTACGGCCTGGCTAGCGTACCGACACGCGAAGACCATCCGATCGAGCCGCGCTATCCTTACGCGCTCTCGAAATATCTGGGCGAGCAGGCGGCGCTCCACTGGCATCGCGTCTACAAGCTGCCGGTCAACTCGATCCGGATCTTCAACGCCTATGGCACGCGCTCGCGGACATCGGGCGCCTATGGCGCGGTATTCGGCGTTTTCCTACGCCAAAAGCTGGCTGGCCGGCCGTACACTGTCGTCGGCGACGGTTCGCAGACCCGCGATTTCACTTACGTGACGGACGTGGCCAACGCTTTTCTCGCAGCGGCAGAAACTCCGCGGGTCGGTCGCGTGTACAACCTCGGTGCCGGCAAGCCGCAATCAGTCAACCGGCTGGTGGAGCTCCTGGGCGGCGAAAAGATCCGCATCCCGAAGCGTCCCGGCGAGCCCGACTGCACCTGGGCCGACATTTCGCGGATCACCTCGGAGCTCGATTGGCGCCCACAGGTGAGTTTCGAAGAAGGCGTGGGGAAAATTCTCGCCGATATCGACTACTGGCGCAGCGCGCCGCTCTGGGATCCGGACTCGATCGACAAAGCGACAAAGACCTGGTTCCAGTATCTGAGCCCGGAGCGCTGATGGTGTTGCCATCGCTCACTGAGAAATACCGGCACAAGATCAAGACCGCCGACGAGCTGAAGAGAATCATCGGAGCGCGCCCGCGCGCGAAAAAGGTCATCATGTGCCATGGCGTGTTCGACGTGGTCCACCCGGGCCACTTGCGTCACTTGCTGTATGCAAAGAGCAAGGCCGACGTGCTCGTGACCAGCATTACCGCCGACATGCACATCAGCAAGGGGCAATACCGTCCCCATGTTCCCCAGGACCTGCGGGCGCTCAATCTCGCTGCATTCGAAATCGTCGATTTCGTGCTTATCGACAGGAACGCAACACCCATTCAGAACATCGCGCTGCTGCAGCCGGATTTCTTCGCCAAGGGCTACGAATACACCGCCACCGGCGTTCCGCCTAAAACGCAGGAAGAGATCGTCGCTCTGCAGGAGTACGGAGGCGAGTTGATTTTCACTCCGGGCGATATCGTTTATTCCTCGACAAAGCTGATCGATCTGGCGCCGCCGTCGATCAGGAATGAAAAGCTGCTCACCTTCATGGAAGGCCAGGGCCTCACCTTCGATTCGCTGAGGTCGGCGCTCGAAAAGCTCGACCGTTTTCGCGTCCATGTCGTGGGCGATACCATCGTCGACAGCCACACGCAAACCGCGATGATCGGCGGGCATGCTAAAACTCCGACGATGAGCGTGTTGTACGAGCGTCGTGACGACTACATCGGCGGGGCCGCCATCGTTGCCGAACATCTGCGCGCGGCAGGTGCGCAAGTCGTATTTTCCACGGTCCTCGGCAACGACGCTTTCAAGGACTTCGTTCTGGACGGGCTCAAAAGCCATGGTATAGACTGCCGCGCAATCATCGACCACACGCGCCCAACGACCAGCAAGAACGCGATCGTCGCCGGAGGCTACCGCCTGCTCAAACTCGATACGCTGGACAACCGCTCGATTTCGGACGAGATCCTCGAGCGTCTTGCCGCAACGGTTCGCGCCGAAAAGAGCGATGCGGTCGTATTCAGCGACTTTCGCCACGGGATATTCAATCGCCGAACGATCCCCCAGCTGATATCGGCCATTCCGCAAGGGGTGTTCAAGGTTGCCGACAGCCAGGTCGCGAGCCGCTGGGGAAACATCACCGAATTCAAGGATTTTGACCTGATCACCCCGAACGAGCGGGAAGCGCGATTCGCCCTCGGCGACCAGGATTCCGGCGTGCGGCCGCTCGCCTCCGCGCTGTATGACAGCGCACGCTGCAAGACGCTCATCCTGAAGCTCGGCGAGCGCGGGGTGCTGACCTGCCGCAGCGCCGATCACGAGTCGCTCGATTCCTACATTGTGGTCGACTCGTTTGCCGAGCGCGTGGTAGACGCAGTCGGTGCGGGCGATGCGCTCCTTGCCTACGCGACGCTGGGAAAACTCGCCACCGGGTCGGATTCCGTCGCCACAATACTCGGTTCCATCGCGGCGGCATGCGAATGCGAGCTCGACGGCAACGTCCCCGTTACGCCGGTCAACGTCATGCGCAAGATCGACGGCATCGAGCGCGAAGCCAACTACAACGAGCGCGTCTCGAATTGAAGGTCATCGTCGTCGGTCTGGGGGTCCAGGGAACCAAGCGCCGCGCTATGGCGAAGGACGAATTTGTCGCTGCAGTCGATCCGGCAAATCCGGAAGCGCGGTACCGCAAGCTGCAGGACGTGCCCGCGGACCAGTACGACGCCGCGCTGGTATGCACCCCCGACCGGCCGAAGCTGGAGCTGCTTGAATATCTGCTCTCACGGGGCAAGCACGTCCTGGTGGAAAAACCCTTGTGGGCGCCGCGCGATGAGGACATCGAGCGCCTCGGAAGGCTTGCGCGCGACCACCAGGCCGTTTGCTACACCGCTTACAACCATCGTTTCGAGCCGCACTACCTGCGCATGCGGGAGGTCATCGCCTCCGGAGCGCTGGGGAAGCCGTACCACTGCAGAATGTTCTACGGAAACGGGACGGCCCGCCTGGTGCGCGAATCGGCGTGGCGCGACCAGGGGGCTGGCGTTCTGCCGGACCTGGGTTCGCATCTGCTCGATACCGCGGCTTTCTGGTTCGGCGATCTGGGCAGCGATTTTCAGGTGCATTTCGCCAGTTGCTTCGAGAACCGTGCCCCGGATCATCTGGTCGTTGGTTCCCGCTCCACGCGGCCACAGCTGCAACTGGAGATGACGCTGCTGTCCTGGCGCAATCACTTCACCTGCGACCTGTTCGCCGAGCGCGGCTCCGCGCACATCCGGTCCCTGTGCAAATGGGGGCCGACCACGTTTACCCTGCGCACCCGGGTTCTGCCTTCGGGGAGGCCGCCCGAGGAAACGGTTACGCTCACGCAGGACGATCCGACCTGGTCTGCCGAGTACGCGCACTTCAAGTCGTTGTGCGCGCGTCCAGAGCCAAGCGATGTTTCGCGCGACCTCTGGATGCAGAAACTGTTGCGAGGACTCGGCGAGCAGGCGAAGAAATTCACCAGAGCATGAGCGACGTTCTGGTCGGCTTTGCAGGCATGACCCATCTCGGCGTGAATTCCGCCGCGGCGGCCCTCGCCCGCGGCTTCCGTGTGGTCGGCTACGACCCGGACCGCGAAGTGATCGAGGCTCTGCGGCGTGGCGGCCCGCCGGCGGTCGAGCCCGGCCTGCCCGACGTGCTGCGCCGCCATGCCTCCCGGGCGAACTACACCGCGGACATCGCCGACCTGTCGCGCTGCGATCTCGTGTACATCGCCTCCGACGTTCCCACCGATGGCTCGGGCGCCAGCGATCTCGCGGGCATACGGCGGCTCATCGAAGGCGTGTCCGGGGCATTGGCGCGCGGCGCGGTCGTGGTGGTGTTGTGCCAGGTGCCGCCCGGATTCACGCGGGCGCTGGTGCTGCCGGGCGAACGGCTTTTCTACCAGGTCGAAACGCTCGTGTTCGGCGAGGCGGTCGAGCGTGCCATGCACCCGGAACGAATCATTCTCGGATGCGCGAACCCGTCCGCCACGCTCCCGGCGGCGCTGGGGGAGTTTCTCTCCGCCTTCGCGTGCCCGATTCTGCCGATGCGCTACGAGAGCGCCGAGCTCGCGAAGATCGCGATCAATTGCTGCCTCGTGTCTTCGATCAGCGTAGCCAATACGCTGGCCGAGCTGTGCGAACGCCTGGGCGCCGCTTGGTCCGAGATCGCGCCGGCGCTGAAACTGGACCGGCGTATCGGGCAGCATGCCTATCTGGCCCCGGGGCTCGGAATCGCCGGAGGCAACCTGGAACGCGACCTTGCGACGGTCTGCAAACTCGCCGACGCGCACGGCACCGACGCGGGCGTAGTGCGTGCCTGGATCGCGAACAGCCGGCACCGCCGGGACTGGGCTCTGCAGACGCTCCACGGGGCCGTCCTCTCGAAACTCGAGGACCCCGTGATCGCAGTGCTCGGGCTTGCCTACAAGCAGAACACCCACTCGACCAAGAACTCGGCGTCGCTTGCCCTTCTTGCGCACCTCGCGCCCTTCCGCGTGCGCATATTTGACCCCGTCGTGCCCGCAACGGCAATCCCGAACCCGCGCTGCCATGCGGCGAGCTCCGAGCTGGACGCCTGCGAAGGCGCGGATGCGCTCGCGATCATGACACCCTGGCCGCAGTTCGCAACGCTCGACCCGGTGCAAGTTGCGCGCAAACTCCGCGGCAAACTCGTCCTCGATCCCTATGCGGTGCTGAAAGCCGTGGCCTGCCGCGCTGCGGGGCTCGAATACCATACGCTCGGGTTCAATCCTGACGAAATCCGAACGGAAAAGTGATCATTCACCAGAGCCCGGCAGCGCAAACCCCCGAACGCGTGGCGTTGCTTGGCGCACGGGGCTTTATTGGCGCCGCGATCCGCAGGCAGCTGGATGCCCAGCGCATCCCGATTCTTGCGCTGACTTCCGCCGACCTGAATCTCGCAGAGACTTCGGCCGCGGACAAGCTCGCCGCGGTGCTGAAAGCCACCGACGCCGTGGTCATGCTGGCGGCGCTGACTCCCGATAAAGGGCGCGATATCGCTACGCTGATGAAAAACCTCGCCATGATGCAGAACACGTGTGCGGCGATCGCGAAAACCGGTTGTGCGCACATGGTGTATTTCAGCTCGGACGCGGTATACGACGGCGCGGCAGCCGCGTCAGCGAGGACACGCCCACTTCGCCACAGGACCTGTACGGCGCCATGCACCAAACGCGCGAGATCATGGCGCGCAGCCTCGCCGGGGTTCCGGTGCTGGTGCTGCGCCCGACGCTGATCTATGGACTGGACGATACGCACAACTCCTACGGTCCCAACCGCTTTCGCCGCGCAGCGCAGAAAGGCGACAAGATCACGCTGTTCGGCGGCGGCGAGGAGACGCGCGACCACATCCACGTGGACGACGTCGCCGCGCTCACCGTGCGCTGCCTGCTCCACCGCAGCACGGGAACTCTCAACGCCGCTACCGGAACCTCGCATTCCTTCCACGAGGTTGCCGAAGCCGTATCCAAACAGTTCAGTAAAACCGTCGAGATCGTCAAGACGCCGCGCGCCAATCCGATCACCCACCGGCACTACGACGTGGCTAACACCATCAAGGCGTTCCCGGACATCCGCTTCATCCCGCTCGAAGACGGCGTAGCCCGTGTGCATCGCGAGATGCTGGAGAAGAGCTGATGGCCGAAGTGGACTTGCTCCGGTCCCTGCCTCACACCAAGCGCGACGTGCAGGAGCACGCAGCGGGCAAGGATGAAACGGTCGTCGCGATTGCCAAGCAATTTGGCGAAATGTACTGGGACGGGCCGCGCCAATACGGATACGGCGGATACCGCTACGACGGGCGCTGGCGTCCCGTCGCGCGGGACATCATCGCTCACTTCGGCCTGCGTCCGGGCATGCGCATCCTGGACGTCGGCTGCGGCAAGGGGTTCCTGGTAAAGGACTTGATGCTCGAGTGCTCCGGTTTGGACGCGTTCGGCCTGGATATTTCTCTCTATGCGCTCACGCATTGTGAGAAGGAGGTCGTCGGCAGGCTGCACCTCGGATCGGCGGACAAGCTGCCGTTTCCCGACCGCTCCTTCGATTGCGTACTGTCGATCAACACCGTTCACAACTTTCCCCGTCCCCGCGCAGTACAGGCGATGCAGGAAATCCAGCGCGTGAGCGGCGGCCGCGCGTTCGTTCAGGTTGACAGCTACCTCACGCCCGAGCAGAAAGAGATCTTCGAGAGCTGGGTGCTGACCGCGGAATTCCACGACTATCCGGAAGGGTGGTTGAAGCTGTTCCGAGAATCGGGTTACACCGGCGACTATTACTGGACTATCATTGAATGAAACGAAAATGAAGACGTATGTAATTCTCGGCGGCGGCGGATCGTTCGGTATCCACACCGCCTTTTATCTGCTTCGCCATGCCAGGCCGAAGCGCGTCGTGAGCGTCGGGCGCAATCCACTTCGGCCTGAACCTTTTTCTCTGGGGATCGAGCGCGAAAAAAACTTCGAGTACCACGCTTATCATCTCACCTACGAGATCGATCTGCTGCTGGACCTGCTCGACCGGATCAAGCCGGAAGTGATCGTCAACTACGCGGCGCAGGGGGAAGGGGCCGTGTCCTGGAAGCACTCCTGGCGCTTTTTCGAGACCAATTCGATGGCGCTTGCGCGACTGTGCGAAGAACTGATGAAGCGAAGCTGGCTGGAGCGCTTCATCCAGATCGGCACCTCGGAAATGTACGGTTCGGTGCTGCATGCGGCGAAAGAGGATGAGCCGATCAAGCCGACCAGCCCGTATGCCGCATCCAAGGTCGCGTTCGACATGTACCTGGAGTCGGTGCACAAATTCCTGAAATTCCCCATGAACGTCATCCGGCCTTCCAACGCCTATTGCCCCGGACAACTGCTGCACCGCGTGATTCCCAAGGCAATCCTGTGCGGCCTGACCGGCACCAAGCTGCCGCTCCAAGGCGGAGGAAAGGCGGAGAAATCCTATATCCACGCGCGCGATCTGGCGCGCGCGATCCATCTGGTGACGGAGAAAGCGCCTCTCGGAAAGATCTACAATGCCGGTCCGACCGAACCCACCAGCATCCGGCGGGTCGTCGAGCTGTGCGCAGATGCCCTGGGAATGCCCTTCGAGCAGCTGTGCGAAATGGCGCCCGACCGGCTGGGGCAGGACTCCCGTTACTGGCTCGACTCCGGCGCCATCAAGCGCGATGTCGGCTGGGAGCCCGAGATCGGATGGAAGGAAGGGCTGCGCGAGATGGTGGATTGGGGCAGAAAATATCTCGACCAGCTGCGCGCTTCGCCCACGGCCTACACGATGCGCGGCTGAGGCACGATGACAGTGCTTTCTCACAAAGGGATTCTCGGCGCGGGGCGCTACAGGGGCGTCAACATAGGCAAGGGCGAGGCAGAAACTGCTAGAGCTATTCTGCGCTTCATGCTGCGCCTGCGGATGTGCGAGGAGGCGCTGGCCCGTGAGTATCATCCCGCCGACGAGATGCGATGTCCCGTGCATTTCTGCATCGGGCAGGAAGCCGTGCCGGCCGCGCTTTCGGTGCTCCTGCGCAAGGACGACTATCTTTTCTGCCATCACCGGTCTCATGGATACTATCTTTCAAAGGGCGCCCCGATGGACGCCCTCTTTGCAGAACTGTATGGCAAGCACACCGGGGCCAACGGCGGGCTCGCCGGATCGCAGGACATATCGTTTCCTTCACGAAAATTCTTCAGCGGCGCCATTCTCGCAGGGGCGACGGCCATTTCTCTCGGGGCGGCCCTCGGCTGCCAGCTGCGCAAGAGCACGCAAGTGACGGTGGCGGGCTTCGGCGAATCGGCAACCGACGAGGGAATATTCTGGGAGTCCGTGAATTACGCGGCAGTCGCGAAGCTCCCGGTCGTCTTCGTCTGCGAGAACAACAATTACTCCGTGTTTTCCCCCCAGCTCAAGCGGCAGGCACTCGACAATATCAGCGCTCGAGTTGCCGCATTCGGCATGCGAAGCACGGCGATTTTCGGTAACGACGCGATGGAAGTTTACCGGACTCTCGGCAAGGAAATCGCTTCCGCCCGGGCCGGGGAAGGCCCGGCTTTCATCGAGGCCTACACCTATCGCTGGAGCGGGCATTACGGACCCGAAAGCGACGACCTGGTCGGCTATCGGAGTGCGTCGGAAGTGCAGGCGTGGAAACAGAACTGTCCGATTTCGCTCCTCCAAGAGGCAATGCAGAGGGGAGGCATCATTTCCCCCGATGAGACAGAACGCATCGAGCGCGAAGTGACAGCGGAAATCTCTCGCTGCTTCGAATTCGCCAAGTCGAGCTCGTTCCCGACCCTGCCAGACTGGGAAACGCTCAACTCCAGTCCGAACAGTCCCATGGCGGACAAGCTGCTTGCCGAAGTCGAGCTCGCGGAATTCGATGCCCAACAGGACTCCCCGCAGCCGAAGGGCTATTGAGCGCGGCGAAAAAACCCGATGACAGGTATCGCACAATCCGACTCAAGCCGGGTCGCAACGCACGTCACCACCGCCGCGGAGCAGCCCGAGATCAGCTACGGGGACGCTCTCAACCAGGGACTCCGGCAAGCCATGGAGCTAAGCGACAGCGTGATCGTGCTGGGACAGCTCGTGGACTACGGTCCCGGGGTCTTCGGGTCGACCACGGGGTTGGTCGAGCGCTTCGGTCCCGAGCGCGTTCGCGATTTTCCGGTGTCGGAGAGCGCCATGACGGCAACCGGAATCGGAGCTGCTGTCGCAGGCTGCAGGCCGGTTCTTGTCCACCACCGCCTCGATTTCATGCTGTATTCGATGGATGCCATCGTTAACTGGATGGCCCTGTGGCGGTTCAAGTCAAACACGCAATCTTCGCTGCCCATCGTCATACGCGCCATTGTCGGGCGTGGCTGGGGGCAAGGCCCGCAGCACTCAAAGAGCCTGCACGCGTGGTTCGCGCACGTACCCGGGATCAAGGTCGCCATGCCCGCCACCGCCTTCGATGCGAAGGGCCTCCTGCTCGAAGCCATTTTCGGGGAGAACCCCGTCATCATCGTGGAGCACAGGTCGCTGTTCACCCTTAAGGATCGCGTTCCGACGATACCGTACCGAGTCCGTTTCGGGCGCGCCGCCGTGCGCAGAGTCGGAGGGAGCCTAACGATCGTTGCAATGGGCGTCATGGTCCCCTTTGCCCTGCGGGTGGCCGACAGGCTGGCTGCAATCGGCGTCGACTCCGAGGTCGTTGATTTGCGAACCGTGGCGCCTCTTGACTCGGAAACGGTGTGCGCCTCGGTCGAGAAGACCGGGCGTCTGTGCGTCATGGACCCTGCGTGGCAATCTTTCGGGGTATCGGCGGAGATAATCGCGCGCGTTGCCGAGCGCTCGGGCCGGGCGCTGCGTTCGGAGCCGGTCCGGATCTGTCATCCTGACAGCCATACTCCGATGAGCTCTGCGCTGGAGGTTCTCTACTACCCCGAAGAACAGGCGGTGGTCGACCGGCTGCGCTCAATCGTCGCGGACGGCTGAGCGTGTTCGTCGAAAGCCACGGGTTTCGCCCAGAACACTTCGTTCCCGGCCGCGGACATTCGCCCCGTCCCCACGACGCCGTGGCCGCGCTGCTCGTCCACGAAGACGGCCGCTACATCATGCAGCTGCGCGACGGCAAGGCGGGGATTTTCTATCCGGCGCATTGGGGCTGCTTCGGCGGGGCAGTCGATCCCGGTGAGACTCCGGTGGATGCGCTCAGGCGCGAGCTGCGCGAGGAAATAGAGCTCGATATGCCGGGTGCGAGCCGGTTCACTCAATTCGACTTCGACTTCACTACGCTCGGGTATTCCAAGGTCTATCGAATCTACTTCGAATTGAAGGTGCCTGATGCCGCGTTCGAGCGCTTCGTCCTGCGCGAGGGACAGGACGTGCAGGCGTTTCGCGGAGAAGACCTCCTCGTGACGCGGCGAGTGACGCCGTACGATGCCTTCGCGGTCTGGATGCACATGAGTCGACAGCAGTCCTTGTCGAACCGTTAGGGTGGTGCACCCGCACATTTGCTTCCGCGGATTGCCTCGATCCGACTTCCGATTCCTACCCGACGCGCTGAACAGCGCCTCGATCGAGCGATGTCGATAGTCAGACGCAATATCATTGCCAACATTGCCGGGAGGGGATGGGCGGCGCTGCTGTCGCTGGCGGTGCTCCCGCTCTACATCCATTTCCTCGGCATCGAGGCCTTCGGTCTGATCGGGTTTTTCCTGTCGTTGACCGCGATCCTTCAGCTGCTCGATCTGGGTTTAGGCACGGTGCTCAACCGCCAGTTCGCGCAGTATTCAATGCAGTCAGGCAAGGCGCAGGAAATGCACGATCTTCTGCGTACTCTGGAGATCATCTATTGGCTCATCGGCATCGCAATCGGCGTGACCATGGCCGCTCTGGCACCGGCGATTGCAGCCTATTGGCTCAAGCCGCAGCAGCTTTCGGTCGAAACCGCTACGCAAGCCCTCGCGATGATGGGAATAGCAATTGCGTTCCAGTGGCCGCGGGCGCTGTATGGCGGCGGGCTCATGGGCCTTCAAAGACAAGTTGCCTTCAACCTGGTCTCTTCGATCACCGGGACGGTCAACAACCTCGGCGGGGTTCTGATCCTCTGGCTCGTTTCCCCTACCCTCCAAGCCTATGTTGCATGGTTCATGGCTATCAGCCTGGTCGATACGCTTTCGACTTGGCTGCTGCTGTGGCGGTCGTTGCCCGAGGCACCCGCGCGCGCCACCTTCCGCCCGCAAACGCTCGCCGGTATATGGCGGTTTGCAGCGGGCATGACCGGGATTTCGGTCACGTCGATCATCCTGACTCAGCTCGACAAGCTGATACTGGTGAAGGTTCTTCCCCTGGATGCGTTCGGCTATTACAGCCTCGCCTCGCGCGTGGCGGGAGGGCTTTCTTATCTGACAGGTCCGGTTTGCGCTGCGTTCTTCCCGCGCTTTTCGCAACTCGTGGCGAGAAACGACACACAGGAATTGGCGCGCCTCTACCATCGCGCCTGCCAATTAATGTCCGTATTGATAATGCCTCTTGCAGCCGTTTTGACGCTATTCTCATACGAGCTGCTACTTGTATGGACGCAAGATCGCTCGATCGCCGAAAACGGTCATCTGGTGCTGAGTCTGCTAACGGTGGGAACCGCGCTCAACGCCGTGGCGAGTCTGCCGCACGTATTGCAGCTCGCATACGGCTGGACTCGACTCGCTCTTGTCGGGAACACCGCGGCTACGCTTTTGCTTGCGCCTTTGATTTATTTTATGTCAATCAAATACGGTGGCGTCGGCGCGGCGATCGTGTGGGTCATTCTCAATGCGCTCTACATCGGGGTCGTCGTTACCTTTATGCACCGGCGGTTGCTCCCTAGCGAGCTTTGGCGTTGGTACCGTTACGACATTGGTCAACCGCTATTTGCGACGGCGACGATCGGGAGCCTCTGGAACCTGCTGATCCCCACCTCCGAATCCGGTTGGCTAACTGTGCCAGAATTGATGCTGGCATCAATCGCCATGTTCGCGGCCGCCGTCGTTGCAGCACCCGAGATCCGATCACTGACAATACGATGGCTTCCATCGCACGGCAAATGAACCGCAAAGAACTCCTATTTTTTACCCCAACTTACGATGAAGCTGAAAACATCCAGCCACTCATCGGGGAATTACTCAAGCTTGGTTTGCCGGCGGACATTCTCGTTATCGATGACAATTCGCCGGATGGGACCGGCGACATCGTCGCCGGGATGATGCAGCATCACCCGACCCTGAAATTATGGAAGCGAGAAGGCAAGCAGGGGGTCGGAAGCGCGCACATTGCTGCGCTCCGATACGCAAAGTCCGAGGGCTATCGACTGCTCGTCAGCCTCGATGCAGACTATTCGCACAAGCCAGAGGATATCCCGAGATTGCTCGAACTTAAGGACACCTACGACATCGTGGTGGGATCGAGGTTCCAATGGGAAAGCAGCTTACGGGAATGGAATCTGTTTCGACGATTTCTGACCCATTTAGGGCATTTCCTGACTCGGACGCTGCTGCGGCTGCCATACGATACGACCGGAGGACTTCGCCTTTATCGTCTGGATCGCATACCCGCCACTCTGTTTGACCGGGTCGAGAGCCGCGATTACGAGTTTTTCTTTGAAAGCCTAACACTCTTGCATATGGCTGGACTCAAAATCGGCGAATTGCCGATCGATCTGCCGGCGCGCACCTACGGCCATTCGAAGATGAAAGTAACCCACATGGTGCGCGGGCTACTACGTCTTTTTCGGCTCGCCTGGAGGCTGGCAATGACCCGTCATCGATCCAGAGGAAAGATGGAAAGGGAAAACCCCGATCCTGCAGCGATGCGCGACATGTGGGACAAGTACTGGGACAGCAAGGGGCGGGCCGTCGAAAGGTCCACCTATGACACCATCGCCAGTTTCTATCGAAACTACTTGATAAAGCCCGCTCTCAATCACTTCATAAGAAAAACCTTCTCCCCTCACGCGGAACTCATTCACGCCGGTTGCGGTGGTGGTGAGGTCGACACGGACGTCGTGCGCTACGCAAAGGTGACGGCTGTGGATATCTCGCCGAACGCCGTCGCCAAATACCTGGCCAGTCATGGCGCTCAAGCCGAGTGCATGGTTATGGACATTTTCCATTTGTCGCATCTTGGGCGCCGATTCGACGGACTCTACAACCTCGGCGTCATGGAACATTTCGAAGAGGACCAAATACGGCAAATCCTTACCGAGTTCAATAGGACGCTCAAACCTGGCGGGCGCTTGCTGCTTTTCTGGCCCCCCGTCTACGGACTATCGGTTATTGCCCTGAAGATAATTCACTTCGTTCTAAATCAGGTGCTGCGCCGCAACGTCCAGCTTCACCCGCCAGAACCAAGCAAGGTACGTTCTCGAAGACAGATTCAAGAACTCCTGGACGAATCCGACTTTGATCTGAAATCGTTTTCTTTTGGAATCAGGGATGCCTTCACCTATGCCGTGATTGTTGCCGCTAAGCGCCCAGCCCAGAGCAGGAATCTCGGCTGACTAGAGAGTGGGCGAAAGCTCACCGTTTCCAAATCTGATTGAAGAAATTCCGGATGAATATCGTCCATCGTATCGAGAACTAACTGCCACAAAACGACATGACGCGCTTCGCAATAGGCCGGGCGTAAATTCACAGTCTGGAAGCAAAGAATGAAAAATGCGCTTCGAACGTCTTGCTCAACTGATGTGGCGAAAACCATTTCAGGTACAGGTATTCGAGCGCGATTCTGACCATGGCAGGTTGTTTCGACGGGTGTACATCCCCGCGTTCATCGGGAGTCCTGTCAAATTTTGGAGCGTCGAAGCTGTCGGCAGGCGCCTCAATAGTGACCAAATACTGAGGTCCCGGCTGGACTTGCGGTGCAAAACTGTATCTTATCGTCGTCTTTTCCAGCGCTTCCTCGATTTCATCGGAAGTCAGAGACCGCCCCTCGGAAGCGTCCCAGTTGTCCAAGACCGCGAGAATGCGGCTCTCCGGCCAGATCAGCTTGACCATGCAAGATAGGTACGCCGGCCAGTACATCGTCGATCTCGGCTCAAAGGGATATTCGATCCAATGAGAATCGCGAATCTTGATCACGGACGCCGAGCCGAGCTGAGGATTTGCCGCCAGCCAACGGATCAGCGCCTTGTCCTTGACCGACACAGCAATGTAAAGAAGATGGATTTTGACGATGTAGAACGCGTTCGCTATCAAGATGATCGGGATCAATACGATTCCGAACGAGTGCGGCAGGAGTTGCAACCACGCAAAAACGACGAGTGCGTAGGGCAGGTGGAACAGCATGAAGTTCTTCGAACTCCATCCGCCCTCCCAGGAGCCCTGCCCCACGAGCATGAAGGGTCCGGCGCTTAGAAACAGCAGGGCATATCCCGTTACGAGAATCCGGAAGGCTTCGGCCATTGGCATCGGTACGATGTCCTTGCCGAGATCAAACGCGAGTAGCCCGAGGAAAGCGCTCAAGAGTGTTAGAAACGCATGTTTTGATCCCACCATTTCCATAATCGGCTTGAACATCGGGACGTCGATCCCATAGCGAAACGCGCGCAGCCCGACTTGCAGAATTGAGAACGACCTAAGCCGTATCCTGTTGTAATTCTTGTAGTAGCCGTGACGCGGAAACCATGTCTCCTTCATGATCCAATATGCGAACGGCAGTATCGCCATCAAAGTGATCTTCACATATTCATATGTGCCAAATCCGTCCGGCAGGCGAGTATGGACGAGCCACACATAAAGCAGAAGGTATCCCCAGAAAAACACTAACGTCGAACTGGCCATGAAAGACGCGAAGAAGAGAATCAGCGATGCCGAAAATCCAATGTTGCCGAGCAGATTGTGTTGGCCGATCGTCGTCGTTGCGAAGAAACAGCCTACATAGAAAAGGGCAATCTTGAAGGTATATTGAAGACTCACGACACCATCGAACGTAACTGCGTAAGCAGGATACGAAAGCAGCAGCAGGGAGATTACCGCTGCCTGCAGCGGGTTGAATGCGGTCGTGTAGACCGCGATCAAGAAAACGGAAAGTGCCGTGATCAAGAGCGAGGTCAGTGAAAGAACCCGATAAACCAACATGCGGCGCGGAAATCGGCCTAGCGTTTGGTGCTCGAAGTAGAGATTCGGCATGCCGACTTCCCAATAGAATCGGCGCATGGAATTCCTGTCCTTGTTCTGCTGCCAGAGTTCGACTAGCCAGCCGTCCCAATGCAGCCCATCGTTAAAGAGAAGGATTCCGTGGGTCAAGAATCCATACCCAAGGATCAGACCTATCCATTGGATCGAATTACCGATGGCTTCTATCACTCAGTTCCTCAACATCTCATGGGCCGCTTCGTCCCGGAGCGAGGCGCATCAGAATAGCCACCAGCTTGCGAGGAATCCTGTGCTGCGTTTCCACACCCGAGCGGCTTTTCTTGCAAGCGTACCATCACGCCGGCGCTGCGTTGTGATCGTGGTAAAGATTCCGTCGACGCGGCTTGCTGGCACCGCTCAAAGCGAAGCCGTGCGCGACAGAACGATGTCGCGGTGTTCGATCGACGTCCCATCGACTGGGATGACGTTTTGCAACTGGTCGACGAGCTCGCGCGTCGGTCCCAACTTGACCGGTTCGATGCCGCGCACGATGCCCCCGTATTCGAAGCCCGAAATGACTTCGAAGATGGATGACGGCCTGTCACCCATTCTACGCAGCCCATAGGGCCAGTACTCGGCGAACACGACGTCGGCTTCGCGCAGCGTCTTGGCGGCGCCGCGAAACACGCGCGCTTCCGCCCCCTGCGTGTCCACCTTCAGGACCACGGGGTGGTCGAGGGTGTGGTCGGCGAGGCAGGTGTCGAGGCGTCGGGCGGCTACCTTCACGACCTGACGTTGCTGCTCGCCGTAGGCGCCATCGGCAGCCACGCCGATCCGAATGCGGTGGTCGCCCGGGTTGTCTGCGGATCGTTCGAGTTCGAAGGTGCCGTCGCTGTCCATGATCGCGATGTTCTGTGGCTTCACGAACGCACCGACGCCGTTGGCTGCGATGTTCCGCACCAGCAGGGCGTAGTTCGCCGGATCGGGCTCGAAGGCGTGGCAGATTGAGTGCCGCGCCTTCGCCACCGGAATGCTGGTAAGGCCGATGTTTGCGCCCACGTCGACCAGCGTCCCGCCGCCCGCGGCGAACAGGTGGTCGCGCGCGAGGCTCTGGAACTCCGGCGCCCACGTCTTCGTCGCGAGGTAGACCGCGTGAATCTCGCGATCGTGAACGTAACCCTCGAACCGACCCAGTTCACCTTCGCACGTGATGGTTGCCACGCCCAGATCCAGGGCGGCCTCGCGGAACAGGTAGTACCGCACTTTCCACGGCAAGTACTTCACTATGAAAGGGAGCACGACTTTCCGCGCGAGCAGGACAGCGGATCGCCCGAGCGTGGATCTATCTTGCACGCGCGTGAATCCCGGAAACTTGGGCCGCTCGAACGAGGTGAGAATGCAACCGCAACATTGTGGGCTGAACCGTATCTCCTGGCTCCGATCGAGTCAAATGCGGTTTTCGCGGACGGAAGTCAATGACCGGTTGCATCCGCCAGGGCGGCAGCGGCGGTCGGCGCTTGTGCGGGTGATGTCGGACGCGGTGGGCGGGGTTTTCGGGCACGATCCAGAATCCTCGATCGGTGACGTAGTTTACAGAATGGATGTTATCACCAGCACCAACGCAGCGATTGCACGACTTGAAGTGCCTACACGCACGCGCTTCCGATAATCTTAACTAACTCCACAGTCTCGTCCGGCCAACGTTCACACCCACACGCGGGCGTGCGAAGTGGACAACCGAAGTGTGACGCTTCTCGCCCGAAAAGTGTTCGGACGGCGGGATTTTTCGTGGCGAATTGCCAGGGAGGTCGAGACTTAACTGATAATATCAAAGCCCACAACGCGGGCGTCGTGCAGCGCGCCGGCGTTGCGCACCGGGTACTTGCGATGAAAACACTATCTTCTCACAAGAGCGGAATCGACTGTTCGGCAGCATTCCACGGAACAGCGGTTCCTAGAATCGCGGTAATCGTGCCGAATCGCAACGACTCTCGCTATCTTCCGCGTTGCATAAGCTCCATCCTCGAACAGGAAGATCGCCCCGACGAGCTGATCGTCGTAGACGATCAGTCCACGGACAACAGCGTCCGCGTCGTTCGTTCGCTGATTTCCGGACACGAATGGGCGCGGTTGATAGAGAACCCCGTCAATCTCGGCACCTATGGCGCATTGGACAAGGGGCTAGAGGCCTCTCGCAGCGAGTACGTCCTTTTCCTGTCGGCAAACGATTTCGTGATGCCGGGTCTGTTCGCGCGCGCAAGGTCATGCCTAGCACGGCACCCGGGCGTGGGACTGTGGTCCGCGATGGGATGGCTCGTGGACGAGGACGACCGGCTCATACGCCTTCACGTTTCGCCCGTCATTTCCCTGCGCGACGCCTATGTCCCCCCGGAGCGGTGTGCGAGTCTGGTATACCGTCTCGGCAATTGGTTTGTGGGGGCCACGCTTATCTATCATCGCGATACGCTGGAGGCCGTGGGCAAATTCGACCCTGCCTATATGGGTCTGGCCGATTTGGTGACCGCGTGGATTGTCGCGAGCCGGCGTGGAGCGGCATACTCTCCGATACCTTTTGGTGTAATACGCATTCACTCCGGAGGTTATCTGTCCAGGACCTTGACCGGCAATGCGAACGTCGAGGCGATCCTCGATAGGTTACGGGAGCGCGGCCCACTTCTGGCCCCCGGGCTGTTCACCAAGGAATTCCTAGATCGCATGGCCCTTCGTTTTAGCTTTGCCCCGGTGCGTGCCAGCAAAGGCGCAAATATCCCCCACTTAGCGAGCAAGTACCCCGGTCTGCGGCGATTTGCGCTCAATGGAGTTAGCCGATTGCCGCCAAGGTTCTATCGGGCGCGTGTCGCATTGACGTTTATCGTTCTTTGCCCCTTCGATGTTCTTCCAGCGCTTTGGAATCGGTTGCTCGGTTCCGCAGTTGTTCTGGTCCTTCTCCGTTTGGAGGGACAAGGGACCTACCCCCCAGCTCGACCGCGCTGAGCGAATAGTGCTCAGCTAGAATCGCGCATGCCCGTGAACGAGAAAACTCGCCAGTGAGGGCCGCCCAGTCCCCTATTGAAACGCACACAAGGCATTTGTCGGAACACGCTAAAATGCGCCCCGTGTTCCCCCGAGCGGACTAGGTGTGTGGCGATCCCGGAAATCGCCTCCGTTTCGCCGATTACCTCGGCGCTAGCGACGCTGCTGCTCATCGCATGGATGCTGAGGGCGCAGGACCGATTGCCGCTGGACGTGCCCAACCAGCGCTCGCTACACGTTCGTCCGGTTCCGCGCATGGGCGGCATCGCCATGATGGCGGGTGTTTTCGCCGGCTTCGCGATCCTGCAAACCCCGCTCGTGGTCGTGCTTCCCGCCGCCGTTCTCGTCGTGCTCTCGCACTTCGACGACGCTCGCGGCCTGCCGATTTCGGTCCGTTTGGGCGTCCAGTTTGCTGCCGCTGCCGGGTTCGCATACGGGGCGCTTCCGGGATTGGCGCTCCCGCTTCTGGCACCGATCGTCGTGGGCATCATGTGGGTGACAAATCTCTACAACTTCATGGATGGTTCCGACGGGCTTGCAGGAGGAATGACGGTATTCGGTTTTGCGTTTCTGGGAACCGGAGCCTGGATGAGCGGCGATGACGCTCTGCTGATCGAGTGCGCGATTGTGGCAGCCGCCGGCGCCGCGTTTCTGCCGTTCAATTTTCCTCCCGCACGAGTCTTCATGGGCGATGCCGGGTCCGTCCCGATCGGTTTCCTCGCAGCGGCGCTGTCTCTCGCAGGGTGGCGCGACGGTGATTGGCCATTCTGGTTTCCGGTGGCGGTTTTCTCGCCTTTCATCGTTGATGCGACTCTGACTCTGCTCAAGCGGGCGGGTGCCAGAGAACGCATCTGGGAAGCGCACAATAAGCACTACTATCAGCGCCTCGTGCGAATGGGCTGGGGCCACGGCAGGACAGCACTCGCCGAGTACGCACTGATGCTCGCCTGCGGGACGGCCGCGCTTTGGGCGCTGCGCGAGCCGCTATACTTGCAGCTGTCCGCACTCCTCGGGCTTGTTGCGCTCCACGCGGCGCTTGCGTTGTGGGTAGATTCCGCGTGGCGACGCCGCGAAAACATTGAATCCGTTTAAACCCAATTACCGAGCCGCACTTGCTTTTGCGCACGATGTGCTGGCTTCCGCCGCTTGTTGGGCGCTTGCTTTCTGGCTGCGCTTCAACCTGGAGATCCCCGGGGAGTTTCTTCCTGCGCTCGCCGCCGCGGTGACGGCGGCCGTTCCGTTGCACGCGTTGATATTCTGGTCGCTCGGCCTGTACCGGAGCAGCTGGCGGTTTGCAAGCCTGCCCGACCTGAAGCGCATAGCGCTTGCCTGCCTGATCGGGGCGCTCGCCGTGCCCGCACTGCTCGCGTTCTTTCGCGCCGATGTCAACGTGCCGCGGTCCACTTTCGTCCTCGCGCCTTTCCTGCTTGCCGCGATCATGTCGGGCAGCCGGATCGCCTATCGCGCCTGGAAGGAACGTGCCCTGTACGGCCACATCCACCTCACCGGCGAACCGGTGCTCGTGATCGGCGCCGGCGACGTCACCGTCAATCTGCTGCGAGAGATGGAGCGCTCAAGCCAGTGGCGCGCAGTCGGCATCCTCGACGATGATCCGGCTTGGCATGGGCAAGTCCTTATGGGCGTCAAAGTCCTGGGGGGACTCAGCGAGGTCGGCCGCTGGGCGCAGCAGTTGGACTGCCGCCATGCGATCATTTCGCTGCCGGGTTCGTCGGCAGGCGTGCGCAGGCGCGCAGCGGAACTCGCCGGTGCTGCGGGGCTCACGGTCCTCACCGTGCCTTCCTACGACGACCTGCTGTCGGGCAAGGTCACGGTATCGCAGATCCGCCGCATCGAGCTGGAAGACCTGCTCGGCCGCGACCAGGTGGTACTCGACGATCGCGGTCTGCATCAGCTGCTCACCGGCCGGGTGGTGATGGTCACGGGTGCCGGCGGCTCGATCGGCTCTGAGCTTGCCCGCCAGATCGCGAAATTCGAGCCGGCACGCCTCGTTCTATTCGAGCTGAACGAGTACGCTCTGTACAGCATCGAGCAGGAATTCCTTACGGCGAAGGACCCCGTCGCGTCCATCATCGGGGACGTGCGCAATCCTCGTCGCCTGCAGGCTGTTTTTTCCCAGTTCAAACCGGAAGTGGTGTTCCACGCCGCCGCCTACAAGCACGTGCCGCTCATGGAACTCGACAACGCCTGGGAGGCGGCGCAAAACAACGTGCTGGGAACTCTGTGCGTGGCGGGTGCCGCGCGCGATCACGGCGTGGAGAAATTCGTCCTCATCTCGACCGACAAGGCGGTGAACCCGACCAACGTCATGGGCGCGACCAAGCGCCTGTCCGAGCAAGTCTGTCAGGCGCTGCAGCGCTCCGGCGGGACGCGTTTTGTCGTGGTGCGCTTCGGAAACGTGTTAGGCAGCACCGGCAGCGTCATTCCCAAGTTCCGCGAGCAGATCGCTCGCGGCGGACCGCTGACGGTGACCCACTCGGAAATCACGCGCTACTTCATGTCGATTCCCGAAGCCGCACAGCTGGTGCTGCAGGCGGGCCTCATGGGGCAAGGCGGCGAGATATTCGTTCTGGAAATGGGCGAACCGGTCAAGATTGTCGATCTCGCGCGCGACATGATCCGGCTGTCGGGATTCAGCGATGAAGACATCAGAATCGAGATTACCGGCCTGCGCCCGGGCGAGAAGCTTTACGAGGAACTGCTCTCGGATCGCGAGAGCACGCTGCCTACCCCGCACCCAAAACTGCGCGTTGCCGAAGCGGGCGCCTCGCGCAGCGAAGCCTGGCTCGCCGAACTCGAAACCTGGATTTCGCAGCCGCGCTCACCGGGCGATGATGAGGTCAAACGGGAGCTCGCCAAGCGGGTACCCGAGTACAGGCCCGCCGCCGCAGTCAGCTTGAACGAGGCTCAGGAAAAGGGTGAGGAAGCGGCCGAGCGCGCAGGAGGCGCTCGAACCCCGCCATCGCCTGCTCGACGCTCAGGTCCTTGAGATCGCGGCTCACCGGCTGCAGCAGCTCGTGCGGCGTATTCCAAGGGCGCCAGCGCTCGGGCGGCGAGTCGCCGAAAAAACACAGGATCGGCTTGCCGAGCGCCGCGGCGAGGTGCATCGCCCCGCCGTCGGTACACACCACGCAATCGCACAGCGACAGGGCCGCGATCAGCCTGGGAAGCTCCTCGGTTGGACAAGGGAGCAGGGGAAGCCGGCCGCACTTTTCGGTGACTGCCCGCGCCTTGTCGTCATCCCCCGGATGCCTCGGGTTGTCGGGCTCGCCGGGCGCCCAGAGGAGCAGGATTCGCGCCGAGTACCGCTTCGCGACCGCATTGATAAGGGCCGCGAAATTTTCCGCCGACCACTGCTGGTTTTTTCTCCGCGCGCTGATGTGTACGCACACGACCGGTGTGCCCTGCCCCAGACGGGAAAGCGCCTGCTCTATGCTGCGGCGCGCCTCGGCATCGGGAAACACCCGAGTGGCGGGCGGTGGACCGTTGACGCCGAAGGCCTTGAGCAAGCCGAACACCCGCTCCACCTCGTGCGCCGGCGCGGATCGATCGTAAGGCAAGGCGATGTCCAGCCGCGAATGAGCTTTACCGGGTTCGGCGTAGCCGAGCAGGTGACGCGCGCCGATCAGGCGGGCGAGGCGTAGCGAGCGCGGCTCGAACCCGGGGGTCGCCAGGATCGCGTAATCGTATCTCTCCCTGCGAAGGCGCATCACGAGATTGAGGCGATCGGCATAGACAGAGACAATCGAGCGCTTCTCCCCTCGGTGCTTTCCTTTTTCGTATGCGTAGACCGCATCGATCGCCGCATTCCCGCTCAGAACCGGCTCGTTGTACGTGTTGACGAGCGCGGCGATGTGCGCGAGGGGAAATCGCTCGCGCAGCGCAAAAATAAGCGGCGTAGTGCAGACCAGGTCGCCGATGTTGTCGCGGCGGATGACCAGGATGCGCGGACGCGCCGCCTCGTTTCCCGTCACGGAGGATAGCTTACGATTCATGGGGGTTCGGCGAGTGCCGTCCGCGTCGCGGCTCGACCAAGAAGCCAGTCTTCAGACGCTACGGTTTCTCGCAAGGAAATTGAACAGCCGCTTGCCCAACGTCTTTCTTGTCCCTATGTCGAACCACTGCGAGAGGAACTCCAGCAGTTCGAAAGACCGGTTGCCGTGAAGCTCGCCCGTGATCCAGCGCACGCGCTCGAGCACCCGCGGCTCGAAGGCCGCGAGGATATCGTACTCGGCCCCCTCGACGTCGATCTTGATGAGCTCCGGTGGCGGCGCTGTGCCGTCCTCGATAATCGCCCGCGGTGTGCGCACGTTCACCTTTTGCCCCTGTTCCTTGGCGGTCCCGGTGTCGTGGAACGAGAATCCGCCGAGATTGAGGGGCGAATCCGAGGGCCGAATCTCGAACGTCCCTTCCTTCGCCCCCAGGGCGAACTTGTGCGGCCGAATTCGGTCGAGCCCCTCGATGTTGCGTACGATCATCGCGTAGTTTTCCGGGATCGGCTCGAAGCAATGAATCTCGGCCTGCGGAAAGCGGTCGGAGAAGTAGAGCGATGCCGCTCCGATGTTGGCACCGATATCCCACACACAGCTCGGGTCAAACCCTTCCGGGATGTGGTACTCCGCCTTGGTTCCCCGCCTTAACAGGATCTTGTAAATCACCTCCGGATCGCTGCTGCCGGGCCGGTAATGCAACTGGCGGCCCCGCCAGCGGAAGCTGGACACGGCGCCGGGGACGTAGCGTGAAGGATCGCGGTCGCGTACAAGCTGCAGCGATCGTGAGCGCAGCAACCATTTTAGAGTGTGCCTGCTGAGCACGACATGTCCCTTTGGCCTTCCAGGCGATCCAATTGATCCGGCCAAACACCTAATCCTGCCCGATGTTACCGCGGATCTGCACGCTTACGGTAACATTCGGGCCTACGCTCCGCGGCCTCAATGAGCATCGATCCCGCCCGCATCAATATTGCCGCCACGGAAGCGTTGTCGGCGTTCCAAAATCGCGTCGCCGGCATTCCGTACGAGCGAAAGGGCATACTCTATTCGGAGATGTTCTTTCTCTATTTGTGTGCGCAGGCGGCCAAACCCAGCCGCATTTTCGAGTCCGGACGGGCGCGCGGCCAAAGCACTCTGCTGCTCTCGACTATTTTTCCGGAACTGCAGATCGTAAGCATCGAATCCGATCCGAGTTCTCCCGACGTTCAGGTCGCGCAAGATCGCTTGCGTGGACGGGACAACGTATCGCTGCGGTTCGGCGACGCAACCCGGATTCTTCCCGCCGAAGTGCGGCGAGGCGACCTCATTCTCGTAGACGGGCCCAAGGGTTTTCGCGGGCTGCGCCTGGCCTTGCGGCTGCTCGCGACCGGAAGAGTGAAGCAGGTTTTCGTTCACGACTGCGCATATGGAACCGAAGAACGCGCCTTTCTCGACGCCCATCTTCGCGGCCCGTTGTACAGCGATTCGATCGAATTCGCGCGCGTTGCGCGCGTGCTAGACGCAGGCTGCTCGACCGATATTCCCCCGGATCGCCGCTTCGACGGCGAGCGGCCGCCACGCGCATACGGTTACGGCCTGGCATGCATTCCGTTCGACCCGGCGGTCTCCTATCGGACCCTGTTCGCTCGGGCCGTCATCGCCGGAATCAGGTCCCGTATCAAGCATAGAGTCGCGGATCATGGGTGAGGCCTTGCATTGCGGCGTCGGCGTTTGAATGTCTGCCGGCAGCCCCTCGTTTCTTTTCATCAACGTCGCGCGCATTGGCGACACACTGCTCGCGACGCCGGCCATGCGGGCGATCGCCACGGCCTACCCCGGCTGCCGGATCACCGCGCTCGCCCATCCCAAGCGAGCGGAGGTGCTGCGCGGGCTGCCGTTCGTAGCGCGCGTAGGCGGCATCACCAAGAACACCGCGCCCTGGCGGGGGCGGCTCGGGAGGCCGCGCTACGATTACGCCCTCGTGTACGGCTTCGACGAGGCGCTCGTCGCCTACGCCCTGCGCGTAGCCGGGCTCGTGGTCGCCTTCCGGCAGCGCGACCAGGCGCTCAACCGGCGTCTTTACCGCTGCATGGACGAGCCACCCGCGGGCGCCGAGCACGCAGTCCTGCACCGCCTGCGGCTCGTGGCCGCCCTCGGGATTTCGGCCGCCGGACGGCGCCTCGCCTATAGCGTAACGCCGGACGAGGTGGCCGCCGCACGCGCGCGTCTCGCCGCCGAGGTTCCCGCGCGCGCCTCTCCCTTGGTCGGCATGAACGTCGCCACGTATCCGACGAAATTATTCCGCCGCTGGCCGATCGAGCAGTTCGGCGAATTGTCGGCGCGCATTGCCGCCGAATGGCCGCACGCCCATGTCCTGATTTTCGGCGGCGGCGAAGAACAGGAGGGCGCGCACCGGCTGAAGGAGCAGCTTGGCGACCGGGCCACGCTCTTTGCCGGGCGCCTCGCCCTGCGCGAGAGCGCCGCGCTGATGAGCCTGACCGATCTCTATCTCGGTCTGGATACGGGCCTGACGCATATCATGAGCGCCTTCGACATTCCGCTGGTGGCCCTCTACCACTGCCGCATCCCGAGCCGCCAGATTGCGCCCCTGGACCATCCCTGCCTGTACGCGCTCGACCATCCCCGGCTGGGCGGGGATTGCACGGAATCCACGCCGATGTCCGAAATCACCGTCGATGCGGTGCTGGCGCAGGTCCGGCGCGCGCTCGCCGAGCATCCACCCGCGCGCCAGGGTCCTCAGGCAGCGGCTCGTTTCGCATAGATGTAACCGACCGTGTCACCGCAAGGGACGATTTCGAACGAGTACCCGTGCTGCTTCAGAATCTCGACCAGCCGCTCCTCGCCCTGATGGTATTCCATCACAATCTCGGCCGGCGCCAGCTGATCGAGGAAGCGTTCGTCCTCGAACATCGGATACTCGCAGCCTTCGCAGTCCATCTTGAGCAGATCGATCGAAGTCGGAAGGTTGGCGATCACAAAGGGACTCCGTCTACGAAATTCAGGGTTTCGCCGCCCGTGGTTTCCTTATGCGTATGCGTGGAAAGTCCCGAGTTGAAAAAGTGCACCGCATCGCCGACGCCATTGGCCGCGAGATTGCGGCGCACCAACCCGCCGGCCGTGACGGAGGGCTCAAACGCATACACGGTCGCGCCCATCTTCGCCATCGGAATCGAGCTGTCGCCGAAGAAGGCGCCGATGTCGACCGCCACCCTGCCCGCCAGGGAGCGGCCCTTCATCCGATACACGTCTTCGCGAAAGATCTCGCGCAGAAAAATGCCTTCTACTTTAGCCTCGAGCGGTGAAAAGAAGATGTAGCCATCCAGCTCGATGCGCTTGCAGTCGGGTTCGAAAGAGCAGCGGGCCCCGATCTGGGCCAGCCGGCACATGTTGGGAAGCTGATGCCACGCCGACGGCGGAACATCGAGGTCCAAGCCGGTCTTCGAGCGGACGCGCGCCGTAACCTGCATGAAAGGAAGAACGAGCGCCCGGAGCGGCAGCTCCAGCGCGCTGAAAATGAGCTGCAGCGACTTGTAGTAGAGCCTCAGGCGCCTGATGTTGTCTCTTAGCCGCACTAAATCTAGTTTCAATCAGAAAGGAAGTATGCGAGTCGGTTTCCGCTATCGCGGGGCATTCACGAATTCATGCTCGACGGAGATCTGAACTCGCGGGGCGGCTTGGCGCGAGAAGAGGTGCGCAGACTGCTCGAAGCACTGGCCGGTCGCACGCCCGAAGTCCACGTGTCGCTCGATGATGTTAAGCCACGGGATTGAACGACGATATTGTCGAGAATGATCCTTGGAATACTCACAGCGTGCCCTTTCCCTAGGTGGTGCCTTCGCGGCGCGTCAGGAGCCACACAAAACCCCCCGGCAATCCCGAGACGAACATGCATGCACCGAACAGCACGGATAAGCTCAGCGAGGCATCTGCCTCTAATCCGGCCAGCGAGAATACGACTACCATCGCCCCTTCGCGAATGCCCCAGCCCGCCAACGAAATCGGGATCATGCTCAGGAGCAGCACAGGGGGAAACAGAAACACGGCCGCTGCGAGCGACAGATTCAGCGACATGGAACGGGCCAAGTACAGCACCACCAGTCCGAGCGAGATCTGGTTGACGAGCGAAAGCAGGACTGTAGCGGGACCATAAGGCAGCGATTGGAGCAATCGCCGCGTGTCTTTCGCTGTTTGCTTCAATCCGCCTTTCACGCGAATAAGAAAGGGGCGGCGCAAAAACGCGGTACGCACCCTCCCTTTCAGCAATGTCGCGATGCTGGCCATCATATGATCGGCGGACAGGAAAACAGCGACCCCCAACGCAACCAGTATCGACGAAATCGAAATGACCGTTGCCAGAACGCCCGTGACGTGTAGCGAAAACAGGTATGGCAGCCCCAGGATGACCAGCAGCAGCAATCCCAGCAGGCCGAGAACGCGATCGACGACAACGGTTCCGATTGCGGTGCCGAGTGGGACGCCGGCGCGCCTTGCGTACCACATTCTCAGCCCATCTCCGCCCATTCCGGAAGGAAGCAGCTGATTGAAAAACATTCCGATCACCGTGTAGCGCCACACGTCGGAAAACGACAGCGGATAGCGAAACTCCACCAGGACGGTTTTCCATCGCGCAGCAATGGTGACCGAGAGCGCAAAGATGCAGAGTGACCCGATCATCAGGGTTAACACCCCTGCGGAGGCGAGGCGCCGGCCCAGGTCCGCAAGATCTGCCCGTGCCACGAGGGTCGTGACCAGCGCGACGCTGACAGTTAGCTTGAGCAAGAGGGTCTTCACCGGCGATCGCAGTGCCTCCCGCCTATCAACCTGCCATCGGCATCGATCCCCTCACTATCCACTAGCTCCTGCCAGGTTCCGTACGCGTAGGGGATACCTGCACGGGTGGCGACACGACGCGCCTTTTCGAGGCTCGTTGCAGCGATCGCGGCGACCTCGGCGCGCGGGTCACGCCGAATGGCGGGAACGAGTACCGTCTGCCCGTAGCCGGCACCTATCACCCCAAATCGCGTTTTCTGCAAGACCTGCCCCTCCGTTAGTTCTATCGGAGAGGCTTGCGAATGTAGACCACGGTGTCCGCAATCCGCGTGGCTACCACATAGTCGTGTTTCAGGCGCTCCTTAATATCGTTCACGCGCGCATTTTCCTCATCACCGTCCCTCATTACCACAGCGCGCGGCGTCTTGGAGAATATGCGCTCCACCTCGCTCGGGTAATCGACATTACCTATCCAACTGTAGGAGTCGTCGAGCATGAACGAGGGGAAAACGAATCGGGTTGGAAGTCGCGCGTGAGTCAAGAAGTAAATTGTTGGTCCCCGGTTTACGACGTAGATGTAATCCTGAGGAGAAATCTGTCCTTTAATGTAGCGCGCAACATTCACATTGACATCCCCCTGTGTCACGTACGCAGAGATCCATGGAATATAGCTCTTTTGTATTGTGCGGACCACGGGAAATCCTATGGCAATGACGACCGCAAAAGCCAAGATCGCCCGATTCCCGCCCGCGATTTGGAACCGAGTAGATGCGTGGGCTAAGAGCAGACACAGCGGTGGCATGGTCACAAGATAGTAGTGCTTGAAGAACCTAAGGGTTAGGCTGGCTTCAGCAAACCCGGCAAGGAGCCATAGGAAAAGGAATGGAAGAATGGGCGCGACTTTCGGCCCATGTCGCGTTTTTATTCTAAGGAAAGTGATTGCGGCAACCGCCACCCATGACCACTTGATCCAGTCCTCCAGTCCATGTTTCAGCGCGATCCAGATGCCCTGGCCCTGGCTGCTCCTAGCCGCAAGGTACCTCTCGTAGGTACCGAAGTTAGAGTCGAGGTATAACTCGAGTGCATCTTGCATCCAGAGGTAGCTGATAGCCGCAATGCTCGGCAGGGCTCCACCGACGACAAACATCACAATGACCGGCGGCGCGTAACGTACCGAGCGATAATGAGCGAGCAAGAAATACGCTATGAATAACGCAATCTCTATGGCGACAACGTACTTGATCTGTACTGCAGCACCAAAGCTTAAACCGGCGGCGAGTGCGTAGAGCAGCGCTTTTCTGCGCGTCGATTCAGGACTCGAGGTCGAAACGATAAGGCAAAGAAGCCCGAGCACGTTGAAAAAAATGTAAAAGAGTTCAGTGTTTGACGACAATCCCTGAAGTCCACCCAAGGTGAGAGCCGGGTAGCTGATCGCCGCGACGACGCCCGCAACATCGCTGCGAAGTAGCCGCCTTGCGATCAGCAGCAACACCACGGAAGTCATGTAGACGATGGCAATCGTAATGAAGCGAACCGACACCATCGATTCGCCGAGGATACCCATTGCCGCAGCAAAGATCGCGAAGATTCCAATCGGCTTGACCTCCAGGACTGTGGTGTAGGGTGGATGCCCGTTGAGCCATTGGGACGCAATAAGGACATACAGACCTTCGTCCCAATCGACGGCTGAGACAAGGAACGTAGGCGCGCGCAGGATCAGCACCCAGAACAACAGAAATATCAGGAAGCCGATGGGTTTGGCGTTCATAATCAGTCGCTGTCCGACCTTCATGCGCGTCAAATGTAGGGCGTTGCCTAGAGCCTACACGTCAAGCCGATGCTGCTCCAGCCAAAGCAGCAAGACGACAAAGGTGTACGCGAGCCGCCGCGATCCGTGGCCGGCGCGCGCGGCGCGCCACAAGTTGCTCACCGCCGGTGCGTTCAGGAAGGGCGCGATCTCTTCCGCTCGATGCACAACATCTTCGCACCGGTCCCGCCAGGCGCCGTTGAAGAGTTCGCGCAACGGCACCGAGAACCCGTGTTTGGGCCGGTTCCAGACCGAGTCCGGCAGATAACGCCGCGCCAAATCGCGCAGCAGCAGCTTGTCCTCGCCGTTGAAATGCGCCTTGGCCGGGAGTCGGAGCACACCGTCGAGCACCGCGTTGCCCAGCAGCGGTACGCGCACTTCCAGTCCGTGCGCCATGCTCGCGCGATCGGTCTTCGCCAGGCAGTTGTCGGACAAATACGTCCAGAGATCGGCTCGCATCAGGCTTTCCGTGTTCACCTTGCCGCCGAAGGAGGCGGCGAGCTCGCGCCACAGATCCAGGGTTTTTTCGGGAGCGCAGCGCGCCCAGGCTTCGGACGCCAGATAGCGCTTGAGGCTCTTGCGCGAAACCTCCCACGGGCCGAGCTCGACCCGGCGATAGAACACCCGATCACGACCGTGCAAGCTGCGGCGCAATAACGCGCCCGGCAGCCATCCCGCCTGCACGAGCTTGCGCAGGAGATCCTGACCCGGTCGACGCGGGTAACGGTCTTCCTCCTCGCGGAAGCGCGCATAACCGCCGAACAATTCGTCGCCCCCGTCGCCGCTGATCGCGACCGTGACGAACGAGCGGGTGAGCCGCGAAAGCGCATGGGTCATCACGTAGGCCGGGTCGGCGAGCGGTTGGTCCAGATCGCCTATGGCTGCGGCGAAGCTTGCGCCGTCGACCTGCGGGGCATCGACTGCGTGGTGCTCCGTGCCGAAACGCTCCGCGACGGCACGCGCATAGGGCGTCTCGTCGAAGTCCGCCTCGCGAAAGCGGAGATTGAAGGTTCTCAACGGGCGAGCTCCCGCACGCGCCATGTAATGGACCATGAGGCTCGAATCGATTCCCCCGGAGAGAAACGCGCCGAGCGGCACATCCGCGACGAGCTGCGCGCGCACGCTGTCGCCGATCGCGTCATCGACGCGATCGAGCAATTCCGTGCGGTCGAACGCGGCACCGCTCGGGCCCGGTATGTCCCAATAGCGTTTGATCTCGAGCTTTCCGTCGCGCGCGCTCCATGCAAGCTGCGAGGCGGGCGAGAGCTGCCGCACGGCGTTCAGGAAAGAATGCGGTGCCAGCGCCGTCTGGCTGGCAAGGTAATCGCGCAGTGCCTGGTAGTCGATCTGGCGGGGGAACCCGTCGAGCCGCAGAAACGGCGCGAGCGTGGACCCGAACGAGAAACCGGCCGCGGTGGAATAGAAGAACGGCTTGATGCCCATCCGGTCGCGCGCCGCGAACAGCACGCGCTCGCGCGCGTCCCATACGGCGAATGCGAACATCCCGTCCAAGCGCGGCACCAGGCGGTCGCCCCATGCGGCGAATCCCTGCAGCAATACCTCGGTGTCGGACTGGGTGATGAAAGCATGGCCGGCGCCTGCGAGCTCTTTCCGCAATTCGCGAAAGTTGTAAATTTCACCGTTGAAAACGATCGTGTAGCGCCCATCGGCGGAACGCATCGGCTGCTGCCCGGAAACCAGATCGATCACGGCAAGGCGGGTATGACCGAGAATGGCATCGCCGAGATCGAGCAGCGCGCTGTCGTCGGGTCCGCGCGTGCGCAAGGTATCGAGCGCCACCCCGGCGCCGTCACGCCACGGCGTGCCTATCAGACCGAAGATTCCGCACATGGGCTAGGGATGCCGAGAGTTGCTGGCCGCGTCGTGCCTTCGAAACAGGTATTCGTCATTGCCGGATCCGAACAGTCCCGATCTTTTCCGTACGTTCTGTCTGATCAAGTCGAAACCAAGGCGCGTGAGCAATTGCGCCAATTCCCGCGGCGCAATCGACTCGTAAGGATAACCGCCGATCCAGTCCCGGACGTCGTGGAGGAAATCCATGCCGCGCTTCCGCTTGTAACCGGCGATATGCGTGCTCAGGCGTTTCCCCCGCAGCAGCAGGTACAAGCCGAACAAGCGAATATAAGTCCTCTCCGCCCTGGCCTGCTGCGCCGGAGAGGCATTGACATACCAGCGCTTGATTCGCTTCCACAGATTGCAGTACGGCGTCTTCCCGTACAGGGCGACGGCGAACAGTCCGCCCGGTTTGACGTGCTTCGCGGCCGTTTCGATCGCGCGGTTCATGTCGCCGGTGTGATGCAGCACTCCCCACGAATAGACGATGTCGAATTCGCCGAAACCCTCCTTCTCGAGATCGAACACGCTGACCTGCCGAACCGTCGTGTTGGTTCCCGGCCAATTCCGTTCCAGAACGGCGCCGGCCGTCGAGACCGAATCCGGATCGACATCGATCGCCACGATCTCCTTTGCCCCGAAACGCAGCGCGACGAGCGCGTGCAGTCCGGAGCCGCAACCGACGTCGAGAAAGGTCCGGCCGGAGAGATCGCGGGTCTCGAGGAACAATGCCATTCTGTCTTCGGCCTTTCGGATCGCCTCCTCGTCGATCAGAGGCGAAAAGCTCTCCCAGTTCTTGCCGAATTCGAACCGGCCCTTGGTCACATTGTGCCTCTCGCGGACGGTCGCTCGGCAGCCAGCGCCTCGTAGGCCGCCGTCACGGTATCTGCCGCGTACGCGCTGAGGTCGACCCGCGAAAGTTGCGGCGGATCGGCGAGTGCACGGGCGATCGCTTCCGCGAGCGCGGCGGCGTCGTTCACGGGAACCAAACATCCGGGACAGGCCTCGCCCAGGATTTCGCGCGGACCGGACGGGCAGTCGGTGCTGACCACGGGCGTGTCCAGAGCCAGGGCCTCGATGATGACGTTGGGCAGCCCTTCGTGGTCGGAGCAAAGCACGAGGAGCTCCGCACCGGCGATCCAGGGATAGGGATTGGTCTTGAAACCGGCAACGATGACGCGTCCCTCGAGCCCGCGCCTGCGGATCAGGTCCGACAAGGCGGGCTCGCGCTCCGCGAGCAGAACCAGCGGGTGAGGCGTGTCGAGCCGCGCAAAAGCATCGAGCAGCAAGTCGTGGCGCTTCTGTCCGGTGAAACGGCCGACGTGTATGAGGTAGGGGACGGCAGGCCGATCCGGCGCGGACTCGGTGGCGAGCGCGCGCATGGCGGTGAAATCGAACGGATTGTAGATGCGCTCGACGCGGGGGCGGTCAAGAGCGAGCCCGCGGCGCAAATCCTCCGCCACGCCGTCGGATACGGCGATCAGAGGTCCCCTGCCATAGAGGCGGCGGTAACGGCGAAGGCGCCGCCGCGCCTTGCCCGGGTCGCGCTCGTGCAGGCGCGCGATCTCCGCGGAGAGCGTGTTGGCGATCCGGCACCAGTGACGCGGCAGGCTCGCGCGCACCGCCACCTCATCGGCGAACGGCAAGGTCGATACGGTGAGATCGAACGCGCGCTGCCGTGCCAACGTTGAAATGAGGCGGCCGAGCCTGAGTACGGCAACCAGCTTGCCGAGCGCGCCCTTGCGCAGGCGACGCCCGCGCCGCGTGAGAGCATGGAGGCGAATTCCCTCCGGAGGGACGTGGTCGACGTGGTCTTCCAGCAGGACCAGGTGGACTTCGTGGTCTCGGCGGGCGAGCTGCGATCCCAGCGTCAGCAGCGCTTTTTCGGCTCCGCCGCCCGCCAGGTTGGTCACGATGAATGCGAATTTCAAGACGCGGCACGCGGGGGACGGTAACCGTCTACCACGCCCTGGAACACCGCCTCCATGCGCGCGATCATCGCGTCGCGGCTGAACCGCACCTCTGCCGCCGCGCGCGCGGCGCGCCCCATCCGCTCTGCGAGCGCCGCATCGTCCAGCAGCCTGCGAATCGCCGCCGCGAGCCCGCGTGGATCTCTTGGCGTAACGAGCAGCGCCGTTTCCTGATCGGTCACGGCTTCGACAATGCTGCCTACCGGGGTAGTCACCACGGGCAAGGCGCACAGCATGGCCTGCACCACTGCCTGCGGGACGCCCTCGTTGGCATACGACGGCAGGCAGAAGACGTCCATGGCCTGGAACCAGCGCTCGACCGCGTCCTGACGGCCGGCGAGCATCACTTTCGCCGCAAGCTTCAGCTCCGCTATCTTCCGCTCGATCGACGGTCGCATGGGTCCGTCGCCGACGACGAGGAGCCTGACAGTCGCGTCCCCGGCAGCCAATCGAGCGAACGCCTCGATCAGGTAAAGATGCCCTTTCCAGCTCCTCAGCGTTGCGACGATCCCTACGTATCGCGCCGTCGGCTCGAGCCCGAGCATGCGGCGCGCCTCGGCTTTGTCGCCGGGTCGGAATCGAGAAGGATCAATGCCGGTCGGAACGGAAGTGATGCGCTCCTCGCGAAAGCGATTTTCCCGCACCAGGATCTCCCGGAGCCGCTCGCCGGTCGTGACGATGTGCCGAGTCGCATGGTTGTAGAGCCAGCGGGTGGGAAGGTTGTCCGGCACCGGCGCGGATATGTGACGGGTGCGCACGACCGGCGGCCGCTCGCCGAGCGTCAGGCGCGCGAGAGCTACGAGCCAAGCATCGGTCGAGCTGTGGGTATTGACGATATCGGGCCGGACCGACGCCAGTGCCCGCCGCATCGCAAGAATTCCGCTCAGATTCTTGCGGCCGATGGAAAGAGCTCGATGAGGAAGCGCGCGTCGTGCCGCCTCCACAAGGATTCCGGACCCGGCGACAGCCCAGATTTCGACCGCGTGCCCGCGCGCTGCCATGCCCTGCGCTTCTTCAAGTATGCGGATCTCCTGACCGCCCCAACCCACGGAGGCCTCGGTGTGCGCGATTCGCAGCGGAGTTCGTTTCAACGCCGTCTTCTTGACTCGCCGTCCGCGGGCTCGGCGACGCTCCGGCTCACGAGCTCACCCTGAGCGGCAGCAGCGCAGTCCATCTACGCCGCAAACTCTCTCGAATACTGCAGGCGATGGAGCCTCGCGTAGATCCCCGAAGCGGCAATGAGGTCGACATGCCTTCCGGTTTCGACGATGCGGCCCGCATCCAGAACGACGATGCGGTCGGCCCGCTCAATGGTAGATAGGCGGTGCGCGATCACGAGCGTTGCGCGGCCCTTGATCAGCGTTTCCAGCGCCTCCTGGATATGGCGCTCGGATTCGCTGTCAAGGGCGGAGGTCGCCTCGTCGAGGATGAGCACCGGCGCGTCCTTGAGGAACGCGCGCGCGATAGCGAGCCGCTGCCGCTGTCCGCCCGAAAGGCGCACGCCGTTCTCACCGATCAGCGTAGCGAGGCCCTCGGACATCTGGCGGATGAACTGCATTGCGTGCGCCGCCTCGGCTGCCCGGACGACATCGGCCTCGCTCGTTCCCGCGAGGCGCCCATAGGCGATGTTGGCGGCGACCGTGTCGTTGAAGAGCACGATATCCTGGCTCACCAGCGCAATGTTCGCGCGCAGGCTCCCGAGCTTGAGCGTCGCGATGTCGACGTCATCGAGCAGGATTTGTCCGGAATCGGGAACGTAGAAGCGCGGCAGCAGATTGGCGAGCGTGGTCTTTCCTGCGCCGGAAGCCCCTACCAGCGCAACGGTCTCGCCCGGGTCGATCGAAAGCGACACCCGATCCAGAGCCGGGAGTGCGCTTCCCAGATAGCTGAACCCGACAGCTCTGAATTCGATTTTGCCCTTCGCGCGGCCGATCTCGCGCGTCCCGGTATCGGACTCGGGCCGCTCGTCGATCAGGTGAAACACGCTCTCCGCCGCGGCGAGCCCCCGCTGCAGGGTCTGGTTGACACCGGTCAGACGGCGCAGCGGCGCAAACACCAGCAACAACGCAGTGAGAAACGACACGAATCCGCCCACCGTCGTCTCGTCCGTGGCAGCCTGGCGCACCGCGAGATAGATGATGAATGCCAGCGCGACCGACACCACGATCTGCACCAGCGGCACGTTGGCCGCGGCCGCCGAGGTCATTTTCATATTGAAGGTGCGCACCTTGTTCGCTCCGGCATCGAAGCGCCTTGCCTCGTAGTCCTGTCCACCGAACACCTTGACCACGCGATGACAGCCGATCGATTCCTCCAGGGCGTGGTTGAGGTCGCCCATCGCCGTCTGCTCGGCCCGGCTCATGGCGCGCAGCCGGTTCGAGAATGTGCGTGTAATCAGAACGGCGGGCGGTCCCACCAAGAGCGCCACCAAAGTGAGTTTCCAGTTCAACCAGAAAAGCCATCCAAGCAATCCGGTGAGCGAGTCCCTGAACAGCACCGAGATCACGCTGGTCGCTGCTCCTGTTACGTGCAGGACGTCGTAGGTGAACTTCGAGATGAGGCTGCCGCCGGTATGATTGTCGTAGTAGTTCGTCGGCAACCGCACAAGGGTGGAGAACATCGCATTGCGCAGATCCATCACCACCTTGTTCGCCACCCAGCCGATCGCGTAGTCGGAGAGGTATGAGGCGAAGCCGCGCACCAGAAAAACGGCGACGATCAAGGCGGGCAGCCAGACGAGCAACCCGCCTTCCTTGTGCACGAAACTGCCGTCGAGCAGCGGCTTGAGGAGCGCCGGGAAAACAGGCTCGGTCAGCGCCGTCACCACCATTGCCGCGACGGACAGCGCGAACGGCGCCCAGTAAGGCTTAACGTAGCGGAGGAGGCGAAGGTAGAGCTGCAGGCTAGTGGCGTCGGACGATGCCATGGCTGCGCCGGGAAATGTTGAATTATAACTGATCCGGCACCTGATTCCGGGCCGGGAACCGGAAAGCGACGGCTTCAGGTCGGTGCGAGGCTCCGGTAGAGCGCAAGTAGCCGCTCGGCCATGGCCCTGAGACTGAACCTCTCCGCGCGTTCGCGCGCCAGACGTCCCATCTCGCGCGCCGCGGGTACTTCCAGGCGAGCGAGCCTGTCGGCGAGTTCATCGACGGCGAGAGCGTCTACGACATAGCCGTTCACACCCTCATCGATCAGTTCGGCCGTGCCGCATTGCGGCGTGGTAATGACAGGCAAGCCGCAGGCCATCGCCTCGAGCGCCGCGTTCGGAAAGGGATCGTAGAGGCTAGCCAGCGCGAAGGCGTCGGCTGCGCCGTACCAGGGGCCCACGTTTTCCTGGGCGCCCGCAAAGTGAACGCGGGATGCGATCCCGTGCGAGCTCGCCAAGCGCTCGGCGCGCGCCTGCGCCTTATCCCGACCCACGATGACAAGATGCGCGTCATGCTGCCCGGAGCGGGCGAACGCTTCGATCAGGCGAAACACGCCCTTCCTTTCGAATCCTGCGCCGACATGGAGGTGCACGGGCACGTGTTGTGGAATGCCGAGTTTTTGACGCATCGTCGATCGATGCACCTCGCGCAGCCGCGGATGGAACGCTTCCAGATCGATGCCGTTGTAGATGACATGGAGCTTCGCCTCCGGCGTGCCGAAATGCGCGCGGATTTCATCTCTGACCATGCGCGAATTGCAGATCACGGCACGCAGCCGCGGGCTCGCGAACAGGCGCTGCTCTGCGGCGAGGACGTAGCGATGATAGGGATTGAGTCGGAGACCGGCCCGGGCTAGCGGGCCGAGGATCGCGCTGCGGTTGTGCAGCCATTGCGCGTGCACTCCGTCGCCCGCGCGGTAGATGTCACAACAGGCGATCCGTTCGTGCGATTGCACGAAATCGAACGGCCGGCGGGCGATCTCACGGCACACTGCGCGTGCGAAGCTCCAGTCGCGCCACAGGCGGCCGATGTGAAACGGATCGCAGCGAATTACCCTGCCAGGGTCGCCGGTCCACTCACGTGCCAGCACGGTCACCGCAACGCCTTGCTCGCTGAGTGCGTCGAGCGCCCGTTCGATGAAGCGCTCGGCGCCCCCGTGAGCGCTGTAGCGCTGCCGCACCAGGGCGACGTGCATTCGCTCTAGTTCCGCGCGAGCTCGAGCCGCTCGCACAAGGCGCGAACGCCCTCGATCACGTGGGGGCCCTGCGCGTGGAGGCGATCCGGGTCGATCGCGTAAATTCTCCGGTTTCGAACCGCTGGAACCGATTCAAGACCCTTCCACGCCTGGAGCGCGTCGCTCCCGAAGCCGCCCGTGACGATCGCCTCGGGCGGCTCGCCGAGGATCTGCTCGCGGGAAACGAGCGGGGTGAGCATCTTTGCAGCGGCAAAAACATTGTGCCCGCCGCAGACGCGCAGCGCATCGCTGATCAGGTGCGCCCCGTTCACGGTAAGCGCGGGTGCATGCCAGATCTCCAGAAACACCGCGACGCGACGCCCCGCGGCGTAGCGCTTGACCAGATCCGCGAGCTCATTTTCGAATCGCCGTGCGCTCGCTTCGGCGACGTCCACGCTGCCGGCCAGCGCACCGACCCGGCGAACGATGCGGGGAATATCGGCAAGGGAGCGCGCCTCGGTGACGAAAACCCGGACGCCGATGCGCTCCAGACGATCGATTTGCAGCGGCGAATTGCCGCTTTGCCAGGCGAGCACGAGATCCGGCCGTAACGCGATCAGCCGCTCGATATCGACCCGACCGTTACTTGCCACGACGGGCAAGCGCTCCGCCTCGGCCGGATGGCGACTGAAGCTCGAGACACCGGCGACCTTTGCCCCTGCACCCGCGGCGAAGGCGATCTCCGCCAGATGCGGCGCGAGGGTGACGATGCGCTCCGCCGGCTGCCCGAGCGAGATCGTGACGCCGCGGTCATCGCTCGCTTGCAGCGCGTACGTGTCCGACGCCACCCCGGCAACGAGCACGAGCACAACGACGCGGATCATCGCCCGAGGAGCGAATCGACCGCAGACATTGCGGCCTCCACCGGGAGTCGAGTGAGGCATTCGCTCACCTTGCCGCCGCCGCAACCGTCGTTCCCGCAGGGGCGGCAGGGATGCTCCCCGGAGGCGACGATGCGATGCGGCACCCGCCAAGGCCCCCATTCGAGCTCGCCGCTCGGGCCGAAGAGCGCCACTACCGGCGTTTGCATGGCGGCGGCGATGTGCATGGGAGCGGAATCGACGCCGATGAAGAGCTTCGCGCGAGCGCTGAGCGCGGCGAGTTGTTTCAGCGTGAGCTTCCCGGAAAAATCGGCTATCGGTACGCTCGCGCGCTTGCGGATCTCGGCAATCAGCTCCAGCTCCCGCTCATCGGGTGCTGCGGTGAGCGCGATGCGCTCGCCGCGCCTGACCAGTGCGTCGACGAGTGCCGCCGCACGCTCGGGCGGCCAGCACTTGAATTGCCAGCGCGACCCCGGGTGGAAATGAATGAAGCTTCGGGCGGCGAGACCCTGCCCTGCCAGCAGACCCTCTACGCTGCGCTCCGCCTCTTCGCCCGGCACGAGCAGGAGCCTGCGCTCGTCTTCTCGCGGCTGGACACCGATTCGCCTGAGCGCGTCGAGATTGACTTCCACCCGGTGGCGCCTCGCGTGAGGAGGGAGTGGGACGAGATGCGAAAAGCTTTTTTTCCAAAGCCGGGGCTTACGGGCAAAATCCGGCGCAACGGCGTAACGCGCACCCAGCGAACGCGCGAGCCACGCCCCGCGCGGATGCTCGGAAAGATGCACAACGAGCTCGTAGGCGCGCTTGCGCAGCGCGGTGAATAGCCGCGATTCCTGCGCGAGACGCGCGAGCACACCCGATTCCTTCCAACCGCGCCTCACCACGTGGACTCGCGCGATTGCCGGGTGCAGGTCGAGCATCTCACGAGTCTCGGCGTAAACAAGCGCGTCGATTTCCAGGGCCGGTGCGTGGTTCTTGAGAACCGTGAACACGGGCGACGTCAGGAGAACGTCGCCGTGGTGGCGCAGCTGGATCACCAGCGCGCGCCGCAAGCCGGAAACGTCGACTGCATCCGCGGGGCCATAATGCATGCCGCGCAAGATAGCAGAAAACCGTCTCCCGACGCATGCCGCAGCGTCGTTCAGAATCGGTATTCAGCGCTTGCAAGAAGCGTGCGACCCGGCTGTGGATAAGCGTTAAACGAAGTGCCAGCGCCGTTGCGAATGGCGTAGCTGTAGTAGTGCTTGTTCAGAAGATTGTTGACTGCCAAGCTCAGGCTCAAGCTGCGGAGGACATGGGTCAGCTTGAGATCGGCTGTCGCATAGGCAGGCATTCGATCTGGAAACGTGTTGGTCTGATCGTTGTCGTAATACTGTCTGCCCACGTAGCGAGCGACGCCGTTCAGACGCGTTCCTTCGAAAAGCTGCCAGGAGAATCCGGCGTTCGCGGCATTTCTCGGAACGAGCGGAATCGTCTTCCCCGAAACGTCGGCCCCGCCGATTTGACCGTCGCGAAAGCGCGCTTGCGTCGCCGAGACATTGCCAAAGAGGGACAAGGTCGGGCTGGCGCGCAGAGAAGCATCGACCTCCACGCCTTTGCGGCGCGTGGGCGGCAGATTGATGTTCGAGAAGGTCGGAAAGAAGAAGTAGATCTCGTTTTTCAGGTCCATCAGAAAGGCGCTGGCGCGGAAGCGCAGATCGTTCACGCGGTATTCGAGTCCGATCTCGTGTTCACGCGATGTCTGTGGCTCGAGAACCGTGACGATCGCGTCGAACGAAGGTCCGCCGAACTGGTTGTAGACCTCGTCCACCGTGGCGATGCGGAAGCTCTCGCCGACGCGGCCGTACGCGGCCGTGGTCCGCGTCAGATTTTGGCGCAGTGCGATGTCCCAAGCACGTGGCCTGCTTGTCTTCGATCCTGATGCGTACGCTGCGGGGTTCACGACGTCCCGCGCCGTCGTGGTAACACGATGCTGGCGCGCTCCGAGCGTGAGCTTGGTGTCCTCGCTGATCGCCGTGTTCTGCTGCACGTAGAACGCTGCGTTCCGCTGAGTCGCAAAGACGTGCGCCGTCGGATTCCCAAGGGTCTCCTTGCTCGTCGCCTTGCGTGAATCGTACTCCCAATCGTCCGCGTCGATGCCGACGACGAGGTTATGGCGAAAACCCAACCCTTCGTATGGAATCTTCAGGCGCGGAGTGAGCGACCAAGTGCTCGTGCGGGTATCGGTGTAGGTGTCGGGAAAGCCCAGACCCGTATAGTCCTTCAGCAGGGACTTGCGCACGCTATCGCGGTAGCCGAGTTCGGTGGCAAGCTCGCCAAATCCCAAATCGTGGCTGACGGCCAGCGTCCCGCGCGTGCCCTCGCGCGTGGAGAAATCACCCGGGGTGCTCGCCCCTCGCGGATCGGATTGAAGCTGCTCCGCCGTGCGCGCACCCGGCAAGCGCAGATTCTGATTGTCCAGTCCGAATTTGAACGCTGCGTATCCCTTGGGCCCGAACCAGCGTACGTCCCCCTCGAGGTTCTGTTGCTCGATGCGATTGTTGAAACGATAGTTGTCAGACGCGTAGTCGTTCGCATAAAGGTTCAGCCCAGTCTGCTCGCCCGCAGCGGTGACCCCGCCCCGGAATTCCCGTGTCCTGTAGGTTCCGGCGCTCGCCCCGGCGCTTACGCCGCCGGCGCCGGGCCGCGGCGCTTTGGTGATGATGTTGATCGTGCCCCCCGTGGCCCCACCCCCATAGAGCACTGACCCCGATCCGCGCAGCATCTCGATGCGCTCGATGCTCTCGATGGGGATGGCGGACCAGCGCAGGGAAACGATTTCGTTCTCGTTCAGTCGTTGGCCGTCGAGCAGGACAAGCGTGTTCTGGTCGCCCGTGATCCCAAACCCCCTCATGTCGAGCTGCCAGTCCGGGCTGCCGGTATTGTCCCGGGTCACAATGCCCGCTTCTTGCGCGAGCAATTCCGGCAGGGTTTTCGCGGTGCTCTCGGCGATTTGCCGGGCGGTGATGACCGTCATGCCTATCGGTGCTTCGAGCCGGCTTTCGGGAAAGCGCGTTGCCGTAACGATGACGGCAGGTTCTTCCGGACTTTGAGCAAGCGCGAACGGCGCCGCCATCGCGATGAGCGCGACAGTGATGGATCGTTTCAAGGTTTCCTCCCTCGGCATGCGTCCCCGCGTGCCAATATCGAGAGGAAATGCGACGACGAAGCGCACCGGTTTCCCACCGCGCCCCGCGGCATTTCCCACCATCGGTCGAGGCCGGTCTCCGGGCTTGTGGGATCGGCGCGTATCGCCTTCCCGGGAGCTCGCGCTCCCAGTGGCAGAGCCTCGAGTCGGACGCAGAAGCGCCCGGCTCGGGCTGCTGGTTGATACGCCCGCGCCACTTACCGTTGCGGGGGCAGCAAAGGCCTTGGAAAGACTCGAATCCCGGATTCAGGCAAGGGGTGAGCCCCTTTCTGAATCCTCGATCTGAATCCCTTCCGCACCTCTTTCCCGTTTCACCCCGGCGCGAGGGACGCGCCGGGACACCTCGAACGAGCGCGTTGATTGTACAACACAAGTCGCAGGGTTCTACCCTGCAGCGGCATCGGGAATCTACATTGAAAACGAATCCTTACACCTTGACTTAACAGGATTTTTGAAACTATAGTGTGCCGATGGACACCGAATTGGCTACCCTCGAGGAAAAAATTCGCCAGACGGCACGACTGTGCCAGCGGCTGCGCGACGAAAACCGGGGGTTGCGCCAACAACTGGCCGCGTTGCAGGGCGACAAACGGCAGCTCGCCGAGAAGATCGACGGGGCGCGAAGTCGACTCGAGACCCTGCTCAAGCAGATCCCCGAATAACGTTCCGGATGAATCAGAAATCCAAGACCCTTGATGTCACCATCATGGGCCGAACTTATAAGGTCGCGTGCTCCGAGGAGGAGCGGAACGCCCTTCTCTCGGCGGTGGCTTATCTCGATCGGAAGATGAGCGAGATCAAGAGCGCAGGCCGGGTGGCGAGCGCCGAGCGCATCGCCGTCATGGCCGCGCTCAACATCACCCACGAACTGCTCAGCTCCAGAAACAACGCGAGCGGCTTTGACATCGATGGGCTCAGGCGTAGAATGGCCGCAATGGAGGCGACGCTCGATCAGGCCCTCGCTCCGTAGGTGCAAGGCGTCAGATAGATCGGGCGGTGCCTTAGGAATTGTCCCCTGCGGTGTACGCCAAGACCCGGAAAATTCTTGAACCAACAGCTTGAATTGGGTTGCTGACCCAAGTGTCACTGTTGTGCGCGTCCCTAGTCGGATGTACCTGATGTGACCGGAAAGCGACCACCTTGAACCGAAAGGTTCAGGAATCGGTTCTAGCGGCACCGGCGGGGGACTCAAGTAG